>Ga0315284_10012893_pt1 | contig 11905 bp, 12 predicted proteins | sample YL17G09_16_MG_FD_203696 | JGI IMG/M metagenome (GOLD analysis project Ga0315284, IMG submission 203696) | Sediment microbial communities from Yellowstone Lake, YNP, Wyoming, USA - YL17G09_16 | ecosystem: Environmental > Aquatic > Freshwater > Lake > Sediment | place: USA: Wyoming | collected...
CATTTCCGGGAGGCAAAAAGGGAAAAGTAACATCAAAGACGCGACCCCTTTAATGAAACTTTTAATGATTTGCAGGATTATTATTATATGGAAAGCCTTACTGATGAAAAAATTATGCTGGAAGTTAAGAATGGCAAAAAGGAATATTTCAACATGATCCTTGATAGATACTACAAAACAGTACTGAATTATGCGTTCCGAATTACAGGAAATCGCGGTGAAGCTGAAGATGTAACCCAGGAAACTTTCAGCAAGATTTATTTCGCGGCCAAACGGTATCAACCACTATCATCATTTAAAGCATTTTTATATACCATTGCGTTCAGGGAATGCCTTAAAGCGCTTGGCAAACGCAAAAATATTATTGAGCTAAGCTCATTACATGAACCGAAAAGTCAGGATAATCCAGTTTCCACACTGGAAAACAAAGAAAAAGCTATGATTGTGAAGAACGCACTTCTGAAGCTCAAACCGATACACCGTTCTGCACTTATTTTAAGAGAATATCAGAACCTTAGCTATGAAGAAATTTCTCAGGTTTTAAAATGCTCTCTTGCTGCTACTAAGAATTATATCTTTCGTTCGAAAGAACAATTAAAAAATATTCTAAAACCTATTCTATCGAGAGGTGCATTATGACATGCAAACAACTACAAGAAACAATGCTGGATTACATAGATGGAAAGCTTGAACAAGCAGAATCTACGGAATTCAAAGTGCATCTGGATAAATGCGCTTCTTGCCAAGACGAACTTGACCATTTTCTCATGTTACATGATGTGCTGAAAACAACTGAGGAAATAGTGCCTGCTCCTGATTATAAAGAAAAATTCTGGAGCGCAGTTGACCGAAAGAATCATTTCTGGAACTCAACTACAAGCAAGCTTATCTATTATGGTATTGCTGCTTCGCTGATGATTTTCTTAAGCATACTCATGTTTCGCTACTACCCTGGCACAGACCAGAATGGTACAGTTCCCAAACCAACTGAACCAGGCAAACCGATTCCTTACGTTACACAGCTTTCTCCACAAGACGAAGAAGATGATCAGTTCATCATGGAGATGAACGATATCATTGAATCACCCGTATCCAGCTTGAATAATTCATTTGCCATTACCGAAGAAGAGCTCAAATCCATTTCCAGTGAAAAACCTGCAAGCAAAACAACACCCAACAGAACCAAATCTAAGCTAAACCCTGCTTTCACAGCTCCACTATTTACTGAATTTTCTTAAATTAATACAGATGAAAGATTTGTATGGAGTACCCTATGAACCATAAAATTCACTTAAAAATGAAAAGAAATGCGCACAGTCTCTTGAGCGGTGCACAGCGGCTCCCGCTGACGCTCGGTTCTCGACGCTCAACACTCGACGCATTTAAAAAGGAGGTTAACCATGTATAAGATAATGTTATTATTAGTTATGGTACTAGTTGCAAGTACTTTTGTATTTGCCCAGGCTCCGCCGGAACGAGACCGCAGAGGTCCCGGAATGCATGGAGACCCCGGGGGCATGCCTGGCCATGAAGGTCTCGGAGGTCCTGGAGAAAGATTCCATAGTCTTCTGCCGGGAAAATGGTGGAAACATCCCAGGGCCGCTGAAGAATTAAAGCTCACGCCTGACCAGATCAATAAATTAGAGGATATTTTCCTTAAATATAAAACTCAAATGATAGACATCAAAGCTTCTATGGAGAAAAAACGGCTTGAATTGGATAATCTCCTGGACAAGGATACAGTTGATGATAAAATTATTCTAAAAGAAACAGATACTCTTATCTTTGCAACAGGTGAACTGTACAAGACATATATCAGGATGCTGCTTGATATGAAAAAAATACTGAATCCAGAACAAGTAAATAAATTGAAAGAATTCCGTGAACAACTCCTCCTCCATCGATTTGAAGGTCGAGGAGACGAAAGAGGATTCCGACATGGTAAAGAGCCCCTGCATCAACCACCAACTCCGCCCCCACAAAAACCACCCTCACAACCTGATGAAATCTGATAGATCGAGGCAGGGGGTTGTAATATTTTGCGATCTTCTGCCTTATTTTTCTTTATTACTAGTATCTGTTTCTTTTATTTCAATTATTTCTGTTTCTGGAGCAGCCTGATACGATTCTTTCTCATATTCAAGACAGCACATTAATCTTCCACAAACTCCTGAGATTTTATTTATATTAAATCCCAGACCCTGTCTTTTGGCTATTCTTATGCTTACCGGCTCAAATTTTTTAATGAAAGTGCAGCAGCACAATTGTCTTCCGCATGGACCAATACCACCCATCAATTTCGCTTGATCCCTGATTCCCACCTGTTTCATCTCAATTCTCATCTTAAATCTTCCTGCTAAATCTTTCACTAATTCTCTAAAATCAATGCGTCCATCTGCTGTGTAATAGAAAATCGCTTTTGAACTGTCAATAAGGAATTCTACCTTTATCAGTTTGATAGGCAATTGCCGTATTTGAATTCGATTGATACAGTATCTGAACGCTTTTTTTTCTTTTTCTTTCAGTTTTTTGATTCTTTCATGCTCCTCCGGACTAACTCTTTTCACTATCTCGTAACAATTATGTTTATCACATGCATGCTCAATTCTTGCGATAAAAAGTTGTGCAACCTCCATCCTGTCTCCTGATGATATGATTATTTGTTCCTCCTGAGTAAACTGCTCATCATTTTTATTGTTGACAACTACGATTTTTTTGCTCTCAACAAGCTTTCCAAATCGATATTTATTCATTCTTTATCCATTATTAGAATTACTTATCATAATACGAAACAGGTTTATACGCAAGACAATGAAGCATAAATGCTGTGTCGTTGCGAGGCATTGCGAAGCGCTGGCTGAGCAATCCGAAGCAATCCCCAGTGGCATAGCTTCTAGTAAGACACTGCCCAAATTGGGACAATAGTCATTATCATTGATTGGGATTATTGTAGAAGCCATACCACTGGGGATTGCTTCGGATTGCCTCGCTTCGCTCTGCAATGCCTCGCAACGACACAGCATTTGAAAAGGGGAATAGAATTAGTATATAGTTATCTACAAGAAACAGATTATGGAAAAAATACTGAGAATAGAAAACCTGAAAGTTACTTTTGGCAATAATGAAGAAATAATTGCTGTTAATGATATCTCGCTTGATTTCATACGTGGGGAAACATTGGCTTTGGCGGGCGAATCAGGTTCTGGCAAAACAGTGACTGCATTGGCAATTCTTAAATTAATAGAGCCTCCAGGATTGATAAAAAACGGAAAAATATATTACCGGGATTTCGATTTATTCTCACTCACGGACAAACAACTGAATGCAATCAGGGGCAAAGAAATATCAATGATATTTCAGGAACCCTCTACAGCATACGATAATTTTTTTACCGTAGGACAGCAATTTTCAGAAATAATGAAATGGCACTTGCGCTTTGTTTCTTCTGAAGCAAAGCGTGCATCGATTGAATGGCTTTCTAAAATTGGGTTTCGCATTCCGCATCAAGTATATGATTCATATCCATTTCAGTTGAGCGGAGGCATGCAGCAACGTGCGATGATTGCGATGGCACTATGCTGCAACCCTACCATTCTCATAGCAGATGAACCTACCACTTCTCTTGATGTAATCAGCCAGGCTCAAATAATTACACTCATCCTCAATCTGAAAAAGGAAATGGATTTGTCTGTACTGCTGATAAGCCATGATTTTGGGCTTATTGCTCAATCTGCCGATCGAGTTGCTATTATGTATAAAGGAAGAATCGCAGAAATAGCCCCCGTGAAAGAATTATATGAGCATCCTGCTCATCACTATACACGTATGCTCCTCAAATCAATTCCAGATTTCAAATCTGATTCATTCCCCTACACGCATACTTCCTCTCTATCAGACCCCATGAAAACACATACGCTGAAACACGGGTGTCCCTATTATCCGCGATGTAATGCACGAATAAACAATTGCAAAGAGAAATACCCTCCTCTAACTATTATTTCAGCAGAGCATCATGTATTCTGCTGGAACCTTTAATCAGTTGGAAGTAGGAGGTGGGAGGTATTAGAATTTAATGCTCAACTATGATAAAATTACATGATTGCAGTATATGAAAAACATATATATATATTTTTTTACAGCAACTCTATGTTTGTGGTGCACCTGTTTATGTATAGGGCAGGATTTTATCCTTAAAATTGAAAACCAGCAAATTATCTTGCCTATGTATCAAATTAACAATGATTGGTATACACCTGCGGTAGATCTCTTTATTGCCCTCGGTGGTCAAACAAAAGAAGTAAAAGATACTTCCACACTTTTTATTATTCTCAAAAACAAGAATATTCTATTGAGTTCAGATACCTCTTATTTTGTTCTCGACGGCAAATTAATACAGATTTGTTGTAATGTTATATCCAGGAATAAAAAATGGTATATTCCTCTGGATATAATTAAAAAGCTGGCAGAAAATATTTACAATGCCAATTATCTTTGGAATCCACAAAATGAGACTATGCTAATCGGTTATAATGAAAGTAATCTTTTAAAAATTGATGTTGAAAATACCGAGAAATATGAACGCATAATTTTTGAAGGCAAGTTGGACAGCGATTATAGAATAATGGAAGAGGACGCAGCAATAGAAATTAAATTTCTTTCAAAAACACTTATAATTCCTGCTTATTCAAAGGATATCAATGATAATTTTATTAAAAGCATCTATTATAAAGCAACACAAAATGAAGGCTCTTATATTATAGAATTAAAAACAAAAGAGATTCCTTATGACATTTATGAAATTGCTGATGGCAAGAAGCTTATCGTTGAATTTACCAAGCAATCAAAAGAAAAAGAAGTAAAAAAGGATACAAAAGAAACGAAGCCTGCCGCGCCTCCCGAAGAAACGCAAAAATCTGCTACCCCGGCAAACCTGTTTTCGACAATTGTGTTGGATCCGGGACATGGAGGCGATGAAACAGGCGCTATTGGACCAAAAGGTTCGTTTGAGAAAGATATAACGCTCTCTATTGCCCGAAAATTAAAAAACCATCTGGAAGTAAAATTAGGTCTTAAGGTCTTTTTAACACGTGATCAGGATAAAACATTAGGGCTTGTGGAACGAACTGCGTACGCTAATAATCTTAAAGCTAACATTTTTCTTTCTATACATGCCAATGCATCGTACAGAAAAATAGCAAGCGGGGCTGAAACTTATTTTTTAACACTTGAAGCTACGGACGAAGAGACGATTGCTCTCGCCAAACAGGAAAACAAAACCCAGAACGGTAGTTCCCCGGACGGTAACCTGAACATTATTTTATGGGATTTAGCTCAAACCGAGCATCTTCAGGAAAGTAGTCAACTGGCAGAAATAATTCAAGAAGAATTAAATATAGAATTAAATATAAAAAACAGAGGAATCAAGCAAGCACCATTCAGGGTTTTGATGGGTGCTGATATGCCCGCAGTACTCATTGAAATCGGGTTTCTCACCAATCCTAAAGAAGAGGAATCATTGAATGATGATAATTATCAAAGAATGTTATCAAATGCACTATTGCGAAGTATTCAAAAATTCAAAACAATTAAAGAACAAAAATTAGGCATTTCCTCTTCTCCAGGACAAAGTACCAGCGAGCAAAAACCACTTTAGTATAACTATATGAAACCAAAAACTATCTTTATCATTTTTATTGCAATTGTGATAGCAGGAATCGCTGTTTCTCTTTACCTGTATTTCATTTACTCCCAACAAGCCCATGGACTCTCTGGAGCATCCAGAAATGTCATTCCCTATGAAGGTCCTCCCAGAGTAACAGAAAAAAATACTTCATTGAAAATAAAATTGCTTTTTTCTTCTGAAGAACAAGCGTATCTTGTGCTGGAAGAAAGAAAAATAATAACCAGTGCCAAACTTGCCGATCAATGTTTTGATGTGGTTGTTGAACTTATTAAAGGTCCTGCAAATGAACATTTAATCGCAACTCTCCCCAAAGATACTAAACTTAAATCTTTGTTTATTGCAGATGATGGAGGCGCCTATATCGATTTTTCCAACGAATTAGTAGCGAATCATATTGGTGGTGTCGAAGAAGAGATGCTGACGGTGTATTCTATTATCAATACTCTAATGATTAATTTCCCAACCATCAAAAAGGTACAAATATTGGTCGATGAGAAACAAAGAGATACTTTAAGCGGGCATTTATATATTGGGGTTCCGTTAACCTTTAATCATAAAATTATGTTACCGTGATGAATGTATCTCCTGAAAAGGAACAAATTATGTATCTATCTATGCTACATATGAAAACCATAACAGCCAGTTTGCTTTATAGTAATTCCCGGGCAAGCAACAAGACCGACCAGGCAAGCCTGAAAATGCTGGAGAATGTGCTTGACACCAGAGCAAGCTGCTTTTATAATACAATTTGAAAGAGAGGTAGTGTATGACTAAAACGATAGAAGGAAATTTATTCTCGGAAGGTTTGAAAATAGGAATAATAGTTTCCCGATACAATAGCATTATCACCGAGCGCTTGCTGGAAGGAGCACTGGATGCCCTGAAACGAACGGGAGCTTCATTAGAACAAATCACTGTTATCAGAGTTCCTGGTTCATTTGAAATACCCTCCATCGCGCAAAAGGTAGCAAAATCAGGAAAAATGGATGCTCTCATCTGTCTCGGTGCAGTAATAAAAGGTGAAACTTCGCATAACCACTATATAAGCGCAGAAGTTATCAAAGGCCTGGCTCAAGTCTCCATCGCGACTGAAATCCCGATAGGATTAGGTATTATTACTGCTGATTCACTGGAACAGGCAATTGAAAGAGCCGGCAGCAAACATGGAAATAAGGGCTACGAGGCAGCAATGAGCGTTATCGAAATGGCTAATCTTGTAAAGGAGCTCAAAAAAAACAAATTATAGATATAGGATATGGGTAAAAGACGTAAAGCACGAGAATATGCACTCAAAATACTGTATGCAGTGGATATTCAGCATGATGAAAAAATCGATAATTGCTGTGCTATGCTTGATTCCCTGTACGTCAATTGCCCTGATCAAGTAAAAGAATATGCAGAAACTCTTGCAAAAGGGACTCTCAATCATCTTGATTCCATTGATAAATATATTTCAGAGTACATTCGAAACTGGAAATTGGAAAGAATGTCTCCCATTGATAGAAATATCTTGCGCCTGGGAATCTATGAGCTTCTTTATGAAGCCCTTGATGCAAAAATTATTATTGATGAAGCAGTCGAAATAGCAAAAAAATATGGCAGCAATGATGCCTTTCAGTTCATAAATGCAGTGCTTGACGCAATCAATAAAAATATGCGAAGCTGCCAAGGTTCTTCTAAAAAGAAACAAAAGCAGCTCCCTGCTATTATGTAAAGAAATAAAAAATCTATGAGTCTAACAGGAAATTTAGAAGATTTAGCGCTACCTGATATTCTACAGATTGTAAGTTTGAGCAAAAGAACAGGTATTTTAACCGTAGAAAGTGCAGGCGGAAGAGGTGTAGTCATTTTTAAAAATGGGCTGGTGGTTAGTGCCATATCTCCTTCAAAAAACAGAAAAACATTAGGACAAATTTTGCTTGAACAAAAATTCCTTTCTTCGGGAGACCTTCAAAAAGCACTGGAATATCAAAAAAATATCAAATATGAACCTTTAGGTTCTATTTTAATTAAACAAAATTTAATCACGTACGAGATTCTTCAGAAGATAGTAAAAACACAAATTTACGAAGCAATCTCTGATTTGCTTAATTTTAAGGATGGCAACTTTAGTTTTGAATTAAGTGAGATAATACCTTTTGATGATATACGATGCAATGTCAAGAATCTTGCAGTTCTGGAAAAGGGCATAAGTCCTCAAGAAATTCTACTCGATACCCTGCGATTAAAAGATGAAGAAAAAATGATAGCTCAAAAAGAGCCTGAATTACCCAAAAAAGAAGAAATGAGACGCCACTTATCGTTACAGGCTTCTGTCAAAAAAAACAATATCGAGGAAAAGAAACGGGATCCTATAAACGAACCGATAGAAATCAGCCTGGTACCAATCATTATTATTGATGATGATGCTATTGTAAGAAAAAAATTATACAAAGAATTATTATCAAAAGGGTACGATGCCTACGAGCACAGCAATGTAGCAGACGCTATTGCAATTGCTCAGAGAATGCATCTAGAAGGAAAAAAATTCGGAACGATCATTGATCTTTTGCTTCCTTCTGCCGAAGATAATGGTCTTCTGGGCGGATTAGAAATCATTAAATTCCTGAAAAAAATCGCTCCCCATATTCCTATACTCGTCATTACTGATTATATCGATGATGATATAAAATCAATTCTGAACAGCAATGACATCCGGAGCTATTATATAAAGCCAAACATAAAAGGATTGCGGCTGGACGAATACAAAAATCAGGTAGAAGAATTTGCCACAAAAGTCACCCATTCATTAATTGAACTTTGCAGAAAATTATATCCTGAACAATATAAAGAACCTGCAATACCTTTATTATGGCAAGAACTCGGATTGGATGCACCATTTACCAAAGAAGATATAGCAATGACAAAAGAGGATAATTTACAAGATCAAATGGTTCATTTGCAAAGAGTTCTCGAAGAACTCAAGAATCCTAATGAGGCGCCCGAAATATCTTTAATCATTTTGAAATATGCTTCTGAATTTTTTGACAGAGGACTTTTATTTTTAGTTGCAGAAGATGAAGTTTTTGGACTTGGCGGATTTGGTGAAACCGGTGATGATGAACCAATGCCTATTAAAGTAAGACGAATTAAAATTCCTCTTAATGATAATTCAATTTTTTCAAAAATAACCAGAACCAGGACAATGCACCAAGGAAAAATACCCAATACTCCCCTCAACCGCGGTTTAATCAAAATGCTAGGCAATCTTATGCCAACAGAAACTGCTCTTGTTCCCCTGATAAGTTATGGAAGAGTAATTGCGATTCTTTATGGAGACAATGCAGTGAATCGACAACCATTCGGTACTATCAGCGCATTGGATATTTTTATGGGACACGCAGGTGTTGCGATGGAAAATGCATTACTACATAAAAAAATCAACACATTAAGAATTCAGTAAAAGGAGCATATGCATATAAAAATATTAGTAGTAGAAGATTCTTCAATAATGAGAGGCTATGTTTCTTCATCACTGAGAGTATTTTTTCCTGATATTGAAAGTGTTGAAGTAAACAGCGGCTTCGAGGCATTAAAAACATTGCCGCACCATAAATTTGATGTAATTATCACTGATATTAATATGCCCGATATCAACGGTCTGGAATTAATCAGCTTTATTAAAAAGCATCCACAATACAAAGACATCCCTATCATCATTATTTCGACAGAAAAGAGCACCGAAGACAAAAAACGTGGTCTCGCATTAGGGGTATCCGAATACATTTTTAAACCTTTTACGCCTGAACAATTATCAGCAGTCATCAAAAGAGTACTGGAGAACAAAGAACAAGCGCTAAAGACCCTGGAAACTTTATAAACCGTGAACGAATCTAACGACAATGAAAAGAGATAAAGAACAACTAATTAAAGATTTTATCGGGGAAGCAGAAGAATTATTGGAAGAATTAAGTTCAGATATTAAAGTACTGGAAAAAGATGTTAAAGAAAACAAAGTAAAACCAGCTCTGATTAACAAATTATTTAGAGAATATCATTCAATAAAAGGTCTCTCCTCTATGCTGGGTTTTGATAAAGTATCCTCCTACACGCATGAATTAGAGAATTTATTAGATAAAATGAGGCTTGGGAAGGTACCCATTGATCCTGCTTCTACCGACATCCTCTTTGAATCACTTGATACCCTCCAGAAATTAATCTCTGAAGTACAAAAAGGGGAAGATATTCTGGACATTTCAAAGGCGCGCGACCGAATCATTGTAGCTCAGCAATCTTTGTTAAAGCCAGAAACTGAAGATATCCTGTCATTGCTCGATTTAGATGAACAAACAATAAAATCATTTACCGAGTATGAGGAACACAGATTAAAAGAAAATTTCAGACTGAACAAGCAAATATTCTGTATTACGCTTATCCTTGATATGTCAACATTTGATAAAGACCTTAGAACTGCTAATGAAAAACTAAGTGATACCGCAGAAATAATCAGTACGCTTCCCTCCTACGATGAATCAATTGGATTTGATAAAATGGTATTCAGATTGATAATCGGGACTTCTGAAACTGATGTCACCATAAAAAAAGTTCTTGGAAATCTTACTGCTCAACTCAGCAGTATTCGCAAAAAGGGTAAACAGGAAATTAAAAAAGAAAAACCTGTGCAACTACCTGAAAAAGAAGAATCCGAAGAAGAAGAGACCTCCATAAAAGGCGTAAGTCAGTTTGTACGCGTGGATATTCAGAAATTAGATGAAGTGATGAACATAATTGGAGACCTGGTCATCATAAAATCCATCATTACCAATATATCTTATGAAGCGAAAGAAATATCGGAAGCAGGATTTCTTTATACAAAATTACAAAAAGCTTCATTTGATTTTGAAAAAAAATTGAATGAATTGCAGCGCAGTTTAATAGAAATAAGACTGGTTCCCATTGGACAAATATATAATAAGCTTTCACGCATGGTAAGAAAATTATCAAAAACGGCAAACAAAGAAATTGATCTGCAATTCTATGGCGGAGATACTGAATTAGACAAAATGATGATTGAACAAATATTCGATCCTCTGATACATTTAATTCGCAACAGCATCGATCACGGAATCGAATCTGCTGATGTCAGGAAAAAATTAAACAAACCTGAAACAGGGTATATCTCCATCAATGCATATCAACGGGGCAATAATGTAGTTATTGAAATTTCAGATGATGGAAAAGGACTTGATGTAGAAAAATTATCAAAAAAAGCTCTTAGTGCAGGACTGCTGCAGCCTAATCAGGAAATGGGTATGAAAGAAGCTTATGAATTAATATTTATGCCCGGTCTTACTACCTCTGATGAAGTAACAGAAATTTCAGGAAGAGGAGTAGGACTTGATGTTGTTAAAAGGAATATTTCCAACCTGAATGGTACAATAAATGTAAAAAGTGAATTAAATCAGGGAACTACTTTTGAAATAACATTACCTATCACCCTTGCAATTATCCAATCATTAATTGTGAAAATAAAAAATAATAAATTCGCAATCCCTATGTCCTCGGTTACGGAAACTATCAAAGCACAGCTATCCGACATAAAAACCATTGATCGAAAAGAAGTAATTACTCTGAGAGGAAAAACGATACCATTGGTCAGAGTTGATAAAATATTTAGTTTATCAGGCACAGAAGGTATCTATGACGAAAATTCCTGTTTTATTGTTATTGTGAAAGTAGCAGAACAAACAATTGGTATTATTGCTAACGAATTAATAGGTCAACAGCAGGTCGTTATCAAGAATCTTGGAGAAAAATTAAAAAATCTTATTGGCATCGCTGGTGCAACAGAAATTGGCGAAGAAAATCCTGTCCTTATTCTTGATCCTGCCGGTCTCGCGATGCTTGCCACCGCAGGAAGACTGCGTCTCGTGCATTAGAAAAATCCGAGTACCTATGGACTCGCAGGAAAACATATTTTGAATAGTTGGGTTTATGTATAAAGAGTATTTTAATTTAAAAGAAAAACCATACGGCAATACGCCTGATCCTCGATTTTTATTTCCTTCCAGACAGTACGAAGAAGCATTGGCACGACTGCAATATGCTATTGAAGAGCGTGAATTAGCGTTACTTACCGGTGAAATAGGTTCAGGTAAAACTACGCTTTCACGAGCCTTAATTGATTCTCTCGACGAACATTATTTTCCTATTTTAATCATAAATCCGAGATTAAGCCCCTCT
>Ga0315284_10012894_pt1 | contig 11904 bp, 9 predicted proteins | sample YL17G09_16_MG_FD_203696 | JGI IMG/M metagenome (GOLD analysis project Ga0315284, IMG submission 203696) | Sediment microbial communities from Yellowstone Lake, YNP, Wyoming, USA - YL17G09_16 | ecosystem: Environmental > Aquatic > Freshwater > Lake > Sediment | place: USA: Wyoming | collected...
CACATCTTGTTGCCTAGCTCTTTTTGGAAATATTCTCCAGCACGTATTGTATTATCGTTTCCGTCGGCGTTCCAGGTCCAAATATCTCTCTTATCCCGAGTTTCTTCAGTTCTGCTATGTCTTCTTCCGGGATAATTCCTCCTGCGAAAACCATCACGTCGGTCATGTCTTGGTCTTCAAGAAGCCGCATTATCCTCGGAAAGAGTGTCTTGTGGGCCCCGGAGAGGATACTTAAGCCAATTACGTCAACATCTTCCTGCAGTGCCGTTTCAGCTATTTGTTCAGGTGTCTGTCTGAGACCAGTGTAGATTACTTCCATTCCCGCGTCTCTTAATGCTCTTGCAACGATTTTCGCTCCGCGGTCATGACTGTCCAGTCCTGGCTTGGCAATCAATACTCTAATCTTCTTTGCTTTGTGCACGTTCATCGCCTCTAAATTACGATTAACTCCTTATATTCACCGTAAACCTGACGTAACACGTCGTTGATTTCACCGATCGTTGCGTAGGCTTTCACTGCGTCAATCATGGTCGGCATCAGGTTTTCATCTTTTTGGGCAGCGTGACGCAGCTTGTCAAGAGTTTCTTCTACCCTTTTCTTATTCCGTTCGCGCTTCATTTTGTGAAAACCCGTAATTTGTTCTTTCTCAACCTTCGGGTCCACGCGCAAGAGTTCTATCGGGATCTCTTCTTTTTCTATCTTGTAGTCGTTGACCCCGACTATTGTACGTTTCATTTCGTCAACTTCTTTCTGATACTTGTATGCGCTGTCGGCGATTTCTTTCTGGAAGAATCCTTTTTCGATGGCCACTATTGCGCCGCCCATGTCATCGACCTTTCGAATGTACTCGAAGGTTCTTTTTTCCATCTCATTCGTTAGTGCTTCGAGGTAATACGAGCCTGCCAAGGGGTCAATTGTGTCTGTTGCCCCGCTTTCGCGAGCTATTATCTGTTGAGTCCTCAATGCGACTCGAACTGCTGCTTCACTAGGCAAAGCTAGAGCTTCATCGAAGGAGTTTGTGTGTAGTGATTGAGTGCCGCCAAGCACGGCGGATAAGGCTTGAATTGTGGTGCGAGTGATGTTGTTCAAAGGCTGTTGAGCCGTGAGCGTGCACCCCGAGGTCTGAACATGCATTCGCATCCACAGCGATCTTGGGTTCTTAGCGTGAAATCTTTCCTTCATCAACTTTGCCCAAATTCTTCGAGCAGCTCTGAACTTTGCCATTTCTTCGAAGAAGTCGTTGTGAGCCGCAAAGAAGAATGAGAGTCTTTGCGCAAAATCATCGACTTTGAGTCCTCTTTCCAGCGTTGATTCTACGTAGCTTATTCCGTCGTAGATTGTGAAGGCTAGTTCTTGAACAGCGCTAGCGCCTGCCTCCCTAATGTGATAACCGCTTATGCTTATCGGGTTCCATCTCGGTAAGTGTTTTGTACAGTATTCTATGATGTCGGTTGTGAGTTTAACCGCTGGTCTTGGCGGGTAGATGCAGAGTTTCTGAGCGAAATACTCTTTCAGGTTGTCGTTCTGCGTCGTGCCTCCGAGCTTTTCTCTGGGCACGCCCTGTTTGTCACCGACGCCAATGTACATTGCCAAAAGCATTGATGCCGGACCGTTTATCGTCATGGAAGTCGTGACCTTGTCAAGCGGGATCCCATTCAACAGTACTTCCATATCCTTCAACGAAGAAACGGCAACTCCGCAGATTCCAACTTCACCCTCTCCCATTGGATCATCTGAGTCGTAGCCCAAGATAGTGGGATAGTCAAAAGCAATGCTTAGACCAGTTTCTCCTTCTTTCAGGAGATACTTGAAACGCTTGTTGGTCTGCCCAGCCGTGCCGAAGCCTGAAAACTGGCGCATGGTCCAGAGGCGTCCTCTGTACATTGTTGCATGAACACCACGCAGGAATGGGTACTCGCCTGGGAAACCTAAGTCACGCATATAGTCAACAGACTCTATGTCTTCCGGCGTGTACAAACGTTTGATCAAAATGCTCGAAGTATTCTTGAACTCCCCCTTCCTTTCTTTGGACTGTTTGATCCAGTTTGGCAGTGTGGTCTGTTCCCAGCGTTCACGTTCCTTTCTCAGTTGATCGACTTTCTTCTCATCAAACATTATCTCATCTTCTTGCTATGGGCGCAAATTGCTTGAAGGTACAATACCACCTTTGAAGCTAAGAGGATATTTTCTTATCGGTCCAAAAACATCAGTCCAATCAATCTCACTCAACCATGAAACATAAGAAGAACTTGCCAACAAACCTTTAATCTGCGAGCATGCTGAAAAGTTTTGATATCGCCCGAAAAGAGTTGAAATCCTTGACGAAAAAGAAATTTCCAAAACAAAGAAAAATAGCACGGCCGGTCGAGATCTTTGACTACGACAGAAAATGGCCCTCGAAATTCCTAGACGAAAGAACCAAAATCATGGGCGTTATTGGCGATTCGGTTGTGGAAGTAGAACACGTTGGCAGCACGGCTGTCCCAGGCTTATGCGCCAAACCGATTATCGACATTATGGTAGGAATTCGCAAATTGATTGATGCAGAGAACTGCATCGAACCGCTTGAAAGCATAGGCTACGAATACGTACCTGAGTATGAAGTCTCGATCCCGGAACGCCGGTATTTCAGGAAAGGGCCTTCGGAAATGCCCAACAAGCACTTTCATCTACACATGTTCGAGCATGGAAGCGACTCTTGGAAACGCCACTTGCTCTTCAGAGATTATCTGAGAACACATCCTGGCGCAGCGCTCGAGTACTGTGAGTTGAAAAAGAGGCTTGCCGTCAAGTACAGACTGAACCGCGAAGCCTACACCGAAGCCAAAACGACGTTCATCGAAGCAATAGTCTCCAAGGCCAATATAAGTCAACAGTCACGTTGAAATGCTGTATGATCAGCAACGGTCTTTTTGGCTGAGAAGCAACCAAAACACCCCCTACCCCCCCTAGGAGGAGGTATTCTGTACCTGAGTTTTTGGGTTGGGAAGCGGTCAATAGTGCTCTCCCGCTACCGTCTAGGGGCAATTTGCTCAGTCGGGATCTATCGGACTTCCAGCAGGGATGCTGCGGCTGAGAATCCCCATCCGTAACCTAGCATCAATATGACATCGTCTTTTGAGAGTTGGTTTGTGGAGGATATTCTTTTGAGTATGAATGGTAGGCTGGCGCCTGCCAGATTTCCATGTTCTCGCAGGATTTCATGTGATTCTCGGAGTTTTTCAGGGTTGATTCCATGGTTTTCGGCTAGAGCTTCCAGTATTTTTTGGCTGCCCGTGTGAACTGCCCACTTCTTGGAATTCGTAATCGTCTCCTCCGTGTTTTTTCCAAGAAGCTTTTCAAGTGCTGCACTTGTGTACTTGACTCCGAGTTTCGGTATTTCCTTGCCTAGGTTTGAATGGAATCCGAACTTGAAGGGCTCGGGCAAAGAAGCCAGTGCGGCGTAGCCCGCTAGATGATCGGTTTCTCCCAAGTTTGTGACTTCGACCGTTTTCTTGACCGCCAGACCTTCATCACTGTTTGCTACAATTGCCGCGGCGACTCCGTCTCCGAAGAGGAAGTATTCCATCGTTGCCACCCACTTCTTCAATTCATACTGCCGTCTGCCTTCGTCTTTGATCTCGTTGATTTGGGTGATATCTTGAACGAGGTCGATGCCATTCACTTGATTCTGGAACCAGAAGGAACTGACCCCACTGACGCATATTAGAACGCTATCCTTTGGGTTGGCTGCCAGGTGGTCCTCTGCGAGTTGCAGAGCCTTGGGAAAAGCGGTGCTGGCGATTCCCTGAACGTTCACGTGTTTGATGTATGGGTTGAACCCGATCTTTCTGACTAGAAGTTGGCTTAGCCCTGGGCTTAGGACAGGGTTTGCGTCATAGGTTGCGATGAAATAACCGATTCTATCCATCGCGACTCTCCTCGTTTTGATTGCCTTTTTGCTGGCCTCACAGCATAGGTCGACGATTTCTGGGTCACTTGGAAAATTCTTATGCTTTGAATCTGCAGACTTGCTTGTGACGAATGCTCTCTTGGAAACTCCCAAGTTTAGCACGTTTTGAAGGACTCCAGACGGAAGTGTGCATGGAAAGGTTTCAATCAATTCCTCTGTCGTGTACTCGTTCTCGGGCAGAGCCGTAGAAATCTGCAGAATGTTCATGTCACAAAGTTTGACATGGAAGTTATAAAAGGATTTGGACTACTCCCAGAATTCCCACTCCACCTACCTTGTGTTCGGTTTCTCAGCAAGATCGCACACTTACGAAATGATCTTTGTGGAGCGCAACTGAAGCGAGTTTTGAACATTCACAACCGTGGATTTGACATCACAAACGTCATATAGTTGGTGAAATCACGTAGATACACAACTTTTGGACTTGAGGTGGAAGGTTGAAAAAGGTCGGAATAGTTGCTGGAAGCATTTCAAGATTTGACAATCCAAGACATACTCTGCAAGAGGAAATGTGCGCAGAAACGGTCAAAATGATTCTTGACGACGTTCCTGAACTTGAACTCGGAGATTTTCTAAAAAAAGGCTACGCATGCTGCTACTCGTATTTCAGCGACATTCTTGAACAGCAACAATGCATGCACTGGATAATCAACGATTACCTGGGCTTATCAGGCGTTGCATCTTATCGTGTAGAATCCGGTGGCGCGACACCGATCGACGCAATAATCAATGCTGCGTTGTGGATACGCTCAGGCATGTTTCCTGTCGTCCTAGTAGTCGGATGGGAGAAGATGAATGAGCTGCCTATCCAGAAGGTCAACGAAGCAATTGCAATTGCTGGAGACACTGACTGGGATTTTGTCTCAGGTTTCACGTACAACGCATTCTACGCAACTATGGAGGCGAGAAGAATGCACGTCTATGGCGACAGAGAAGAGGATTTGGCCGAGATCTCGGCGATGTGCCACAACAATTCCCTCGAAAACCCATACGCCCAGTGGCCAGCCCAGCACGGATTCGGCAAGATAACGGTCGACGATGTCTACAAGTCTCGGTTGATCTCGTGGCCCTACAGACAATACGAGTGCGCAATGACCAGCGAAGGAGCTTCCGCAATACTCTTGGCCAACGAAGAGATGACAAAGAAACTTACTGACAACCCAATCTGGATCACTGGTGTAGGCTTCGGCTCTGACACTATGAGGGCAGGAGACCGTCCCGACAATCCGGCTTGGAAAGGAGTCTACCCAGAAGACGAAAAAGTGTGGCCAAAGAACATACCCAAACCAATGTCACCATATCCAGATCTATTGAACTTCGGTTCATTGAGAACATCTGCCAGAATGGCCTACAAGGACGCAGGAATCAAGAACCCACGAAAAGAAATCAGTTTTGTGGAAATCTTTGATCCGTACGCAGGCGTAGTCTTGGCAGGTCTTGAAGACTTTGACTTCTGCAAACGTGGAGATGGAAAGAAACTATTGCGTGACGGTGTCATTTCGAGACACGGTGAACTGCCAACTCAGTTGAGCGGTGCCTTGACAGCTCAAGGACATGCTGTTGGTTCAACGTCGGTGGCGCAAGTTGTGGACAGCTACTGGCAACTGAGCAGCCAAATCGCAAAGAAATGGGGTGCACCTGGCAGACAACTGAGCAAACCAAAGAAAGCTTTCATTCACGGACACGGCGGCACAGGATGTCAGGCAGGTGCTGTAGTTCTGGAGGTGTAAGAAAATGAAACAACCAGGACCAGAAAAAATGATCAAAGAATCGCCGTACGATGAGAAATGGTGGGCAGAATGGGAACGCAAAGGCGGATGGAGACCCGAAGGCTGGAAAATAGTCGAAATGAATGATGGCCCCACACTGAACGAGCTGAAACCAGAGAAGTTCCTAGTCGTGCACAGACCGCACGGGAGTATGTTCCATCACAGTTATGGGAAAACGTCAAAGTTTTTCATCGGTTTACTCGAAGGAAAACTCTATGGCACAAAATGTCCGAAATGCGGTCTCGTCTATTGCCCGCCCCGTGCTCACTGTTTCAATCCGAAATGCAGGCTTGAAGAGACGAAGTGGGTTGAGCTTCCCAAGAAAGGAGAAATCCACTCTTACACCATAATGGTCATTGCTTGGCCATCGATGGCACACCTGCAACCTTTAGTCGGAGCGATGGTGAGAATCGACGGAACAAACACGTGCTTGCCGATGACTATGCGAGACGTAGACCCTGAAAAAGTCAACATAGGCCTGAAAGTCAACGTTAGCATTGCCAAAAAACCCAAAGGCGATCTACTCGACATCTATGCAGTCCCCGCCGAGGAACCTGTTCCTCCAAAGAGAACACCTGAAGAATTGAAGCGCTTCAGAGAAGACATGGACAGGACAAGAGTGTGGGTCAAGAAGACGTTTGGGACGAAGTAACTATCGAAAACCCAACGTCAATACAACTTCTTTCTCTCTCTCATTTCTTTTTTTTCTAGCGTCTGATTGCCTCGAAAAGTTGACGAGATTTATATACTTCCCAAAGCAGAAGTCCTATTTCTCGGTGAATAAGTCACAAGGGTGAGAATGCATGAACGGAAAACCTCTTGCCTCGATAATCTCCGCAGGCTTGTCAAAGTTTGGCAAACTCGAAGGACTCTATGCCAGAGAGATTTTCTCCGAAGCAGCAAAAGAAGCCTTTGACAATTGTCCAAAGCTCGACCCACGGAAAGATATTGAAGCCCTATTCGTCGGCCATATGGGAGAGTCGTTCGAGCATCAAGGCCACACTGGAGCAACGATGGCCGACTGGGCAGGTCTTGGACACGTCGCGGCCACAAGAACGGAAGCCGCCTGCGCCTCCTCTGGTGTCGCGTTAAGAGCGGCGATTTGTGCTGTGCGTTCTGGTTTTAGCGACGTGGTGATGGTCGGAGGCGCCGAGAAAATGACCCACAGGACGACAGCTGAAGTGACTGAATACCTTGCAATGGCATCAGATTATCCTTTCGAGCAGTGGAACGGAATCACTTTCCCAGGACTCTACGCGTTGATGGCAACGGCGCACATGAACGCTTATGGAACGACTGAACGTCAATTGGCGACAGTCGCCGTCAAGAATCACTATCACGGAAGCATGAACCCCAAAGCTCAAATGCAGAAGGAAATAACCCTCGAAACCGCACTGTCATCACGCATGGTTGCCTGGCCCCTAAAACTGTATGATTGTTCCTTGATTACTGACGGTGCAAGTTGTCTAATTCTGACGAAGCCTGAACTGGCACAGAGATTCACGGACACGCCCGTCCACATCATAGGGAGCGGCCAGGCGAGTGACACCATCGGCCTGTACGAGAGAAAGAGTCTCACCTCACTCGAAGCCGCAAGGATCGCTGCAAAGAAAGCCTATGGAATGGCACACGTCAAACCCGAAGACATTGATGTAGCAGAGGTTCATGACTGTTTCACGATAGCCGAAATCCTAGCCTACGAAGATCTCGGATTCTGCAAAGCTGGAGAAGGCGGAAAACTAGCTGAAAGCGGTGAAACAAAGCTTGGCGGAAGGATACCTATCAACACGAGCGGGGGTCTGAAGGCAAAGGGGCATCCTGTCGGTGCCACTGGAACAGGACAGGCGTACGAGGTTTATCTGCAACTCACCGGACGTGCCGGCAAAAGACAAGTGAGAGACGCAGAGATAGCACTGACCCACAACGTTGGCGGGTCAGGTGCCACTGCAACTGTCCATATTTACAGGAGGTCTTGAAAATGAGTGAACAAACTCCCTTCACTATAGAACAATTCTACAAACACATTAGTCAAGGAAAACTGTTGGGCGCAAAATGCCGAAAGTGCGGAAAAGTCCACGTTCCACCAAGACCACTGTGCGAAGGTTGCCTCTCGAAAGAATTCGATTGGACTGCTTTACCTACTAAAGGCAAATTGTTGACCTACACATTCATTCACATTGCACCAGCGCAGTTTCAGGCATCAGCTCCATACGCTGTAGGTATTGTCGAGTTTGAAAAAGACCTGAAACTACCAGGCATGATTAAAGGAGTATCATTGGAACAAATAAGAGTAGGAATGGACTTGACGATGGAATTCGGAACTGCCGCAGCCATTCAACCTTGGCCTCAATGGCCCAAGTACTACTTCAAGCCCCCGTGAATTTCCTTCATACCTAGTCATTCTTCTATTCCTTTTTTCCAAACAACATGATGTTTTCAGTTGTCGTGCTTACGTGCTCGAATCCGGCTTGAACAAGTTCTTCAGCGTCATCCGTCCTGATGGCAGTTGCAGAAAAAAGCTGAGGAAGAAGAGAGGGCTATCAAGGAAGCTAATAAGATCTATGCGAGTTTCTGCAGGAGTCTGAAGACTCGAGCGTGCTTTTTTGTGAAGACCTAGAGCACGTCTATTGAATTCGACAAGAAGAATTTTCGAAATCTAATATGCTCATTTTCTGGAAAATGATTTCGATGTTGGAAGAGTTCTATTTCAAGGATACGTGTATGCAGTCCGAGGAGCGGCAAAATGAAGGGGAGGTCTATTTTCTCGACTTTCCCGCAGTTTGTCTCTGAACACTATTCTGCTGACACACGACTCATATTCATGTCACTGTACGGCTTATTGATCCCAGTTCTATGAAGCTCCTCACAAAAATCATAAGAGAAAAGGACGAGATAGAAAAAAAGGGAAGTTACTCGTATTTGTTGAAGTTGAGTATCGCTATCTGAATGTCTCGCATGTTGACTGTACCGTCGTTGTTGATGTCCGCATTAGGATTCCAGTTTGATGACGACGGGTTGGTATTAAATAGCTGGATCAGATAATTGATGTCTCGCATGTTCGTGGTACCGTCATAAACGCCCCGTGTTTGACCTGAAACGTCGCCTGGAACACCAATATGCACCGGGGTTATGCAAGTGTAGTTGTTGTCTTCGATTTCTGTTTCAAAGTGTACTATGTCGGCGGCCCCTAGGACTGTGTAGTTCCCGTAACCGAAACCAGTTGTATTCCAAACTGAAGTCCTTGTTTCTTCGCCAACATATCCGATACTGAACGAAAGGATTTGTATGGTGCTTGCATTTGCGTAGATCGTAACGTTGAAGCCTTGAGCGGACGTCCTTGAGGCTGTCGTTGTGATGTTCCCGCTGTATCCTAGACCTATGATCGTTTTGGGTGAACCAACATATGCGACACGTACATTGATGACGCCCCCCCATGCGAGAACGATATAATCTAGGTCAAGCTCATTGACAATTCTATCGCTGTAAACATCGGCGCAACCCATTCCATAGGTTCCAACCCATTTTGGATCAAGTGGTTTTCCCGGTTCTGGTGCTCTGGCACCATAATGGTTCAAAACATAGATTAGGTCCCTTGAACCGACAATACCGTCTGGTACACCTGCAGTAGGCCCTGTAATATCACACCATTGCGTATCCAATTTGTACATACAATAGTAATAATCTGAGGGATACATTGCATTGTAGTACCATCCTTTCACCCAATACTGGCACCATCTTCTACCGCGTGGGTTCGTCAATGGATAGCTCGGGCAATCGTTCTGGTATATGATTGCAAGCTGATCGTACACCGCTTGTCTAGCAGGGCCATCGGGTGTCAGTAGCGCCTGATCGATGAGAATGTCTTTGGTGGTGCCCCAGCCATTATCTGCAGTATAGCCTTGACGGTAGGCGAGGTTCCCGTTGCTCTGCATGTAGGTGCGCGCAAAGTCCTCGGCGTCTGCAAAGTCTGCTGACCAGCCGATGCTCCATATTGGCAGTTCTCCAGCCTCGAATTGTTCAACGTACACCCCCCAGTCAATGTTCGCCAAGTCTACTTGGAATGGGTTGCCAACTCTTCCGCTATATGTGCTGAGGTTTCCGAAGAAATCTCTGATCATTTCGCAGGCTATTCTTCTCATGTCGTTTCCAGTGTTGTAGACAAGGGTCAATCTGAAACCAGTGTCCCACACGCTTCCGGTTACGCCTGGGAAGGTAGCTGCTTGTAGTTCAAGTTTTGCAGCAGTCAAGTTTGCAGTGTAGCCTGGAACGCTGTCATTGTAGTAGTCTGGATACAGACCAGCGGCCAAGAAGTTCTTTCTGTAGTCAGCTTCACCGTGGTATGATTCTATTCCGTATTGAGTTGAGTTAAACGAGTAGGCAAATGCTTTCCTGATGTGGGTGTTGTTGAAGAAATCCGTTGGGATACCGTCTGGGAAGTGTCCTGTACCAATGTAATAGCTGGTCGGATCTATGTCGAACGTCGGGTGGATTGCGTCCATAGTCAGTCCTGGAAGAATGTTCTTGATCGTCTTGTAGCTCACTCCTACAGGGGGATCCTTTGTCACGACGTCCAGAAGCTCGAACATGTTTGCTCTAGGAACTGCGCATGTGTCGATGTCACCAGCCTGGAATGCGGCCTTTCTTGTGGTCCAATCAGCAATATACTGAATCTCAACCACATCAAGACTGCCATTGCGTCCTGTGGCTGGCCATCCACGCCAGTAGCCGGGGTTCTTTAGCATATCCACCTTGAGATTCGCAGAGTCGAACACTGCTATGTGGTATGGACCGGTTCCGACCCAGCGGTAGGCTCCTGTTGCGTCATAGGGAGAACGACTCTTGCGTCGCACCAGGCCAGAGTCCCACCAATCTGGATAACCGTTGCCATTTGTGTCTGTTAACAAGTCTCCGTTCCAGCAGCCAATGCTGATTGAAAATTGCTTGCTGACAATGCTTCCCCATGTTTTGGTCAGTATCTGCTTCCAAGCGTTGTCTGGGAATGGAATACCGAGGCTGAAGATCAGATCGTTGCCGCTAGCAACTATTGCGTCATCAATCAGGTTTGCGAGGGTCATGGCTGTCGGGGAGTCGGTGACACTATCAAACAGGTTGGAATTCATTGTTCCGAACATGGGTTTGTAGAACATCCACTGCGGACTGCTAAGTTGGTCTTGTACTAGACCTCTCTTGAATGAGTATTCCGCATCGGCAACGTCGAATGTATCGACGACAGCGCCCGTCTCATCGTAGAAGTTTATCACAGGCGACGTTCGCATCGTGAAGGTATATGTCCATCTAGCAAGGGTAATCGTGTATGTGCCTACTATAGCTTCTATGTACCAAGCGCAATAGTTTCCGCCTTCCAACATGTACATGACGTCACCAACACTGAGATCGGTGGGCAACGGCAAGTCATTGTAGCCAACACATTCCATTGCGCTCCAAAGCGAACCATCTGGGTCCGTTGGGTCCACGAAGGAAGTGTTGCTAACAGGAGCGTGAGTCACTTTCACTGCGGTAGGCACGTTTGTTGCCAGTCTGGGTTCAAAGTCATAGTAGATTTCTTGTGCACCAGCAATCAAAGTCTCGTAGGAGTTGAACACGAGCTGTCCACTACCTGCGTCGTACACTCTGACTGGGTCAGCTCGACTCGGACCCCAACCGATGTTGCCTTCCCAGAATGTGGTAGTGACGATTGGTGGTTGCCCCGAAGCTCGGGTGATCGGTGTGAACAGTGGAATCAACAAGCAGAATGTGACTGGTACCAATATCAAATCTTTTTTCATTTTCCTTTCCCTTCTTTTTTCATTGCACTCCAAGTTAATGATATGGTGCAACGTTCAATGATTAGAGTGTAACCGATAAAAGACTTGTGAAACAAAGTTCCTAGACAAGCTACAATCTCACAAAAAGAAAAAAAGGGGATTGTGCGGGAGACATCGTCATTGGACTAGACACTACTTCAAACCAGTGACGAATTAGATCAAACCTAGGACTTTTTGGTCAACGCACACAAGGCGATTGGCAGGAGACAACATCAATACCGCATAGAAGGTAGAAAAGAATTCCAAGAAATCGAAAGAGCGTCCAAGAACGCAAAACATAGAACTAGAACATAGCAATCGATTTATGTGAAAGCATTGCAATCAAGTAATAGATAGATTGGTTGGGTTTTCCATGAAA
>Ga0315284_10012895_pt1 | contig 11904 bp, 15 predicted proteins | sample YL17G09_16_MG_FD_203696 | JGI IMG/M metagenome (GOLD analysis project Ga0315284, IMG submission 203696) | Sediment microbial communities from Yellowstone Lake, YNP, Wyoming, USA - YL17G09_16 | ecosystem: Environmental > Aquatic > Freshwater > Lake > Sediment | place: USA: Wyoming | collected...
CTGAAAGCGCCTCTTGTTGGTACTTTGTTGAGTAGGGTAGACATTATTCCATTTGGTACGATATGGATTCTATCCAAACTTATACCCATATTCTGGTACTGTTCGACTTCCATCGAAGTTAAAGCGATAACCTTGGATGCGGACTTTAGTAGCCTGTTGCCCTGAAGGGTATCATAAAGTTTTTTGAATCCCTGTTTTGTACCATAGTGAGGTATTGAACCATGAGCCTGTATAATATATGGGACGTTCATCTTTTTTGCATAATAACTGACTATAATTGCTTGTAGTGCCCTAAAATCGTGTATATGAACTATATCGAATGACCTTAGAGTTTTTCTTAATGCGGGTATAAGAGATGGGGTTAAGAAAGATGTGTAATAGTGCATTATGTAGGGAAAGTACTGTACCTTTATACCTTCTATTACTAATAGTCTATTATCAGTTTTCCTTTTAAGGTCTATAGCGTTAGAGGTATATACCTCAACTTCGTGTCCTAAGTTAACGAGTTGTTTGCTGATATGATATACTACCTGTGTTATCCCACTGGCAAATTTAGTAGGTTCCGGGGGGAATATGGGACATACTTGCAAGATTTTCATTTTTCGATTTTCTCCTTCTGACCTTTTTATTTTATCAAACTAAGACATATTTTTCATTGGTATCAGGAATGGTGTGTGATTTTTACTAAGAGAAATACTCCTTTTACATCCCATCTTTGCTCTCATTGGGTAGGAGTATACTAGAGCCATTGTTGTCATAGATAATATTTGCACTGTCGATTATCTGAACTAATCCAGGAATATCAGTAAAGTTTACCTGTTGCCTTGCAGCGTACGCAGTACCCATAGTTAAGCTTTTCTTTTGATTGTTCCAGGTCCTGAGGTAGATATAACTGGGATAGGGAATTTCATCAGACTTATAGGTGAATAGTTTTGTTTCATGTGGTTGGAACGCATATCCGTGTTGCCAGAATATTTTGCATCCATTGTAGTCTGCCACCATTGTATAATTTTCATTCGGGTTTTTGAAAAGCCAGTCAGCAGCAGTAACATCCTGTCGGGTAAAACCAGTACTTACATCAATGCGATAATTAGATAGCGCAATGGAGTAGGGCATATCGATAAAGTGTGTAGTCTGGCTCTTGCTAAGCTCGAAGACTATTCCACTGTTGAAGACGAAGTATGGTATTAGTATGATGATGATAGGTAACCACATAAGGTTTAGATTAGTATGGTTTAATATTGGCGAAGCAAAGTTCTTGCGGAATAGTCTAACTAATTGCAGTATACCAAGTGCTATGGTTTCTCCACAGAGTATAAATAAAGGCGATATAAGGAGTAGTGTAATCTGCCAGACACGGCTGGTGCCTAAGCCATAAGATTGTGTAGGCAGGGTAAATACGCCCAGTAGTATAATGGTACTTACAATAGTCAGTGCAATATACTCTGCCTTCAATTTAGATCCTAGAGCTGAGGGACGGAAAATCAGCCTAATGAAGCCAATGATAAGGAAAAGTTCGACAATATACTGGAAAATTCGCCAGATTTTTCCACCTATTGACGCCAAGCCAAAATCAAGACCGAGGGCAGTCTGGGTCAGGGGCTCTTTGGTTGTTTGATTTAAAAACTGGAATCCTTCAAATTCAGGTCCGGTGGTTTGGGGTGCAATGGTGGCTTGATGTGCAATTTCGATTGCGGTACTGGGAGCAAACATGGCTATCCCTGAAGCAACGGTATTATAATAAGCTAGCATGAAAATAAGGCTTATTACAATAGTGATAGCTAAGGTCCTCTTATTGAAAGCGCCGGGTGCTGTTAAATCAGTGGGCAGAAGACTATGCTTTCCCACTATCCACTGCCATATTGTTTGACCAATTCGACTTTTGATAAAAATAAGAACAAGCGTACCGAAAATAAGATAACCCATGTACCCGGTGCCTAGACCATAATAAGAAACAATCACTCCGAAACCAAAGGTAATGACCAAGGCAGTCCTTATGATTAAGGTTAGCCTGCGGTCAACCAATAATAAAATAATTAATACAAAGAACAGCTCGGAGATTTGCTGCCTATTTAGCTGAACCATGTCCATGGTGAACATAGGCATGGATATGAAAAAGGTAGTAGCTATGAAAGCACGACGGGGACCAAATTGTAGGCGAAAGATACGGAAAAGTGCAAGAGGCAACAGGGTAAAAATTAAGGGATAGACTATCTTGAATAGCCAGATGATGTCCATATTCAGTATCAGGGAGTAAACTGGTGCAAGCATCGAAATACTTAAGCATGAATTGACTAGACTGTAGACACTAGCGTCCCAATAGCTATTTTCTAGAACTGATGCGCTGTGATAGTACTCGAGATGTATGTCACTACCTATCAGGTTAACAGAGTAGAGTGTTGTCTGGTATAACAGTGCAATGGCCATCGTGAATATCATTAGGGGATAAACACTAGGTGGGATAAATTTATTAAGGGCTACTAGGCCTGTGATAAGCACGATAATGAGGAGTAGTATTATCAGTATAATGTTATTCTGGTAGGCGTTCATGAGTCTGGTACCCAGGATGGCTAAGAGTGGCAACAGAATAGCCAGAAGGTAGGGATTAAGGTTAGCCCAAAAACCACGATTTGTACTCATAACAGGGGTTGTATCTGGTATAGTTGGCTGGAAGTCCTTATCTCGCCAGTAAGCTATTAAGGGTAGGATTATATTAAAGATGGTGAAAACAATAGTTAATGGTATCAGTTTAAAGGGATGACTAATTCCTAAGGGCGGGAGGGCGAAATTTGTTACCAAACCTACTACCATATTGAAAGTAATGCTTAAGCCTGCGGAATAGAGTAAACTCTCTACTGTGTTTATATTGTGGATTTTAAAGATTCTCAGCAGCAGAATACCGGGGATAAAAGTGAGGAGAAGAAAACCAACGATTTGTCTCAGGATTGGAATATCAAATCCTAAAACTGCTAGCCAGACTAGTCCGAGCATGGCTACCAATAGTCCCCCTGATAGTATCAGGCACTTGTTAATTTTCCAGTCGTTAGGTGATATCACTTCAAGTACTTCCTGATTTGGTAATGAAAGTTCTTACTTATTTGAATTGCTGTGATTTTTGTGCGACGAAGGACATCAGGTATTGGAATATAGGGATAGGTGTTACTATTGAAAGATAGAGAGTCATAATTAACGCATAAAGTATTGATTTGAAGCTCTGGATAGGGGGTATTTGCAAACAGTTGGTTAATTTAGTATGTCTGGTAATAAAGCCTTCCAACTTTAGTATTTTTCTGATTTCACTTGAGGTATACTCCCTGATGTGTCCAAAATAAGGGTTACAGTTATACCAAATGTCTATATTTACATGATTACTAAGACCTACCATCATGAGTAATCTATTCTTTAAGTTAGCGAGATTTGGAGTGGACAGAATAAGGATACCTTTGTTTTTAAGAACCCTTCGTATCTCACTTAATGGCCTTTTTGGTGAGCTATGAAGATGTTCAATTACATTTGTGAATAGCACAATATCGAAACTATTGCTTTTGAAAGGGAAAGGTTCCTTTTCTATATCGCAGTATTCCGTCCGGATCCCATTTCTTTGTAGTCTTGAGATGATATCCTCTTCTGTTCCTAATATATGCTTATTAGTTTCATGAAACGGTTGCCATGTATCAATTGCTGTGCATTCATATCCTGCTCTCTGTAGTACTAGGGGTATCTCACCTATTCCAGTGCCTACATCAAGTATCTTTGCTTTTGTATTCTTGTTAAGATAGGGCAGTAATATTTTGAGGGTTGTGAGATGTTGTTTATAACTTTGGTAAATTATAAATCTCCTACTCTCATCAGGAAACAACGTAAGTATTTGATTGACTAAGATTTCTTTTATAGTAGAGTAATCCATTTATGTATGCCTTTAACCATTTTTACTTTCTGTCTTCTTCTTGTGGTACCATTCTATTGCTTCTTCTATCATAGAATAAATATCAACTATTATAAGTACTGCGAAACCAAGTACGAAAATTGCAACAGTGGGATTAGTAATTAGGTATTTTGTTACTCCAGAAATCAGCTGCTATAGGTAGGTTAGGTAGTACATTACTTTTATTTCTTAAGTAAAGTTTTCCATCCAAGTAATTCACCAACTGTGTAAAGTACAGGTATTAGTACTGATATTAGTATTGGTATAACCTGTAAGGCAATTAATTGGACCAGTGTATTCCAACCTGTTGTATTAATACTTTTTAGTGGTAATCCTATTGTTAGTAAGATTGATAAACCTAAGGATATGGATGATAGGATTAGTAGGGGCCACAGTTTTGTAAATCTAGATACCGCTGCGAGAATTATTGTTGATATCCAAAGTGTTATAACTATAATCATTTATCCTCCTCCTTTAGGATAATTTTCCTTCTTCACTTTTGCTATTACTTCTAAGGCCTGTTTAAATGTTGGTGGCCAGAGTGATAATGGTTTACCCTGTTTAATATTATCCCTAACTATTTCTAATTTTTCTTCCAAGGAGTATATTGGTGTTCCTGTAAGTGTCCATTCCCTTTCACAGTTTAGACATTTTAAGGTATTATTAGATGTATCTATGGTTGTTCCTTTACAGACTGGGCAGGGACAGAAGGGTTGGAGTTTAGGGATTTCTTTCATTTTATTATTCCTTTGTTTTCTTATTTATCATCAGCGGTGAAAGGATTGAACCAAGCCCGAATAAAATAAATGCACCTGCCCATCCGTTTTCTAGTAACATTAAAATTAATCCTGCAATAAAACTACCGAAACATATTATGGTTGTAATCAGGTCTACTTTAGATATATGCATCTTTCTCACCTTACTTCTTTATAATTTAGACTATACAGTCGGGATAGGGACATTCATCTATGCAACTATTTACTCCTGCAGGGCAGTTTTTTGGTGGTTTAGTAGAATATTTATACCTTGTCCTTCTTTGTCCGAATGACTGCCTTTCTTTAATATCTTCGGGCATAAAATCTTTATAGTTTCTCCTAAGGAATGTATATTGGCATTTTTTATTACAGAATAGATGGTTCCTTCTGATAGTATCTGAGGGGCAGATATGTCTTTTAATTATTTGGTTACATTGGGAACAGTAGTAATTCATTTTTACCTTTCTATGGGGGTTATTTTATGTAGTGCTTTAAGGTATATTGAATATTCAGGGTGGGTGTCTAAAAATGTAATTACTTTTGATGGGTTTTCATAGTCTATACCATATGACCTTAGTATTTGATTTAGTTTAGTTGTTAGTAAGGGTATAATATTAAATAGTAGTTCATCGGGATTCATTATTTGCGTATATTTTATAGGGAGTAGTTCCCCTTCTGATATTCTTTTAATTAAGGTAGTATCTTCGACTAATTCATTCAGTAGTTTTTTCTTTTCTTCCTTCTTTTGGATGAAGTATAATCTTTGGGTAAGGGAATGGAATGATATTTCTTGCATACTCCTGGAGATACTACTTGGGTCAAATCCATAGGGGAAGGGATTTGCTATTGTTAGGAATGTATTTGCATCCTCTTGGGGGAGTTTTGATTCGTATTCTACTATTGCAAGCATCCATAGGTCATAGAATTTGTAGAACCAGTTGATAGCCTCGAATTGGTAATTAGCTTTTGTGTGAGTTAGGAATTTAAGTACATCTTCTCTTGAACTTCCTCCGTGCCAATCGAGTATTAACCATTTGGTAAATGTTGGGTTAGCTACCTTTAATGGTTTATTATTGGTTTTAATTATGTTTAGTCCGTTTTGTTTTAGTAAGTTAAGTTGAGGTTTTAGTTCCTCAAGCAAATCCCTCTTGTTCATTAGCAATCTCCATAAATAAGTTATTCCCTAGCCCAGTTAATTATCCATAGTAGGTAGAGGTACCTGAGCCATACTTTCCTTTTAGTGTTGCTATATTCGTTTTGTATGGAATTTTGGACTTAAAGCCTAATATTCCCAGGTTATACCTGATTCTAAATATGTCTTCCTTGTCCTGATAACTGTAGGTGTATACGCAAATTACATGCGTTTTCTGTGTGGAGGCACTGACTTTGGAAATGGGGCCTAACTTTCCATTTTCGGTGGCCTCTTTGATTATATTCCATACGTTATTGGTATTTTCTTTCTTTACAAATATTAACCATTTACCTACCTTACTTTTAGGTGATGTTCTTTCTTCCTGTGATAAGGGAGTATTTGAACCTGATAAGTCTTTTGCGTATATCCATAGTTGGGGTTCAGTATACTTTTCAGGTACATTTCTTAATCCTATCCAATTGTTTAGTGAACTTTTATATAAGCCTTTTTTATTCATTAGCTATTTCCATGAATAAGTTGTTCTCCTGGGGTGACCAGTTTTCTTCTGGGATATAGTTTACTATACCACTGGATAGAATTATTGGTGGCTTTGATATGAATAGCCTATCGAGTAAGTATCCTATCTTTTTAGGGGATTTAATTAAATGTCTTGTACCACAGTTTGGTGCCCTTTCAATATTTTTCCAGGATAACATTCCTAGTGATAGTGGCTTTGACCATGAGTTGGTTGAGGTGTTTATATAGGGTAATTTTATTTTGATTGATGTCTTATCCCTGTATTTCTTTATTAGGTTTTCTACTAATCCTATATTATCAGTTGGTGTTTTTCCTGGTTTATCTTTTAGGGATGGGTCAAATGATATACCTGTACCTTCTCCTAATAATTTAAAAGTGTCAGGTATTGACATAAAGTTTTCGGCACCGCCACCATCGGCGCTAATGAAGTACGGATTGATGGAGTTATACATTAGTTTGTATACTTCTGAGTCAACAGTTGCAGCAACTGTGCTAGCTATTAAGGGGTGAAAATCTGCTGAAGTAACATATATTCTAGACCTATCATCCATAACCATGGCCTCATGATAGTGCATCATGTGACCTATTATAGAGAAGTATAATGTTTTTAGGTTTAGTGGGTAAAGTTCTTCAGTCCTGTCTTCTATTATATTCCATAGTGCATATGTTAATTCTTTGAAGGGTTTCCTACCGGAAGTTGTTGCTAGTTGAATTGATTTAGTTATTTCGTAGGGTATTTCTAGTAGGTCTGCTAGATCTAGCCTTGATTTATGGACTGTTGTTTTAAAAGGTCCCCCTATAGGATATGTGACTTTACCTTCGGGTGTTTTATAAGGGAATAGGGGAAATTTTGTTTCAGGATTAGATGTTATTATTTCAAACCAACCCGTATGACAGTATGTTAGGTTTTTTGTAGCCCTTATCAGTTTGTTTTCACTCTTTGCGTATGAGTATTGGTTGGATAGTATATTTAGGTATGCCTTTTTCATATCTATCGATTTCATGAAGGGGTAGAATCCTATGTATGCGTTTTCCTGTCTAAGGCTATAATATGAGTTCATGATTAGGGATATATCTTCTTCCGTTAGGTAGTACATAATATTGAATACTTTGGGATCTACTGTGTTGATGAATGTTGTTGATGCAGTTGCTGCTGGTGATATTGGGTTAAAGTCAATACCCATTTCTTTTAGGGTATCTAGTTTATTTACTACGAATTTTATATCGTCCAAAGTTTTAATTGGGAAGGTCTTAAAGATATAAGGATTTATTCTTATAACATTCTGTTTGTTATCTATCTTTAAGTGGTTTGTATTAGGGTAATATTTTATGGTGTGACTACCACAGGGGAAACTGCCATATGAGAAGGGAGGTAGTACTGATAGTATTGTTTTGGTTGTTGACCATTTAAGGAATATATCTAGTGTAGGTGTACTTATATAGTTTGTTTCGTGGGTAAATAGACTTATTAGTTGTTCTGCATCTGTGATTCTGTGTATTCCTTCAGGAGTTTCTATGGATATGTAATCTTTAGCTACTTCTTTTACTAAAAGGTAGTATGGGTCAATATATTCTTTAGGTTCAGATCCCCTACCATAGTTATTGGGAAGGTATAAATCTAGACCAAGGATGTTACCTATTTTCTTCAATTTAGTTTACCTGTTTATCCTATCTCTACGTTCTTTTCTGAGATAATGAAGTTAGGTTCATTACCTTTCTTTTCATTGTGTCTTTGTAGGTCTTCTGAGGCTTTAACAATTGCCTCATTTCTAGTATATCCTAATTCTCTGTATATTTCTATTGATGCTCTCCTGTGTTCTATAACTGTTTTTCCTAGTTCCCTCCTTGGGAATATACTGTTATCTGCTGCATATTCAGCTTCATCTTCTGTGAACCCTGCATTTACAAATGCCCTTTTGATGTATATCCAGGTTTCTAAGTCAGACCTTATTTTACGAGGCATATATGGAAACCTCCCCAATTAGTTCATCTATATCAATTATCCTACAGTTTGTTTTTTTAAGTTGTCTATAGCAGAAACTAAATTCATGTCCTTCTACTAAGGTAAATTCTTTACTAGCTCTTGCTACTGATACATAAAGTAGATTGGTTTCCTCATTTGTTTGCTTAAAGTCAAATGGTTCATTCCAATCAAGTTGATATACCTTATCAAATCCTAACCCTTTACAGGCATGAGTAACCATTAAGTAGATATTATTTTGGGTACCTATTGTTATATCTGAACCGTCCTGCAACCTTAAAATGTGGGGGATATTACTTAGTGCAAATTTCTCTGATACTGATTGGAGTTGATTATGGGTCCTTGCGAAGATTGCTATTCTATTATAGGTTTTTGGTCCTAGTGCTTTTATATCTCTTGGATATATTAGGTTTAGCAAATCTATTACTTCCTTACCTGACCTGTAGTTATTATGGAGGTTAAACCTTTTACAGTCCATTTTGTCTAGGTTGTTAAAGATTTCAAATCCTAGTGCATCACCGAATGTAAAGATGGTTTGGTAAGGATCTCCCCCCGCTAATAGTGTACCACCTTTTATGGACTTTATTACTTCAAAATGAAGTGGTCTTAGGTCTTGGATTTCGTCTACTCCTACTAACCCGTATTTTTCTTTATCTAATATCCTCAGGAAGTTAATTAGTTGCATATGGTATGAGCCAGGAAAATCTGAAAGGCTCCTCTGACAGAAGGCATTAATTGTAGCTACAGTTATATCTCCTTTTAATACCTCATATTCCTTTTTGTTGAAGTAAAATTTGGTTTTAGGTAACCTAGTTATTAATTCCTGTCTTGCTGCTTTTGTAAATGGTAAAAAGGCAGATGTACATTCCGATTCTACTGCCTTAGCGATAAATATTTCGGTTTTACCTGTTCCAGGTGGTCCTATAACATAACAGGAGCCTTTATAGTCTAAGACTTCCTTCTGCTCTTGGTCTAGGTTAATCATCTATTCTCGACTAACCTTTTGTCTTCTTCCCTTTTTACACTACATAGCCTCATTAAATCTGTTACTGTCATTTTCTTAGTTTCATCAGGATGATTTTTCAGGAATAACCTTGAGGCCTCCCGCCTAGCTTGGTAGTCTTCTAATGCTTCTATTATATATGTATTACCTAATAGTGTTACTGACCATTTCATAGTTATTGCTCTCCTTGATTAAACATTGGGCATAATGTATTATACAATAATTATTATATGATATCAATATTATTATTATGAAATAATACCAGGTGAATTTTTAATAATATCAATATTGATTTTGAATTGGTGATGTGTTATAATATGGTTGTAATTGAATACCTACGCATTTTGTTTTGGTACCTAGTTTCAAGGTTAATTTCCATAAATGATTATAGACTAACTCTAAAGGGAGGTTTCTAAACGATGTTAGTCGCAGTACTTATCGGTATTATGATAAGTATCGTAGTGGGTGTTAGTCTTATACCGACTATACTCACGACCATTGCTGCTCTTCCTACTAGCACGCCAGCAGGATTGACGGCATTGGTGAATGTGCTGCCCTACGTGTTTGTGGCGGTCATTCTTCTAGGCGCTGTCGCATGGATCGTCTTAATTGTGAGACCGGTCCTGCCTTACAGGAATGTAGGGTTAACAACTCCGCTAATTCGGGGAAAGCTAAACATCAGGTTGATGCAGGTCAATCCCGAGCTAGCAGAAGCTTAGGCTTCGGGCAAGTGTAGAGACTTTATACGGAGTACCCGAGAGGGTAAAGAGAAAGTCCAACCCTAATCGAAAGGTGAGAATAGGTTGCGGCGGACAGGGCTAGGAAGTGTAAGGAGGGAAGGGGGTATTATGGGCATAACAACTCGTGATTTCCCCTTTCCTTCAAATACTTTATAGTGTATAGGATTTAATGTGGTAGAATGTAAACTTTGTGGTGGTTGGTTTTATAAGTTAGGTGGTAGTCACTTAACATCTATTCATGGTATTTCTTCTTATGAATACCTTATGAAATTTCCTAGTTCACGGGTTTGTTCTGATGAATATATTAAGAGTCAGTCTGAGGATACTATTAAGTGGTGGGGGGAGAATAGAGAGGAAGGTACTAAGACAAATAGGATGAGGTGGACTGAGGAAGAGAGGAAATTGGCTTCTGAGAGAACTTTAACGTTGTATAAAGATAAACCTGGTTATTATGATAAGGTGGTTAAGGGACTCGCTGAATCTACTGAGATTAGGTGGTCAATACCTGGAGCACGTGAAAGGGCGGCAGAGATTACTTCAAGGTCTGCTAAGGCAGTGTGGAATAGTTATAGCCCAGAGCAGAAGGAAAGTAGATTACAGTCTAGTTTACATAATCCTGAGGTTAATGGGAAAGGGTTTAGTAAGATTGAGGAGGAGTTATTTCATCATATAGATGAATTCTTCCCAGGTGTATTTAAGTGGAATAGGCATAAAGAGAAGTGTATTGGTGGAAGATTTCCTGATATTTATTCTGATGAGTTTAAATTAGTAATTGAGTGTTTCGGTTATTATTGGCATTGGAGACCTGATGCGGAGGAGTTGAAGGTAGCTCATTATAAAGGTTATGGATGGGACTGTATTGTTGTGTGGGTTAGTAATGACTTAGATATGATTGCTCAGTTGCATGAAGTGGGAGAAAAGATAGTTGAGCTTACTGGTATTGAAAAAGTCAGGATTGGAGCTTTGGCCTAAGCTTTTTCTGATTTTGATTAAGAAAGAGGACTGCCAATGGAGGTAGTGGATAGACTGTAAATAGCAGCGGTCCCTACCTCCTTTTTCATTTCCTAAATGGTTTTTGTGAGGTTTGATTTAAGTGAGGATAACTAAAGTACAGGCAAAGAGGGTTGGTAATAAACTTGGTGTAAACTGGGACATGATAGACTTGGAGCAATTTAGGTGTGGTATTGAAGTGGAGTCAGGGTGTAGTGATGTTGTTGGTAGAAATATGACTTCTTTGGCCATGATAGCTATAGTCCATTTAAGGGAGTATCCTGATTACTATGATAAGAGGTTATAGTGGTTTGAAAAAGGAAATGAGGGAACTCTTGGAGTATTGTGAGGATAAAGGGATTAGGGTAAAGTTTGTTACTTCAAAAGTACTTTATGATTATGCAGGTATGAACCCTGGTGCAGCTAAAATAATAGGGTTTAAAGATATAAAGGATAATGAGATATTGATTGATAAGACACTACCTGAATATGAACAGTGTGATAATATAAAGCATGAGTTGGTTGAGAAAAACTTAATGGATAAGGGTATGCCTTATTGGCCTTCTCATTTAAAGGCATTGAGGGCGGAAAAGAAATCTGTTAATGTAGATTTTCCTGATATGCATAAGGTATTAAAAGCTAAACTTAAAGTTCCCTGTAAGGTTAAATAGGAATTTAAGGTAATGGTTAGACTTTGGGTTATTTTGGTCCTAATTATGTTTGGTATTACTTCTCTTGTTATTTCTTATAAGAGTGGTCCGAACAGTTGGGATACTTTTGATTGGGTTATATCCTCCAAGTTCCCAAATGGTGTTAGTTTAAGTAGTCTTGAATGGGATAT
>Ga0315284_10012896_pt1 | contig 11902 bp, 7 predicted proteins | sample YL17G09_16_MG_FD_203696 | JGI IMG/M metagenome (GOLD analysis project Ga0315284, IMG submission 203696) | Sediment microbial communities from Yellowstone Lake, YNP, Wyoming, USA - YL17G09_16 | ecosystem: Environmental > Aquatic > Freshwater > Lake > Sediment | place: USA: Wyoming | collected...
TGGTTTCTCTCGACAAGAAAGGGATCGCGGTATAAGTGCCAGGTGGCCAAGGTGTGCGCGGTCGTTACTGCTCTCGTCGGGCTGCTGACGCTCGCGGAGTACGTAGCAGGATGGGACTTCGGTATTGATCAACTGCTCTTCCGCGAGCATGTGGATGCGGTTGGCACCTCGAACCCGGGGAGGATGTCGCCAATCGGCGCTGTGAATTTCCTCTTCGTAGGGTTAGCTCTGTGGTTGTTCCACTCCCAGCGCCAGAGACTCTTTGCACAGCTACTAGTGCTCGCAGCTTTGCTCATATCGCTGGTTGCTTTCATCGGCTATGCCTATGAAGTGGAACCGTTCTATGGCCTTGCGACATACACGGAAATGGCTCTCCACTCAGCGGTGAGCTACCTTATTCTCTGTGTCGGAATTCTCTGCGCGATGCCCGGCGAAGGCATGATGACCGTGGCAACCGCCGACAGCGCCGGAGGTATTATGATACGCCGCGTTCTTCCGGCAGCGATTATTGTTCCCCTGCTGCTCGATTGGCTCAGACTTCAGGGTCAAGATGCAAAGCTCTACACTACAGAATTCGGATCGGGGCTGTACGCATTGGTGATCGTTGTGTTCTTCGTGATCTTGATTTGGTCGAGTGGAAGAACACTCCACACTATTGACCTCCGACGGAGGAAAGCAGAGGAAAGGCTTGAGCAGTATTCTGCGGAACTCGCTCGATCAAACAAGGACTTGGAACAATTCGCCTATGTAGCCTCTCATGATCTTCAAGAACCGCTCCGAACCATTGAAGGTTATTCAAGGTTGCTTGCTAGGCGGTACAAAGGCAAGCTGGATTCCGAGGCGGATGAATACCTCGAATTCGCAGCGAGCGGTGGCGAGCGGATGCGGCAACTGGTCGGCGATTTGCTGGCGTATGCGAGAGTGGGTTCCCGAGGCAAGAAACTGATGCGGACGGACTGTGAGGAAGTCCTTCATGATGCCCTCGAAAACTTGCGGTCTGCCGTCGAGGAGAGCTCCGCGAGGGTGACGCACGATGCTCTGCCGACTGTTACCGGAGACAAGGTCCAGCTTGTCGAGCTGTTCCAAAACCTGATTGGGAATGCAATAAAGTTTCAGGGCGATCGTCCGGCGGAGATCCACGTAGGTGCGCGGCGATCCGATCGCGAATGGCTGTTCTCTGTGAGCGACAAGGGCATCGGAATCGACAGAGAGCATCTTGAGAACATTTTTGTCATCTTTCGGCGTGTGCCGGAACAATCCGGATACCCCGGTACAGGTCTCGGGCTGGCCATTTGCAAGAAGATTGTGGAGCACCATGGAGGGCGAATCTGGGTGGAATCGAAGACAGGCAAAGGATCAACGTTCTACTTCACTATTCGTGACACGGAGGAAACGGGTAATGAGCAACGAACTTAACGGAATTCCAGTTGAAATACTCCTTGTGGAAGACAACACCGCGGACGTGCGTTTTACCCAGGAGGTCCTGAGTGAATCGAGGATTTCGAACAAGCTGAACGTGGTCGGTGATGGGGAAGACGCATTGAACTATCTGCGCCGAAGGGGTAAGTATGCTCAAGTCGCGCTGCCGGACATTATCCTCCTTGATCTTAAACTCCCCAAGAAGAGTGGGCAGGATGTCCTTGCCGAAATAAAGCGCGACGAAAACCTGAGGCACATCCCTGTTGCCGTCCTCACCACCTCGCAGGCTGAAGAGGATATTGTGAAGAGCTACAACCTCGATGCTGATTGCTACATGAAGAAGCCGATGAAAGGGGAAGACTTCATTGAGCTCGTACGGTTATTCGACCAGTTCCGCTGGCTGATCGTGAAGACACCGTCTGCTGGGCCTGAGAAGTGAGGCTCCCCGTGCTCCTTCTATTCGATTAGATCGAGCGGTTAAGACTGCTGTAATGAACCCCAAGTGGAGGCACAATGCTCCGATTTCCGTCGGTTCTCGATTCGGTCGTTGCGCACTTCCGCGATTTTGTTTATCCTCCCGTTTGTTTTGTCTGTGAAAGGCCGTTGGAAGATGGCAGCCAGCGCGTCTGCACCGACTGTTGGTCAAGTTTCCAGCAACTTCATGAGGGTGAACCGGTCTGGCACGAGTTGAACATCAGGTTTGCCGAGGCCGGTTTTATCAGCGGCCTCCTCTCTTGTTACTATTTCGAAAAGGAAGGTCCGCTACAGAAGGTCATTCACATGCTTAAGTACGATGGAATGAAGTCAATGGGTGAATTGCTCGGTCGCGACGTCGGTCTCCGAATGCGTGAAGGCCCGGAATTCTTGCAGGCCGATTGACTCTTGCCGATTCCACTGCATCGACTCAAAGAGCGAGAGCGCGGTTACAATCAGGCATTGTGTTTGTGTCAAGGGATCGCTCGGGCAACAGGCATCCGGTTGGGACCGCCGCTGCTGCGCAGAGACAAATACACGGTGTCACAGATCCAACTCAGCCTCGAAGAACGAAAGGCGAACGTTGGCGACGCTTTTAAGGTACAACCGCAACACGCTGAGCATGTGAAGGAGAAAACGATAGTCCTTGTTGATGATGTAATCACGACCGGTTCGACAATCAACGCCTGTGCGAAAGTGCTCATTGAAGCGGGAACGAAGTGTGTGTTTGCGGCCTCGGCCGCTGTGGCGAAATGAGCAGTCCCTCCAGTTGAACAACTCTTCGGTTTTTCGTACCTTTGTGATCATTTGTGCGTGCCATTACAAACAGGACAAATTCATGACCGACAACTCTTCCACTGCATCTCGCAGCAAGCTGAGCATTTGGCTTCAGGCCGTCCGTGCCTTTTCCTTCACGGCATCCATAACCCCGGTGTTCGTCGGCGCGATGTTTGCTCTTTCGCATGGAGGTGAAGTTTACTGGTGGCTCTTCCCGTTGGTCGTAATCTGCTCACTGCTCTTTCACGCCGGAACAAATCTCGTCAGTGACTATTTCGATTTTCAGCGCGGTGTCGACCGCAGGTACACGTTCGGTTCGAGCGGCGTGCTGGTTAACGGCCTTCTCGGACCCAGGCAGGTTCTCAACGGTGGCCTGCTTCTGTTCGGCATCGGTTTTGCACTCGGTCTGATTCTTGTCGTGGTCCGCGGTATGCCGATCTTCTGGCTCGGCGTAGTCGGACTCCTCGGCGGTTACTTCTACACAGGCAAGCCCATCGGCTACAAGTATGTTGCATTGGGCGATTTTCTTGTCTTCGCACTCATGGGTCCTCTGATGGTAATCGGTTCCTACTATGTCCTGACCGGAGATTACAACACGCATGTTTTCTACGTTTCTCTTCCCATTGGTTTCCTTGTTGCCGCTATCCTTCACGCGAACAACTTACGGGACATCGCACACGACACAGAGGCAAACGTCCGCACGCTTGCCAACGTCTTCGGACTGAAGGCCGCAAAGGTCGGATACTATTTGCTCGTTCTCGGCGCGTATCTCAGCGTCGTGATCATGGTCGCCATGCAGGTCGTCGGGCCGTGGGCACTCATCGTCTTCTTGAGTGTACCGCCGGCGTTGAAGAACCTGAAAACGATCAGCGGTGCGCAGGAAGGTAGACCGTCCGAGATCGCCATGATCGACGTCCAAACCGCCCAACACCACCTGCTCTTCGGAGCCCTCTTCACCATCGGGCTTGTGCTCTCCGCCGCAATATGAGAGCTGTCGTCGTCGGCTGTCCTCTCGCCGCCGTCTTTTGGTTTGTGATGTTCTCGCCCTGGACGGCGTCCGCCGTGAATTTCTGGTTGGGGATGACAGCGGCCACGGGAGTGCTGTCGGTTTTCGCACTTGTCCTCGGCAGGCAGACCCTGAGCAGGGTGTATCGCTTTGAATTGAAATGGCTCGCTATCGGGATTGCCTCGGCCGTAGTTCTCTACCTTGTTTTCTTCATTGGCGACAGGCTTGCCTCCGCTCTCTTCGATTTTGCTTCGCCTGAGGTCGAAGGAATCTACGGTACGAAGGCACAGGCTGCGCCCGCCCTTATCGGCACCCTGCTCTTGTTCTGGATCGGCCCCGCCGAAGAGGTGTTCTGGCGCGGATTCATTCAGCACCGACTTGCGGGGCGGTTCGGCGAATCGAGAGGGTTTTTGCTTGCTGCGGCGGTCTATGCCTTCGTTCATATCTGGGCGTTCAACTTGATGCTGCTTGCGGCGGCGCTTGTGTGCGGCTTGTTCTGGGGATGGATGTTCCTTCGCTACAAATCGGTTTGGCCCGGACTGATCTCCCATGCTTTGTGGGACCTGACGATTTTCGTGCTGTTGCCCATTCACTAGTCGTCCATCGTAGCGGTTCAACGGATTTCGCAGTATACATCCCTAAGAGATCTATCATGAAAGCCATCGTTCTTTATGAGCACGGAGGTCCTGAAAAGCTCCTGTACAGGACGGATGTTCCGCATCCGGTCATTGCCGCCAACGAGGTCTTGATCAACGCGAAGGCAACCGGCGTGAACCGAGTCGATCTCGTCGTAAGAAGCGGTTACCCCGGTATCACGATAGCCATGCCGCACATCCCGGGTGGGGATATTGCCGGAGCGATCGCTAGACTTGGAGCCGATGTGAATGGATTTTCGATCGGTGACCGCGTCGTCACGTGACCATTGATCGCGTGCGGAACGTGTGCGTTGTGCAAGGAAAACAAAACGAATCTTTGTCTGAACTGGAAATACTTCGGCCTCCACCGACACGGCGGCTACGCGGAGTACGTCGCCGCACCTACGGCAAGTCTTTTCAAGCTCCCGGAGAGCGTTTCATTTGAAGATGCAACGGCGCTTGGCGTGGCCGGGCTTACGGCGTATCATGCTATTCAAACCGTCGGAGAATTGAAAGCGGGAGAATCGTTTCTCATCTGCGGTGGCTCGGGCGGCGTTGGAGTTATTGCTATCCAACTCGCCAGGCTCGCCGGTGCGAAGGTTGTTGCGACGGTCGGCAGGAATGAGAAGAAACAGGTTGTGAAGGACCTTGGCGCAGAATATGTGTTCAATCACTACGAAGACGACGTTGCTGCCGAGGTCCGAAGGCTCTTCCCAGCCGGTGTCGATATGATCATCGATTACGTGGGTCCGGCTACGTTTACGAAGAGCTTCGATCTCTTGAAGAAGGGAGGAAAAATACTCCTGTGCGGCATCCTCACGCGCCGGGAGACGAACTTCAGTATCCATCAAACCTATCTTCGCCACCTCAGCATCAAAGGTCTATACCTCGGCACGAAAAAGGAAATGGAGGACCTGATTGGCTTAGCCGCCGAGAAAAAGATCAAACCGCTGATCGGCGCAACATTTCCACTGCACGAAGCAGCGAAAGCTCAAGAGATGATGGCAAAGGGAGGGCACGTGGGTAAGATAGTGCTGACGCCGCATGAAAAGCCGCGTGCAGGCCGCCAGTAGCACGGCGGATCGCTTCCCGCCTAATTTCATGTTTCAGGTGACACAAGAGGAGTTCGCACACTTGAAGTCCCATTGTGGGACATCAAGCTTGGGTCGTTGCCTCTCTCGTCCGAATTGAGTACATTTATGCCGAAGTTAATCGCTTAATTGGCCGAGTTCGTTGATTCTGGGAGGAATGAATCCCGGAAGGCGAAGTCGGCCTTTTCATTTTCGGGCAACTCAAGAAAACGTCCTACACTATGATCTTTCCGCTTAGACTTTTCACAAAGCTCGCGATATGTTTGACCCTGGCGGCTTGTGTCTCGAGTGCCTCGGGTCAGAGTTTCGACAAGAGGAGTCAGAATTCTCGAGGCTCCAACGCAACCACCCCAAAGGCGGCCTCGCCTCAGCCAGCGTTCCATCTCCCGAATCTCCGCTTCGGTCCGCTCTCGGGGACACCGGAGGATATGGCGAGGACTTACCTTCGCGCGAAGTGGCAGTCGCTGCGTTTGAAAGCCGACCTCAGCGATCTGCTCGTTTCGCAAGTTCAGGAAAGTCCGGCGGGGCATCATGTACGCTTCTACCAAACCTACGACGGCATTCCTGTGCATCAGGCGGATGTTGTAGTCAGCATCGACAAACAGAACTGCGTCGAGTTCTTGACGTCGAACTACAAAGCCGAGCTCTCCGTTCCGACGACAGTGCCGCAAATTGCGGCAGATGCGGCGATCCAGATTACCCGCCGCTACCTTGGAGTCTCCGGCAGTCTCCACGGCGAGCAGCAAGCGCGGTTGATGGTAAAGGTCGATGGAGCCAAGGCCCGCCTAGTTTACCGTGTAGTGATACCGGCATTCGAACCGCGCGGCGATTGGGAAGTCTTTGTGGATGCGATAACCGGAGATGTGATCGAAGCAAATGATATGACGTGTTTCCACAAGGAACCCAAAGACATCAAACCCAGGACCCAGGTCTTTCCGAAGCTCCTGCCGACGCTAACGGTGCGGCCTGCGATCCAGGAACTTGCGGGTCAGGTCTCCGCGGCGAAGGTGACCGACAACATGCGGCGGCTCGAGGCGTTCCAGACACGATATGTTCAATCCGCAGCAGGCCGGGATTCGCTTGCGCGCTCGCGCGACTGGATCATCGCGCAGCTTCAATCCTACGGATACACAGACATCGTCCAAAGCAGTTTCACATACAACAGCTACACACTTCAGAACATCGTGGCGACCAAACAAGGCTCACGCGCACCCGATACGATGGTTGTTCTCGGAGGACACTATGACACCGTGAATGGCCCCGGAACCGACGACAACGGCTCGGGCGCGTCGCTTGTACTTGAGACAGCGAGAGTTCTGGCAAAGACGAACTTCGAGTACACGGTGAAGTACATCTTCTTCTCTGCCGAGGAGCAGGGGCTCGTAGGCAGCCAGGCGTACGTGCAGAATGTGGCCGTGCCGGGCAATCACAAAATCCGTGTGATGATCAACGCCGACATGATCGGATACTCCGGGGGCGGGAATGTCGTGAAAGTCGAAAAGGATTTTTCCACTCCATCGGGCAACAATGCCGCGTCGGCGCTCTACACCGACACCCTCGCCGCACTGACGCAACTATACTCAACGCTCACGACGCAGATCACGAATGCCTACGGCAGCGATTACATGTCATTCCAGGACGCCGGCTACGTCATCACAGGGTTCTTTGAAGGGATCAACAATCCAAACTATCATACAACACGCGACTCGTTGAGATACGTCGACACAAACTACGTCACGCAGATCACGAAGGGTGCCGTTGCCGGGATTTCGCACTTCGCGAAGATCACCTCGGGCAGCGGCCTTGTGTTCGATCCTGATCCACTCACGACAGGTCACGCAACATACGGAGATCCCGGTTACAGCGACAACAACGACGCCGACACTCCGGAGCTTACGGCGCAGCGACAGTTGCGCGCCCTTCGCGACATCACACTGAGCAGTGGATTGTACAGGCTCACTGGACCTTACGTCAACTGTCTCGATTGGGATACACCCAATACGCCGGTTGTTACGGCAGCCAATCCCGATTCCTTCCGTTTCACTCGCTACCAGGATGGATTCGAAGATGTGATGGTCTATTACTGGCTCGACAATTCCCAGCGCCATATTCAAGAGCTTGGCTTTACAAACATTCAGAACACGTCGATCGGAGCGGACCCACATGGCTTCCAGGGCGCGGACAATTCCGCCTACTATCCTTCGACCAACCGCTTGACATTCGGTGAGGGTGGAGTCGATGACGCTGAGGATGCAGACGTCATCTTGCATGAATACGGTCATGCAATCCATCACGGGACTGTCCCCGGGTGGTCGGGGTCCGGTCAGCAGGGATCCCTTGGTGAAGGATTCGGAGATTACTGGGCGGAATCGTATTCGCGAAGCCGTGGCTTGTGGCAGCCGACGGAACCACCGTACTTCTGGGTGTTCGATTGGGATGGACACAATCCATTCTGGGCAGGGCGCGTGCTCAACTACTCCGCGCACTATCCGGAGGGACTCACGGGCACGATCCACACAGACGGTCAGATGTGGTCGTCGACGCTGATGAGCATTTGGAATGAGATCGGTGTGGATGTGCTCGACCGACTTGTTCTGCAAAGTCACTTTTATCTCGCTTCGAGCGGAGTCACGATGACGCAAAATGCAGATGCCGTCATCCAGGCCGACCGCAACCTGTACGGCGGCACGCACGTGCCGACGCTGGTATACTGGTTCGGTCAGCGGGGTTTCATCAATCCGGCGAGTTACATCCCGCAGATCACCCACACACCGCTCAGCGATTCGGAAAATCCTAGCGGTCCATACTCGGTTCTTGCCACTATTGTCGCCGGCGGCTCTCCTCTCAATCTGTCAAAGTTGAAGACGTACTGGGGACGCACCGGAGTTTTCACCGACAGTATCACAATGACCACAACCGGGAACCCGAATGAATACCGGGCGCTAATTCCGGGCAATGGCCAGCCTGCGACATACCGGTACTACATCAGTGCAACCGACAACGCGAATGCCACAGCGACTCATCCTTCGAATGCGCCAACGAGCTATCACACATTTAGGGTTGGCCCGGATACGATTGCTCCCACGATCACACACACACCACTACGCGACCAAGCACGTATTCGGTGGCCAGCTACAGTTCTTGCGACGGTCACGGACAACATTGGCGTTGATTCTGTGTGGGTTGAGTTCATCCGGCAGCGTGGAAATCTCACGGGCAACTTCGGCCTGCAGAAAACTGCAGGCAGCGATTACCAGGGCGTGTTTTCTTTGGACACAAACCAGGTGGTCGTTGGCGACTCAATCTACTATGGGATCGCTGCCCGCGACAGAGTGATACCGCCGAACATCAGATATAGTCCCTCGACCGGCTACCACAAGTTCGCCATCACTGCCACGCGCGGCGTAATCCTTGTTGTCGATGATGACATCACAACGAAAACCGATGAGGCGTCTTCGGACAAAGGCGCGGACGAAAGACCGCCTGCCGAGAAGGGAATCGCGAGCAGGCTCATCGTGCGGACGCTGAGCGGAATCGGGTTTATCGTGGACACCGCGAGTTTTGCAGTTCACAACACTTCGGTCTATTCCAACTACGACATTGTCGTCTGGTCGGCAGGAAGCAAGACCTCGTCGATGTTCAACGATGCCGCGAAGCGCGCTGCACTGATCGCCCGAGTGAATGCTGGAGGGAAAGTATGGATCGAAGGCGGTGAAGTTGGATACATTTATCGCAAGAGCGGCTCGTCGACGGATCTTGATCCGCCGTTCCGGCGGACCGTGCTTCGAGATAGTCTGTGGTTGAGCGATGTCACCAGCGCCAATCTTGTCATCACGCAACCGTCGCACCGACTCTTCACAACACCGCACGCCATTTCGAGTCCAATTCCACTCCCATCATCAGGCGTCTATCATCGGGATGCAATGCGGCTGATGCCAGGCGACAGCTACGCTCGCAAGCTCGCCGGCTGGTCAACATACGCGAACCAAGGTCCGGATACCGCGGGATTGATAGTGTACAACCCTAGTGGTGATCCGAACGTCGGCACGAGCGTCATCCAGTTGTTCTCCGTCGGCGCAGTCACAGACACCGTTGTTGCGAAAAAACTGATCGAGAACACTGCCGAATTTCTGATGACTCGCTCGGGCAGCCCAACAATTGCTGTCCAACCATCGAGTCTCGACTACGGCCGTATACAGCTTGGAGATTCTTCAGTTCAGTTTGTGCGTGTCCAGAATGCGGGAACGGCAGCGCTGACCGTCACGAACATCACCAACGCAAGCACGCGCTACACGGTGACGCCGAAGATCTTCACGCTGAATTCGCAGGATACAACCCGGTTGCGTGTTGTGTTCCGTCCGGTGGCTGCCGGCACGGTCAGCGATACGCTGCGATTCGCCTCCAACGCCTCTTCCCCGCCGGCGATCCCGCTGACAGGACGAGGGGGAATTCCATTCATTGTCGTTCAGCCGGATTCGTTTGCGTTCGTTCTGCCGCCCAGTGGCGATACGACGCGGGCACAGCTCGTTATCCGCAACACAGGCACCGACACGCTCACGTATTCGATCGATGAAGCTCAAGGTGCACTCTCACCCTCCGTCGGTCGCAGCATGGAGCAGCAGGAAGTGGCGGAGTTGAAGAAAGTAGAAGCTGACCCTGGATCGGGCGAAGCCCCGACGAAAGCATCCGGGGGTCCTGACGCAGCCGGTTATCTTTGGTTCGACAGCGACGAAACGAACGGGCCGCAGTTCTCCTGGTTAGATATCCGCTCGGTCGGAACGGCACTGACGCTAACCGACGATCAGAATGTGGGCCCGTTTACGCTCGGCTTCAATTTCTCCTTCTATGGCAACACATACGATGCAATACGCATCTGCTCCAACGGATGGGTGAGCTTCACCAGCACGAGTAATGAGTATTCCAACTCGGCTATCCCGACATCAAGCGAACCCAGCAACGCACTCTATGGATTTTGGGACGACCTCGATCCGGGCACGGGCGGAACCGTGCATTACTACGCCGACGCTACGAACCAACGATTCATCGTCCAGTACACCGACGTCCCGCACTACAGCACGACGGGGCCAGGAACGTACACGTTTGAACTGATCGTGAAGGCCAACGGCGACATTCTGTACCAGTATCTCGACATGCGCGAGACGCTGAACTCGGCGACCATCGGCATCGAGAACTCGACGGGTAGCATCGCGCTGCAGGTCGTCTTCAATGCGACTTACGTGCGAAACAATCTGGCGATTCTCTTCACGAAGGATGCGGTGCCGTGGCTTTCCACCGATCGTCTCGCTGGGATCATCGCACCGGGACAGAACCAGTCGGTCGAAGTGCGTGTCCACCCGTCAGGCGCGCCGGTCAGTTTGTACGAGGCACGGCTCATCGTCGCGAACAACGCCCAGGAGACCAAGCGGCTGCCGGTGCTGCTGAGCTTGACCAACGAGATGGTCGTTTCCGTCGGTGTCACTGCCGGCTGGAATCTGATCTCCAATCCCGTCACGCGCTCAGCGGGTACCGACTCCGTGCGCCACATCTTCCCAAGCTCTGTGTTCCCACATGTTTACGCCTACACCGCCGCCGGTTATGAGTTGTACTACACGATGGCGAACGGGCGCGGGTATTGGGAAAAATTCCCTACAGCTACAAGTACGAACATCACGGGCGGGCCGCGCACTCGCGACTCGATCAGCGTTGTGGCAGGTTGGAACGTTGTCGGCTCAATCTCCTATGCCGTTGATACGGCAACGATTGTCAGCGTTCCTCCCAACATCCGGGCATCGCAGTGGTATGGATTTGCGGGAACCTATGCCCCGTCGGGCCAAATCGTTCCGGGAAAGGCCTACTGGGTGAAGGCAAACGCCGCTGGAAGATTTGTGCTGGCCAGTCAGACCGCCCTGGCCGCCAAGCATCAGAACGATGGTGAGCCACTCGAGTCCCGAATGAACACGCTGACCATCACGGATGCGGAAGGCAATGCGCAGACGCTGCTGTTCGGCCCAAAGGAGGCACTTGACAGTCCCGTCGATATGTTCGAGATGCCGCCTCTACCGCCTGAAGGATCTTTCGATGTTCGCTTCGAAACTGAGGACGGCGGCTACATGCTGCAAGTACACGAGACAGCATCGAAGCAGAAAGAGCAGTTTACTGTCGCTGTCCAGGCAATTGCATACCCGCTCACGGTTCACTGGAAGATCGACGATGTGAAGTCGTCTGCGTACGCACTCTCGTACGTTGCTGACGGCAAGTCGCTATCGACACCTCTGCTCAAAGAAGGCAAGCTGTTGATCGAAAACCCGCGCGTCAATCGAATTGCGCTGGGTGTCAGCAGCGCGGCGCAACTCCCGACGGAGTACGCGCTGTCCCAGAACTATCCTAACCCGTTTAATCCATCTGCGACAATCACCTACGCGCTTCCTGTTGCCAGCATGGTGACGTTGAAGGTGTACGACGTGCTGGGCCGCGAGGTGAGGGTGCTTGTTGATGAGATT
>Ga0315284_10012897_pt1 | contig 11902 bp, 28 predicted proteins | sample YL17G09_16_MG_FD_203696 | JGI IMG/M metagenome (GOLD analysis project Ga0315284, IMG submission 203696) | Sediment microbial communities from Yellowstone Lake, YNP, Wyoming, USA - YL17G09_16 | ecosystem: Environmental > Aquatic > Freshwater > Lake > Sediment | place: USA: Wyoming | collected...
TTCGCCGAGGAGGCGCCTCACCTCCTTCCGGAGGTGGCTCCGCTCGTCAGCCTTTCGGGTGGTCGACGGCTCCGCCATGTGGGCCTACCTGTAGGCCACCATAGCAGAACCAGCAGGGGGTGTGCAAGGCTATGCGCTGCGCACGACGCTGCGCAGCGCAAACTCCTGCTCAACTTCAGCTGGAGCTACACCAGGCCGCGCTCGGCCGCGATGAACTCCGTGACGGAGATGGTCCCAATGTCGCCCTCGCCGCTGGCCTCGGACTCCTCGAGGTCGACCTGGGACTTCGGGAACCAGACCTCCTCGCCCGTGTCGAGCTTGCAGAGCATGGCTAGGTCGGTGACCTTCTTCACGCGGACCCTGAACTCGACGTACTCCCTAGGCATCTTCGACCTCCACGCGGACAACCTCAGGTTCTCCGTAGGTGAGGTCCCCAGCCTCGACGACGCGCAGCTCGCACGGGGTGACGGTGAGGAACCCGCCGGTAGACGGACCGCGCGTCCTCATGAGCCCGACGAACGCGACCTTGGCCCCGTCCTTGTCTCCGCGCTGCTGCCCGAAGTTCCAGCCAAGGTCGGTAGGCGTCCTGCGCGAGGCTACGTACCGGAGGTCGTCGGTCGCGTAGAGGGCGTAGAAGGTCCACGGCCGGGTCGCGCCGCGCAGGACCTCGACGGCTACGATGCGAGGCACCGCGGCTTCGCCGGCTGCGGCTCGAAGTGCTGCTCCTCGAGGTCGCGGTCGAACTCGAAGCAGCTCACCGCCTCGTCGATGAACTGCTCGCGGTCGAGGCCGGCGAGCTTCGAGAACCTGGCCGCCATCATCAGCAGGTACTTGATCACCGCCTGGCGCGATTGCTCGCTGCGCGGGACGCGCATCAGGGCGTTCTTGACCGAGCGGTTGAACTCAGAGAGCGCTACGACGGTGTCGGCCGGGAGCATCGCTGCGAGGACACCGAGCTTCGAAGAAGGCATCGTTCCCTACCTCCTGACCCTTCTATTGTACCTCGGTTTCTCCCTCTTGGAGACCGGCCGCGCGGCCGAACCACGCCATCATCTTGAGCGGCGTCATGAACTCCTGCCCCTTCAGGAACTCGACCCCGCGGGCGCTGCCGAGGTCGAGGAAGCGGAGGGCGAGCCCCAGCATGCGGGGTAGGTTCCCGGCGTAGAAGTAGCAGTCGTCGAGCCCGAGCTGGCCGCAGACCTCAGTGTTCAACTGCACCAGGGCGCGACCGACGCCGACCATCTCCACCGTCGTGACGTCGTGCGCCGCCGGCGGCTGGCACGGCCGTGGCTCGCTCCACGCGGACCAGGTCCTGCACATGACCGGCCGCACCTCGTAGATGCTGCAGCGGCCGTCCTTCAAGAACGAACACGGTCTCGCCGCCCGCCACCAGCCGTGCCGCCCGAGCTTCTGCTGCTCACCACCGAGCTTGTTCAGGTGACGGCGGAGCCCCTGGGTGTCGCGCCCAACCCTGAGGAGGTGGCGCGCGACCACCGCGGCCTCCACCAGCGTGACGAGGACCATCTGGCTGCAGCAGCCCGGGGTGGTGCAGGTCGCGCACGAGGGGAGGCGCCCGAGCTGCTTGTTGGCCGCGGCCAGCACCGGGGCGATGAGGTCGTCGAACCCCCTCACCGCACGCTCGAGCAGGTTGAGCGACCGGTCGCGGTCGTAGCGCTTCGCCTTCTTCGAGAGCTTCTTCATCCGTAGTAGCCTCTCCTCTAGTGCTCCTGCGCGAGCGCGCTAGGCACCGTCCACCTCCACCATCTTGCCGCCGCACCCAGGGCAGAGCGGCCTCACCTCAACCTCCTTAGGTAGGCCGTGCACCACCAGCACCGACCTGCAGCGCGGACAGAGCAAGCGCAGCTGGTTCGAGCGCAGCGCCAGCACGACGACCAGGCCGGCGAGGGCGATGACGAGGGTTGCCTCCCAGAAGCTCATCTGACCTCTGATGGTACACCAGCTGGCCGGTGCCGGTCACTGGACGAGCGGCCAGACGAGCGCGCCCGACGGCAGCTCCTCCATAGTGGTGAGGCTCACGTGGGCGCGCAGGTGGTCGGCGCTCACGACCTCGGCGTAGCGCACCGAGAAGACGTAGCCCTCCGGGGGCTCGACCGCGTCGGCCACCTGCTGGGCGTTGAAGAGCTGGGCGAGCGCCGCCGAGCGTAGGCGCGGGAGCTGCTCGGCGGCGCTCGCCGTCCGCGCGAAGCAGCGCGCGCAGATGACCGGGCACCCGGCGACGTCGTCGCCCACGCTGATCGAGACGTTCACCCCGCAGCGCACGCATACGTGGACGACGAACTCGACGCCGGCGGCCTCGCCCACGACCCCCATCGTGCGCCGCGCCCGGCGCATGCGGCTCTCCTTGCCCATCAGCTGCCCCTCCCGAAGACCGCCACCCGCAGCGTGTCCCACTGGTCGCAGCCGACCAGCAAGCGCGCCAGCCGCCCGCGGAGGCCGCGCGTGCGAACGACGACGCGGGCGGCGACCTCGGTCTGGTGGAGCCGCGCGGCAAGGAGCTTCTCGTCGAACAGACGGACGCTAGGGTGGTCGCGCTGGACGTCCCCGAGCTTCAGAAACAGCTGCTCGCCCAAGGTGTCGTGCTCGGTGGTCATCACGCAGATCTCCTATTGGGTGGAGGTTTCTCCGACGGGCAGTTCAGGCTCGCCGACCGCTCGGCTCGCCGCCGTGGGCGAAGGCGACGGCGAACTTCATGATGAGCGCCGTCGGGTAGCAGACCACGTCGGCGCCGCAGAACGCGCACGCGATGTGGTACCGCGGCGGCATGGTGTGGTCCTGGGTGAACTCGTTCGGCTCGGCCTCGGACACGGCGCCGCACCTGCAGGTGTACGTGATCTTCGGCGCGCTGACGAGCTTGGGCATCAGCCACCTCCCCCACATCTTTCAGTCCAGCTCCTGACGACGTCGTCGAGCATGCAGAAGAGGATGCCGAGCACCGCGCCCGCGGCGAAGACCCTCCCGGTCCACACGCCCTCAGCAGCCTCGAGCAGGCCCTCGACCATGAAGACCCCCACGACGAACCAGAACCTGGTCAGGCTCACGAGCGCCCTTCGGCGCCTGCGGCGGTCGAGGTCGTAGAGGTCGAGCGCGAGGACCGCGGCCGCGAGGGCGGCGAGCACCACCCACCACCACACGCTGTTCCCGAGCACCCTCAGCCCTCCTTCTTGCCCTGCTGCTGGCTGGTGAGCCGCGTCGCGTAGCGCCACAGGTCGCCGAGCCGCCCGAGCAGCTCGTCGACGTCGGTCTTGGGGACGGTGCTCTTCAACTCGGTCAAGGCGGCAGCCCGCGCGCGTACGAAGAAGTTGGGGATGCTCAGCTTCAGGCCCACCTGCCTACCTCCTCGCTGCTCGAGCAGCCCAGGTCGAGAACCCTGGCCAGGGGAAGACCTGCAGCAGGACCTCGCGGGCGCGCCAGTGGAGCAGGACCCGCACCTCGAGCCCGCGGCGGAAGACCGAGACCGGACCCGCGGCGACGAGCGGGCGCCGGTACTCCCTGAGCGGCCAGGAGCGCACCCTACTCTTCCTTGCTGGTCGAGACGTAGGTCGCCCCAGACGCCTGCTCCGGGGCCGGGACGTCGACGAACGGCTCGTCGGCCTCGACCACCGTGAGCACCGCGCCCGGCTGGTTGATGTGCGGGAGGAAGGGCACGATGATGTGGTCGACCGACACCACCTTCCAGCGCTGGCGCCCGCTCGGGGGCGGGCCGGCCCCGACGACGCTCTCTCCTACGCAGGGGACGCGGGAGCAGACGATGCTCGCGATGACCTCGGGCTCGAACGGGCGGCGCAGCAGCACGTTGACCATCAGACGACCTCCTTGTGCTCCTCCTATTAGGTGGGGGTTTCTCCGAGCCCGCGGCGTGTGCAGATCTCGCGGAGCAGCCTAGAGCGGCGCAGGAGCTTGAGCGCCTTGACCTCGAGCACCCGGACGTTCTCGTAGGTGCACCCCAGCACGGCACCGGCCGCGCGCAGGGTCATGGGCTCTCCCTCTCCGAGCCCGAACCGCAGCACCAGGACCGCCGCCCGCCGCGGAGGCAGCTGGGCCACGGCCGCCCGCACCAGGGTCGCAGCTTCGCCGGCCAGCAGCGCGCCCTCAGGGGTGGGTCCAGGGCCGGCTACCTTGTGCTCGCGCAGCCGGCAGGTGAGCCGGCGCTGGCGGCGCCACCGACGAGCACGCGCGCCACGTCGACAGGGCAGTTGCTCCCACCAGGCGCGGTTGCCGTTGGGGAAGCGCCAGAGCCCCCACCCCCACCGCATGAGGCACCCGCAGGACTGGAGCTGCCCGCTGCCGTAGCGCAGCTGCCCGCCGGCGCGCCAGACCTCGGCGCCGCACCGGCAGAGGCAGCTCCACTCGACGCAGCCGTAGCGGCCGCGGCGCCACTCGCCGGTGGTGGTGAGGGCGCCGAAGGCTGAGCCTGGAGGGACAGGGACGGCGTTGTGGGGGAGGGCGAGCACCACCTACCAGCCTCGCAGCTTCGCCGGCGCGAGGTTGACGCTGGGCTGCCACCCGACCCCGCGGACCTCGTCGGTGTCCGGGTCCGTCCACCTCACAAGGTACTCGTCGCCGACGTCCAAGCTGTGGACCTCGAGCACGACCCCGCCGAGGTGCTCGCTCTCCAGGGAAGCAGCCGCCGCGAGCGCCGGCTCGCTCCAGACGACCCTGTCGCCGACTACGAACCGGTGAGGCGACCGCGGCTTCCCCAGCTGCGCCTTGATCATCTCCAGCACGTGCTCGTGGGCCTCCTCGCAAGTCGGGATGATGGGGCGTCCGTAATCGTCGAGCTTGAGGTCGAACGAGCCAGACACCCGCATCCTGTTCTTGGAGCCGGCGCCCGAGCGTGGTCCCTTGCCCTCGCTCGCCTAACCCTCCGGCGCGCCGCCGCCTCCAGCATGATGGAGAGCTTCGCCTGCAGCTGGCCGACCACCGGGTCGCTGCTGTAGCCGATCGGCCCCTGCCGGGAGACGCGGTACGGGAACGCCTTCGACGGCAGCACCACCGTCTCCTCAGAGAGCACCCTCAGGATGAGCCGGACCTCCTCCTCGTCGAGCATCGTCGTCTCCTTACGATCCTCCTATTAGGAAGAGGTTCCTCCGACCAGCGCCCTGAGGGCCCCAGCCCCGGCCGCGTCCCCGCGGGCGAGCTGGTCGAGCGCCAGGGCTGCGGCGTCGACCCAGTACGTGCCGGAGCTGTCCCGCTCCACGAAGCGCGTGAGGCGGAGCCGGCGGTAGAGGGTGGAGTGGACGACGCCGACGGCGGTGGCGGCCTCCTGGATGGTGACGCGGCCTTCGGCGCGCCGCTGGGTGCGGAGGGTGTCCGTTACGCGGGTGGGGGCGTGGGTCATCTGGAACCTCCTCTCTCGAACCGAACATCCTTGCAAAGAATGCGCCAGCGCGCAGAGGTTCGCAAGCGCAAGGCTGACGGCGAGACGGGTACAAAATGTTCCCAACGCGCGATTAAGTGGTTGAAACTGCGCGACTATCTTGTGCGTGCGAGCAAGGACAAGTGCCCTCTAGCTCCAGCAGCAGCACGAGTACCACCTGTAAGGGTACGGCCTAGCGCCAGCTCCAACGCCAGTCGTTGCGCGCGCTTGCGAGCCAGTTGACATAATACCCGTTATCGGACGGAGTGGTCCAAGAGTGTATCACAATGTATCACGGCGTGCTCGCGCCGTGTCGGGATGACGATTATCGCTCCATTGTCTAGTGCAGTCTGGCACCTTTTGTACCACACCGACGGTTAGTATGGCACCTTTGGTGCCATAGGCGTTATACCTGTAGCCTAGCTTTCCTTTTTTAATAGGCGCGCCCGCGCGGGGGCGGGGCAAAAAGCCCCGAGACCGTGGCGAAACGCCCCAACAGCTAAAGGACCGCAAACATTGCCGGTTACGCTGCGGCAGCGTTCGGCCGTGGCGTCTTGCCCCGTCGCCCCCCCGACCTCAGGTCCTATCCCCGCGTAACCCAGGCTCGCAAACATTGGCGCAAAGGTTGCATCGTTCCCCCGGCATGTGCGACAGCGGGACAGCGGTCAACGGCGGGGACGAGGGGGCCCGGGCCCTCCGCGACTTCGCGGCCCTGCTCGTGACTGACGCTACCGCCGACTGGACCCTCACCGCCCCCGACGCTGCCGGCCTTTCGACCCTGACCGTGGGGACCACGGCTATCACCGCCCCCGTGTGGGCGCTACTCTGCGAGGTGCGCTAGATGGCTATGGGCATGTACACGACTGACGGCGCTACCGGTCTGGTCACGTTCACGGCGGACGGCACGGTGGGCGAGGGCATGTCCTACGGGGCAGCGCGCGTGGCGTGGGTCCGCCTCATGGTGGGGGTGCTCTAGTGCGCACCCTCACGTGGACGCGCATCTCCTACGGATGGAAGTACAAATGGCGGGCTGGCCCCTACGAGGTCGCCGTCCAGCCGTGCGCCGACTCGTGGCGCGCGACGTACCTGGGGGAGGGGACGGACTACGGCATCCAGTCGCTCGGCGTGTACGACGACTACTGCGATGCCATGGCCCGCTGCGCACGGCACTACGCGGACTCACAGGGGGTGCTCTAGTGCTAGCGCTCCTCATACTCGCGGCAATCATACTCGGCGCCCTGTCAGGCACCAAAGCCGGCCGTAGGTGGGGGCTTGACTCGCTGTTCAAGGGCGGCCCCTGTAGCCGCCGCCAGATCCACGGCTACACCCACAGTGTGCCGCCGCTGTCACAGGCGGGAGCCTATCGCGCGCTGCATGAAGGGCGTGGGGGCCGGATGTCGCAGCGCGAGCAGATCAGGGTGCGTAGCAGGTAGCTCGGTCGCGGTTAGGGCCGGACCATTCCGGCCCGTACCAGGACGGAGCTAGGTCAAGACGGTAAGAGGCGACCTAGAACACTCCCAGGGGCCAGCAAGCAAACCCTGGCGAGGCGTGGGAAGGTTCAGCGGAAGGTAGCACGTAACGGGTAAGGCGAGGGCAACGAAAGCCCGCGATGCTGGGGATCTCGGCGCTAGGTGACCGTAGGCGCCCGGCACAACCTCCCGACGTGCGAGATACGCTGCGGACCCTCCCCAGGATGCGCGCGAGGCGCGCGTGAAAATTGAATGAAAGCGGCGCACCAGGGACGGCGAGACCGTACCCCGATACCGCGCCAGCCTATCCCCCCTCGGAAGGTCCTACGGGTTGCCAAGGGACGCACGAGGGGAAGCTAGCAAGGCTGGCGCGGTCGGACGGGTCAAGCGAACGTCCTACCAGCCATGAACGCTGGAACGGTGCGCCGGTAGCTGGCGCAGTGTCGAGTGAACGGGCGAACGTTGGACACTGGCGCCAGCGACAACCCTAGCAGGGCCCTGGGAGGGCCCCTGTAGCGCGCTAGGGCTATGCACCGTCGCGGGACCGGCACCCTGGCAGTCGCACGCCAGGGGGGCCGATAGCAGGGCTTCAGAAGCCCCCCGCGACACCAAATCGAGTGCTAACGAGGTCCTCGCGAAAAAAATCGAGTGCTAACGAGGTCCTCGCGAAAAATTTCAAGTGCTAAGCGGTACGTTAGGGCAAAAATGCCCCCCGACAATGCCTCACCGCGTGTGGGCACACTCCCCTAGTACGTAGTAGGTGGTATGTAGTACCATGTAGGTAGTACCACCACCATGTAGGGAGTAGTGTGCCCACCAGGTGCCGTGCTAGATAGTCCCACATAGCTGTACTTGTGCGTATGGCATCACGGCCACCTTGGACGACCGGTTGCTTTGGCGGAGCCCCCGTGCGAGTGCGCCTGGCATCACGGCCGCCTCGGACTACCGGTTGTCCCAGCGGAGCACCCACCACCCACCTGGAGGTACTTCATGCACGGCATCAGGAGCAGCATGGGCATCAGGACGACGGCAGCGGCCCTGGCGCTCTCCGGGGCGTTCCTGGGGGCCAGGCAGGCCAGGCGGCCGGCGGTGGTGAGCAGGCCGACGCCGGGCATCTTCGGCAGCAAGCTGTACCAGGACGGCCTGGAGCATGGGTGGCACGGCAGCACCATCCCGGCCGACATCCTGAGCCGCTACCACAAGCACTTCCAGGAAGGCTACCTGGCCGGCTGCAGCGAGGCCAAGTACCAGGAGACCTACGCGGCCGCTGCCGGCTCGTTGGAGTGGGTTACCCGTTAAGAGAGCCTCGATTAAGAGAGCCTCGATGTAGTGCCACATGGGAGCAGGCCGACAGCAGCAAGCTCCTGGCGCCCCTAGCTGGGAGACGTAGAACTCGCTGCGAGCGCACCACCAGCGTCAGAGTCAAGCATGGAGGCGAAGATGGGCACGAGGATGATGGCAGAGGGGAGCGGCTGCACCTACGTGGTGGAGCTGCGGCAGTCCCCCACCTACGCTGGGTGCATGTGGGTGGCGCTGAAGGTCATCGCCTGCTCCGGCCGCGTGGTCCGGCTGGGCGAGCACACCACGGCCGAGGCGGCCAAGGTGCGGTGCGGGCGGGACAGCCTGGGGCTGTAGCTGGGCTGCCGGGGGCGCGACGGCCGCCCACCTGAGCTGGCGCCGGAGCAGGGGCGCCGGCTGAGGTGTGAAGGTTGTTGCACAACTAGCCAGGCCGCGAGCCTGGAGAAGGGACACGCACATGCTGAGCAAGGTGGAGAAGCGGCTGAACGAGAAGCTGGCCGGGCTGGGGAGCACGGTGGTGGGGCGCTGGACCAAGGGCCGGCACTTCGTGCAGGCTGACGGGGTGCAGCTGCTCCACGTGACGCACCGTAGCCACGTGAGCGGCGCTCGCGGCGACACCCATTACGTGGAGGCCACGGACGGCACGCTGCAGTACGCCGGGGTGACCGACCTGCGCGCCGACTGCGTGGTGCTGAGCGTGCTCAGCATCCAGGGCAACATCAACAAGGCCTAAGCTGCTCCGCCTGGAGCAGCGCCCTTCAGCCATCCCGGTAGGCTATCGGGATGGCTTCGGGGTAGCCAACCAGCCCGGCCGCTGAGCCGGGAGAAGGGACCACGCACATGCGGACCACCGACGAGGAGTTCAAGGCGCGGGAGCAGGGGCTGCAGCTCCGGCAGACGGACATCCCGGCCAGCGAGCAGGCCAAGGTCAACCGCCTGGCCGCGATGCTGGGGGTGAGCCCGGCGCGCATCACGCTGAGCACGGCCAAGGTGGCCAGCGCCGCGGGGCGCCGGCTGGCGAGCGCGGAGCTGCTCTTGGATGGGGAGACGCTGGGGTACGCGGAGACGCTCTGCGACCCGCGCGAGGCGGTGGACGCGGCCATCTCGGGCGCGGTGCGGCGGGTGTGGGAGCTGAACCGGGCGGTGGGGCGGAAGGCGGCCTGAGCAGCACCCCGAGAGCTGACCCTGCCCCAGGCTAGAGCAGGCAGCCTGGGCGTGGGTGAGCCCATGGGGACATGGGAGAGAGGATGGACCACCATGACGAGCATGACGCAGGACAGCGCGGAGCGGGCAGCGGCGGCGGACTCAGCGTGCGGCTGGGTCGACGAGCAGCTCCGGGCGATGGGCGCGGAGTGCGAGGTCGAGCAGGTGCGCCCACGCGGGCCGGAGAAGTACCGGGCGGATGTGTTCGCCTACGGGGAGCTGCTGGCGGTGGAGTGGGGACCGTCGCGCAGCGTCGCGGTCGCCCGCGGGCTGGACGCCGCGGTCGAGGCGCTCGTGCGGAGCGGCAACCTCGACGTGCAGTAGCTGCAGCGCCTGCCCCGCGAGGGGCAACGCCAGGACCGCCCACCAGGAAGGCGGCCCCCTAACCATGGGGTGAAACTCTGCCCACGAGGCAGGGGAGCCGGGGGTTCGAGTCCCCCGTCTGGCGCCGGACCCACGCAGCGCATGGTGCGTCTGCGTGGAGCAGCACCGCCCCAAGCGGTACCTTGGGAGAGAAAGGACGAGCCACATGCAGACCACCAAGCAGAGCGCGTTCCCGATGACGGCGGAGCAGTTCCTCGCGAAGGCGGAGCCCATCATGGTGAAGGTCGGCGGCACCACGCTGGAGGCGAAGCCCCGGCAGTTCGCTTCGTCGTCCCTGGGGTACTACTGCTTCGGGAAGACCTCGGAGGCCGGCAAGGTCGAGGTGCTGGGCAGCAGCATCGACACGGCCGAGCGCACCTTCTCGACGGGCTCGATCGGGATGGGGCTGTCGGCCAAGGTCGAGCACAAGGTCGCCGGCAAGGCGGTCACGCTCCAGGTCTCCGGCAACTTGGTCAAGATCGGCAGCAAGCCGGGCTCGAAGCCCGGCGCCAGCGCCGGCCAGTTCCAGGTCAGCATCAACCTGGTTTGCGTGAACTCGAAGCACCAGGCCTAGCCGCAGGCGGAGGCGGCAGCAGCATCCCGCGAGACGCGACCGGGCGGCGCGGCAGGTTCGAGCCCTGCCCTCGCGGGCCGAGCAGGGCGGCATGGAGCCGCAACCGACGCCCGGCGGTAGACACCGGGCACCAGGAAAGCCGGCAACCCCGGCAGGGGCAACCCCCCAGAGAGAGAGCGCGCATGAGCATCATCCTGATCGACGGCCACCGATTCGACACCGAGAAGGCGAAGAAATCGTGGAGCCTGAACTACCACGACGGGAAGAACCTCTACACGGGTGACCTGTACCTCTCCTCTCGCGGCACGTGGTACGTGTACACCCCAAGCCAGTGGGGCAACGGCCATCGCTGGGAGATCGGCGACCCGGCGGTGCTGATCGAGCAGTACGGCGAGGGGCTCAGCGACGAGGAGCGGGAGGAGGTCATCACCCTCGCCGGCCTGGAGACCGAGTAGCACCGCAGCACCAGCTCTGCACCGCTGCGGCTGACCATCGTGTCAACCGCAGCCAGGAGCGCTGGTACAGGAGGGTGCGATGGCCAAGTACCTGGTCGAGGACACGAAGTGGCGGGGGTGGAGCAGCGGGCGCAAGTACCACGCGGTCAAGGCGAGCAGCCCGGACGACTGCGATGCGCGGCTCCCGCTGTACTTCCGGCGGGTCTGCAACCTCAGGGACGCGAAGGGGTGGCAGCTCGACGAGGTGGAACGCTTCAAGGTGCTCGACCCGGAGGAGCGGTTCAGGTACGAGCGCTGGGTCGAGGCGCAGAGCCGCGGCCCGGAGGTTTACTAGCTCCCGGGCCGCAGGCCTGGGGCACGAGCTGCATCGGCTCGCGCCCCCGCCTGAGCCCCGGAGGCTGAGCCGGGAGAGGAGGTGCCCATGAGGTACGAGGTGAGAGGACGGCTGCGCGTGGTGCCGCGCGGCCGCGGCCTGGCGGAGCTGCTGCTCTGCCTGTGCGTGGTCATGGCCTTGGCGCTCGCGCTCCGGCCGGCCGGCGGCGCGGACGTCGAGGAGCAGTACCTGGCCGAGCAGCGGCTGGACGAGCTGGAGCTGCGCCAGGCGGACGAGCTGCCCGACAGCGTCGACGGGGTGCTGGCAATGCTGGCCGACGAGGGCGAGCCCTGCTGGCGCGAGGCGCAGCACCGCTGGTCAGTGTTCGTGGCCCGCGTCGCCCAGGACCCGGAGATGCTCAACAGCACCGGAGACGCGCTGGCCGAGGTGGTCGGCGCCTGCGGCCCAGAGGAGGAGTAGCGATGCGGACCCTGCTGCTGAGCATCACGCTGCTGGCCGGCTGTCTGGCCAGCCCGCTCCCCCAGCTCAAGCTCGCCGGCCCCGTGCCGCCGACCTACGCGCAGTACCCGCTCGAGTTCGCCGAAGACTGCACCGGTGCGGACGCGGCAGAGCCCTGGTGCTCGGAGTCCTTCAGCGACGACGAGTACCAGCCCGAGGCGCCAGCGTCGCAGCCAGTGCGCCCGTGACCTGGCGCGACCTGGCGGTCACCGTCGACCGCGCCAGCGCCGGAGCGCAGACGACCTTCGACGCGCTCGAGGAGCTGCTGCCGGTGGCCGCGCTCTACCGCCCCGTCAAAGGGGTGGGCACCGTCAACTCGTTCGACTTGCT
>Ga0315284_10012898_pt1 | contig 11901 bp, 8 predicted proteins | sample YL17G09_16_MG_FD_203696 | JGI IMG/M metagenome (GOLD analysis project Ga0315284, IMG submission 203696) | Sediment microbial communities from Yellowstone Lake, YNP, Wyoming, USA - YL17G09_16 | ecosystem: Environmental > Aquatic > Freshwater > Lake > Sediment | place: USA: Wyoming | collected...
AGGCTTTCTTTTAACAATCCATCACCAATAATCTTTAGATTAATGTTTGGAATATCCTTTACAGCCTCTATTAATGTAAATAATCCCTTTTCTCTCGATAATCTCCCAAAATAAACGATAGAATTTTCCTCCCAGTTAAATTGAGGCTGAAAGTCATCGAGATTAATAAAATTTGTCAGGTGAATAATCTTCTTTCTAAATCCCATTTCCTCTGTTTTATTTTTAAGAAACATACTCGGCGAGATAAATACATCAATTAAATCATAAATACGGAGAATATTATGATGGAGATACATTTCTATGGTGTTCAAGAGACTTTTGATTTTTGAGTCTTTAACACAGCCTTCTAAAAAACAGTTATAATGCCTTCCGCTTTTACACAATTCACAAATTTTATTCTTTGATAACATCGCATATGAAGCACAAATTAATTTATAGTCATGCATAGTCATAACAACGGGAATATTATATTTCTTAAAAACATGTAAAATTGATGGTGAAATCTGGTGGGCAAAATTATGGAGATGGACGATATCGGGTTTTTCCATTCTAACGACACTTTCCATTTTTCTCTTTGCTTTAAAAGAATAGAGGATATTGAATGCTATCTGGATTTGTCTCTTGAAGCTACCAGGATTGTTGAAATCAATATGTGAAACAAAATATTCCTTATATGGATAATAAGGATTCAAAGGATGCTGCATGCCCCAAAATACAACCTTATGGCCTTTCGATAATAATAACTTGCCTGTATTAAGGGTGCTTATCGTATCTCCACCTTTGGGATATAAGAATTTATTTATAAGCAAGACTTTCATAATGTTAGAAGACGATATGTATTGTATCTATGGTTATCATTTTACCACACATATTTCTAAAATTTCTTCCTGCTATCCAGAAAAAACATCAACGGTCCATCTTTGAAATTGGAATTACTTTTATTCCCAAGATTTCAATTTCTTCTCCAATCTTTCCCAAGTCATATATACATATTAAGGTGATATGAACTTCTTTTTATCTATTTTATTTATTAATTCCTGCCATTGTCTTTCTGCGCCGCCTACTTGGAGTTTAGAAGCAATGAACGCAATATTAATCATAGTATTTTTTTCACCCACGAGATCTATCCTTGCACCCTCTTCTGCTTTTAAGAGCCACCTTTTCATTCTGTTTTTTTGCAACCACTATTCCATTCAGCAATTTTCTTAGGATCCCAATATTTGCTATTGTTCTTCTCAAGGGAAAGGGCACCTTAGTAAGTACTCGTTCACACAGGCGAATCAGAGTTAATGGAATCTTCATATAGATCCCTCTCCCACCAGAATAAAATTTTATGGATGAAAATCCAACTTCTCGTAAGAGCCCATATAACTCGGTAAACGTGTATTCCTTTAGATGAAATCCTGTTGCAACATTATCAAAATACTTCGAAATGTCATGCGGCCCATTAAGCCGATTTGGAGTTATACAAATGTAGACTCCCCCGGGAACAATTGTCTTATAGATATTTTGAAGTTGATCATATGCATCATCCGGATGCAAATGCTCCATAAGCTGATCAGTATAAGCGATGTCAATACTATTTGCAGGCACAGGAATATTACAACCAACGGATATAATAAATTCGAAGTTTTTTGGGAAAATGTCATCTCGGGTAATGTGTGCAGATGCATCAATTGCATAGACTTTTTTCACATGTTGAGCAACCTCAAGGGACAATGCACAATCTGCTGGACCTACTTCAAGGAAGATAGTCTCTGGACACAAGAATCGTCTTAGCAATCCCATACGCATCGATACGACTGCATGTTGAAAGACAGGGTCTGTTTTATGGGTCAGTTGGGAATGATGTGGTACTCGCCTAAAACGTTCATCATATAGAGTGGTGTATAAATATTTTCTCTCTTCTCTGCTCGTTTTTCGCAATTTATCTGCCAATTCACTCTCTATCTTATAATGTTCCAGGATTTGCTCCGGAGTTCTTTTATCGCCTTTTGAAAGCTTTGTGAAAATAGAATTGTTCATGCTAACTGCGGCTGATAAAATTTAAGTTTAGGAACTGCTCATGTCATTTTTCATGGCTGAGAGATTCCCAAGGCGAAAATTTTTTAGCTATTAAAAAAATACCTTGTACCATAAGTTCTTCATCTGGAATATTTTTAAATTCGCATTGGAGACGGGGACGAATTATTTTGAGGAGAGAGATGGTGGAGTCAAAATAATCAACCCCATACACAACTGTTTCTTTATGGGGCATCATCTCGCTCTCCATTCCAACAATATGTGTTATAAATATCTTGGTATCATATCTTAACTCTGACAATTTTTGTTTAAAATAATTAATCAATCTTCGATTGGGTTTGCCAGAATAATATGTCATTAACTTGTATATCGGTTCAGATATAGTGAGGTAAGTAAGAGGATGGAAACCCTTACCACTGAATAACCCGTGATCCATAAAATCTATCTTATGAATCATATAGCCACCGGGAATCAACAATCTGTCCATCACCCCAAAAGCCATATCAGAATCGTAAAGATGTTCAAGAACAGCTCGTGAAAGAATAAAATCAAATGAAGCCGGATCGAAGATCTTATCTGCTCCCTCAATTCCTGTCCCATGAATGTAGAGCAGTTTTTGAGGATCAATGGTAATTCCTTTGTCAAGGTTGATGATGCTATCATACATGCGTCGTTCATTTTCATTCAGTTGTGCTCTTAATTCTTGGTAAATCCTATATTGTTTTTCAGGATTACGTTGCGAGAAAAACTTATCAAGACAAACCACCTTTTGAGCACCCGCAACCAAGAACTTCAAGGCAACCCCGAAATTGTCCCCAGGGCCAATCTCTAACACCCTCTTATTTCGAAGCATAGTTGTAGAGATACCGGAATACTTGAGATAATCGTTAAAAACCTGATTAATGTAATCCAAGCTTGAGGATAGGGACATCCCTGCATGGGTAGAGCCAGAGCATGATTCGTTTTTACCTGATAGAAATCGTCTCTTAGTCCGCCAGTTATCGTAAATATGGTAGGCAATGATCATAATCTTTGATTTTTTAACAAGACTCCTGAGGAGGGTTAACATGGTTCAATTCCCTCTGCCGCTATAATACTATAAAGAAATAGTGAAAAACTCTCCCCAGTATCTGATAGATTTCGTCTTCATCTCTCAATTCGCTATTCCCTGGGAGGGATTTCATCTGATCTCACTTCCATCTTTTTGAATATTCGAACAGAAAATCGGTCAATTGGTCATAGGTGGCCTGGTTAGAGAACTTTTTTATAGCAACCTTCCTCGCCCGCATTCCTAACTCCTTTGCATAGGTTTTGTCATCTAAGATAGTGAGAACTGCCTGGGCAAAGGCATGAGGTGATTCTTCAATAAGTAATCCTTCTCCATTCTCCAATCCCATCCCTTTAATTGCCTGCGGAGTGACAACAGCGGGTATCTCCATGGCCATGATTTCAAACATCCTGCCCCTGTGACCGTAGCTTAATCTAAGGGGCAATACTACGACCTTTCCCACGGCTAAATAGTCCCTTACATCTTTAACATAGCCAGTAACTGTGATACGGGGATCGGAGGTTAAAGCAACGATCTCTTTGGGAGGACTACTACCCAATACCATGAGTTTAACATTCTTCCTTCTATTCCAGATGAGAGGCATGATCTCTTTACAGAGATAGAGTACGCCATCTACATTAATTAAACCTTCCATAGCTCCGTAAAAGACCAGGGTATCTTCTTCCGGTTCTTTGGCACGAGGTGCGAACTCCTCTGTATCCACACCAGTAGGACAGATAACAATATTTCTTTGAGAACCCAAATATTCATGGAAGATCTTCTTATCCTCCTCAGAAGTGGCGATTATGAGGTTGAAAAGATTCAATGTTCCGAGTTCCTTTCTCATGTATCGAGACATCTGAAATTTCATAAAAGGTTTAAACAGGTTTTTAGATTTTTTCTCTCTAATCTTCTCTTCACGTAAGAACTGCACATCATTGGCATCTATCACCTTTAGACCATTGCAAGCCTGAATCAGTTTTTTGTCCCAAAACCAATATTCGAAAAAACCGACATCGTAGTGGTTGTGTCGGATACGATATAATATTCTCTTCTTTATTCTTGAGAGATTATTGTAAAATAAGTAACTTGGGGTTCCCTTGAATAGGAATGAGAAGAAAAAAAGGGCTTTATAACCAAAACGATGGAGATTGGATCTGCGATTTGGACAAAGTAGTGCTTCCACACTATGACAGTATTTCTTTATCTCGGGGAAATCGTGAGGTTTATCTTTGAATTCAATCTTACATACGAGGTCTACTTCAAATTTTCTTGATAGGCTATTTAAAAGATTTATGACGCGGGCGTCAATACCCATCTCAATTGGCCAGGGGAAGCGAGAGTATACAAAGAGGAGCTTTTTTTTAGACTCTTCCATTCTCCTGATCAAGCCCTCTTCTCTTTCAAACTTTTCCCCCAGTTACTTGAATCAATTCCTTTAGGTAACGATTTGAGATCATTCCTGAGGTATACAAACAGGGATAAACCTTCAGGCCAGAATGTATTTTCATGAGGCAGATACCAATCTTTTACTTGGATTAATCCGTATTGCTTTTGAAAATTTACACTGTAATAAAATGTATAACTAATTCCACTTTTAAAATCCTTCAACTCCCTTGGACAACGATTAGATACTGTGACAATCAATTCTGGTTTTTTCATGAGCACGTATTCAACCACCCTTCTATTTGCCTCCCAATAATTGTCGGGACAGGAGAACCAGATTTTGGCGATATCACGGTTGAGCAGACCCAGAACATCTAAGAGCCTCAACTGTGAGTAGTACAGTGGAATGCCCGCTTCCTCATAGGCCACTGTGTAATGAGAAGGAAAAGTTTGCTTCAACCAACTTCCAAATGCTCCTATTCTCCTGATCTCTCCTTCTCTTGCCCTGAGATATTCATTGTACTCAAACTTAGAGGGAGGAAAGTTAGCTGCACACATCACCATTACGGTGAGGAAGAGACAAGAGATAAAGAGACGGCTTTTTACCTGAACTATGGCTCTGTTTACTCCCTCCTGAAATAGGAGATAGATGAAGGGAAATATGGGAATAAGAAACCGAAAGTGTGGCATCCAGTCTCCACCAACTGACATGACGAAAAAAAGTTGAAGGAGGATTACGCCTCCCAAGAAGAATAATTTTCTTCTCTCTCTATTCCCTACACCCAATAAAAAACTGAGAAAAGGGATGGTCACCATAAGATTATGCTGAAGGAACCCTTGGGTTAGGTAATGGAAGGCTATCCTGAGTTTATTGTTCACCGGTTGGTAGATGAGGGGGAGAGCAATTTTGAACTTTGCATAGAAGGGGTTAGGAATTATCTCCCTAAAGTAGAGATATTTCCAGATCAGATATACACTAAAGGGAAGAAAAAAGATCAATACGTATATTAGAAAAGACCTTCGGCTGAATGGGGAGGTAGGATGAACGAGATCCAAGACTCGGAAGAAAAGGGGAATGAGGAAAAAGAGGATGCCTTCCGGTCGGGTTAACGCTAAGAGCAAGAAACACAAAGCAGATCCATAGATCCCATTCCCTTCACACTCTCTTAAGAAAAGATAAGTTGCGAGAAGGAGTAAAAAAGTGTAGAAGATGGTTTCCATACCGCTTGCGACCCAGATTATCAGAGACGTGTTAGTTGCGAGGAGGAAGAGAGCTATAAAATTGAGGGCTGTTTTCTCTTTCTTGAAACCCCTGGAAATATTTAACGTTAGTATAAATATGGCAACCCCAAAGATGACACTGAGGATTTTACTGGAAACAACCACGCTCATGCCTACCCGAGAAAAAATCGCAAGTAATATGATCCATAAAAAATTGGAATACCCCTCTTCTTTTTCACCTATATTGAAAACCATTCCTTTTCCCTGTGCCAGATTGTCTGCATAGCGAAACGAAATATAGGCATCATCAACTGCAAAATTGGACAAATAGCCTGTATGGAATAAAAACAGGGAGATCGTTATAAGGAAAAGGAGGTTACTTTTAGAAACATATTTCATAATAAAAATTCTCTTAGAGGAGGAGACTTCTGCAATACCCTCTTACATGCTTCAAAAACCTGCCTGGGGTTTATGAGATCCATGCAATTCTTTGGGCATTCCCCTCTGAAACATCCCAGACATTCAACATCCGGTTCGATGATCTCTCCCAATCCATAGAGTTCAAACTCATTTCGATTGAAGATATTGTTAAATAACACCAGCTTCTTATTGAGGGCGATTGCGATATGCAGGGCCATGGATACTGCAGTAACAATCAGATCACATTGATCCATGAGGGTAAAAAACTTCTTTAAGGGAAAGTGCCCCAAATAGGTAGAGCCACTATCATTGGCTATCCTCCGATTCTCCTCATCTTCCCTCTCTCCGCCGAGGAGGAGTACACCAAAACCGCTTTCTTTAAGTTTCTTAGCCAGTTCAGCCCAATATGCAAGAGGCCATAAGCGGGTGGACCACCTCTCTCCGCACCCAGTATTCAAACCAATTAAGGGATGCTTTTCTGCGATGTCCCATTTTTCTGGTGCTACATCCAAGATATACCGTTCTCCTTGAAATTGGTATCCGCACATTTCGAAAATTTCCTGAGGATAACTTTTTTGGTTAGCCTGATTCATATCGTCAAAAAGGCCTGTCAACCATTTATCCTCTGAATTCCTATCTATTGGTGTACAACGGCCAAATTCTAACTTGAAACCCTTCTTAACATCAGCTGAAACCTGGTTGGCAAGGGCACAAGCCTCTAAATCTTTATCTAAATTGTAGAGAAGATCAAATTTGATAGATCGCAGAAGGAGGATATTTTTTAGTTCAAAATTCATTGGATGATCTACTATTGAGGGGACTACTTCAGGCGTATAGGTAATCCAGGTAATTTCAGCCTCAGGATAGAGTTCCTTTAATTTATAGAGAATAGGGGTAGTACGAATGACATCTCCAATAGCACCCAATTTTATGATCAAGATCTGTTTAATAACCTTCTGATAATAAGGACATCCTTCACAATGTACTCCTTCTTCTTTATGAAATGTACAAGGTCTATCCCCTCTGAAAAATCTACAGTCAACATGAATGTCCATACCTCAATCTCCGTTCATCAATCAAGATAACCTAACCCCCTCAGCCGCTCTTCGATCTTCGCCTGTTCACCCTTTGAATAAACATTCTCTTCTTTCTTCTCCGTCTGCCCGCTTACCTGGGAAAAAGATAGAGGATGGTCACTTAGATAATTTGTGGTAAAGATTTCTTGTAAGACTCTTCCATCCATGTCAGAGGGGACAGGAATCTCCATGGTATAGAGGATGGTTGGTGCAAGATCAATGATAGCGGACTTTTCCAGCCGGTATCCTTTCTTAAAACTCTCACCCAAAGCAATGAAAATACCCTTCATATGGTGAAAACCTAAAGAACTTTTTTTACGAGATGATATCAAGTGCTGCCTTTCGGTAGTGGAATTTCCAGGAGCACTATACCCTTTTGCTATAAAGAAGATGTCCGGAGCGGAAGAAAGGTCACCGCCATAATAAACTTCCTCTTTAAATAAAACTGTATCGATAAACTTCTCACCCGTAATGGGATCCTTAAATTCCAAAAGTCCGTCCTTTATGATCTCTCGAACTTTGTGGTACTCATCTCCCTCAATTCGTAAATAAATTCCCTGGACAGCAGCTCCCCCGAAATAAGCCTTAGAATTCTCATAATCTACATCGAGACCTTCCCGGCGTTCACTAATAGGTAGCCGCTTGGTTATCATCTTTCTCATCGTGCTCCGAATTCCCACTGGCAACACAGACTTAACCCATCTCCGCAATGTACTGTCTTTTCTTTTCGTATATAAGAATCCAAGATTGGCAAGCCAGCCATTGATACTTAACGAGTAGTCCTGAGGGCCAAAACCATGGTCAGACATGATAAACAGACTGGTTTCCCTATCCATCCTATCAATTATCGAACCAATCATATTATCAACCATCTGATAAAGTTCAATAGCCGTATCTCTTATACGTTTTGCCTCATCAAGATAGTAGAGATGGTTCCTTTTATCTAAATATTTCCAAAAAAGGTGCTGGATACGATCAGGGACAATAAAGTTTGCAGCAAGAAAATCCCATGGCTGATCTTTCATTAGAAAAAAAAGAGCTTCCTTCCTTTTAACGAAGGCATATTTCAGATCGTTAAAAAATCTCTTCACTTCCCCGGCATTTTCATGATCATAGAGACCACAATCAACATCTATTACATAATCGCCAATCATAGATATCAAGCTCTCTTTCAGATCAGGTGGGTAGGTAAAAGTAACCTCCTTATTAGGGGTCAACATTCCAGAAATCATGAAACCGTCAACCTTATCTGGAGGGTACGTTACTGGTATATTAATGATCCCTACCTTTTTCCCTTCTGCATTTATAATATCCCATATTTTGCGAGATTTTATTGACTGGGAACTAATCAACGGTCTCTGGAGATCACTGTTTACCGGTCCTCGAAAATCAAAGATCCCGTGTTTACCCGGGTTCTTACCGGTAATAAAGGAAGCCCACGCTGGTGGAGTCAGAGGAGGGATGGTAGACTCCAATTCACCCCAAACCCCCTCTTTGAGGAGATTTGCCATATGAGGGAGAATACCTTCTTCAATCCAGGGAAGTATCAGGTCAAATGTTGCACCGTCTAAACCTATAACAATCGCTTTAGAAGAGTTATCTTTCAACTCTATTGACCTCTTAGTGCCTGTATAATTTCACTCAAGGTAACCAAGGCCTCGTAGCCTACTCTTAATATCTTCCTCATCCTCCAGAGAAAATACCCTATCTTTTTCCTTTTTGACGGTGAATTCTGCCGCTGGTATATATTTTTCAGGATTTTTCTCGGGATAACCATCAACAAATGCTTCTTTCAATACTTTTCCATCCAGATCATCAGGTATGGATAGGCCTATCGTGTAGAGAATTGTGGGAAGAAGATCTATTATCAATGCCCCAGATAGATAGCAGTTCCTTTTGAAGCTCTCTCCTAAGATGGCAAAGATCCCTTCTCTTCTATGAAACCCTTTCGGATTCATTTGGCAAGAGGTTATCAATTTTCTCCCTTCTGTAGAATCAGTTCCAACAACACTGTAGTCCTTAGCAATAAATAACAAATCAGGCGCGGAAGGAAGGTAATCACCCCAATAGATTTCCTCTTTATAAAATACTTCATCCACAATCTGAGTGCCAGTAACCGGATCCTTCAGCTTGAGAAGCTCTTCTTTTAGGGTCTTTCGAAATTCCATATATTCATCTCCCCGTACTGTGAGATAGATTCCCTGGACAGCCTCCCCAGCAAAATAGGCCTTAGAATTCATACAATCTATATTTTGACCCCATTTCTGTTCAAAAGATGGGGCCCGTTTAGTCATCATACTAAGTATCTTTCTTCTAAGCTCATCTGGTATCATAGCTTTAACCAATGCCCTTAACTTACTCCCTTCTATCTTTTTATATAAACCCAGATTGGATAACCAACCATTTACACTCCATGAGAAATCATAGGGACCAAAGCCATGATCAGACATGATAAACAGCGTGGTTTTTTTATCCATTCTTTTTATAACTAAGCCAATCATTTCATCTAACATTTTATAAAGCTCCATAGCCAAATCTCTGATATATTTTGCTCTATCAAGAGAATAAAGCTGACATCTTTTATCTAAATATTTCCAGAAGGGGTGTTGGATTCGATCAGGCTCAGTAAAATTAATAGCAAGAAAATCCCATAGCTGATCTTCCATAAGAAATAAAAGAGCGTCCTTCCTCTTGATAGAGGCATATCGTAGATCACTAAAGAATCGCTTTACTCCACTCGCCTTTTCAAGATTAAAGATAGCTGGGTACACATCAATCACATAATCCCCAATCTTTGAGATCAGTCTCTCCTTAAGGTCAGTGGGGTAGGTAAAAGAAACTTCTTTATTTCGAGGGGTTAACAGCCCAGAGATCATAAAGCCATCAACCTCAAGGGGGGGGTAGGTAATTGGTAGATTAATGATTCCCACCCTTTTTCTTTGGGTATTCATGATCTCCCATATTGTGGCTGATTTTACTGACCGAGAGTCAATCAATGGTCGATTCAGGTTATTATCCAATGGTAGGTAAAAATTAAATATTCCATGTTTCCCGGGATTCTTACCGGTAATAAATGAAGTCCAGGCAGGTGGAGTGAGCGGAGGAATAGTAGATTCCAATTTACCCCAGACCCCCTTCTTAAGAATTTCTGCCAGAACTGGGAGAATCCCCTCCTCAATCCAGGGAAGAAGAAGATCAAATGTGGCACCATCTAAACCGATAACTATTGCTTTATCAGATACAGCATGAGTATCTATTGGATTCTTTACTGACATGGATTTTTTACCTTTCTATCCCTAATCTTTTTTGAATAAGCTTAACCATCCACTTATCTTCATCAGATAGTCCCAGCAGTATCAACGATAGAAGATAAAGGGTTAAAAACAGTATGATGAGTGCTCCTAAGAGAAGGATATTATTCTGATGTAACTTTATGAAATCAAATCGGAGGATAGCGAGAATGATAAGTGAGGAGAAGATACCGGCACTGATGGGTTTCAGTATATCCCATCTGAAAGGATGAAATCCAAATAAATAATAGATTTCAGTTAGTTCCACTATGTTGATAGCAACTAAAGAAATGGTAGTAGCAACTGCTGCCCCAATAATTCCATACTTGGGAATAAGAAGGTAGTTTAGGATTATATTAGTTATAGCAGTAACTGTGGTATTGGCTAAACTAATATGCTGGTGGCCGGTCATCATTAACATTAATCCGGTAGACCCAACAAAGACCCAAGTCAGATTAGCAACATTCTTAAGAATGAGAACAGGCACACCTTGACTAAAGGCAGTTCCAAAAATATTCATTATGGGATGGGCAAAAATAATTAACATGAGAGATACTGGAAGACTTAATGAGATGGCCCATTTGTTTTCCAGTTTAAAGAGAGTTTCTAATTTTAAAAAATCTTTTTTGCCATAAAGTTCGGAAATCATGGGAGAAAAAATGATATTAAGAGATTGGTGGGGAAGGAGTATCAGAGGAAGTACTCTGTCCACAGCACCATATATTCCAACTTGATAGGAAGTCATAAAATGTCCCAGCATCAAGATGTCCGTAGACCTAATAACAAAGCTAAAAAATCTAACAAAAATGATGGGAATTGAGAATTTAAGTAAAATTCTATTTTCATATAATGGACTAAGAGTTTTATTAAAAGATAGAAAATGCTTGCGTAAATACCAGAAAGCAATAAGAAAGCCCGTTATTGCTGAAAGAACGGTAGCGAAGAGTAACCCTAAGAGTTTCATCCCTAACAGAAATAAGATAATGAGAAAAAGCAACCTTGATATTGGCTGGAAAAACCTCTCCACATACACTCGATACTTAATTAATTGGAAACCTTGGATCACACCTAACCAGAGGATAATAAGAGTGGTAAAGGGAAGAGAAATCAAAAGAATCCTTAAGGCAAGGGATAAGTTGGGGTTGGCAAAGAAGCGAGTAGAGATGAAGTCAGAAGTAAAAAAAAATAAAAAGAATAAGACAAAACTAACTGCTCCTCCTATCATGGTGCCACCGAGTATTACACCCTTCAATCTTGCCTGATCCCCTTTTCCATGATAAAGGGCAACAAATCTTAGGAGCCCGGTATCTAAACCGGCAAAGGAAAAAATACTAACAATACTTAAAATGTTAGAAGCCAATACATAAATTCCGAAGGATGAAGGGCCAATAGTTCTGGTCACAAGCACATTACTTGTGTAATTAATAATATTTCCAAA
>Ga0315284_10012899_pt1 | contig 11901 bp, 12 predicted proteins | sample YL17G09_16_MG_FD_203696 | JGI IMG/M metagenome (GOLD analysis project Ga0315284, IMG submission 203696) | Sediment microbial communities from Yellowstone Lake, YNP, Wyoming, USA - YL17G09_16 | ecosystem: Environmental > Aquatic > Freshwater > Lake > Sediment | place: USA: Wyoming | collected...
CCGGAAATAAAATTCGGTCGCCTGCCAGATTTCGGGGTTGGTGAAAAAACAAGGGTCTTGCTTGTATCCATAATTTTTAGCGGCCCAGGTCGGAACAAATCGAAAACCGCTCAGCCAGCCGTTCAAGGCTGTTACACAAACGTCCAGACCACGCTCGGCAGCTAAATCCATCAGGATACCGAGCCGCTCGATATGTGCCGGACTTACCCAGGCTGCATTGGGCTGAAATGCCGGCCATAAAGTGAAAATTCGGATATGGTCGGCTTCGAGCTCACAAATGGTGTCCAAATCCCGCGCAATCCAGTCCGGATGAAAATCGCCCCAGCAGTGCCACCAGCAGCGGCTCGGCGTGTAGTTTACGCCGAAGCGAATATCGTTGATGGTCTTCATATTGATCCTCACGTGATAGACAAAAACAGGGTCAGGCCCTCATATACAGGCCGCCGTTGACTGCAATATATTCACCGGTGATAAAGGCTGCGGCGTCGCTGGTCAGAAATAATATCACCTTTGCCACATCATCTGCGGTACCGTTTCTGCCCAGCGGCGTCTGTTCGGCAATTTCCTTTTTCCGCTGCGGGCTGCTGAACCTTTCGTGGAAACGCGTTTCAATCAGTCCGGGCAGGACGCTGTTGACCCGGATACCGTACCGGGCAAATTCGGCTGCCATCGAAATAGTCTCTGTAGCCACCGCCGCCTTGGCACCAGCGTATATACCTGAGCCGCCGGCCCCGCCGGTATGGCCGGCAAGCGAGCCGATATTGACTATATTGCCTTTGCTCTGTTTCAGGTACGGCAGGGCTGACCTGGTTGCCAGAAAGATGCTGCGGACATTGGTAGCATATACATCGTCGTGATATTCGACAGTGGCGGTTTCGAAGGGCTGGCGGTCAATGAGTGAGCCGGCATTATTAACAAGTATATCAATGCCGCCGGCAGCTTCGGCAAATTTATCGACCATTTCTTTTACCTGTTTTTCCTTACGCATATCTGCGCAAAGCAGGATACCGTCACTGTTTTTTTTGACCTGCTCGAGCGTTTTTTCACCGCCGGCCTTTGTGCGGAAGTAATGAACCCCCACAAAACAACCCTGCTGACTGAACATCACCGCCGTCGCCTGCCCGATGCCGCTACTCGAGCCGGTAACCAAAACTTTTTTGCCCTTCAGGTCCTCGTAAATCATTTTCCTTCTTCTGTTTCGCTCTGTATCTGGTTAAGTTGCATACCGAAACGGTCTAATCTCCTGCCGGCTTCGTCATATTTATTAGTAGTATTTCTTATGTGGCTGCCGAGAGTATCCCAGTTGAGAAGAAATTCTGCAAAATCGGCGTTGAGCTTCTTGAGGTTCTGGCGGATTTCAGCCGCCTGCTTTTCTATCCGCAACCCGTGCAGACCCATCACCACCGTCATCAGATACGCATACAACAGATTAGGACTTACCGGTATTACTTTTTTATCCAGCGCATACTGCACTATGTCCTTTGTGTCGCCATCGTATTTGACGACGGTTTCGTAATAAACGTTCTCAGCGGGTATGTAGCAAAGTGCAAAATCGAGTGTCCCCTCGACAGGCCTGATATAATCAGCAGCGATTTTGTCGATATGTCTGCTTACATCATTCAAAAACTGTTTGCGCAGCCTGCCTCTTTCCTCCTCGTTTTCGGCTCTGGTCAGTCTCTCAAAGCCAGGCAGCGGAAACTTGGCGTCGATTGGCACGGAGAAATCGGCCATTTTTACCAGTGCGTCAACGACCTTGCCGTCCCTGAAGGTGTACTGAAGCTGGTAGCTGTCTTTGGGCAGGATATTTTCGAGGAGGTTTTTCAGCGACCATTCGCCCATCTGGCCTCGCATCTGGGGACTTTTTAAGATATCCTGCAGCCGTCTTACCTCGGTCCCGAGAAGCAGCATCTGTCTGTTGCTACCCTGCAGCTCGCCAATCTGGGTGTTTAGCTGGCCGAGCACCTTCTGGCTGGACTGGAGATTCTGGCTGATGGTGTTCTGGCCGCTCTGCAGGGATTTTTGCAGGGCGTCTCGAATACCATCCTGAGCGGACTTTAGCGTCTCTAACTGCTGCTGGAGAAGGCCGATACCTGCCGCCTGGCCGGCGATTTCCCGCCTGCCGGCAAGGCTGGCACTGATAAGCCATATCAAAAAAACTAAAACAAATACAACAAGAACCAAACCAACGATAGCCAAAACCAGTTCCATACTGTTGCCCTTTAGAAACGGGCGTAATTATAAACTGTACCTTCCCTGCCGTCAAAGACCAATAAGCACCGCCGCCAGTGCAAATAAATCTTGATAAGCTCACGCAATATTTATATCTTTGGCAGGCACAATCATCGGCTGACCTTTTATGATGGAAAAAATAAATTCGGTAATCTTCGACTGGGGCGGCGTACTCATAGATGACCCCGCACCTGCCCTGAGGCGGTACTGTGCCAAAGCTCTCGGCATCTCAACACCAGCCTACACCCGGGCACAGCTGAAATTCCACACGGATTTCCAGAAAGGCATTATTTCGGAAGATGTATTCTGGCAGAATGTCTGTGCCGAACTAAAAATACCAGCACCTGCTGAACGCTCGTTATGGGGCCGGGTCTTCAAGGCCGTTTATTCACCGAGGCCTGATATGTTCGAGCTGGTATCTTCGCTTAAACACAGCGGTTACAAAACAGCAATTCTATCGAACACGGAATTGCCGGCAATGCAATACTTTTATCAGCAGCGATATGATATGTTCGAGACAAGCGTCTTTTCCTGTGCCGAGCGGATGTTAAAGCCTGAGAAGAAAATTTACGAACTTACACTAAAAAGGTTGGGTATCCAGCCTCAGCAGGCTGTGTTTATAGACGATAACCAGCTAAACACTGATACCGCCGATAAGGTCGGTTTCAACACGATTCTTTTCAAAAGCACCGGCCAGGTTAAGGACGAATTAGCCCTGTCGGCTGTAAAACCAGATTAAAAATGACAAATTACCATTTGGCAATATTAAAAAAGCCTTATCTTGATGCGATACTGGCCGGGCAAAAACTAATTGAATCACGCTTTTCCACAGCCGAACACCCTGCCTTTGGCCAGGTGCATGCCGGCGATAGGATATTGCTCAAACTTAGCTCCGGACCGGTCTGTGCTGCGGCAACCGCTGCTTCGGTCAGAAACTTCGAAAACCTCACACCGCAAAAAATAATCAAAATAAAGCACCAGTACAACCACCACATACTCGGCTGTGATAAATACTGGCATGGCAAAATGGATTCCAAATTCGGGCTTTTGATACGGCTAAAGGATGTAGAGCAAATAGAGCCGGTGCGAATCTATAAAAAAGACCGCCGAACCTGGGTAGTACTCACGAAGCAAGAAAATTTCGGGCTGCTTAAACAGGGTGTAGTAAAAAAAGAGCAATAAAGGTCATTTTGAAGGCTTTTATAGGGCCTTGGTGCTATTGCCAGTCACCGGGGTAATAAACAGACCGGCCCTGAATTTCAAATTTCCTGCACAATGTCTCCACCAGGGCCTCTGCTCTTTTTATCTGGAAGTCGGTCGGCCGGGTATTTTTGCCATCGGCTATAATGCAAATGCGGATAGTCTGGCTGCTGCCGTACCAGGTTCGGTCCGGTATAGCCGACCACTGCCTCTGCCATTTTTCGCTCGGCTGTATCTGGCCGTCGCCGCCGCCGAGACCGTTGCATATACCAAAATGACAGTTAATATCCTCTTCGCTGGTTAAGCCTTCCAGCGAAGCCATCTGCTCAAGATTTCCGGCCCGTGTGCCGCTATAGTAAAGCTCGATGCGGTTCCATCGACCCGGCCACTGGGCAGCTCGAGAAAAAATAGCCTTTTCGACAGGGTCAAGACGATAATAACTCGAAAGACAAAATGGACCGGCTGAAGGAGGATTATTGCCTAAGGCCATCAAAACCACAGCCCCTGTTGTCATCGAAATCAATAGTGCCGCAAAAACCTTCGCCACCCGCGACTGATTCGACATAATTTCATCCCTGAAAATAATCGAAACCCTCAAAGATGCCAAGCTCAAAGCTGCACTCCGTTAATATCGGTTTATACAGCAAACATCGGCACCCACCAATAAATTACTTCAAATTTTGCCGAAAATTTCGTAATATATTCTTTCGGCTGAAAGAATAAAAAAACTTGACTAAATGCGCCCATTTCATTAAACAATCAATCAATGGTCAGCCGAACTCCAAAATGGCAGGAGAATAAAAATGACATTGGAATCTTGCAGCCAATCCGATAAGGGGCCGCATTGGCAGACTCGTCCCTTATCTGCCGAAGAGATTACAATACTAACCAGCCAAAGCTGCAGCTGTGACGATTGGTCAAATGTTCAGGTTGCTGACGGCTTTGACCCGGCGAAAGTAAAATCGACACACTTTTCAGGCAAGATAAAGCTGGGGGTATTTGAAAAGCAAGTCTGCCTGCCCGGCGGCCTGGCCAGGCCTGCCGGCATTACTAATGCAACAATCCACAACTGTACAATCGGCAACAATGTATATATTGAGCGGGTCAGAGATTACATCGCCAACTATGTGATTGAAGATGACGTGGTAATAAAAAATGTGGACCTGCTTGTTGTCGACGGCCCGAGCTCATTCGGCAACGGAACGGAAGTTACCGTTGTTAACGAGGCCGGCGGCAGAGAAATACCCATCTACGACCATCTGTCCGCTCAAACCGCTTATATAATCGCCTTTTACCGCCATCGGCCGAAAGTCATTGAAAATCTGCGAAAGATGATTGCAGCCTACACCAAGTCCGTCACATCCTCTATGGGGCTGCTGGCAGAGCGGGCAAAACTGATAAACTGCCGAATTATCAGAAACCTGAAGGCAGGACCCGATTGCACCATCGAAGGTGTTGAAAGACTGGAAAATGGTTCAATCAACAGCTGTCCCGAGGACCCTGTTTATATCGGTTCGGGTGTTATTGCCCAGGATTTTATCGCCTGTTCCGGCTCCCGGATTACCGACGGGACAATAATAATTAAATGCTTCGTGGGCCAGGGTACCGAGTTAGCAAAGCAGTATTCGGCGGAAAACTCCGTTTTCTTCGCCAACTGCGGCGGTTTTCACGGCGAAGCCTGCTCGATATTCGCCGGCCCCTACACCGTCACACATCATAAATCCACATTACTAATTGCGGGTTTATTCTCCTTTCTGAACGCCGGCAGCGGGACCAATCAGAGTAACCATATGTACAAACTCGGGCCAGCCCATCAGGGAATCGTGGAACGCGGCTCGAAGACCGCCAGCGACTCATATATGCTCTGGCCGGCAAAGGTCGGGGCTTTTACCGTTGTTATGGGACGACATTACAGAAACTCTGACACATCAGATTTGCCCTTTTCGTATCTGATTGAGCATGAGGATGAAAGCATTCTTGTCCCTGCTGTGAACCTGCGCAGCGTCGGAACCGTCCGGGACGCCCGAAAGTGGCCGAAGCGGGACAGGCGGAAAAGTCCTGTGAAACTGGATTACATAAACTTCAAGCTCCTCAGCCCGTATACGGTTCAGAAGATGCTCAACGGCTGTGAGCTGCTTGCCAATCTTAAGGCGGCCTCCGGCGAAACATCGGAGTATTTTACCTACCACAGTGTCAAGATAAAGAACTCGTCATTGGACGGGGGCATTAGATTTTATCAGATGGGTGTTAATAAATTCCTCGGCAACTGTCTTATCAATCGCCTCGAAGACAAACAATTCAAAAATATCGACGAACTTCGAGCAGCACTGAAATCTCAAACCAGCCTGGGAATCGGCAAATGGGTAGACATGGCCGGCCTGTTCGCACCGGAACAAGTAGTCCTGAAAATGCTCGATGACATCGAAAATGGTACCAGCAGCACACTGGAACAAATAACAGAAGCTTTCCGCTCAATCTATGAGAAATACCCGCAGTATGAGTGGGCTTGGGTGGCAAATATACTCCAGCAGCTTTTAGGTAAAAGCCTCGATATGATAACCTCAGACGATGTAATTGAACTGACTAAAAAATGGAAAACAGCCGTCGTGGAGCTTGACCGGTTACTTTACGCCGATGCCAAAAAAGAGTTTGCCGCCACCGCTCAGACCGGATATGGCATTGACGGTGACAGAGAAACAAAACAGGCTGATTTCGAAGCGGTGAGGGGGACATTCGAAGCAAACAGCTTTGTTTGCGAAATTGAAAAACATATTGCCGGCAAAACGGCTCTCGGCGATAAGCTTATCGGCAGAATTGAAAAATTGGGTTAATGTGATTTATAGTATGGGAGTAAGGACTCATGAGAGTAATCATTGAACCGGATTACCAGGCGGTATCACAATGGGCCGCAAACTATGTTGTCAAAAGGATAAAGGAATTTGGCCCGGATGATTCCAAAACTTTTGTGCTGGGCCTGCCCACGGGCTCTTCACCGCTGGGAATGTACAAAGAGCTGATAAAACTCAACAAGGCAGGTCTGGTCTCGTTCAAAAATGTTGTCACCTTCAATATGGACGAATATGTAAACCTGCCCCAGGACCACCCCGAGAGCTACCACAGCTTCATGTGGAGCAACTTCTTCAGCCTTATCGACATCCGCAGGGAAAATGTTAACATCCTCGACGGCAATGCCGCCGACCTCCGAGCCGAATGTGCGAACTACGAAGAAAAGATAAAACAGGCTGGCGGTGTTAATCTGTTTATCGGAGGTATAGGCCCTGACGGCCATATCGCCTTTAATGAGCCCGGCTCATCGCTGGCATCAAGAACCCGAATTATGACACTGACATACGATACCATCGTTGCAAATTCAAGGTTCTTTGACGGCGACATCAACAAAGTACCCAAAACCGCTTTGACCGTCGGCGTGGGAACTGTTATGGATGCCGATGAAGTTATGATTATCGTCAACGGCCATAATAAAGCGCGCGCACTGAGGCACGCCATCGAGAAAAGCGTAAATCATATGTGGACAGTCAGTGCCCTGCAGATGCACCCGAATGGCATTATTGTCTGTGATGATGAGGCTACTGTGGAACTGAAGGTCGGAACGGTAAAATATTTCAAGGATATAGAGTCAGCCAATATCGAACCCGCAACACTTTTGAAATAAACCCCCTACGGTGCAAAAAACAAATGGAAGAAAAATTTGAATTTGTTCGCCTCGTCGGCAGCGAGCGACGCGTGGGCACTACTCTCCAGAGCGTATCCCGCCACTGGCAGTGTGACAAAGAACGGTTTCTTTTTATAAGCCCCCATGATGACGATGTCGCTATTGGCGCCGGGCTTTTGATACAGCTGGCCAAAAGAGAAAACGTCCCCGTCTATATACTGATTGTTACCGACGGCAGTATGGGTTATTGCAGCCTGGACGAAAAAGAAACAGTTTCGGAAATCCGCCGTAAAGAGGCCTTCGAATGCTACCAGGGTCTGGACGTTCCTGCTGAAAATATAATCTGGCTCGGCTTTCCGTCCTGCAACGTTGATGCCTACAGGGGCCGACATCCGGCTGATGCAGACGATAAGGTTGTAATCGAAGGCTTTGCAGGACTGCAGAATGCCTTTACTTACTATTTGCGAAAAATTTGCCCTACACAGTGTTTTCTGCCCACATCCAATGACCTGCACCCGACCCATCGGATTGTACATGAGGAGTTTCTCATCTGTCTTTTCCATGCCTGTGGTTGCATCTGGCCTGAACTGGGCGAACCTCTGGAGAAGGCTCCATATACCCACGAAATAGCGGTCTACTGCGACTTCCCGAAACCGCCGCAGCTTAAAATGCGTGTCCCGGATGCCGTTTTCCAGAAGAAGCTAAAAGCTATCTCGGCATTCCGCTCGCAAAGGCAGATAAGCTCTATAATAGACCTCGTCAGACATGCAGGCCCTGAAGAATATATAAGAACGCTGGAGTTTAAGCTTTATAACCCCCGCCAGTACAGAGACATGTTCGAAGAAAAAGGGATGATTGATTTTACCCACGGCTGAGATTCCAACCGTTATTCGCATGTAAGCTCATAAGTATCACGGGCAATAGCGGCTTCTTCATCTGTGGGAATGACCAGGACCTTCACCCTGCTGCCGGAACTGCTGATTTGAACCTCTTTTCCTACAGCAGCCGTGTTTGCTCTCGCATCGAGCCGGATACCTATCTGATCCAGCCCGCTGCATATTTGCTGACGCACCAGAACAGAATTCTCTCCTATACCACCGGTAAAAATTACAGCATCAACGGTCCCCAGGACCGCCATATATGCGCCGATGTACTTTCTTATACGGTAGCAGAAAATATCGATGGCTAATTTTGCTCGCGGATTTCCGGCCACTGCAAGCTGTTCGAGGTTCCTCATATCATTGGAAATACCCGATATTCCAAGCAGTCCGCTTTGTTTGTTACAAAGGCTGTTAAGCGATTTCAAATCATAGCCTTTATCCGCCAGATAGAACAATATTGCAGGGTCGAAATCTCCCGGGCGTGTTCCCATCACCACACCCTCAAGCGGGGTAAATCCCATAGAGGTATCAACCGATTTTCCGTCCTTTACCGCCGTGATGGAACAGCCGTTACCAAGATGACAGGTGATTAAATTTACATCGTATCTGTCCCTGCCCATCAGCTCTGCGAACCGGCGGGCAACATAGCGGTGACTAACTCCGTGAAAGCCGTACCGGCGCACGCGGTGTTTTTCGTAAATCTCGTACGGCAGGGCATAAATATAAGCTACTTCAGGGATAGTGGTATGAAATGCCGTATCGAAGCATGCAACCTGTTTGGCATGCGGAATTTTGTTTTGTGCGGCTCGAATACCGGTAAGATTAGCGGGGTTGTGCAGCGGAGCGATGTCTGCGAACTTCTCGATTGAGGCGGTTACCTGTTCATTTATAACCACCGAGCCGGTAAACTCTTCACCGCCGTGTACCACCCTGTGGCCGACCGAGCCGATTTGGGAAACCTCTTTTATAATTCCCGTATCCTTACCGGTAAGGCTCTTCAGTATCAGCTCCATCGCACTTTCATGGTCCTGAACTTTTGCTTCGACAGTGCAAGTTTTTCCGTCATAAGAGTAAGACAGTTGCGAGGTTTTCTCCCCTACTCTTTCAACAATACCCTTAGCCAGCACCTTCGCCTGCGGCATCTGATACAGTTGATACTTGATAGAGGAGCTTCCGCAATTGATAACCAATACTTTCACTTTAACCCCCGAATAAATCCGCTATAAATCGTAACGTTCCTCGGTATGGATTCGAACGTTTCTTCTGTAACTTTCCGAATCGCCGGAATTGATTTTGTCTATTTTTCTTTGCGCCAGAAAAATTTTGACAGCGGTAATTCCACAGCCGAGTCCTGCAACAAAAAACACCAGTGCCGCAAGAGTTGCAAAAAGCTCCGGCAATGCAATGATAATCACCCCGAAACCGATTAACAGCAGCCCTGTAATAAAAATACCCGCTGCGATACGCCGGGATGCCTGAGATATCATATTTGAGTAAAAACCAAAGTTCATTTTCAGCTCAGAAAAAAGCGGGTTCCGCAAGGGAACCCGCTCTGCATCAGGTTTTAGTACATTCCGCCTCCGTGCGGCATTGCGCCGCCGGGCGGGGTTTCTTTCTTTTCGGGAATCTCGCAGACCACCGCATCGGTCGTCAACAGCAGTGAGGCGATCGAAGCACCGTTTTGCAGCGCAGCTCTCTCGACTTTTGTCGGCACAATAACGCCGAACTTAATCAGGTCGCCGTATTCCTTGCGGATTGCGTCATAGCCGAAATTTCTCTCTTTGCTTTCCATTACCTTCTGGGCCACAATCGAGCCGTCCAGACCGGCATTCTGGGCGATTTGTTTTATCGGTGCCACCACGGCTCTTCGCACGATATCAACGCCAATCTTTGCATCTCCGGTTACCTTGATTTTATCCAGTGCCGGCAAAGCCCTAAGCATTGAGACACCGCCTCCGGGCAGGATGCCCTCTTCAACCGCCGCCCTGCAGGCATGCAATGCATCTTCCACACGCGCTTTCTTTTCCTTCATTTCCGCCTCTGTTGCCGCCCCGACATTGATTTGTGCCACACCGCCTGCCAGTTTTGCCAGTCTTTCCTGCAGCTTCTCGATGTCATAATCGCTGGTGGAGTTTTCTATCTCGGTCTTAATCTGCTCAATCCTGCCCTTAATCTCAGCGGTGCTGCCGGCTCCTTCGATAATGGTGGTATTGTCCTTGTCGATAGTAACCCGTTTTGCCCGGCCGAGCTGTTTTAGTTCGATGTTCTCCAGCTGAATTCCCAGGTCTTCAAAAATAGCCTCACCGCCGGTCAAAACAGCGATATCACTGAGCATGGCCTTTCGCCTGTCTCCAAAGCCTGGTGCCTTCACAGCTGCAGCCTGCAGCACACCCCGCAGTTTATTGACAACCAGAGTAGCCAGGGCTTCGCCCTCAACTTCTTCTGCGATAATCAACAGCGGTTTGCCCTGTTTGGCGACCTTTTCAAGAAGCGGAACAAGCGATTTTATCGAATTGATTTTCTTTTCATGCACAAGGATGTACGGCTTTTCCAGCACAACGGTCATATTTTCCAGATTGTTAATAAAGTGCGGGCTAAGATATCCTTTGTCAAACTGCATACCTTCGACCAGCTCTACCGTTGTCTCCAGCGACTGGCCTTCTTCAACGGTGATAACGCCGTCTTTGCCCACCTTGTCCATAGCCTCAGCCATCTTCTTGCCGATTTCTGCATCCTGGTTTGCCGAGCAGGTCGCTACCTGTTCGATCTGCCTGCTCGAATCGACAGTGATGCTCATCCTCTGCAGTTCTTCAACAATTGCATTAACCGCCTTATCTATACCCTGTTTTACCTGCATCGGGTTGGCACCGGCTGTTATGTTTTTTAGCCCTTCATCGAATATGCTCTCGGCCAGAATTGTTGCGGTTGTCGTCCCGTCGCCGGCGACGCTCGATGTCTTCGAGGCCACTTCCTTGACCATCTGGGCACCCATATTCTCACAGGGGTCTTCCAGCTCAATCTCCCTGGCTACCGTGACACCATCTTTGGTAACGGTAGGTGAGCCGAACGATTTTTCCAGGACCACGTTTCTGCCGCACGGCCCAAGTGTAATTTTTACCGCCCGTGCGAGTTTGTGAACACCTTCGCGAATAGCTGTGCGTGCATCAGTACCAAAAGCTATTTTTTTAGCTGCCATATTATTCTTTCTCCTATTCAGTTACCGGTTCAAAAAAATCCATCATCGATTACTCTTCGATTACCGCCATAATATCTGACTCGCTCATAATCAGATATTCTTTGCCGTCCACCTTAACCTCTGTCCCTGCATAGCTTGTGAAGAGCACAACATCGCCCTTTTTCACCTGCATTTTTTTCAGTGTTCCGTCGTCTAATATTTTGCCCTCACCTACGCTGACGATTTTTCCTTTTTGTGGTTTTTCTTTGGCGCTGTCCGGCAGGACTATTCCCCCCGCTGTTTTGTTTTCCGCCTCGAGACGCTGAACAAGTACCTTGTCAGCCAATGGTCGAATCTTCATATTATTCTTACTCCTTCCATAAAAACTAATTGTATATTTGTCTTATCCTGATATCTCAACCTGGATATTGTTATCGTGCAAAAATACTGCTGTTATACTTTTTAATAAAAAGTCTGTTCAACTGTTCCTGCAAAAGCTCCATATCGACCGGTTTGTCAATCACACTGAAGACATCGAGTTCCAGCGCTTTGTCGAGCAAAGTTTTGCTCACCCGGCTTGCCAGCAGTATACAGGGCAGCAGCGGGAAATCCATTCGAATAATTTTTATCGTTGCCAGGCCGCTGGGCTTCTGCGAATCCACATCTACAATTGTGGTGTGAATCTTCTTGTGTTCGATAATATTGACAAACTCACCTGCACTTCTGGCCACTAACAGGTTAAC
>Ga0315284_10012900_pt1 | contig 11900 bp, 11 predicted proteins | sample YL17G09_16_MG_FD_203696 | JGI IMG/M metagenome (GOLD analysis project Ga0315284, IMG submission 203696) | Sediment microbial communities from Yellowstone Lake, YNP, Wyoming, USA - YL17G09_16 | ecosystem: Environmental > Aquatic > Freshwater > Lake > Sediment | place: USA: Wyoming | collected...
TTTGGGAGACGCCTGGTACTGATAGCCCAATTTCGGCGGCAAGTCATTCATGGGACCCATCCACTGCAACTCGCGCTCGATATCGGCGTGCAGCCGGTAGGGCTTACGCACTGCCGCAATGGAGGCACCAAGCACGTCGATTCTGGAAAGGTCGTACTGCCCCAGGCCAACCTGTCCGCAGTAACGCAGATACCCTACCCAGTCGGCGTTGACTCCCATGGTCTCGGTGGCGACGCGGTCCGCGGCGATGAAGTCCGTGGAGGCAATGGCAATCCTCGAGGCCACCGGCGTGCCGGAGGAGGGCCCGTTCCCTTCCATCCCCTCGAACCCATCAATCAAGGTCGCTCCCCAGTGAGGCTGCATGCGTTGCGCCGTCAGGAGCATGTTGTAGTGGGTCTGGCGGAGGCCGACGTGGTACTTGCGTTTGTCGTTCCACCGCGGGGTTTCGCCGGGCGCCTGGTGCAGCGGGGCTCCGAGCACCATGTTCTTCACCGACAGAGTCACCACCACGGTGTTGTGCGTCTTCAAGATCGCCGAGCAGATCACGAACGCGTCGGGATCGAGAAGCCGCGCCGCCAGCCGCACCGGGATCACGTGCAGGTCGAAGTCGATCAGCGGCATGACCTCGTAACGTCCTTCCTGGTTCAGATCCACCAAGCTCACATTCTGCGAACGATACTCGGAAACCAGGCGGGTATAGCCGAAGTTCTGGAAGCCCTCCATGGTATTGCCCGCCGAGGATTCGGCGATGACCACGGGGCCTTTGAAGCGCGGGGCCAGGTAATCCAGGATGCCGCGCATTGCGTCGGCGTTGGTCGCTGCCAGCGGATTCACCGTGGATACGTTGTTCGGCTTGATCACCACGTACTTCTTGCTCGCAAGCCTGGGCAGGATCTGGTCATCAATCGCCAGGAGCGCGTCGTGGGCGTTCTTGCGGCGATCGGTGCCGTGGATCAAGGCCACCTTCGAGCGGCCAGGGAACTCGCGGACGGGTTGGAACGAAGGACTGGCTGGCGCTTGTTGCGCCCGCAAAAGGCGCGTCGGCAGCAGCAGGCCTGCGGCAAGCGACTGAAAGAAATCTCGGCGTGAAAAAGACACTGGTCTCTCTTCTCCCCCTAGTCTGAAATCGAAGCCCTAATGGAAATTATAATCTAGCAGGCAGGGAGATGTCTTTACGAAAAAACATCTCACCCCAACGCAGGCTTCTGTCTGCTGACGCTACCCCGGCCGTGCCTTGCTTGCGCCCAGGTGGGCTCCGTCTTCAGGGTCTTCGCTCACGCTTCCGCTATCTTCTCGATGATGGCATCGCCACGCTCAAAAGGCTCATCGCGGAATTCGATGCCCAGTCCAGGCCCTTCCGGAGCCGTGACAAAGCCGTCTTGGGGGACGGGAACATTCTTGATGAAGTACGGATACTGGTACATATAGAAGTGGTAGCAGCTCTCCATAATAAAGAAGTTGGTCAAAGCCGTGGCCGTATGGATAGTGGAAAACCACAGTAGCGGACCGCCGCAGGTATGGGGGGCCGTGGGGATGTAGTACGTATCCGCCATGTCGGAGATCTTCTTGGCCTCGGAGATTCCTCCGCACCATGTCAGGTCGTACATCACAATATCCGCAGCCTTCTGTTCCAGCAGTTCGCGGAACTGGTAGCGCGTCGCCAACCGCTCGCTGACGCAGATGGGAATCGAGGTCTCCCGCGCCAGGGTGGCGTAAGACGGCATGTTGTCCTGGAGCAGCACGTCCTCCAGCCACATGATGTTGTAGGGTTCCAGCGAATGGGCAATCCGCAGCGCGCACGGCAGGTTCCATTGGCTGCTCAGGTCAAGCCCAATATCCATCTCGTTCCCCACGGCATCGCGGATGCGCTTGATCCACTCCAGACACTTGTCCAAGTCGGCGGGTGAGATGTAAGTTCCGCCGTTCTTCTCTCCCACTTTATCGTAAGGATAGATTTTGATGGCCTTGATTCCCCGGCCGAGCAAGAACCGTACGATCTTCTCAGCATCGGTCTCCATCTGCATATTGTTGATCGTCCAATAGTCCGTATAGGTGTTGTAGACACGCAATTTCGGCTGTGCCTTTCCACCGAGGAGTCGATAGATGGGCGCGCCCAGAGATTTCCCAAGAATATCCCACTGCGCGATGTTGATGGCCGTGAGGATGCGCATATCGCTTCCGCCCCATCCGTGGAAAGCGATCTGCGCGAAGACGTCATGCCACGTACTCTCGATGTCCCGGGGATCTCGCCCGAGAATCTTGCCCATCCAACTGCGTTGCTCCAAGTCCTTTAGCATGCCAATCTGGCCCTCGGCAAAGGGATAGGTTTCGCCGACGCCCACGATCCCGGTGTTGGTGTGGAGCCGAATCCACGTCCAGACGACACCCCGCCCATCGATCCGGAGATCGTCTCGGAACCTTACCGCCTCAATCTTGGTGATCTTCATGGGCTCGGAGTCTTTAATCGCTGAAGCGGCTGCGCGTGGAACCGATCCGACCAGAGGAGTCGTGCTTCCGAGCGCGGCGAGTGACCCCAAGCCGGTCGCCTTGACGAAATTCCTTCGACTGAGGTGATTATCCATGTTCGGGTTTCCCTCCCGCCCGACAATTGTTATCCACCGGCCGAAACTGTCCGCCCCGTCACGCCAAGACCTGCCTTGCTACCACAAGATGGGCGGCAATTCTTTCATGGGGCCCATCCACAGCAGCATCTGGTCGATATCGGCGTGCAGGCGATAGGTTTTCTTTACTTCCGCGATGCGTGCGCCGATGACGTCAATCTTCGAAAGATCGTAATGGCCCAACCCAACCTGGCCGCAATAGACCATGTAGCCCAGCCAGTCGGGATTCACACCCATGGTTTCCAGACCTACGCGGTCGGCGGCAATGAAGTCCGTGGAGGCAATAGCAATCCGCGAAGCGACCGGTGTGCCGTCCGTGGGACCGTTCCCCTCCATCCCTTCGAAACCGTCGATGAGAGTCACGCCCCAGTTGGGCTGCATCTTCTGCGCCGTCAGGAGCATGTTGTAATGCATCTGCCGGTCGCCTACGTGGTACTTCAGTTTTTCGTTCCACTGCGGGGTCTCTCCCCGTACGCTGTGGACCGGAGCCCCGAGCACCATGTTTTTCACCGATAAGGTTGCCACGGCATTATCGTGCGTCTTCAGGGCCGCGGCGCAGATCACAAATGCGTCCGGATCGAGCAGCCGCGCCGCCAGCCGCACCGGCGCAATGTGCAGGTGAAAATCGATCAGCGGAATCGTTTCGTACTTGGCCTCGCGGTTCAGGTCCACCAGGCTTACATTCTGTCCACGATACTCGGGAATCAGGCGGCCGTACCCGAAGTTCTCATAGGCCTGCAAGGTATCATCAGCCGCCGCTTCGGCGATAATCACTGGCCCCTTGAAGCGCGGGGCCAGGTAATCCAGGATGCCGCGCAAAGCATCGGCGTGCGTCGAGGCAAGCTGTTTCTCCGTAGAAACGTTGTTGGGCTTGATAACGACACTCTTCTTCCCTTGGAGTCTGGGCTGGATCTGGTCATCGATCGCCGCCAGCGCCTCGTAAGCGTTCTTGCGGCGGTCGCTGCCGTGGATCAGAGCCACCTTGGAGCGGCCGGGAAACTCGCGGACGGGTTGGATCGAGGTGCCAGCAGGCGCTTGTCGCGCGCGCAAAAAACGCGCCGGAAGCAGCAAACCCACTCCGGCCGCTTGCAGGAAGTTTCGACGGGAAAAGACCATTGATATAAATTCTCCTCGCAGTCTAAGATAGAAGTTCGATTTTGCATAATAATCTAACTCCTCGGGGGATGTCTCATGAAAACCAACTCGACGCGGCGCGAATTCCTGGCTGTGGGATTGAGTCTTCCTGTAGCAGCGCTGGCTTCCACCACAGAGCTCGCGGACCGGTCCGCGGAGCCAGCACACATGCTGTCACCGGATTCCACCGCCAAGCTCAGCTACCGGACTCTGGGCAAAACAGGTTTGAAGGTTACCGCGGTCGGATTCGGCTGCATGATTACTTCCGACGCCAGCGTTATCGAACGCGCCGCGGATCTGGGAGTCAACTATTTCGACACTGCCCGGGGTTATCAACACGGGAACAACGAACGCATGGTGGGCGCCGCGCTCAAGCGCAAGCGTAAGGACATCTTCATCTCCACGAAATCGGGTTCCGGAAACAAACAGTCTGCCCTCAACGACCTGGACACCAGCCTTCGCGAACTGGGCACAGACCACATCGACATCTGGTATCTCCACGGCAAGGACAGTGCGGACGAAGTCAAGGACGAGCTGATTGAGGCCCAGCAGATCGCCAAGCAACAAGGCAAAATCCGGTTCGCCGGACTCAGTACTCATACCCCGAAGGTACTGATCCCCGTGCTGATAAAGAAGGGCACCTTCGACGTCGTTCTGGTCACTTACAACTTCACCATGGACAAGGGAATGGACGAAGCCATCGAGCAGGCGGCCAAGGCTGGCATGGGGGTGGTCGGGATGAAGGTGATGGCAGGCGGTTTCCGGAAGGTGAAGCCCGGTGACCCGCTGGCGCCCAAGTTAAAGCGAGAGGGCGTGATGCTCGCCGCCCTGAAGTGGGTGCTCAAGAGTCCCAATGTGCAGACCACCATCCCCAGCATGACCGACATGGAACAACTGGACGAAAACCTGAAGGCCATGGCCGAACCATACTCACCCGTCGAAGAGAAACTGCTGGCCCGGCAATTGGAATACATCAGCCCGCTGTACTGCCGGATGTGCGGGAAATGCGAGGGGACCTGCGCAAAGGATCTGCCGGTCGCGGACATTCTGAGGTATTTGACTTACGCGGACGGCTACGGCCAGTTTTCCCTCGGGCGGGAGGAGTTTCTTGCCCTGCCCTCCGAGGTGACTGAGGTACGTTGCAGTGAGTGCTCAACCTGCACGGTGAATTGCCCGTTCGGAGTGAAGGTCGCGAAGCGGCTCACCCGCGCCCAGGAATTGTTCGCATGAGACCTCTGAAGCTGGTCGCCGCGATGCTGGCCTTTGCCTCGGCCGCTTGCGCGGCGGAGCTCACGGACTGCCACCTCGTTCCCGGATGGGAGCAGGCGGGTCCGACGCGCGAATTCGTCGCTGACAACCTGTTCGAGTACATGGACGGAAACGCCGAAGGATACTTGATTTATGGGTTCGTCCGTATGCAGGGCGTGACCTGTAAATCGAGCGGTGATTCCATCGTGATTGATGTATCCGAAATGACCGACCCCGACGCCGCCTACGGAATCTTCGCTGCCAATCGCGATCCGAATCAGTCCATGGCCGCGATTGGCACGGGTGGCCAGATCCTGCCGCGCCGCGGTACATTCTGCAAGGACAAGTACTACGTGGAGTTGGCAGCCGACCCGGACAAAGACCATACCCCCGCCTTGAAGGCCTTTGTGGCGGAGATGGAAAGGCGCATCTCGGGCCGTACGACGCTGCCGGACGCGCTCGCGTGGTTCCCCGCCGACAAGCTGGTGTCTGTTCGCCTCGTCCCCGAGAGTGTATTGGGCCTGCGCCTGCTGAAACGGGGCTACGTGGCGCAATACGAATCCGGCAAGGCGTTTGTGGTGGCGGAGGCGTCTGCGGAATCCGCCTCGGCGGTCATGGCCAAGCTGCGGGAACGCTTCGGCGCAACCACGCCGGCCGAAATCGCCGACGAGGGCTTCCAGGCGAAAGACCAATACCTGGGCGGACTGTGTTTCTTCCGCAAGGGACGATATCTTGGCGGGTTTGCCAACCTGCCTGATGCACAGGATGGCGCTAGTTTAGCCACAGCCTTGGCGGCACGCATTCCTTGAAGCGATGTCGCTCCTGGGGCTGTTCCCGAAAAATCCCCTCTCGCCAGCCGCTAGGGCAGGTTCACAGCTAGCAGCTTGCGCTCGGTCATTTCTTCGATGGCGTAGCGCAGGCCCTCTCGGCCCAGACCCGAGTCTTTCACGCCTCCATATGGCATGTGGTCGATGCGAAACGTCGGCACGTCGCCCACGATCACGCCGCCCACCTGGAGCTCATCGTAGGCTTCGAACAGCAGCTTTGCGTCACGAGTGAATACCCCCGCTTGCAGCCCGAAAGACGAGTCGTTCACTCTCTCCACGGCCTCGGCGAAGTTCTCATACGGTTCCACTGTCACCACAGGGGCGAACACTTCCTCGCAGTTGACGCGTTGGCGGGATGAAGTTGAGGTAAGGACCGTAGGTTCCAGAAAGGCGCCGCGCCGGTTTCCGCCACAAAGTACGTGGGCCCCGGCCGTGACCGCTTCCTCCACCCACCTGGCCGCGCGCTGGGCCGCGGCCTCGCTGATCATTGGCCCGACATCGGTGGCCTCATCGAGCGGGTTTCCCAGTTTCAGTCTCTGGACGTGCGGTAGGAATTCCGCCAGAAACCTGTCCCAGACCCCGCGCTGGACGAAAATCCGCTGCACGGAAATGCACGTCTGGCCAGCATAGGAAAACGCACCTTGGACGCACCGCTCCGCTGCGTATGTCAGGTCCGCGTCGCCGTGCACGATGACCCCGGCGTTGCCACCGAGTTCCAGCGTGACGCGTTTCTTGCCGGCCCTTTTCTTCAGCTCCCAGCCCACTGCCGCACTACCTGTGAAGGAGAGCATCTTCAGGCGATCGTCGGTAACGAGCGGTCCGGCATCCTGGTTCGAGAGGGGCAAGACATTGAGGCCCCCGTTCGGCCAGCCGGCGGCCTGCACGATCTCCCCCAGCAGCAGAGAACAGATTGGTGTCTGCGGCGCGGGTTTGTGGACGACGCTGCAACCCGCCGCTATCGCAGGCGCCACCTTGTGCGCCACCAGGTTGAGCGGGAAGTTGAATGGGGTGATGGAAGCAATCGGCCCCACGGGAAAACGCCGCACGATGGCCCAGCGACCCACCGTCGTGGCCTGAAGATCCAGCGGGAGCCACTCGCCGCAAATGCGCGTGCTCTCTTCCGCGGCAACTGAAAAGGTGAAGATGGCGCGTTCGACTTCGGCGCGTGCCGCCTTGATAGGTTTGGCAGCTTCGAGGGCTAGAGTGCGCGCGATTTCCTCCTGCCGGACCGCGATGCCTTCCGCCACCGCGCGGAGCACGCGCTGGCGTTCGCAGGATGGCAACCTGCGCGCAGTCTCGAACGCGCGTACAGCAGCCTCGATGGCCGCATCGAGGTGCACGGGCGTAGGGCGAAACGTCGTGGCCACCACCTGCCCGTCATAGGGGGCGAGCACGTCAAACGCCTCTCCCTCGCACAGCCATTGACCGTCGAGCAGGAACCCGATTTTTCTGGCGGGCGACCCAGTCGCCTGATGCATGACCTACCCCCAATCGAAGGGCTGCCACCGTACCCTATTTCGACTTTGACCTGAACGACCAGCTCACTAGCTCTGTTCGCGCACGATTCAACCGTACGCGCAGGATGTTTTTCTCGAAAATGAATCGCCTCTCGGACACCCCTTCTTACACCATGCGGGTTTTGTTCTCAAGGCAACAGGGAAATCAAAGAAGGTCGCCGAGGCTCACCTGAGCATTTCTCCCTGCAAGCCTGGAGGCTAATCAGGCTATAATCGCGCGCCGCTCTGAACGGAGGTCAAAGGCTGCGATGCCTACATCTGCCACACTTAAGGCCAAGTGGTTCTGGTATTCGATTCTATGCGTACTCTGCTGGGGCGGGTGGGCACTACTCTCAAAAATGGGCTCAAGGGAAATCCCGGCAGACACGATGCAGTTCATCTTCACGTTCGGGGCCCTGCCCGTCGCGTTAGCACTTTTGGTGGGCAGGCATTTCAAGCTGGAGAAGAGCCCCAAAGGGATTTTCTACGCCGTCTCCAACGGGGTGCTATCCGGCATCGGGGGTCTGGCCTTCTTCGCCGCCTTCCGCAGCGGCGGGAACACCTCGGTCATTACTGCGGCCACCTCGCTGTATCCGATGATCACCGTGGCGCTGGCCGTGACGATTCTGCGGGAACGGCTGACCTGGGTCCAGGTGGTCGGCCTGGGTTTTGCCGCAGTCGCGATTGTCATCTTCTCACTGTAACGGAGTCCTGACCGATGCATCTACCTCCCTGGTTCTGGTTCGCTGCTATCGTGCTCATCACTTGGGGAATCGTTGGGCTTCTCCAGAAGCTGTCGACGAATTACATCTCGGCTGAATCCTCGCTCATCTGGCTCGTGGTTGGATTCTTCCTTTTGCAGCCATTCCTGTACCCCGGCCCGGCGGTATTCAGTTATTCCGCGCGCAGCCTGACCTGGGCGCTTCTGAGCGGGGTGCTGAACGCCCTGGGTGCCTGGGCACTTTTCGCCGCGATGAAGAGCGGCGGAAAGGCGTCCATCGTTTCGCCGTTCACAGCGCTCTATCCACTGGTGGTCGTCTTGGTCGCCCCCATCGTCCTGTACGAATCCATCACCCTGATCCAAGGAGTGGGCGTCCTGTGCGCGCTGACGGCTGTGGTGCTGCTATCAACTTAGCGCCTGCATACGGGCGGCACCGATGGCGATTCCCCAAATCGCTTCGCGCTCCCCGGCCTAGTGCAGGCCATCCGAGAACACTTCCTCAGGTAACACACCAGTAACGTCGCCGACGGAAACGAGGAGAGACTGACCTATCGCTCGCCCATTCAAGAAATGCCAGCGGAGGCGCGAATCCGCCTCAGGTTGTAGGGCATCCTGATAAGTTGTTGATATACGGACACTTATCAGCTTAGCTGAATTTCTCAACACTTGCTGATTCTAAAGAACTTATCAGCTTTGTTTTCAGTTTTCAGAAATTAAGTGACTGATTTCTCAGGACTTATCAGGTTTGTTTTTTTCAAGGGTATTAGGGAATTCGCACGGTTGGCGGTCCGCCACGTCCGGGCGGGTTTGCACATCTGCCAACACTGCGAATAATTGCCCTGCATGACGACCCGGCCCTGCCTCCGATACTGCTCTCATGGTGAGTGTAGTCTATCACAATTGCCGCCAAAAGTCAAGCAAAAAATGCAGGGGGGAAGTAGGGTGGTCTGGCCAGCAGGCGGGCCGGACGGTTTCTCCGCTCCTCCGCGAAGACTTCTCGCGTCGGCATGGAGGTGCGGACCAGTCCGTCGACTGACGGACAGTCAGCTCTCTTCTCCGCATCTCACTCAAACATTTCAGCTTCACAGGGGGGATACGATGTACCAAGGCAATCCCAATCCCATCACAACGTTGACATGCCTCTGAGGCAGCCTGTATAATAGGCGTTTACAGACTCAACACGAGAGGACACCGAATGTACGCAATCTTCCGCACGGGCGGAAAGGAATACAAGGTCGCGCCAGGGGACATCGTCCGGGTGGAGCGGCTGCCGGGCGAGGCTGGCTCCGGCGTGGAATTCAACCACGTTTGCGCGGTACGCAGGCAGACGCTGAGTGTGGGCACGCCCCTGGTGGAGAACGCCAAGGTAACCGGCGTCATCCTGCGCAATGCGCGCGCCCCCAGGATTCGAGTCCTCAAGTACAAGCGGAAGAAGCAGTACCGGCGCACGACCGGACATCGGCAGGCTTTCAGCGAAGTCCTCATCAAGGACATCGTCACCGCCTAGGTCTCCGGCACAAGCAGACCCGACGGACGAGGCATTCTGTTATGGCACACAAGAAAGGTTTGGGGAGTTCCCGCAACGGACGCGACTCCAACGCCCAGCGGCTGGGCGTCAAGCGGTTTGACGGGCAACTGGTTTCCGGTGGCTCCATCCTGGTTCGCCAGCGCGGCACGAGACTGAAGCCGGGGGACAATGTCGGCCTAGGCAAGGATGACACCCTCTACGCCAAGGTCGCGGGTGTCGTGCGGTTCGAAGACAAGGGCCGCCTGGGCCGCTTTGTCCACATCCTGGTTCCCTCGGCGAACTGAGCCTGCGAGCGGTGGGGGTGGAGATCGCTTCACCAGTGGCCCCACCGCTTTTGTTGTTTTTGGGCCTGTATTCATGGGGGTCGGCATTTCGTGACTCGTGCGAATGATCTGCCAGGATTCGCCCGTCCTTGGTCTGCTATCTTCCAGTCCCACGTCCCGAGACTCGAATCCCGGTTTTTCTGCCGTGTTTATTGACGAAGCGAAAATCCACGTGGCGGCAGGTGCAGGCGGAAATGGTTGTGTAGCTTTCCGTCGGGAGAAGTTCGTCCCGCGCGGCGGACCCAGCGGGGGCGACGGCGGCCGAGGGGGCAGCGTTTACCTGGAAAGTACCGAACACCTCAACACCCTTCTGAAATTCCGTTACAAGCGCGAATTCGTCGCCGCACGGGGCGGCCACGGGGAGGGCTCCAACCGACACGGTCAGGACAGAGACGACTTGACCATCCAGGTCCCTGTGGGCACCGTCGTTTTCGACGACGCGACGGGCGAGAAGGTGTACGATTTCGATGCTCCGGGCCGGCGGTTTCTAGCTGCCCAAGGTGGCAAGGGCGGTCGGGGCAACGCCCGTTTTGCGACCTCTACACATCAAGCCCCGCGGAAGGCCGAGCCCGGCACTCCAGGCGCAGGCCGAACCCTGCGGCTGGAACTGAAGCTGCTGGCGGACGTGGGTCTCATAGGTTTCCCCAACGTGGGAAAATCGACCCTGATTTCCCGCGTCAGCGCGGCGCGGCCCAGGATTGCGGACTACCCGTTCACGACGCTCGAGCCTCATCTGGGCGTCGTAGCCCTCGACCCTGAGCGCTCGTTTGTGATGACCGATATTCCGGGCCTGATTGCCGGCGCGCATCTCGGTCGCGGATTGGGTATCCGGTTTTTGAAGCACGTGGAACGCACGCGCCTGCTGCTCCACCTTATCGACGTGGCGGAACAATCGGGGCGAGACCCCGTCGAGGACTATCGCGTTATTCTGAAGGAACTGGAAAGCTTCAGCCCCACCGTGGCCAGCAAGCCGATGTTGCTCGTCGCCTCGCGGGTGGACGCCGCCGGCGAAGGCGACCGGCTCATCGCGCTGCGGGAATTCTGCCGTGAGCTGGAAAAACCGTTGTATGAAATCTCCTGCGTGACCGGCAAAGGCCTGGAGGAATTGAAGCGGGCCACGTGGACCATGCTGGAGCAGATTCCTCGACCCGACTCAGAGGCGGACACAACGTCGGCAAACCACACTTAGGACTGAGCGAACGGTGAACATCGCGCTTTTCGGCGGAACCTTCGATCCTATCCACTCGGGGCACGTCTGGGCTGCAAGAGCCGCCACCCACAGGTTCCGGCTCAGCCGTGTCCTCTTTGTGCCTTCGGGAAATCCACCGCACAAGTACCGTAACCGGCTCACCCCTTTCGCGCATCGCTTTGCCATGGTGGCGCTGGCCTGCGCGACTGACCGGCGATTTGTTCCCTCACTGCTAGAGGCGCCGAGAGCCGACGGCCAGCCCCACTTCTCCATCGACACGGTCCGCGCGGTCAAGCGCTCTCTCGGCGCCCGTGACCAGCTCTTTTTCTTGCTGGGCGCGGACGCTTTCCTGGATCTTCCCCATTGGAAAGAGTACCGCCAGCTTCTGGCTACAGTGAACATCATCATCGTGTCGCGGCCCGGCTTTTCCAACCAAGAACTCGGACAAATAGTCCCAGGTGGTCTGATCCGGCCGAGGGCCGAGGGTGGTCTTCTCGATACAGTGGACTTGAAGCACACAACCCTGCATGTGCTCCGCGGGGTGGATGTCCCCGTTGCATCCCGGGACATTCGAGAGGCAATCCGGGCCGAACGCCGGGTGACTGGTCTTGTTCCCCGGCTTGTGGAACAATACATTTTGAAGGAGGGTCTTTATCGCCCCGCCAGGACGGGGCCCACACAATGATGACAGCGCACCTGCGGCAAGCCGTGCAGGCCGCCCAGGGTCGCAAGGCCCTGGAGCTGGCGGTCCTTGACCTGAAAGACATCTGTTCGTTTACTGACTTCTTCCTGATTTGCACCGGCACGTCCACG
>Ga0315284_10012901_pt1 | contig 11900 bp, 12 predicted proteins | sample YL17G09_16_MG_FD_203696 | JGI IMG/M metagenome (GOLD analysis project Ga0315284, IMG submission 203696) | Sediment microbial communities from Yellowstone Lake, YNP, Wyoming, USA - YL17G09_16 | ecosystem: Environmental > Aquatic > Freshwater > Lake > Sediment | place: USA: Wyoming | collected...
TATGCTTGGACGCCGTCAGGATCTTCTTGGCAAAGATGGGGTCAGCATCAGCAGCAGCCAGCACTGCCGCAATCTCCGTGCGCTGAACCATTGCAGCGGCAGCGGCAGGGTTGGTTACCCCAATCGTGGCCATCGTCCGCGCATTCCTCTTTACCGTTTCAGCAAAGAGCATGTCATTGGCAAGGTCTTGATCCAGATCGGAACCAGCGAAGAATATTCCTCGCATGTTGATGTCATTCTGAATCTCTGCCTGATCGTAGTTGTTCAGCCGTGTTCGCTCGCCATCAGCCGTTGTCTTAGCATAACCAGCATCAATGGATGGCAGGACAGAACGGCGAAACGATTGCGCAGCCTTTCCAGTAGGAGCATTCTTCTCATACTCAGCTAATCGCTCATCAGCGTAAGCCTTGAACGCATCTCCGTAATCTTCCCGATTCTGGTTCTTTTTGCGCCAGTCAACCAGATCGCGGTTAAGCTGACTCTCAGAATCCCCAACCCACCTATTGTCTATCTGCTGCTGCCGACGTTCAAGAATCACACCCACTGTCTGCCCAGCATTGACTACCTGCCCACCAAGCCCCTGCAATGCCCGCGCTCCTGCGTCCAGCTCAGAGGCATCTACGCCGGGAGCGACAGGGCCGGAACGAATCTGACCAGAGGCTGTGTATGTGGCTAGTGGTGGCATTACTTGGTCTTTTTAAAGGTTGGCATCGCGTTTGAATAAGCCTCTGCCGTCTTACCAATCCCACCAATGACAGACGAGCCAGCATTGATGTAGCTGGCGGACTTCGCGCTATTGCCCGCAGCCCTTGCGTTCACACCGCGTTGCTGCTGATAGGACGCAGCAGATGCGCCTGAATACAGCACCGATTGAGCTTCAAGCTCACCCTGAATGGCTGTGTCGTAAATCACGTCGTTTGCACTATCGGAGATCAGCACACCGCTCTTGGCGGCATCAGCTCGCTGAGAACCTAAGCGCAGCAGGTTCTTGCGCCTAACCTGCCCAGCTTCCAATGACGCAGCTTCCATCGCTGCCTGAGCATTGGCGTTCTCTGCCTGCTGTGTGCGCCTTCCAGCCTCTTCAGCGGCATTGCCCTGCTCGATTGCGCCATAGGCTGCAACGCCAGTTCCAACGGCGGCAGCTGCCACCGCAGCCCATGCTGCGATTATTGCTGTTTCTACGCCGGGCATGTTGCCTCCTTTAGATAAACCATTTCATACATAGAAAATCCTGATTGGCTTAACACATCCGATACCGCGATCAATCGCTCATCGGCCAGCACTGAGATGCGAATCTCACGATCCTTGGCCGGTCCATCCAAGAACGCTTTGAACAGCGCACCTGCTGCCAGCCCTTGCGAATCGTCATCAACATACCAAAACATAGTTGATACGCATTCAGCTCCGTTGCCGCCAGGGTGAACGATGTAGCCGATTGCCTCAACAATCTTAAACTCAGCAGATTCTCGGAGAAGGATGTTGCCGATGCCGGTGGTCAGGAACCCCACCCACTGACCTTCAAAGAACTCCCCGCTGAACTTGCCCTTGGTGTTGCGAGCAAAGAAGAAATTCTCTGCCAGTATTCGGCAGTCGAGAACATCTTCAACTTGTGCGAGGCGAATCATTCGTTGGTTTCGAGCTTGGCGACCACCATCAGAATATTCAAGGGATAAGGATAGGCTTGGCGGATATAGTATTTGCTCTCCACATCCCACCCGTTGTTCGGCACCAACCGCTCTGTCTTGCTGAACCAAACACCCGTTGCGGGGGTCAGGGTCCTGCTGACGAGACTGCTGGAATTTGGCCCGTAGCTGACGTTCATGGTGTCCAAGAATCGGACATCTAGATAGATCAGCTTCTTCTGCTGGCCTTGAGAATTACCAAACGGACTGCCGCCTTCTGGTGGCAACGAACCAACATCAGCGTTACCGTTAACGCCTATGGTAATCTCGCTAAATCCGGTGGTTGTAATTGGTGAGATTGCTCCGTTGGAGTCAACCAGCGCAGTCTCATACGCGAACGTCGCATCCGATGATTTGTATTTAGTGACCGCAACAGTCTGGCCAATCAGCCAGTTCAATCCCGTGATGGTATTGTCGGTGAACGTGGCAGTGGTTGGCTGGAGCAGGATATGCCCATCTTGAAACCTCATCCCCGCTCTGGAAGCTGCACTGGCAGGATAGAAATCAGATTCAAGCACCTCAATCGTTCGATAGTCCGCGCTATTCACAGTGCGCTTGCAGACCATCCACACCTCATCCTCAGTACCGTCATCCGATGGAATAGTGCTAATCCATTCCACTGTTGCGCCAGCAATAGTGTGGTGATGCCACGCCGTCACCTCTTGTTTCTTATTGAATGTAACGGCTGACAACGTGCCGTCGCCGCAAACAATCCAGTAAATCGAATGTGGCTTCTGCTGAAACGCTGCCGCCACTGCGCCGGTATGTTCCCGCAAGATATGCTCAGATATTACCGTCAGCTCATCCGAAACAATTGCATCATCCTGATAGCTGTAAAACAGCTCATGCACCTTGCGCTTGGACCGATCCACAAACAGCACCGATGAACCAATCTTGGCAGGTTGAATCCGTGAACCTGCTCCATGCGTGGTGTATTCCTTGGCACTGATGGATGACGGAGTAATCGGGTCGTTGATGGATGAGGCAGACTTCACCTGCCACTCACCACCAGCCGTGCCGACACCCAGCGCAGAACCGCTGACCAACCACCGAATCGGGTTGGCCTTGGCAGATGCCAGCTCGTAAGCGATTGCGCTGTCATCCAGCACCGTTGAATCAAGCTCAGTGGGAGCCATGTTCTCAAAGTCGCCGCTGGTAGACATCCAGAACGTCTGAGGCTCAGTGGATGTGGCACCAAAGGTCAACCGCTGCTCATGGAACACCACACAGGCAGGGAAGCCAGTGGTGTGGGACCATGCGCCCATGCGCCAATCGTAGGTGATGCCAGATGTGGTAAGCGCAGTGGTCAAGGTACCATCCGCCTTCATGCCTTCCTGATTACCCGCAATGCGCGAGGCATCATTCGGATCACGCGGCATGTCTTCATAGAGCGTGACAGTCACAACCGATGTGGAGGTGTAGCCAGAGATCTTTCCCCACGTCCATCGGCCAGCAAACCCAAGCCGAACAGAGCGCCCAACATCAGTCGCCGCAAACGCAGCAAACGCAGTAACCACCGCTCCTGCCTTCTTTGCGGTCAACGTGCATGTTCTGGAATGGGCAGACACAGCGAACTTCCCAGTATTGTTGTTGCTGGACATCGGAACAGACCGCCCATGCTGCGCCTTGTTTGATGTCGTCTCTGTTCCCCCCAGCCCTGTTCCAACCTGAAGGATCTGAACCCAATAACCAGCACTTGTTCTTGCGCTGCTTTTGATGCGAATATATTTACCGACGTCAGACGCTGCAAACGTATTGCTGTATTGGGCCGTGATGGTTCCTGCGACAATTACGTTTGCGGCAACCGCCCTGTTTGACGCCAGCTCGTTTCCAGGGTCAACCCCCCTGCCAAGATACTGACCACTACGGCTGTAAAACTCAGCCTGACTTGACCTACCCATTGCGCCGTAACCCCGAATGTAACCCGCGCCAGTAGAGTTTGTCGATCCAACGGTTGTCTTATTCTTCAGGATGGTCGTCTCATCGATCCCAAGCATCACGTTGTCCAGAACAGTAACCGTATGATACGTGAGACTTGTTGATCCTGCATCAACCCTTGCCAGCCTCCACTGATCACCCTCCTTCCATTCGATGTAATCAGAATCATCCGCAGCAGCAGCAGCAAACGCCACAGCAGCCTTCACTGTGGCGGTATGTGCATAGCTCGACACCTCCATGTAAACATCAGGATAGATTGCGCCATCCTGCGGTGTGGTGGAGTTGATGTTAGGGGAAAGGTCGTTCAAGCCCATGTAGGGGCCATCGCGGAACGATGCTTCTGCCAACAACCAATCATTGCGGTCACCATCAGTATCCAACCGCACCAGCTTGGTTGGCGGATACAGCGGATGCGTGATGTAAAGGACATCGGCAGATTGCGCGAACTTGATGTCTTTGATGGAGAACTCAGACGACGTAAGCGACTTCCTCGCTGTGCCGCCAGTGGTGTTTCCAATCCAGAAAGAGTTGTTCAACACGAACAAGGTCGTGTTGATAACCGTCACAACCCAGCTTCCATCCACTCCGTTTCCAGCACCGTAAACCAAAACAGTATCCCCATCTGTAAAGCCATGCGGAGCAGTTGTTGTGACCCCTATTTCACCGAAATAAGTGGCAGTAGAACCAACTGCTACGTCGCGCCCGTACCCGTAATGCGACTCAACTTCAACAGGGATGGTATGCGCCTCTTCCAGCGTAGGCGTGCCAGCAGTGTAATCAATATTCGCAGCGGTCCACTTATGCGCCGTTGCAACGGACTTGGCTATCAAGAACCGCTCGGATATGCTTGTGATGCTTGCCGCCCCGCTAACGTAAAACTTATCACCTGCAACAAGCCCGTGACTTGCAACAAAACCAGTGTTGGACCTTCCGGGGTTTGTGGTCGTCAGTATCTTGAAACTTCTCGTTGTAACAGATACAGGAGTTACCTGCTTTGCCCAATCACCCAAGCCAGCACCGTTCCCGATATTAACGCCGGTCAGCGTAATGTCGTTACCAACGACGGTAGCAATGGTGTTGAGCCCATTGATGCCGTAAAGGGGGTCCGCCCCTGTAATGCCAATCGTATCGCCGGGAACAAGTTCGTGATTTGCCGCTATCGTTATCTTGTCGGTAGTCCAGTCAATTGCGACAATCGACCCACCCAGCCTGCTCAAGCCTGATCCGAAAATAAGCGCCTTAGCACCAACCTTAAGCCCGTGCGGAACAGTGGTCGTGATCTGGCAACCAATCCCCGTCACCGCAACCGGAGCAATGCAGGAAATATCGAAGGTTGGTAAGTCTCCGTATTCCGTCCCCGCAACAGTCGGCGATGTTGAAACATCCTCCGTGACTAACCTCATCAGCCCGCCGTCTGTCTCTAGTGTGAATGCCTCAACCTCATCCGATGTCGTCTCAAAGATTGGCTCCTTACTCTTAAAAAACCGGATGTAGCCCTTGCCGAACTCCAGCATGTATGCCTGCTCATCGCTCACCTCAAACGGAACCAGAACAGACTCGTTCGTTGGCACTTTAGTGGCATTGACATACTTGGTGCCGCTACGCCTAAACAGCGGCCCCTGGGGACGCACAATCAGGTTCTCGATAACCTCTGCGCCAGCGGTGTAGAGTGAGACATCCACCCTGCCAGCAGCCAGCGGGCTTACTTCACCCTTTGTCCATGAGGCTTGAACTGAGTTTGCGCGTCCCATTGTAGTTATTCCCAGCTGTAAACAAACTGCACCTGATGCGCGATGGTTCCAGCGGATGCCGCAGTCCCAACAATCTTCCGCCAGAGCTGAATGAACTCGCCTGGGTTGACGTAGACTGGTTCGTCGAATTGGCAGAAGCATCCGCCCGGCTGCGAAACAATGGTTCCTGCCGCCTGCGTCACCAGCACCGACTGCGTAAACTCGGGGCACATTAACCGACGCGGAATCTTCGAGGTTGCCACCGCATAAGTTGCGAAGGATGCCGATTCTGTGGTGGCCAGAGACACTGCTCCATGCCCGTACGCAACGCCCCACACGCCGATGTAGGGTGCGCCGGTCAAGATTGCCTGCACGAAACTGGAGAGATGCACTCCGGTGACTTTCAGCCTGCGTCCCGCTACCGTGGTAGTTCCAACGGGCACCTGATAACTGCAAATGATGGCGTCCACCGTTGCCGCCACGCTTGCCGTTTCCCAGAACTGCCCACCCAGACCAGACCCAAGTGCTGCCGTCGTATTCGTCGCCGCTGCTGGCGTCGGGTTCGCTGAGTTAGCCAGCGCAAGGTTATTCCCCGCGATGCCGGATGCGCCCCAGCCCTGATAGCTGCCGTTGATGCGCTGCATAAGGGTGCCGAGCGGATCAGCGATGACCGGCCCGCGAAGTGTCACCCGATAATCTGTCACCAACGCCTGAGTTGCCGCACCCGCTGCGCCACCGACAATCGCGTGACGGATGGACCACGGGAGAGCCTGAGCCTTACAGGGAAAGTTCGCCCCGACCGGCGTGGGGACACGCGCCATCAGCACGTTGTTGATCCAAAAAGTTACGTCGACATTCGTGATTTGGATCAGGTAGCGGTTCACCGCGTTGTTGCTGTAAACCCAAGTCCCCGCCCCAAGTGCCAGAGGGAATGGCGTTGATGCCGTTTCAACACCGGCAGAGTTGATGACTCCCACCAATCCCGTGGACCGCATCGAGAAGTAAACGCCGTCCAAGTTCGCCTGCGGCGGCGTGAGGACGCCACGTAAGAACATACCGAAATCAATAATGGTGTTCGCATTCGGCTGTGCGCTGAACGCCACGCTCGTCTCGCACACCAGCGTGTTTGTTCCGCCGCACGGGAACATCGCATACGTGCCGAACGCCATGTTCGTGCCGATGGTCGTGATGTTGCCAGAGTTGGTCAGCAATCCCGCCGCCGAAGAAGTGGCCGTGAGCGTGGTGAATGCGTGTTGAAATTTGCCAGTGACATGAACGGTCTGGTTGAAGCTGTCGTTATCGAGCTGCGTGTCGTGCGCTATCCGAAGACGAAAATCGTCATCCGTTTCCGGTGACGATACTAACCGCCCAGCGACTGATACCGTTCCTGCGTCGTTCTCAGAAAACAAGGCTGGCCCATTGGCCGGACCACCACCCTGTTCAACGCCCGCTGAGGTGTAGCCGGGCACCGCCACCTGCAAGTTGTAGCTCGCATCGACGTTTGCCTTGCCTGCAGTTGAACTTCCGCCGTCAAGAATTGCCATAAATCAAGATGCTACTGAGTATTGAATTTTGCGCTTACCCACCACAGGACCGGGATGAGCAGTGGCGTAAAGCGTGAAACTACCAACCGCTGGCAGTGCCGCAAACGTGATGCCGTCCCACTGCCAATCATCCGCCGTCCGGCCCGTCGCCGCCTTGCCACAAGGAATCACCGTAATCTTGCTCGCTACTCCAACCGTCGCATCAGTAACTGTAAATTGGTAGTCGTAGGATGGGGTAAGGAAATCGACCTCTGCTTCGGTCCATGTAGAGCCGCCACCAGCAGCATCAAGCGTGGTTCCGATAACGCTCAGGTTCGTGCCAAGCGTCAGGCCAATTAGATTGATTCCGCTGCGATAAACCAACTGTGACGCAGATATGGACCCAATAGGCAATGGCTGGCCTCCAGCTTCCTTAAGCTGGTCCCGCGTATTCTTTGTTCCGCCAGGAAATGCCATTACTGCTTAAATAGTGTCACTGTCAGATTGGCTGTCGATGCGTAAAACCTCACGACATCACCAAGACTCACACCAATCTCAAGCGCACTTGTGAATGAATCGTTAGGCACGATGGGCATGTCATAGAACAGATATTGACTCGTTGCATCACCCGCCCCTGCCACCGCAATCGACATCCTGAATGTTGCGCTTGTTCCGCTTCGATTGCACACCACCAACGAACGAAACTCTGTGTCACCTGTGGACGTGAAAATATCCGTCAACGTGGTTGCCGAAACAGCGGTTTGTGATGCGATAGATAACGCCATTACATCAATCCTGTTCCTGACCCTCTCGAATCAACCCATTCACTTGCGCCCATCTGCTGCAATGAATCCTCAGAGCCATCCACAAACTTCGCCTGCGGCATGATGCCGCGCTTGCCCTGCCCGCCGTAGAGATAGACATGCAGCTCATTCTTCTTACCATCAGATGCCGTCAGGTGGTCGCACAGATTGTAGGCAAGATAGGTTGCCAAGCATTGGTAGAACAGCGGGTCCATTGTGGTATAGTCAGTCACATCATAGATGTAACGAACCTCCAAAACCGAATCATCAGACAGGATGAAACCACTCTCAATCCGGTAAGCATCCAAATCATAATCACCGTTGATGGACAGGATGCGAATGTTGTCGGAAGGAAGTGCGTAAAGATAGCTGTAATCAAAGGCAGGAGAGCGGCGGATGTAATCGGTCGTGCCGGCAGTGTAGGTTCCGAGTGTTCCGATATTTGGAATATCTACCGTGGTGAGCCTTGTGACGGTGGTAGATAAAATGGAGGCGACTTCCCATGTGCCATTAGCTACCGTGGCCCCTGCGATACCGGTCAGCGTGACGTAATTACCGGCAACATAAGTCGTGGCAGTGTGCGTAACCTCGATCAGATTCGCCGAAACAAACGTCACATCGCTAACTGCCACATCCTGATAGGGGATAATCTTCTTACGCTTAACGGCAAAGTTCCAAGGATGCATCCGCAGCAGACTCTTCTTGCAATCATCAATCAGCGCAGTGCAAGCGTAGCCCTCAGCGGTGGCGTCTGCTAAGGTGGTTAGAACGGCCCTATTTCCAACCAGTCGAAGGGCAAGATTAGCTGCGTTTAGATCAGACTGAGCCATAACGTTATCGTTAAACTAAAAAAGCGGGCTTGGCAACCATTATACCAAGCCCGCCCGGAGGAACCCACCCGGAGCAGGTGGGGAGGATGTTCAGTACAGTGAGATGAACCAATTAGTGCCGTTGTTGTTATACACCCAGAACGCACTATTGGTAGCGGACGTGAATGTGGACAACGCCGTCACGTTGGTAGACGTGTTGTAGGTGACGCCAACCGTATTGGTGAGCTTGATGGTCACGTTACCCTGAGCAATCAGGTTGTAGGCGCGACGTAATGAGTTGGTCGGATTCGGAAGAACCACAACCACGTTGGTTAATGCTCCCACACTGCGGAACACCACCACATTCTGCCCCGCTGTCAATGTATACTGCTGATCTTGGCCGGGGAGATACATCACGTAATTGAATCTTGGGCCATCAAGCAAATGCTCAGTGACTCCAGAAATGACACGTTCGTTAACACGGCCACGGGACAACTGAGCCGATGCACTGAAGCACATCGAAACCAGCAATGCCGCAAGATAGAAATTTTTCATGTAAAGCCTTTCTTAAAAGGGTCTGTGGAGATTACCCCACAGACCCATTGGATTAACCTTTGAGCAGGATGTCATACCATCCGGTGATCACTTCCGTAGTCACCGTGCCGGTACCAGTGGTCAACGTCAGATACAGATCTTTTTGTGCGACGTAACCGTAGTACAGGGCGTTGGTGGTTCCGAACGTAACCAGCGTAGTGCTGAGGGCGGCAGCCGTCTTGAGCAGATTGACGGCATCCGACACACTGTTGGCGGAATCAATGTAACCACTTTCGTCCGCACCCTTCAAACCAATCGCCGTAGTAGCGGAGTTTGCAAGCGTTGCGGATGCAATGTGGTTTCCACCAAAGATGGTCGCCCCCTTCGGAATAAATCCGATAAGGATGTCCTCGCCAGTGGTCTGACTTGCAAGCGTGACCGTGAAACTGCACCGACGCAGTGGAATTCCAGACGTTTTGCCAGGAAACGACGCCGGCGCAATGTATGAACTGGGATCATCGGCGAGATTGTTTTCCGCCTGAATGTTGTCCTCGTAACTGTCAATATTTGTGATAGCCATATTCTTTTTCTTTTCTTAATTAAGCCACAGATTCATCACAAGCCACAGACACAACCTTTTCAAGCCATGTCCGAGTTGCCCCGAACGTGCCTTGGCACCACACCTGCCAGGTGTAGTTAAGGTCTGACCGCTCGTCCATGCGAGCCGTAAGCTGATCGGCCATGCCAAGAATGATACCACTCTTCGGATAGGCCAAACAGGTGCGTGTGTTGCTGGTTTTGCTCAAGAGCTGGGTCCGGACGAACTTGAAGCCCATGAACGTATCAACCTGGCCATTCACCAACGCCTTAACAGCGTTGTAGTCAGCGTTTGTAACCTCAGTGGTTCGGAGCAGCGAATCAAGCTGACTTTGGGTCAGAACGAAAAACAGCTCTTCGCCATCCATCACAGACTCAGCCACACCAAATTTGGATTTGGCTTGGATGAGCTTCTCAATGGTAAGGTTGGAGTTTGCCGCAACTGCGCCGGGAGCAACCGCATCCACAGCCACACCATACGTGACAGCAGTGTAGGTTTCCGCCGTGGTTCCCTGCTTGCCCGTGTAGGTCGTGCCAGTAGCGGCAGCGATAATCACGGAGTCAACCTGACGACCAAGGGCCATCGCCTGCATCTTTGCATACCCATTGCGAGGATCTTGAAGCTGCATGCGCAGCTTGTCTTCATTGTCGAACGCCAGCGCATCGGGCCGGTAGTCGTCAATCAAGACAGCAATGCGGGTGTGATCCGCATCGTTCAGGACGGTTGGGCCGTGGCGAACTGATTTTCGGGTTACGTTGACCGTGCCGAGACGGTCGTACATGTCGCGTTCGACGTTTTGAGGACGAACGGTGACGGTGGATTGCAGACGCGAAGCGTTCTGCTGGAATTTGATCTCGAAATCGGATTGGTATCCGTTCCGAAATGCTGTATCAATAGCACCCATACGATTAGAAAACTGGATTCTTCCCTTGCGGGAGGAGTTTTAATCGGCGGGCTTGTCCTTGTGGGGGCCGAACCTGCGAAAACGCTCGCTACACGGCCAACTTTAGCTGGCTCTCAAACGAGGACTACGAATAATCTTGTTCGTTAATGTTGTAGTTAGCCCTGACTATCATTTCCGTCAACAACTTTCTTTGGTCTACCTAACTTTTTAACAGTTGCTATCGGGATGTCAACGGGCTGAACAATCTCAATAGACGGCGAACCACTGCCGATGGTGGGCAGCCTATGCTCTCCGCACCCATCGCCAGATCGAGTAATCGGGAAGGCGCGATAGCCACCACCGACAGATGCCGCCGAACGTGGTGGGTAACGGCGGCATTCGCCCGCGCTGTTTTCAACCTTGCCAGCCTCAGCTAGACCAACCGCGCAACCCCGAGCGTCCAACTTCTGAGTTACCGGATTCCAAAATGTGCACGTAAAGCAGTTCACGATGTATAGGCTTTCTGGTGAAGCTCTTTCCATTGCCGAAACTCGGCAGAGCGCGGGTCATCGAACTTCTCGCTGAGTCTGGGGTCAGCAATGCGCGCTGCTTTGATTTCCTGAATCTTCTGGAGAGCTTCTGCGCGCATGGATTCAGGCCCAAGCGCAGTACCTGATCCACCCCTGCGGGAGCTGTCTTCCATTGTCTTCTCGCCGATAGCGACCAATGCCTTGAACAGCGCGGGGTCATTACCAAACCCAGCAGCCTCAAGTCGCTCCGCCAAATCGCCACCACCAAGAGCAAGTACGGATTTCACAAGCCCTTTCTTGGCTTCAAACTTGTCGCCGTATTCCTGGTGGATTGCGGACGCAGCAGCCTTCGCAGCGTCAGACTTTTGCTTGGACAGAACCTCATTGCCCGCAGCGGCGTCTTTCAGATACCAGTCATTGACTAGCCCCTTCACTTGGCGCGGGGTTAGACCGAGTTCATGGAACTTCTTATTGGCAGCAATGATGGCATCCTTTGGCATCCCTGCCTGAGTCATCAGCTCATCCGCTGGAAGTTCATACTTATCGGCGGAGTCAGGAACGCCAATCGCCTTGTTCCATGTGGCGTACTGTTCCGGCTTCCAATCGTCCTGCGGAAGATCGTATGCCTTCTTACCAATCATCTTGCGGGATTCAACATAGGACTTTGCCAAAACTGGCAATACGTCCTCTGCCTTGTCACCCTTGAAAGATTGCAGGGTTTGATCGCTTCGCATGTCCTCAGGCAAAATGCCCATCCATGCCGGTGGTGTTACTGCTCCGTTATCGCTCATTCGTTGTTTTGTTTCTGTTGTTGATACGTTTCCTCTATCGCGGCCCTGATAGCCTCGTCACTCCCGTAAGCCTTCTCCA
>Ga0315284_10012902_pt1 | contig 11899 bp, 10 predicted proteins | sample YL17G09_16_MG_FD_203696 | JGI IMG/M metagenome (GOLD analysis project Ga0315284, IMG submission 203696) | Sediment microbial communities from Yellowstone Lake, YNP, Wyoming, USA - YL17G09_16 | ecosystem: Environmental > Aquatic > Freshwater > Lake > Sediment | place: USA: Wyoming | collected...
TACGGTTGATGCGAGCCATCCCGCTAAGCGACCTAGCGGCCCATTCATTGTACACCAAATAGCGACTGACAGCGTCGAGCGCTTTTGTGTAAAAGACCTTGGCTTCATTGCGCGCGGCTTTAGCATCACCGGCGAGTTGTTTCACCACGTCGGCATGGGGGGCCCCGGGTATATCTGGTGGATTCTCCAAAGCCTTCGCCAGGTCTTCCCGAGCGTAGCCGAGTTGATAAAAGGCGGCGACACCCCAGTAGGCGTCCTTAGTTGCTAACACCTGTTCGAAGCCAGCCTGGACTTTGGCCAAAACTGCGGCCTTGGCTTGGATTGAAGCCACTAAGGCCTCGACCGTACCGCCACGCAATTTCAAGGCCGTGAACTGCCCGAGTACAGGGTTTACCCGGCGAAAGACCAAGCCACCGACAGCGCGCAAGGCCTCACCTGAAACGTTGCCGCCTGAGCGTTGGAAAGTCGCGAGTATTTCTGCTGCTGCCTGTTGTCCGCCACTCCCCTTGCCGTTTAAAATAGCCGCGTAAGCCTGGATGCGCTCATCTGGACTCAGCTTGAACTTGCCGTCGAGGATCTTTGCCAAGGCGACCACCTTGCCCTCCTCGCCGGCGGAGAAGGCGGCGCGCAGCATGCGAAAAAACACCGTCTTTCCGCCTTGCTGATCCACCGTTGCAAAGGCCAAGCAGGCGTTAACTGCGCTTTCCGCATTGAGGGCAGCTCTTAGCTGGCAAGACTCTGAGAGTGCGCCGGCGGTCTCCTTCTCCTTCGGATGGCGGCCGGCAAAGTCCGCGAACATCTTGGCCGCTTCGGCGAACTCGAGGCGATTTTTATACAGCAAGCCGAGCTTTAGCAGCGCAATCTTGGCGCCTTCGGACTTAGGAAACTTTTGCAGCACAATTAAGTAGTCCTTAATAGCCTCGGGCACGCGATTACACTTTTCCCAGTCGAGAGCTGCGTTATAGACCAGCGCATCGCTATCCTTGGCGTTAGGCTTCTTCTTGTAGAGGTCTTCGCCCTTTTTCGCCCTTGTGCACGCATTCTTGTCCGTTTTGATCGCATCGACTGCAAGACCGTGCTCGAGGCCCTCGAGTTTCTCGCCGATTTTACCCTTTTGGTAAGCTGGAATTTTACGCAGTTCGGCAATCACGGCCTGAAGGGATTTTTCGTCCTTGCCATAGATTGGAATTAAGTTCTCGACAGCCTCTTGGCCTTCCTTTTCGTTTGGATATTTCTTTGCCATCATTAGCAGGTACTTTTCCGCCATCTTCTTGTCGTTGCTGCGGTAGAAGATCTCGGTGATATAGACGTCGCAGGTTTTGACGTTCTTCTTTTCGTTGGGATAGGTTTTTGTGTAATAGTCGCAGGCCTTGATGAAATTTCGTCCGTTCTCAGATATTGGTTTAGGTGTACCCTTTTGAAAATCTGGTTTGATCTTAACCAGAACTTTCAGCTCAGGTTCGAACACCTGAAAGTACGAGTCGAGCATGTAATCTGACGACTGCTTGTGAATACTGGTGGCCTTGTTGGTCTTCGCGTCGTAGATTGCTGCCTTTTCCTTGCCAAGAAGGCTGATATCCAAATAGAGCTTGCCGGCGTCGCGATAGCTTTTTGTGAAGTAGTAAATATCGGCCATATTGTACTTGATTTCAGCCTGCTCCCGCGCTTTGGGATAGTTGCGCAAGAACAGGTTGTAGCCCTTGATAGCCTCGGCATAGAGCCGCTTATTGTCATCCTTTTGTGCATTTTTATGTGTCAACTTTGCATAGTAAATGATCTGATCCTTGATGGTCTGCTGCACCTCGTCGTACACTTTTTTGTCACTCTTGTGCGCCTCAGCCCACTGGCTGCCCGGTCCAAATAGCCGCGGGTAGCGCTCCAGCTCCGCCCAGACGTTGGGCATCATGTTGAGCTCAAAGTACAGTCCAATAATGCTCTTTTGGGTGTCTGGAACATCGTCGGCCAAGGGCGCAACTTGCTGGTAGCGCCGCAGCACGCGGATAGCCTCGGCGTATTGACCTTGGTCAGAAAAGGTATCAGACAGCAGCAGCAGGAAGCGGCCTATGTATTTATCGCCACCATTGGCTTTATAATAGGCGATCGCAGGCTCGACTTCTTTAAGCTCAGCGAAGGCGTAGACCATGTCACGCAGGGCTTCGTCACGCAGAGCCAGGCCCTTTTTCCCACTGCGCATGGCTTCGGCAACCGTGGCCTTCCAGTAGGCGAGGGCCTGCCGAGGCTGACCCAAGTTGTAGCTACACCAGCCGAGTTTAAACATCGACCAAGTGTATGACTTGGATTGTTTGAACTTCAGGGCATTTTTATAGTTGTTCATTGCATTCGAAAAATCGCTCTTGTCGAAATAGAAGTCGCCAAGCGAGAAATAGGCATCGCCGGCCTTTTGCGAATTTGGATACTTAGCTATCAGCTGGCTGAAGATCCGAGCCGCCTGTTTGTCGCGCTTGAGAAAATTGTTAGCCAGACCCATGTTAAAGGTGATGACGTCAGCATTCTTGCTGCGCGGGTATTCTTCAAGAACGCTCTGGGCGTCGCGGGCAAGATTAGACCATTCGCCCTTAGATTTAGTCTCGTCGAGCTTTGGTTCGCCGCCCTTGCGGCCACCGCGGTCCCAGGCTTCCCATTGCACGTCGTATTTGCGCATCTCCTGATTGGCGTAGTATACAGAGCCTTCAAGTCGCAGATTGACCAGGCGTTCGCGCATCTCTAGGCGGGTCGCACTCTTTTTGGGCATGCGTTCTGATTGCTTGGCCAGGTATTCTGTTGCTTTGGTGATCTCTGATAGCAACCGGGTCTCGGTGGCGACAAGAAAGGCTTCGTTGGCGCTGAGGCGGCTAGACTTCGCCTTTGCAGTGCCCTTTTTTTGGATCTTCTCCGCCTTCACGCCGCCAAGGTTGACCTTATCGACCTTACGCGTGGTCGCCATGACACCCGCCGCCATGACTAGCATGAGCGGCAATGCTGCCAGGATTCGCGAAACCCATTTAAGCCAAGACCTATACACCACAGCCATCCTCACTGTTCAGCACCAGCCGATTTGCCAGCGTTTGCTTTGCCGCCTTTGGCGCCACCAGCACCGCCGTCGCCGCCTTTAGCGCAGAGGCTTTCGATATTGTAAACGTAGCCACCAAGCTCATCTTCCCAGTACTCGCCTTCAAAGGGCCAATACTCCAGGTCTTGAGTCACGTTGAGCGACTGTAGCCCGCCGATGAAGTTCGACTTTTTGTCAGCAGTGCCGACCTTGAGTTGCGCCCGCAAGGCATCGACTCGGCCTAAAACCATCTCGGTGTTGATACCGATGGTCTGATCGGAGAGTTCCTTCAGATAGGCATAGGAGCCACTTGCGGTGTCAAAGAGACGGCTGCCGGCATCTTTGACCGCTGCGGCCTTTTTGTTGCGCAGAAATGACGACACTTCATCTTGTAGGCCGCTAGATCCCCAGCGCGACCCATAGCGGCTCAGCCGCGCTAGCTCATTGTCGGCAAAGCGGATGGTATTGCCGGCTTCTTTATAGGTATCCGTACGGGCTAGTGAGTCTAGAATGGCCCAGGCCCGCTTATAGTCCTTCAGGGCGCCGACGCGGTAATCATAGGTTAGTTTAAAAAAGCCCTTTTGGTCACCCTTGTATTTGCTGAGCATCTTATTCAAGTCATCAAATACGCCTTTATAGCGTGTTTTAAACTTGGTTAAGGACGTCTTCACCTGCTTGTAGCGGCAGAGGCGTAGAAAGGTGATCGCCTGTAAAATATAGCTTTCCGGAAAGAACCGGTTTTCAAAGAATGGTGAGTGCAGGGTGTGAATCGTGCCGAGCGTGTTGTTATGCTTTTGCATCATAAAAAAGGTCCAGGAAGCCTCGAACAGCGCCTCTAGCCAATTATCAGACTCTCTGGGTATCTGAGCGTAGGCCTCGATGGCTTCGCGAAAGCGCTGCACTTCGTAGTCGACGCGGGCGATATTCAAATTGGCCTGCTCGCGCAGCCAATCGCCATCTTCGGATTTGTCGGCGCTTTGTCGCACCCGTTCGAAGTATCCCATGGCCTTGCTATGGGCGCCACGCAGGTTAGAAATCACACCGAGGTGGAATTGCGCCTTAACAAAGTAGGCCCCGCTAGGCACCTTTTGAAAGTAGGCAGCGGCCTGCTCGTATTTTTTGCGATCAAAGGACTCAATGCCCAGATAATAAAAATAGAAGCCGCGGGCTGGGCCTGGCACCATCGCCGGGTCGATCCGAGTTTTAAACAGCTGCACCACATGCGACTGTCCAAGGTTGATGGTTGAATTTATGCGACCGAGTTCTTCTAGTGCTTTGGTGAAGAAGATGTTGGTGCGCACAGGCCCACGGCGGACGATGATCGAGTAATACTTCGACGCCGAGTAGTAAAATCCGAGGCGTTCTAGACTCTGCGCTAGCCCCCACTCGGCCTTCTCCTTTTCTCCGGCCATCTTTGGATAGCCGTAGACTTGGAAGTAGGCAGCGGCCGACGATATATAATCACGACGCGCGTAATAGGCGCTTGCTGCTGCGTAATTTGCCATTAGTGGCTCAGCAGCCACGGTGATGCCGAGGAGCAGGCACAGAATCAATTTTGGAATTTGTCGCACTCTGCCGCTCTCCGTTCGCCACTGTGTGGCCTAGGCTGCCCTCTAGAAAAAGGTCGACGCCCCGATCTGCAAGGTGATGTTGTTTTTTAGTTCGCTGCCTGAGGCGGTGCTACCAGGGCATGCGCCGTCGAGCGCTGGGAAGGCAAAGATGTTGTCTCTCACCTCCCAGCGTATAGCGTAGTCTTGGCTGACGAAGTACTTCTGGCCAGCGCCTATACCTACGCTGGGGTATCCTTTAGTCACGGGCGCTGGCTGCGGCGTCGTATCGGGTTGGCCGTTGAGGCTGGGGCCACCAGTGCATTGTTCGAAGTTATAATTTATTCCAGTAAGACCGACCTGCGCTGTGATAAATGAATCGAAGTAAACGACCTGACCATTGGACAACTGGGTCTTGCCGTAAACCGGAGTCCACAGAGCGCCGGCCGAAGCTATATATTGCGTGCGTTGAATGGCCGTGTGTATACCAAAGTCTTTAAACAAGAGAGTCTTGTCGGCTTTATCAATCGAAAATCCGTAGGCGCCACCCAGTTCGAGGGCCCAGGTTTCGCTGAAGTGGTAGTCGAGGAGGCCCGAGAGCATGAAGGTGTAAATGAAGGCCTGGTTTAAGATCACGGCGCTTTCGGCGCCGAGTTCGATACGTCCGGTCTTATTCATAAATCGGGGGCGGATGACGCGAATTTCGTAGCCATCAAAACGCCCCCCCTCCGCTGCCGCTGGCGTGGCCAAAAGCACCAAAGCGCACCACGTGGCTACCCCAAGGCAAGTACAGAGTACCTTGGAATTTTTTTGTTTAGGTAGCGCCTTAGTCATCCTAAAAATCTCCGCCCTACATGCGATCATCGGTCCTAGTCACACCTAGGAATCTTAAAATTTAACTGCTCTGCTTCGCGACCATCAACTTAAAGGCAATAAAGTCTGCCTGCTGCGCCGAAAGCATGATGCGCTTCATCAGCTTGAAGCGATGGCTCTTGTCCATCTCCATGGTTACAGTCGACATTTTTACCTTGTCGATCTCGCTTAGCCGCCCGGCTAGTACCCGCTTATTGGCATCGGCAAGCTTTTTAAGCTCATCGTATACCGGCTGGATTGCGCCTTGCGCCCGATCTTTTTCCTCGACGTCACCACCGATGACGTTAGCGACCTTGCGATCATTGACTAAAATTTCTGTCTTCGTGACCTTGATGGCCGGAAGCTCATCGAGGGAGGACAGTGTCAACGACTCAGGCAATTCGACGCCCCCATTGACGTCATAGCTTACTGGATCGGTCGAGTAGCTCATTAGTAGAAAGACGATCAGAATACTAAAGATGTCTAGCATGGGCATAAGGTTCAGGCTGAGCGAGTCGCCAGATTCCGACGATACTGATGCCATCGTAAGCCCTCTCTTAGGTCACAGCATGACGCTGGACATGACTACCTTTGGGTAGATCGTTTCGGCGGCAATCGCCTTTTGCACATCGGTAGCGCCCTTTGCGGCGAAGACCGGATCGCTCGGATTGCGTACCTTGATGGCATCGAGAACTCTGGAGATGTCGTTCCAGATCACGTCGTCTTCGGTAAAGAAGCTTACTTTTTCGTTCTCCGGAGAGGTCCGGCGCAGCTCAACCATAAACTTATGGAGTGCTGCAATGTCCTCTTTGGTGACCTTAAAGTCCTTCTTCTGCTCGTTAAGCGGCGGCTTACTCCAAACTCCAGTTACCTGAATCTTGTCCTTTTCCATGTCGACTTTGACATCGAAGCTACGTTCGTCCTCCTTCTTTTCGGGCGGCGCAGAGGTCAGAAATGGGATCTGTACCTCGAGCACGCCGACCGATAAAAACACCGCAGACATCAATAGAAAGGTGTTTAGAAGTGAGAATACATCGATGAACGGCATGACGTTCAATTCGATATCTTGGTATTTTTTTTTGCGCTTTTTCTTCTTAGACATTGCTACCCCTCAGTCGGCAGAGCTGCTGCTAGACACAGCCGTGCTGCCGCCCTTGATTTTCATCTTACGGGTATAAAGCAAGTCGATTAGCCGTGCGTTATTGCGGCTGATATCGTCGAGAATCGCGGTTTGCTTCATCACTAGGATGCCGTAGGCGAGCAGGCACATGAGCGCAGTGCCCAATCCAAAGGACGTCGCTGTGAGCGCTTCGGAAATACCCGCCGCGAGCGCGGTTTGCTTAGCTGATCCGGTCAAGCGTGCGGCAGCCGCAAACGACCGCATCAGTCCAAACAGGGTTCCAAGTAGCCCAAGCAGCGTCGCAACGTTGGCAGTGGTGCCCAAAAATGGTAGTATTTTTGTTAGCTTAGGTACGGCGGTTAGGGTCGCGGTCTCGAGGGCATGCTCGATCTCCTCGGTACTATCGTTGGCTCTCTTTAGGCCTTCTGACATGACATAGGGCAGCAGTTTGGGGCGTGCCTTCTTGCATAGCCTAATGGCGTTTTCTATCGAATTGTTCATAACCATCTTCTGCACCGCTGCCATAAACCCAGAGCTATTAGCCAAATCGTACTGAAGCCAGTAGCGATAGGCCCGTTCGACGATGATCACGAGCGACAAACATGCCACGAACGTAATCGATGACATGACCTCCTGGCCACCTTCTTCAAACTTCCGCGCGATGAAATCTAACATACCTCAGTACTCCTCCGACCTATGGGGTGACCCGAATGGATGGACCCTGGATCCCAGACTCTGCAACCTCTCCACGACATCTTCATGACCTAAACCGCAACAGAATAACCAATCTGATTTGTACCGAGGACCATACCAGCAATAATCCAGCATTCGATATTTGGTTTTTTTAAATTTTAGAGACCCTTGCCGCTTGCTGTCAACCTCGGCGACAATAATTTCATGTAGATGGATTTTCAGTTTACTTTGGTTTACTATGGACTGGTCTAACGTGCGTTGATTCCCACCCGCGGAGCATCGGGAGCATGGCCACTACAGTGCTCTACGTCGACGTGGCCGGGCGCAAGGCGTTGCCTGAGCCTAGCGTGCTGCGGGTTGCCGCTGCTTCCGCGGACATTTCGTGCGTCACCGACCTACAGACGGCTTTGATGGCGCTACGCTCGCTGCCGCAGCTGGATATCCTAGTGACCAATACCCCAGACCTCGAGCTACTGCGGTTGCTGCACATGAGCCACCCAGCGGCCCATGCGGTATTGGTTACAGAAGACACGATGGAGCGCTACAGCGCAGCCCTTGGAGGCCAAGAAGATGTGTTAGTCGCGCATATCATTGCTTGCCACACCGCATGCGAGTGGACCATCAACGAGCTGCGCGTCACCTTGCAAAAGTTGTTGCGCAATGACCTCTTTGGCATCGACAAGTACCTGGCTAGCGGCACCCAGCTGCAAAGCCGGCAAGTGACTGGTTCGGGTGACCGCGACCGGCTCAATGCCCTAGTGATGGGCTTTGCCGAGGATAGTCGACTCGGTCAATACACCTCTAAGCTGGTCTTTGGCATCACCGAGGAGCTGCTGATGAACGCCATCTACGATGCACCGGTAGCTGGCGGTAAGGTGCACTATGCTGAGCTTCCTCGCACCGCGCAGGTCCAGTTGCAGCCGGAGGAATTTGGCGCGCTGACGTTCGGCTGTGATGGCAGCATCTTTGCAATTTCTGTCGCTGATCCGTTTGGAGCTCTAACGCGAGAGAAGCTCTTTACCTACCTTAAAAAGGTCTTAAGGCGGAACGATAGCGCCGGCTTGATCGACACCAAAAAGGGCGGTGCTGGCCTGGGCCTATTTAAAATCCTCTATAGCAGCCACGCCTTGATTTGCAACGTCGATCCAGGGCGCAAAACCGAGGTCATCGCTCTCATTGATATCCAGCAGCAGGTGCGCGACTTCTCTAAAATGGCGCGGTCGGTGCATTTCTTTTCGACTAGATGATATCCAAGCGGCTAGGTGCGAGCCACGCCATAGAGGACTTGTAGGCATGTTCTTTCATTCCATCCTTGTAGTCTTGGCTGCGATCATCATGCCAACTGAAGCCTCAGCACAGCAAGAGGTCCAGCACTTAGCCCTCGAGACCAACCTCGGTGTTTCGAGTTTCTCCGGCGACCTTTCTGCGGATCACGCCGCGCCGACCTATGGGCTAACGGTCACGGTAGGTCAGGCCCATTGGGGCACCAGTGCTATTGCAAAAACCTTGGGCGGCCTCGGTAGCATGTGGAATTTGAGTCTGACCTCCATTTCGGGTAAGGCCAAAAAAAATACCAGCTTCCCCTTTAATCAGAGTCAGCGTTTTAACGCCCTCGCCACGTCCATTAGCCCGACGTTGTGCGCGCTAACAGAGGCGCCGCTCCAGGTGTGCCTCGGCATCGGCTGGGAGGAGTTCGATATCAGCCAAGCCAGCGACAATGAGCAGATCTATGGTACGACACTGTGGTCGCTGGCGGCTGGGCGGTTGTTGGCGGAGGACCTGCATGTGGGAGTGAAACTTAACTACCGCACCGTCACCCAGACGGTGCTGCGCGCTAAGTCAAGCTTTGCAGCATTGAGCGTACTTCTGTCCATTGGTTGGCAATTTAGGACTTGACGCTCGGCGGGTGTGGCCTAGCCCCCCGATATCCGTTGCCTCCCCCTGGCTTTCTGCTAACGTCCGTTTGTCTTATTACGCTGCGCTAAGGAGCACTACACGATGAAGAAGATCAAGGTAGCAAAGCCCGTCGTCGATATCGATGGCGATGAAATGACCCGGATTATCTGGCAGATGATCAAAGACAAGCTGATCCTGCCGTACCTGGATATCGAATTGAAGTACTTCGATTTAGGCATGGAAAATCGCGATAAGACCGACGACCGAGTGACCATCGATGCCGCGAAGGCCATCCAACAGTACGACGTCGGCATCAAGTGTGCAACGATCACCCCGGATGAAGCGCGGGTCGAGGAATTCAAGCTTAAAAAGATGTGGAAGAGCCCTAACGGCACCATCCGCAATATTCTTGGTGGCACGGTCTTTCGGGCTCCGATCATCTGCAAAAACGTGCCTCGTCTGGTCAAAAACTGGACGAAGCCGATCGTCATCGGTCGCCACGCATTTGGCGACCAATATCGTGCCACCGATGTAAAAATCCCAGGTCCAGGCGTACTCAAAATGGTCTTCGAACCCACCGGCGGCGGCGCCCCCACCACATGGGAGGTCAACCAATTCGCTGGCGCCGGCATCGCCATGGGGATGTTTAATTTAGACGAGTCGATCGAGGGTTTTGCTCGCGCCGTTTTTGAGTACGGCCTGCTGGTCAAATACCCGGTCTACCTATCGACCAAGAACACCATTCTTAAGACCTATGACGGCCGCTTCAAGGACATCTTTCAGGCGATGTTCGAACGTGAGTACGCCGGTAAATATCAAGCTGCCGGCTTGACCTATGAGCATCGCCTGATTGACGATATGGTCGCGCAGGTACTGAAGTGGGAGGGCGGCGTTGTCTGGGCCTGTAAAAACTACGATGGCGACGTTCAGTCCGACACCGTCGCACAGGGCTTTGGTTCCCTTGGCATGATGACTTCGGTGTTGATGTGCCCCAACGGCCGCACCATTGAAACCGAGGCCGCTCATGGTACGGTCACCCGTCACTACCGCGAACACCAAAAAGGCAAAGCGACCAGCACTAACCCTGTGGCCAGCATCTTTGCCTGGACGCAAGGCCTGGCGCACCGTGGCAAATTGGACGATAACCAAGAGCTAGTGCGCTTTGCGCGGACCTTGGAGAAGGTCTGTGTCGACACCATTGAAGGCGGCAAGATGACCAAGGATTTGGCCGTATCGATCTACGGCAACAACGTGCCAGCCGGGACATTCTTAACCACCGGTGATTTTCTCGATGCCCTAGCCAAGAATCTCGACGCTCAACTGTCGCGCTAAAATCCCACATCGGTACGCCCTGACGCATGGACCTGAGCCATTGCGTTTTGGGCTACCGGTGGCCGCTGCTTCTAAGTTAGACTTGTCCCAGTGACCCTTCAATTTTGGGAGGCGGGATACATGATTTGGAGCGCCAAACGGTCGTACGTAGGAGTGCTCATCGCCGCCATGGCGGCCCTGTCTACGGGCTGTAGTGACGATAAGGATGGGCCTCAAGAGGTGGTTGCACCGGCTGCCGAGAAGACTCCATATCCTGAGGACCAAGACCTGGCCCTAGGCGACAAGAAAGAAGCCGCAACGCCTCCAGCTGCCGACACCTCCGCTCCGAGTGAGGGGGCCGTGGTGAAGGACCTGACGACTGATCAAACGCCTCCGGCTTCTGAGCAGCCAGCACCCGACGGGGCGACGGCTGCCCAACCCGCAGAGCCGCCGGTTGTCGATGGCGACGCGGTTGGGGCAGCCTTCGCGCAAAATACGCCAAGCTACGAACCAGCTCCGAGCACCTTGCCGCCCGAGGACTCCGCGCATCTGTCTGACACCAATGGTGGCAAACGCGAAGCTAAGCGGCATGCTGTTGGTGCGCATCGTGGTAAACCAAGTAAGCACGGCAAACACGCCAAAAAATCGCCGAGTTCCTCGGGTACGGGCGTGCGTTACGTCAACGCCAAGCTGCTCAATGTACGCTCCAGCCCGAGCCGCAAGGCTAAAACTGTGCGTCAGCTCAGCGGTGGCAGCGAGGTCACCGTCGAGTTGCACGGAAAATGGGCAAAGATCAAAAAAGGTGAGTGGGTCCGTAGCAAATACCTCAGCACAACCCCAGTGCAGTGATTGGCATGAGGCGCCGTGCGCCTCAGCTGCTACTGCCCATCGCCCGGGCCACCAGATCCTGCAGGCTTTTGATGCCCTTGAAGCCGATATGCTGTGCGGCCATAGCTTTATCTTTGAAGATAAAGAACGCAGGTAGCACGTCGGTCTCCGAGATCTCAAGCATCTCCGGGTGATCATCGACGCCGATCTGGACGAAGGTCAGGCCATGTTGATCGGCGGCCTGGATACGCTCGAGGGCAGGTTGTGCCAGTTTGCAGGCGCCGCAGCCTTTTTTCCATAATTTTAGAAAGATACGGGTGCCTGCTGCAATCTCTTCCTGGAGCTTTTCGGGGGTCCAATGGTGCACTGTGAGCACTCCTTAAAAAACAGGCTTGCGCGCCCAGGTAAGCCTTGTAGAATTCGTCGACTTCGCTATTACCCATGTGCCCAGGCGGACGCTTATCGTCGCTTGATGCGTTTGATTTGTCTAGAGGATTAAGTATGTTACCGGTTTATCTTGCGACCATCAGCCTGGTTTTCCTCGGTCTGGCCCCCATTGCTTCGGCGATCGACAAGCTCGTCATCATTTCGCCACATCGCAAA
>Ga0315284_10012903_pt1 | contig 11899 bp, 5 predicted proteins | sample YL17G09_16_MG_FD_203696 | JGI IMG/M metagenome (GOLD analysis project Ga0315284, IMG submission 203696) | Sediment microbial communities from Yellowstone Lake, YNP, Wyoming, USA - YL17G09_16 | ecosystem: Environmental > Aquatic > Freshwater > Lake > Sediment | place: USA: Wyoming | collected...
CGCCTGCTCCATGCCGGGCTCCTCGGAGCCTCCCCTCGTCTTTGTCGCCGAGGGGGCCACCCGCAAGTTCGTCGTCGGCCGCGTCAAGAACGGGCGCCTCAGCCTGTGCCTCAGGGACGACTCGGTCAGCTCCAAGCACGCCGAGATCGAGTGGGTCGCCGTTCCGGGTGAGGGGCAGAGGGGGCAGACAGCGGGAGGAGCAGCCTCTTCCTCCTCTGCGGGCGGCGGCGGCGGCGGCCGCGCCGCCCGCGCTGCCCGCGGCGGCAGAGCGGGCGCGACGAGGGCCCCTCCCTCCTCCTCCTCCCCCCCTTCCTCCTCGACTTCGAACTTCCTCCGACCGCAGGCCCTCGGCGGCGCGTGGGTCCTCCGCGACCTGGGCTCGTCCAACGGCACGGCCATCAACGGCCTCAGGGTCGAGCCGCTCGAGCCGTACGAGCTCAAGCACACCGACGAGATCTCTTTCGGGGGGTCCTCGACGTGCACCGTCGCGCTCTCGCTCTGCGAGCCGCTCCTTCAAACGGTCACCGTGGAGCGGTACCTCGCGACCGAGGCGGGAAAGAAGGGGGACGAGCTCAAGGCGGCCGCGGAGAGGGCCGCGGGCGGGCTCAGGGCGCGGTTCCGCACCCACAAGGAGCAGGTGTACAGGGACGCGCTCGCCGCCTGGAGGGCCTCGGTCTCGGCGGCGGCGGTGGCGGCGGCGGCTGCGGGGGATGCCGGGGGAGGAGGAGGCGACGCGAGCACGGCGGCGAAGGAGAGGCTGCACGCGTCGCTGCGGAAGCTGAGGCTCTGGACGATTGACAGAGGCGGCGGCGTCGGTGGAGGTGGGAGCGGCGGCGGCGGCGGAGGGCAAGAAGACGCTGGCAAGGAAAACGTCGACGCCTGAACGCATCTTTTTGCCCTTTCTGGCTTTCTGCTTTGCTGCCTTTAAAATTGGGTCTTGTAACAAATAGATGCTACGAAACGAAAAAGGCAATTCTATGCCGCGGGGCCTCCGGCGCCGCTCCCTCCTCCTCATCCTTCTCCTCGTCCTCCTCCACGTCGTCCTCCTCCTCCTCCGCCTCCTCCTCCTCCTTCTCCTCCTCCTCCTCCTGCTCCTCCTCCTGCTCCTTCTCCTCCTGCTCCTCCTCTTCTCTCTTCCTCCTCTTGTCGCCTCTGACGCCGCCTCCTCTCCTCCCTCTCCTCCTCAGCCAGCCGCACGTACTCGTCGACCAGCGTCTCCCCTCGCAGCTCCCTCTGCGCCTCGCCGTCCCCCATCCGCGCCGCGTGCCTCAGGCGCGCGCCTCTGAGCGAGGCCGCCAGCGCCGCCGCGAGCACCTCGTGGCTCGTCGCGACGTCCGACGCCGAGGGCTGCCTGCGGTGCGTGCGCGCCCTGGCGGCGACCGAAGACAGGGCGGCTGCGGCGGTGCCGCCGCCGCTGGGCAGGGGGAGCGAGGCCGAGCGGGACGGAAGGCTGTTCCAGGAGGCGCGGCCGCTGCGGTGGCGGACCGCGGAAGAGACGGAGGCGCCGCCGGCGAACGAGGCGCCGGCGAAGGAGCCGGTCGGGGTCTCTTCTCTCAGGCCTCCCCCCCGCTGCGAGCCCCGCGGTGCGCGGAGTCGGTCGGGCGCTCGCCTTCCGAAAGAAGAAGAGGAGGTCCCTCCGGGGACGGAGGAAGAGAGAGGCTCGGTGTCGGCGGCGGCGAGCGCGGCGCCGCGCGCAACCTCGGCACTGCTCCCTTCTTCTTCTTCTTCCTCGTCTTCTTCTTCTTCCTCCTCTCCTTCTTCTTCTCCGTCGCCTGACTCCCGAGCGAGGGCGCCCTCGCTCGCGGGACGGCGGAAGCGGCTCGCAGCGGCGGTCGCTGGCCGCGCAGCAGCCGTGACAGCCCCCGCCGCCGCCGCCTCGACGCCCCCCTCTTCGCCGCGCCTCGCAAAGCCCCCAAACGACGCCGCACGGGCGCCCTCGCCGCCGCCGCCGCCGCCGCCCCTGCTGGCCCTGCCTCCTCCTCTCCTGCCGCTCCTGGAGCTCCCACTGATAGCGATCCCGGCGGCCTCCTCCAGCCGCAGAAGCATCCCGTCGAGCCCCTCGGCGACGGTCGCCATTCCGTGCTCGACGGCGGCGTCGAGGTCGGCCTTGAAGCGCGGGAGCGTGCCGCCGCCGCCCGTCTGGGGCCGCGAGGGCGCCGCCTCCGCCGCAGCCGCCGCCGCCCCGGTCTCGCTCGCCGGAGCTGCCCCTCCGGCCTCACTCGCCCTCCCAGCTTCTGCGGCGGCGGCCTTCTTCGCGCTCCTCCCGGCCGCCCTCCTCGCCCGCGCGGCGAACTTCCGCACGTGCTCCTTGAACTCGCCCACGATCGACGCCTCGATCTCCGGGCACCGCTCCATCAGCAGGCGCAGGCGCGGCAGCGGGAGCTTCCACAGGGTGCAGAGCTCGACGGCGCGCATCGTGACGAGGCGGCGCCCGGCTTCGGGGAGGCGGTCTGCGAGCACTACGCACTCTCCCAGCATGGCCGGGGCGCGGACGATGTCGACGGGGACGCCGTCGCGCAGGAGCTGTTGTTTTGGCGATGTTGTCGCGTCCAGGGGAACGAGGACGTGAGTTTTTCGCGGGAGAAAAGAACCGAGAGGAGAGAAGAAAAAGAGGGAAATTAAAAGGGTCGAAGAAAGAGAGAGGGCCTTCGCCCCCACCCACCAGCAGCTCGCCCTCGTGCATGACCCACAGGCCATCGGCCTCCTCGCCCTGCTCGCAGAGGTCGTGCCCGGGGAACACCGTCACGGGCTCCATCGCCGCGGCGAGGTCGTGCAGCAGCGGCTCGGGCGCCGCAGCGAGCAGGTCCGACGCGCGGAAGACGTCGAGCGCCAGCGCGCGCGTGACCTCGGCGCGCAGCGGCGCGGGAAGCTCGCCGTAGAGGTCGGCCTCGCGCCACTCCTCCTTGCGCACCCAGACCTCGCCGTAGTACTCGAGGATGCGGCGGCGCAGCGCCGGAGGGAGTGCCCGCGCGCGGGCCCAGGCCTCGACCTCGGCGAACTTGGCCCTCAGCGCGGCCGAGCGGCGCGCTGCCGCCGACGACGACGCGAGCGCCGCGCCCATCGAGTTGACGACGAATGAGAAGAACAGGATGCCGACGAACATGACGCCGATCGCGACGCCGTGCTCGAGGCTCGTCCTCGGCGTGATGTCTCCGTAGCCCACGGTTGTCAGCGTGGTGACCGCGAAGTACGCCCCGGCCAGGTAGATGCGCGGCTTGCTGGCCTCGGCGATCGGCCTGTCGCCCAGGCTCGCCGCCGTCAGCCAGGTGATCGGCCGCTGCCCCGCGGGCCAGCCCCCTGCGGGCTCGTCGAAGGCGCCCTGGACGCGCGCGACGAAGTACCAGAGGCACGAGAGCATGTTGACGAGGACCGCCGCGGTGTAGAGCAGGGCGCCGAGGTAGAGGGCCGTCGAGGACAGGACGCCGGAGAGCGAGCGGCCGAGCTCGGAGGCCGAGAGGTCAAACATGCGTGAGACCGCGGGCACGACGCGCAGCAGCCGCAGCGCCCTCAGGCCCAGCAGGGCGTTCACCGCCGCGGGCGAGTTGGCGGTCCCCACGACGATCGCCACGGCCTGCGCCCAGAACGGCAGCGTCGTCAGGATGTCGATCGCTCCCGTCCCTCTCAGGAGGTACGCCCGGCAGATCAGCCTTCCGTCTCCGAGGAGCCTGCGGCGGAAGTGGTGGCGCACGACGACGGCGCGATGGAGCGCGAAGAGGATGTCCGCGGTGAAGACGAGGCCGACGACGATGTCCGCGAGGGCGAAGCCTTTCGGATTATGAGTTTTGATTTGAGTTTTAAGAAAAAAGTCGGGAGGGTGGGGGAGGGGCGGGTTGAGTTTTCAGCGCGAGAACGCCGACGCCGTCGACGACGAACTCTTTCCCGCTCGCCATCAGTTTGGATTCCAGTTCCTCGCTTGGCCGAGGTCAGGATGGGTTTTCTTCTCATTTTGTCTCTCCCTTCAAAAAAAAAGTCTCTCCCTCCTCACCAGACCAGAACGAGTATTCCTTCGAAGGCACGTACGCGATCGCGATCGGCACCACGAACGCCGAGTACGTGCAGTCCAAAAGCCCTACCAGCATCCTTTCGATCCGAGACAGCAACGAGTGAGGGTGCACCAGCGGCAGCAGCAGCAGGGATCTGCCGCGGAACAGCCGCGTGGCCGTGGCTTCTTTCCTCGGGTCGAACAGCGCATACGGCTCGCGGGCCGAGGTCGCGGCGCGGCCCCAGGGCGCGAACAGGCCCGTGCCGCGCCGGTTGCGGCGCTCCGTCTTGCGCGCGTCGGCGCTCGCGTGGATCTCTGCCTGCTTGCGGTAGTAGGAGGAGTAGGCGTAGTCATCGTCGTCGTCGTCGCCGCGCCCTTCGTGGCCCTCCTCCGAGTGCGGGTGCCCGCCACCGTGGCGCGTCGGGAACCGGGTGGCGAAGAGGTGGCGGTGCTTCCCCCCGAGCTCTTTCTTCTTGTTCGCCCCCTGCTGCTCCTGTTGCCGTTGCTGCCGCTGCTGCTGCTGCTGCCGGTGCTGCGCGGCGGCCGAGGCGGCGGCCTCGTCGCCCTCGCGCCTCTGGCGCCGCCGCCGCGACAGCGCGCTGGAGAAGAGCAGCGGGGCGCCGCCGGGGCCCTGCTGAGGTACCTCTCCCGTGGCGAGCCACTCGAACTCGTCGTTGGTGATTTCGACCTCACGCGTGATCTGGAGGCCAAAGGTCTCCTCGCCTGACGGTGGTTGAAGAGGAAGATGAAGAAGAAGAAGGTTGAGGTTAAGGGACACCGAGGTCGAGGGGAAAACAAAAAACTCCAATTGCAACGCACCCTCGTGGTAGAGCAGCCTGCTACCAAAGCTGCTGTCGCTGTCGGTCCCGGAGCTGTCATATGCGGCGTGCAGGGGCGCCACGCTCTTGGGGAGAGGCTTGCCCACGTCGATGGCGGTCGCTGCTGCTTCTTCGTCGCTGTGATCGCTCGCTCGGACTTGTTTTGATGCCGCCGAAGAGTCCGCTGCGTCCGCCTGCAGGAACGGCGACGAGACGGCCTCTGTCCTTCCCGTTGTTGGATTCGCAGATGCGGAAGCAGCAGGGTCGCCGACGCCCTCTCGCGGCGGCGGCTCCATGCCGAGGGAACCAGGGAAGAGCCCAGAAAGGCCCTTTCTTTTCTCCCTCTTGTGTTCGTCTTTTTTTAGCCGACGGAGGGAAGAGTGAGAACTCAGCTCGCTCTCAGTCTGAGACTCTCTCAAGCCCCCCATTGTTTTCGTCGTTCGACTTTTCTCTTCTCTTTCAAAATGGAGGAGCGAGAAGGCTCCTCCAGGCGACAGCGAGCAGCGCTTCCTCCTGCTCTAATCCCTCCTACAGGATGGGCCTTTGTGGACGCCGCCACCACTGGTGAAGCTTTGGGCAGCGGCGTCGCCAGCAAGGGCCTCAATGCGGCCGTGAAAGGAGACGGCGACGTCGGTTCGACGGCAGTGGCGACCAATGCTACGCCGCTCTTCTCTTCTTCTTCTTCTTCTTCTTCGCACCAGCCGTTCTTCGCCGCTCCCGTCTCTCCGACCATCTTCCGCGCTGCCGTGCAGACTCCGCTACCTTCTGCCGGTCCGGACGACGATAAATGGAGCTGGAGGCGCAGCGAAAGCGGCAGCGGCGACGGGAGCGAGATGAGCGGCGCTTTGGCGTCGTCGACAAGCGGCGCGCCTCCTCCTCCACCTCCTCCCCCTCAACCTTTCGCCTTCCGTGGCTTTGGGACGAGCATCAGCTCCCGCTCTGAAGCCACGCCCTCCCCCAGAGCTGGCGGCGCTGGCTTGTTCGCAGCAGGAACGCCCATGGTGACTCCAGCGCTGCGCTCCTCGAGGGCCGCGCGCGGAGGAGGAGGAGGCGCAAGGGCTCGAGGCGGCGGCGGCGTTGGGACGCCGGGCGCGCCGCGGCCGGCGTTCTCGTTCCCCTCCTCGGCGGCAGCTCCCGGCCTCGCCGCCGCGCAGACGCCAATGGCGACCCCTGGAGGGGCGGTGCCGATGCAGATGTCCCCTTTCCCCGGAGCAGCAGCAGCAGCAGCAACAGCGGGCGCGGGAACGGCGGGGGCCGGGCTCTTTGCAAACTTCCCTTCGTCTTCGACAGCTGCGACGACGACGACGACGCCGGGGTGGAAGAGAGCGGCGGACGAAGCAGCTGCTTTCGCTCCAGCCCCAGTTCTGGCCGCAGCATCTTCTGCTCTTGCTGCTGCTACGCGCCACTCTGCGAGCAACCCTGACCTTCTGCGGCGGGCGGCGTTCGCAGGGGCTTCTTCTTCCTCCTCTTCCTCGAGGGCTGCGACGACGCATGGTCGGAGCTCGACACCGACGGCCGCGGCGGCGACGACGTCAGAACAACAGCAGCAGCAGCAACACGAGGAGGAGGCGCCGTCGCCGCTCGGTGCCGTGGGACGCAGGTTCCAGGAGAAGCTCCGGGTCGGAGGAGACGACGAGGAAATCAGCGCCGCCGCTGCGGCGGCTAAGCAGCAGCAGCAAGCGCAGCAGCAGCAGCAGCGGCAGCCCCCGCCCGCGCGCTCCCCGCCCGTGCTCTTCCGCGACCTCGCTTCGACGTCGGCCTCCTCGCCCGCGAGCCCCTCGGCGCCCTTCGTGTTCGGGGTCGGCAGCAGGCTGTCGCCGCTCGGGGGGGCCTCCTCTCCCTCGCCGGTCGCGGCGAGGAGCAGCGCGCGGAGGACCTCTAGGGCAGCGGCAGCAGCGGCAGCGGCAGCGAAAGAAAAGCAGCAGCAGCAGCCTTCTCCGCCTCCGACTGAGTCGATGATGGCGTCGATGGGCGACGCCTTCGAGGCATCCGTTGGCATCGGACGCAGCGGAAGAGGAGGAGGCGCTGCCGCCGATGCTGCTTCAAAGGCGGCGGAGGCAACGCGAGCAACAACAGCAGCAGCGACGGCTGGCCCCTCCCCTTCCCCCCCGCCCGCTGCGGGGCGAGTTCGCCCCCTGGCGGGGCGCGCCGCCGCCGCGGCGGCCCCTCGGGCCGCAGTGCAGCCGAAGGGAGCAGGGATCTGGGCAGGCGGCAGCAGCAGCGGAGCCGCGAGCGAAGCGGCATCGACCAACGCCTTCTCTGCTTCCACTGCCTCTGCCGCTGCTGCTTCAGCTGCTGCTGCTTCAGCTGCTGCTGCTGCTGCCGCAGTGGCGGCATCTGAGGCCCCCAATCCCTCGATGGAGCCCTCGTCGGACTGGAGACGCGCCGCAGACGCGCTCGAAAGGGCCGCCTCGGAGTTCTCCTACGGGGCAGTGGCGCCGGCGGCGAAGCAGGAGGGGGAGGGGGAGAGGGAGAGCAAAGGAGGGCCCGCCGCTCCGCCCCCGCCCCCGCCCCAGCCTCCGTTCACGTTCAGCGCCTCCTCTCCCAAAAAAAACGCTGCTGCGGTCTCCTCCTCGCGTGCAGCGGTGGCCGCAGCGGCGGCGGCGGCCGCCGCCACGAGCCCGCCGCTCGCCGCCCGCCCGGCGCGACGGGCGGCCGCCAAGACCCCGAAGAGGCCCCCCGTTCCCCCGCAGTGGAGGTCCCCCGCGAGGGGGGCGACCCCGGCGGAGGAGGACATGGCGGACGCGGAGCCGCTGTCTTCTTCCTCGGGCGGCGGGAGGCCTCTCTTTGCTGCCTCTGCCGCCGCGGCAGCGGCTGCACAGAGACACCAGCAGCCTGCTCCTGCTGCTGCTGCCGCTGCTGCTGCTGCTGCTGCGTCTGCTGCTGCCAACAAAACCGCTGCCTCCGCCGCCTCCGCGGGCGACGACGATGGCGACAGCAAGGACCCGGCCGTCGTCGCCGAGCGCCTCCGGCGGCGCGGGAACGCCGCGTTCGCCGCCGGAAAGTACCTCCGTGCCGGCGAGCTCTACCGGAGGGCGCTGGACGCGCTGGCGCCGTCGCCGCCGGCCGGGCCGACAGCGAAGCCCGGGACCGGAGCGCCCCGCCCCCCGCTCCCGGGCACGGGCAAGCTCCACTCCAACCTCGCCGCGGTCGCGCTCCAGCTGGGGCGCCCGAGGGCCGCGCTGGCCTCCTGCGCCGCGGCCCTGCGCGCCGAGCCCTGCTTCGGGCGTGCCGCCGTCCGGGCGGCGACGTGCCACGTGCGGCTCGGCGAGTGGGCGGCCGCCGAGCGGGCGCTCGCCGCCGCCGAGGAGGCCGCCGCGCGGGGGGTCGCCGCGGCGTCTTCCGCGGACGCGGAAGCCGCCGCCGAGAGGGACAGGGTCCTGGCGGACGCCGCGGCCAAGAGGGCGGAGCTCTCGCAGCTGCGGGCCGCGGCCGAGGAGGCCGTCGCCGCCGCCGACGCCTTTGTTGAGGGGTTGAAGTCGCCTCCTTCTTCTTCTTCCTCTTCGAGCTCGAGCTCGAGCAGCTCGGCGCTCTCCAAGCTCTCCGCCGTCCTCGCGGCCGGGGCCTCGCCCTACGCCCTCCCCGCCCGGGCCGCCAGGGCGCGCCTGCTCCTGGCGCTGGGCCGCCCCGCCGACGCGGCCGCGGCGGCGGCCCCGGCTTGCGCCGAGGAGGCCGAGGGCGGCGAGCGGGCCTGGCAGGGCTGGGTGCGGGTCCAGGCCACGTTCTTCGAGGGGAGGCTCGCGGACGCCGCCGCGGCCCTCGAGGCGCGGGCTCAGGCCGGGGACGACGGGGACGCCGCCGGAGTTGGCGACGAGAACGACGACGGGAGCGGCGGCGAGGGGAAGAAGGAGAAGGGGAGGGGACGGGGAGGGGACAGGGAGGGGACGGAGGCGAGGCACCCGCGCGGGCTCGCGCCGCCCTCTGCCGCCGCGGCCGCGGAAGCCGCCGCCTCCCTGCGGTCGCTGCTCGCGGCCCGCAGCGAAGGGAACGCCGCGTACGCCGCCTCCAAGTTCGCCGATGCGGACGCGGCCTATTCCCGGGCGCTGCTGGGGAGGGCGGCGCCGGCCCGCGGGAGCGGCGAGAGCGGCGCCCCCCCGAGCTGCGCCCCCGCCCCACCGGCGTTTGCGGCGCTGCTGCTCGCCAACAGGGGCGCCGCCCGCTCCCGCGCGGGCGACGTCGCCGGCGCGCTCGCGGACTGCCTCTCGGCGCGGGCCCTGGCCCCGGGGTATGCCAAGGCCGCGGCGAGGGCCGGGGACCTGCTCGCCGAGGTGGGGCTGCTCGACGCGGCCTGCCGCGAGTACGAGGGCGGGCTCGCGGCGGCCGGAGCGCCGGGCTCTCCTTTGCCGTCTTCGGCGTCGGCGTCGGCTTCGGCGTCGGCTCCTCCTTCTCCTTCGACGGCAGACGCCGCCCTGGCTTCGTCGCTGCGCTCCAAGCTCCAGGCCCTGCGCTCCAGGATCGCGCGCGCTTCTGCTATCTCGCACGGCGCCCAGCAGCAGCGGCAGCAGCAGGTCGACAGCTTCAAGCTCCTGGGCCTGCACCCGCAGCGGGAGAAGGCCGCCGAGGACGCGGCCCGCCGTCTCCGAACCTCGCACCAGTGGTACGGAGACCAAACTTCGGCAGAGGTCGCCCGCGCGATCTCCGACGCCGACGTGCGCGCCGCCTACCGCAGGGCGGCCCTGGCGCACCACCCGGACAAGGCGACGGCGCGGCTGAGGCTGGCCGACGCTCTGTGCGGCGGGTTCGGCGTCAGGCTGCTCGCGGTCTCGGCTGCCGGAGCGGTTTCGGCAGAGGCGCCGTCGACCGCGAGCGCCTCCGCTCCTTCTTCTTTTTCGTCGTCGCTGAGCCTCCACGCGCGCCTTCGAGAGGCCGCGGACTTCGTCTTCAAGGCGGTGGGCCAGGCGAGGGACGCGCTCGCCGAGGCCGGCGGGCGCGAGGCCGAGGACCGGAGGCTGACAGCGGCAGCCGAGGCTGCCAGGGCGCGCGCTGCTCCTCAAAGTCACCACCACCACCATCACTCCTCGTCTTACTACGGCTACGGCTTCGACGACTTCGCCTTCGACGCGAGGCAGCAGAGGGCGTGGGAGGCTGCGGCTCAGGCGCAGGCGCAGGCGCACACGCGGAGGCCGTATGCTTGGTAGGAAGGAAGAAGATGAGGAGGAGGAAAGTCAGAACAGAGAGAGAGAAGAGAAAAAGGAAATTGAGGACCTGTTTTCCAGTTTTTTCTAGTTCGAATTTTCAGCATAGCGCGCTCTGTCAACCTATAAAACATCAGAAACGAATGCGATAACCAAATATAATATCATTCCGTAGAGTATATAGCGCAATGCAGTTGCGCGCAAGAAACAACGAAAGGCTCTCAAGTTTCCCCCCCTCGACCTCGACCTCGACCTCGACCTCCTCGGCTGCGGCGGCGGCAGCCGCCTTGCCCTCCCCCCTCTCCGCCGCCGCCGCCAAACCACCACGAACGGACGCTCCCGTCGTCGCACCCGGCGACCACCCACGTACCGGAGATCTCGACGCAGCGGACGGCGGCGTTCGAGGACCAGCCGAGGCGGCGCGGGGGGCGCGGGATCGGCAGCGACGCGGGCTTTGCCGCCGCGGCCCCCGGCGCCGCCGCCGCCGCCGGGGCCCTGCCCTTCCCCCTGGCCGAGGCCGCCGCCGCCGCCGCCGCCGCGGAAAACGCCGCCAGCGGCGCCCTCGGCCTCCGAGCGTCGAGCAGCGCCACGCCGCCGCGCCCGCTGGCCAGGGCCACCCAGGGGTCACTCAAGGCCAGGCCCGACGGGGGGGGGCCCCCCGGGAGCAGCAGCGCCGTCGTCCCGCTCGAGCCCCTCCTCTCGCCTCGTCCCGCCCCCGCTCCCGCTGCCGCGCTGCGCAGGTCGACGCTCTCGAGCGACCCGTCGGCCCGCGCCACCAGCAGCGTCCTCCCGTCCCTCGTCCCCTCCACGCGAGCGGCATCGCCACGCCTGCCCCCGTCGGCCTCCGAGGGCGCGACGCGCAGCAGGGCCTTGCCGGTCTCGGCGTCGAACGCCGCGGCGCCGCGCCCCTCGGCCACCAGCAGCCGCCCCGCCCGCCGTTGCACCGACCAGCCCCAGTCGCGGAGGTGCACGACGCCGACGCAGTGCGGGGCAGCTCCCCCGCCGCCGTTCCCCTCCGCCGCTGCTCCCTGCCCTCCCGCTCTCTCCTGCTCTTCTCCTTCTTCTTCGCGCCTCCTGTCGGGGTCCCAGACTCGGACCGTCGTGTCCCATGAGGCCGAGTAGATGAGCCCCTCCTCGACGGAGACCGCGGCGACGGGGCCGGCGTGGCCCGAGAGGAAGACGGGAGGCGCGGAGAGGTCAAAGGGCGGGAGAGGTGGGGGGCGCCTGTTATGATCGGTGTCTGCTGCTGCTGCTGCTGCTGCCGCTGGTGCTTGCCGGCTCGTCCTTCTTCTTCTGTTGCTCTCCTGGAGCCGGAGGCCTAGCGTCGCCGAGCAGAGCCTCCGGGAAGCGGATGCTTCGTCGTCGTCCTCTTCTCTGCCGTCGTCGCCCCCTGCTGAAGAAGAGAAGCTCGAAAGCGAGCGGTCGCTGTCGTCGTCGTCGTCGTCGTCAAAGTCTTCCTCTTCCTCTTCCTCTTCCTCCTCTTCCTCCTCCTCTCTCCGCCCTTCCCCCTCCCCGCTGCCTCGCCGCCTCCACACTGCCAGCCTCGCGTCCACGCCGCTGCCGGAGACAAGCATGCCACACCCCGACGCGACGCAGCGGACCGACCCCGGCAGCGGCGCCGAGGCGGCGATGAGTTCGGCGCGGGGCCTGCCGCGCTCGTCGCCGCTGCAGCGCCGCAGGTCCCAGAGCCGGATCCTCCTGTCCGCGCCCCCCGTGCTCAGGACACCCGAGGCGAGCGCGGCGGCCCGGACGGGGCCCCTGTGCCCCCCCGGCAGCAGGTCGGCGAAGGGCTTGCGGGGCGCGCCGAGGGCCGCGGCGTCGCGAAGGCGCAGCGAGTAGCGGAGGCGCCAGTGGGGGGCGGTCGGCGGTGTTTCTGCTGCTGCTGCTGCTGTTGTTCCCTTCGCCGCCGTCGCCGGTGTATCTTCTGCCTCCGAAGGACTCCAGCGCTGGGAGTAGAATGCCTG
>Ga0315284_10012904_pt1 | contig 11898 bp, 6 predicted proteins | sample YL17G09_16_MG_FD_203696 | JGI IMG/M metagenome (GOLD analysis project Ga0315284, IMG submission 203696) | Sediment microbial communities from Yellowstone Lake, YNP, Wyoming, USA - YL17G09_16 | ecosystem: Environmental > Aquatic > Freshwater > Lake > Sediment | place: USA: Wyoming | collected...
TCAACCACCGCGGGCTTTTGCATCTGCTCCAAAAACTGCCTTGCATAAGAGCTAAGCGACTCGACGTATTTGCGCCTGCCTTCGGCGTAAATGGTATCGAAAGCCAGCGAGCTTTTGCCTGAGCCGCTTATGCCGGTGATGGCCACGAGCTTATCGCGGGGTATGCTCAAGCTGATGTTCTTGAGGTTATGCTCCGCCGCCCCGGTTATCTTGATTACCTTTTCCGTTTGTTCGCTCATTTGTTTTTTCGCCACAAAGACCCCGTACCGGGACGGTGCACTAAGTCACAAAGTTTTTATTTTTAACTTTCGCTTTTTTCTTTGTGCCTTTGTGCCTTGGTGGTAAGTCCCGTATTATTTCCTAAAATTCGCCGATAACCCAAACTTGTCATTGTAGCAAACCACACTCTTAAAAGCAAACCACGAGTCACGGATTTTGCTTGCGTTTTGGCTGAAAGTTGGTCATAATAAACCGGCAATCGAATGGCTTGGTTGCTTAGCCAAGCGTTTAATATGGGAAATGTCAGATTAAAGTTTTCTCGGAGGGTGAGAAAATGAAAAGTACTGTGGACACACAAGTCAGGGTTTGTGTTATAGTTTCTTTCTTAGCAATTATTTTGCCGGCCCAAATTTCAAAGGCGGTTAAGCTAGAATTCGACCAGCAGTCATCATCGTCAACTCTATCAGTATCGGCCCACGTTTACGCGGGGCAAAATGTGGATGATGACAGTTGGCAAACCTCTGATATCGTATATGACTATAGTCTGGCAGCATCTGCTGCTGAAACTGGAGCTTGGTCATCTGCGAGCAGTTCGGTTCACAGCGATGTAAATAATGCTTACTCTGACGAAGATGGGTATATACACCAGGCGAAACTATCTGAGTTCATATACACCTTGAATTTTAGAGCGTGCCCTTTCATAGATCACTCTTCTGGGGAACCTGTTGTAACCCCAGCAGGCTTTGACGCGCACGTCGATGTTGACGGAACCTTATGCTGGAACCTTCTTCCGAGTAATCCTCAGGAAAAAGTTGGAGACACAGTTCTGATTGCTTTATGGGATAGGTACAGTGCTGGGGGTAACAGCACTAATATGACATACCAGAACGGTACATCCAAAGAATATTGGGTCGGCTCTCAAGTGCTTGGACCGTATTACGTGGAGTCTGTTTGCCCACCCTGTGATTGGAATGTAACCGATCCCGGCGAACCCGTTTATGTGATGGCATGGCTGGGAGATAAGATTAAAGTTTTATATCATGGGTACGTTGATGGGCATCCCTATGACAATACACAATATAGCGATTTTTGGACTGGTAGTGATGGCCCTACAGTGCAGGTAAGCATTAGGACTGAGGTTGAACCACTGAACATAACACTTATAGACAAGGGATGGGTAAGCAAGAATAAGTTGCTGGGTAACTTACAAAACCGCAGCGATCTTAGTCCAGAAATGGAACAGGAATACAAAGCACATGGGATCGTAAAAGGTGCTTGTGCTGATGGGGCAACACAACTGGTTTTGTTCTGCGATTGGTATCATCTCTTTAACTCTCTTGAACTACCTGGCGATACAGATAAAAGTCTCGCAAGATTTCGGCTGAGCATTCTTTCGCCAGATGGCAAGGACAATGGCCAGCTTGTTTTAGATGGTCAGGATAATGATAATGACGGCTATGATGATACCCCAAGAATTAAAAATGAAACCTTTACGCAGACTTGGATTGCACCGCCGGTTTTTGACAGTGTTTTGGGTTCGGCAAATCAAGAAAAAATGCGGCAGATACCCATCCAAATTGAGATAGATAAAGACGGCGATGGGACCTTTGAATACACTTTTACCCGATATATTGAACTTATCCGCCCGCCTGTTGTTATGGTCCATGGTTTATGGGGTAATCCTGGTGATTTCTCCGCTTTAGGAAATGCGTTAGACGCGAACGGCTGGCTCTACTTGTGTCTTGCCAGCTATGACAACAAAGCAAGTTTTGCCACGAACATTCCGAAAGTAAAGGCAGACATTATAAACAGCTTGAACGGCCCCCGAAGAGCTATGTATGCTGCCACAAAAGTTGACGTCGTCGCGCACAGCATGGGTGGTCTGCTTGTCAAAAAACTGGATACTGATTTTGCTCAGAAGAATATACGAAAGATCATTACGATAGGCAGCCCCTACATGGGTAGCCCATTGGCAGATGACTTGTATAAATTACTCGCTCAGGATCCTGTCGGGGCACAAAGATTAGAAAAAATACTTAACTTGAAATTCGGAATCACGAATTCTATAACAGGTGGTGCTATTGCAGACCTGAGATCCGAAAATAACCCTCAACTCCCAATTTCTACTCAAGTTCTTGGTGTAGATTGTCAGGAGATATTTGTCGGTTTACGAGATGGCACTATCTCAGACTGGGGTCTTAACACATTCGTCACGGGTCTTATGCTCTTATACCGCCAGTGGACACCCGAAGCGACTCACCACATTATATTCGGCACTGCTAATAGTGACTGGGTAGTTCCAGAAAGTAGTCAGATTTATGATGCCTCACAGCATCATACACTTTATGTACCATGGCACTGTGTCGAACCAAAGAACGATGTTTTTATAGCTCATACCATCAGCACTCTCAATCAAGCTGCCGATATAGGCCAAACCATTGCCGCATCGCGTCTAAAAGTAAATAGCGATTTGGAATCTCGCCAGCAGCAATGCGAACCCACTGTTCTCGAATTTTCTAATGTATTGTTGAGCAACCCGAATGGAACCGTAGAAATCGTCAACCCGACTGAAGGTCAGATTTGTGAGGCAGGAGAAAGCATTGCCGTTTCTGTTCAAGGCACTGGCGATACAACTCAAGCCGCAGTTTTTGCATTTTTTGGTTCATCTTCATGGGCGGATATTGTGCAGCTTCCTTGGACAGGTGATGTAAATGTTCCCTCAGACTCGGTTGGTTCAACAGCGAAAATCTACGCAATCGGACTGGATGCGGATATGAATATGACCGATGAAGACGAAGCCAACCTCATGCTTGAAAGCGATATTGTGCTACAAGAAATATTCTTAGGTTTTGGCGACACATGGTATTTTGACTTCATAACTGATCCAACCCAATCCCGGCAGTTACAATTGTACCCTATGGGCAGATTCAGTGACGATTCCGAGCATCCGCTGTCAGTTTTAGGCCAAACCGGTTATGCAAGCTCTAATGAAAATGTAGCGAGTGTTGACGCTAATGGCCTGATAACGGTTCACTCAAAAGGAACAAGTGAGATTACCGTAACTAACTCGGGCGTAGATACTATCATCGAAGTAGAAGTCGACACATATCTTGGAGATATAAACCTCGATGGCAAAGTAGATTTTATCGATTTCGCCATACTCGCAAATCAGTGGAACCAGCCACCTGCTTATCCATCTGCAGATATTGTGCCGGAGGGTGGTGATAATATAGTTGATATTAACGACTTAAAAGCTCTGACTGACAACTGGCTTGAAGGGATTAGAGTAGTTGGAATAATTCCGCCGGACCTGAACTATGATAAAATGATTGATTTCGTTGATTTTGCTCTCTTTGCCAACAACTGGCTTGAAATCGACTGTGAAACGTCAAATGACTGGTGTGCCAGCAGAGATTTCGACAAAAGCGGGAGTGTTGACATATTCGACTTGGCCGAACTGGCCCGGAACTGGCTGGCGGGAAAATAAAGAAAGCGTCGGGGCACTTCGACAAGCTCAGTGCAAGCAAGCCCCGCCCTACAATATTGACATGCCAACTGCCAATTTGGCGCTGCCAAAAACGCCTCTTTTGCCACAGGGGCACCTCTGGGAAATGCCAAAAATTCCGCAAAGAATTTTGTTGAATTAGAGCGCATCTTCAGCTATTTTGCCGGCGTGTAAAGAGCGCTTTCTTAACAATCCTCGGGACAGCGCTTTCGGTAAACGGCGAGGAAATAAGTAGTTGGGTTAAAAGGAGAAACACGTGGCTACAGGCAAGGTAAAATGGTTCAATGAGAAAAAGGGGTTCGGTTTTATCGTCCCCGACGACAGCAGCGAGGATGTATTTGTTCATCACTCGAAAATTGCGTCCGAGGGTTTTAGGACGCTAAAGGAAGGTCAGGCGGTCGAATACGACCTCGGCCAGGGCAAGAAAGGCCCGGAGGCGACAAACGTCAAACCTGTTGTTTAAGACAACAGTATCGGGCTCGTCTCGGCCCCCGCTGCTTCGCTTTTGCGAAGCAAAACGGCGGGGGAGCCGTAGCCGGACGAAAAAACCAACGGCCCCGTCTCAAACGCGGGGCTTTTTTATTGCCTGCACATTACTCACTTATTTCAAAGTCAGCGTAGTTGGCCACCACTTTTTGATAATAATCGAGTGCATCCTCCCACCGACCTAAATACTGATAGATGATTGCGGCGTACCACGCCTTCACTGTTTACTTGTGAAAGGGCGATAAAGCAGAATACTACCTTTTCCGCCTGTGCATTGGGCCTCTGCAATTTTGATTTTTGCATTTCGACTTTTGAATTGATTTTGACTCTGCCCAAACCACTCTTTTTTTTAACAGACAAATTCTCCAGAACAGCCGGCGGACAAATCTTGTTTCCAAGGTCTTGAAAACCGTTGGGAATATCGTTACTTTTGGCTTGCTTCTGGATCGCTGTGAACAGATGATGATTTGCTTCCAGAAATGTCTCTCACAACGAATTTTGCGTATTTATTTTCATAGGTTTGAACAATATAGGTATGGCCGATTACACACGGTTTTCCCCCTGTGGAATAGCCGGTTTGAGCAGCTTCTGTAACGGATTCGAAATCCACATCCCCTGCGTCGCAGAACCCGTTTTGTTGTCCGTTGCAATAGAAAATCTGGAATTTCAGCATGTCCTGGTCTTGTCTCATCTCAATATCCCGGTGTTCGTGCCCTTCCACTTTGCCATCTGAGAAATCGATTCCCTCATTACCATTAACCCATTCAATTGTGCCTGTTTGGAGGTTTCCGCTGGTGAAGCTGCGGCTACCATCTGTTTGATAGACATAGTCAACGATGATTCTGCGATTTTGGTAAAGTTTCAGGTTTTTTATCGCTATTCCGCCTGCAGGAGGCGTAAATCCGATGTAATGGTACGCATAACCTGATTTTGATGCTACAAGAGAATGCTCAGCAACAGATAGCCCCTTGAAGAAATACTGCCCATCCCGACCTGTGGTCATCTCCATATGCGGGAAGGTGTAGCCGGTATCGCCGCGATAACCGTGGTTAGCAAATGGAAACGAGAGGTTGACAATCGCGCCTTCGAAGGGTCCATTTTGATCGTCCATCACTATACCGGTAACTGATGCTAAATTTTCAGGAGGGGTTTTGCGCATTACCAATTCTACGTATGTTATTTCTCCTTGTAGAACCTTGAGAATCGCATCATTCGGCTCATATCCAAAAGCTCGCAACACTAATTTCCTCTTGGCTCCTGCATAATGCGACGAAAGAGTGCGGTCCATCATAAACCATCCGTCCTCGTATACCCAAAGGGGCTCATCGATACCATGATACAGGTTTACCATGACGTCCTCTCCGCTGCTAATATGAGCTCCATCACTCATTTTAACCCTGCCCGCGATGCATATACCTTCTTTTGATTTTAGCTCGGCGATTCTCTGGTCGAGAGTCCGTTGAAGATCCTTTGGAAAATCATTGCGATTTAGTGCACAGCCGGAAAGCATAAGGGCAAGGACCACAAGAACAATACAAATCGGGAACGATGAAATGATAATTATTCGTTTAGCCATAATAAGACCCTCCGAGACAATAAGAGCATAAGTTCATAAGTGCACGGGGAATTGATTTTGGACGAATAGCGACAATGGAGAAAAGTTTGCCGAACGATGACCTTATTGTAGGTGTTGTGTGCAGCCATCGGTCTTTTTCTCTCACTTATTTTGCTGACGACAGCGTACTCTACGGTTATGGCTCAAAATGTCAAGAAAAACTTGGGGATTTTCCACTCTCTGCTTATAAGTCCTTTGGTGGACAATTTACGACCCAAAATTTTACCGCCGAACCCTGGCCCACGACTCAACTGAGATATTGAAGTCCGGAGTTGCCGGACAATTATCTTATTGGTAGAATTATGCCGTAGTGCGGCGGTTAATAGTTTCTCAAACCGAGATGCGGTTTCGAGTGATATATGGTTCCGAGTAAGGGGGTTAATGTGGGTTGGTTGAGATTTATGACTGTTCAGGTTGTCCTGCTCACGGCGGTGTTTTGCTTTGCGGCTGCGCCGGCGGCAGTCGAGCCGAACTCGTCTGAGCAGACCGAGCAGGAAAAGGCAAGAACGCTGCGAGAGGTTGCGCAGAACTGGATTCACGTCGGTATTTCACAATCCAAAAGGGGCCTTTATCAACAGGCCGAAGAATCGTTCCTCACTGCTCGTGGTTATCAGGAGTATTTGACCGCGGAGGAGCATAAGGAGCTGGAGGAAAATCTGACTAAGGCACATCAGGCCGGCATTGAAAGACAAGCCGTGCTCGAACATATAGAAAGGGCCAGGGACCTTCTCAGCCAGGGCCAGCCAATCAAAGCAAGGGCACATTACGAAAAAGTGCGCAACAGCCCTTACCTTACCAAACAGGAACGCAGGCAAATTGCCCAGGAGATTAAGAAGGTAGATGTGAGTTTCGACAAGCAAAGGAAAGAACTCACCGAACTGTATAATCGCAGCGTGGAGCTCTACCGGACAGGCGAGCTTGAAAAGGCGCGAGAGGGTTTTGTGGAAGTGGCCAAATACGGCCTTCTTATCACCCCCAAGGGGCAAACGGCCGAAGATTACCTTATTCAGATAGATAGTGTTCTCACTGGGCGGCTCAGGAACGCGTCATTCGCTGAGTCGGCGCCGCCTTTGGCGTTGCCAGCCACCGCGCCGCCGGCCCTCGAAAACAAAAAGGCGTCTGACATCAATCGGCTGACCCCGCCGGGAACTGAATCAGGACTGTTGCAGACCAGCTCTCCGCAGCCCTTCGACAGTAAGCCCCTCGACTCCGCTCGGGGTGGTAAGCTCAGTACCGAACGGCAACTCCCTGTGCAGCAAGGGGACAGCAAACAGCAGGCGCAACAGGTGCAGAAAGAAATGGCCGAGGTGGAGGCAGTCGCCGAACCGGCGTCACAAAAGCCGGCTGAAGCCGCACCTGCCACTGAGGCAAAGACGAAAATTATTCGCACCTACACAAAAGCGGTCGTCGAAGACGCCGCAGCCAAGGTGGAACATTACATCAGCCAGCGGGAATTTGACAAAGCAGTTGCCGTAGTTCGCACGGCAACCCGGACCATCAAGGAAAACCGCCCCTTCATCGGCGATGAGTTGTTTGCCCAGTACAGTATCCGGCTGAAGCAGCTTGCCGACAAAATCATTAATGCCCGCAAGGCATCGTGAAACTCGGCAGCTGGCAAATATCGGGCTTGTGCCTCTCGATTGCTTACTCACCCTCAAACGAGGCAAATTGCCTCTTTTTACTAATCGCCAGTAGCCAATATTCTCCAATTTTACTATATCCCGCAGATTACCAAAATAATAATAATGCTTGATTTTAGTATTGTCGTATGAGACAATATAGGACTTTAGGCAGTTAAGAGGCTGTAATAGCACGGGGCAAGTGTCAAGGAGCATTTTTTGCTTGCAAAAAAGGGCGTTTCTGTATAAACTAATTATCAGAGGTATAACCTTTCCTAAAGCGGCGGGTATATACAGTGGTTTTTTAGGAAGCAGATATTCCTGTAAAATAACAGTTTTTTTGGAGGAGGTCGGTTTTGAATACGCTAAGACTTTCAACAAGGCGGTTCGGAGAAACCCTCTTATCGGCCCTATTGGTATCGATTTTGATGGTGACAACCTCTTTAGCGGAGGAAGCGTCACCGAAGGCAGCCAAGGGGGACAAAGAAAAAGTGGTCCGTCAGGTAGTGGACAACTGGATTCAGATTGGGACCGAGGAATACAAACGCGGGTTCTACGCTGCCGCGGAGAAATCCTTCCTGCGTGCAAAGGACTACGACGGATATCTCACCGCCGCAGAAAGGGACAATCTCAGCGAAAAGCTGCAGCAGGCCCATAAGGCGGCACTTGAGAGAGAAAGCGTGCTGGCCGCAATGCGGGCCGCCGGCGAACTGACTGAACAGCAGAAATTTGCCGAGGCAAAGGCGCATCTCCAGACTATTCAGGCAAGCGAATTTCTCACAGATGAGGAACGCAAGCTAATCAAGCAGCGGCTCGAAACTGTAGACAAGGAGCTTGAGGTTCAGAAGAAGCAAACCGCCGAGCTTTACACACGCAGCGTGGAATTGTTCCGCGCAGGCGAGTTCGAGAAGGCCCGCGAAGGTTTTCTCAAGGTGGCCGCAAGCGGTTTGCTGGCGACTGCGCCAGGCGAATCGCCCGCGGACTACATAGCCAAGATAGACAAGACGCTGGCCCCCAAGGGGCAATTGCAGCCGGCCACACCGCCGATGTCACAGCCACCTGTTGCGAGACAGCCAGAATCTAAGCCGGCTGTCGAGCAGCCAAAGGAACAAATGCCGGCTCCCGCAACACAGGCACAGGTCAAGGAGGCCGCAGAACCTGCCCCGGGCGTTGCTGTGGCGACGGAAGGCCAATCACTGGCAACCGGGACCGGCGAACCTGAACAGGAGCAGACCGGCTACATAGGCGTCATTAACCGCCGAATAAGCGTAATCCGCGGCCGGACCAAGGCCGTTGTCAATGATGCCACAGCCAAGGCAGAGGGCTTTATCGGCCAGGGTCAGTTTGACAAGGCCAGCCAGGCCGTCGAGGTCGCCGAGAAAGAGGTTTATGAAAATCAGCAGCAGCTCGGCGACTATTTGTTCAATCAGTACTCAGGCCAGTTGAAGCAACTGTCGGAAAGAATAGCCGAAGGACAGAAGCTGCAGGCACAGCAAAAAGAAGACGAAAAGCGGACAAAGGCCGAGCAGGTCCAGCATGAATACAAGAACAAGATGGCGGTCGAACGGGAAAAAAGGATCGCCGATTTGCTCCGGAATGCCGTCAACTTTCAGAAGCAGCAACGGTACAAAGAGGCCCTCGGCCAGCTCGAAATGCTGCTTGCCATAGACCCGCAGCACAATCAGGCCCTTATTCTCAAGCAAACACTCGAGGACGTGGTGAGCTTCCGGGAGCAGCTTGATATAGAGAAGGAAAAGGGCAGGGAAAGAGTAGACACAATGATGAAGATAAAGGAGGCGACGATTCCGTATGCGGCAGAGATGACGCATCCCAAAAACTGGAGGGAAATAAGCGCTAAGCCGACGCGTCAGCTCGAAGAAGCAGCCGGTTGGGATCCTGCCGACGCAGCGGTGGAAAAGCAGCTTGACGAGATAGTGGACCTGCCTGGGTTGTCTCCCGAGATGCCGATGCGCGAGGCGATTAGACTATTGGAGAACTCTGTAGAGCCGCCCCTGAAGATATCGGTAACCTGGGGCGATTTGTCCAACAATGCCAACATCGACCAGACAACGGCGATAAACATGGATCCGTTAAGGGGTGTTAAACTGCGTGCGGCGCTGGAGCTTTTACTGCGGTCCGTTTCGGCAGGTGTGGCCAGACTGGATTATATTATCAGAGACGGCGTTGTCACCGTGGCAACGCAGCAGTCACTGCCCAACAATATGGTGCCGCTGGTTTATGACGTTGCCATACTGGTAAGTCGACCGGCAGATTACTACGTCAGCGCTGGTGGTGGCGGCGGCGGTGGCGGCCGTGGTGGCGGCGGTGGCGGCCGTGGCGGCCGTGGCGGCGGCGGCGGCAGCCGTGGCGGCGGCGGCGGTGGTGGCGGCAGTAGTGGTGGGTACTTTGAGGAGTATTTCGATGAAGACGAACAGGACCTCGACAGGGAGACCATTCGCCAACAGGCCGATGGACGAATGGATAACCTCGTTACACTCATCGAGGATACGGTTGCCCCGGATAGCTGGTACAGTGCCGGCGGGCAGGCGACCCTCACCGCCTCCTATGAAAGCAAGAAACTTGTCATTCTCCAGACACCCGAGAGTCATCGTAAAATAGCAAGTTTGCTGCGGGACATGCGTGGAGCGCTTGGTCAACAGGTCTCCATCGAGGCCAGATTCTTAGTCGTTGGTGAAAACTTCCTCGAAGAAATCGGCCTGGATGCGTATGGTAATATCTACCTTGGTAAGAATTTCGGTTCATCCCCATGGCGACTGGAGTCGTTCGATCTCGCGTCGCCTGAGTCGACGGGGCTACCCGGCAGTTTTGGTTACACGGACCAGACGGCGGGGGTTCAGTTCCCGCCGGGATATGCCCCCCCTGGTTCGAGCACTCTGCAAACCATCCCCGGCGGCGCTCTATTAACGAGTTTCGGCGGAAATTTAGGAGGCATACTCGATGACCTCCAGGCCAATTTCCTTATCAGGGCAACTCAGGCGCACCGTGACACCGAATCCCTGGTTGCGCCGAAAGTTACCGTGCTCAGTGGCGAATCCGCCACGCTGCAGGTAAAACGCACTATTCGCTACCCAACGCTGCCGACAGTCAGCAGTAGCACTAGCGGGAGCACCGGCGGCGGCGGTTTCAGCAGCAGTGGCTCCACGTTCCAGCAAAACTATAGTGAAATACCCACAGGTCCCACGCTCAATATTACTCCGACCATCACCCCGGACAAGAAGCACGTGTTGCTTAACATTGTTGCCGAGCTGCAGGACTTCCTCGGCTTTGATACCACTAAGGTCGAGGTACCTATTGTGGGAACTGCCGGAACGCCGACAAACATCTTCACTTACAACGTGACAACTCCTCAAACGGAGAGGTCGAGGGTGAAGACCCGCGTGAGCGTTCCGGACAGCGGGACACTGTTGCTCGGGGGCCTGAAGAGGACCGCGGGCATAGAAAAGGAGGTCGGTGTGCCGGTTCTGAGCAAGATACCTGTCCTTGGAAGGTTATTTACCAATCGCAGCAAGACCAGCGACCAAAGGGTCCTGTTGATTCTGGTTAAACCGACAATAATCCTGCAGGAAGAGGCCGACGCGGAGGCCATCGCGGCAATGGAGGGCCAGCATTAGGGGTTCCATCAAAAAAACTGTCCATATAAGCAGAAAAAGTGTAACGGATTCCCGCGTATATGGACTTGTATAATGGCTGAACCTGGTGGGCAGCCGGAAATTGGTGGCTCTAAATTGTGAGGAGCGTGGTAAAGATGAATCGCCAGATTCTGATTGGCTTAGTGGCTTTATTGGCCGCAAATTCTTTATTGTTGGCTGAACAGCCCGCTTATAGACCCGGAGTCGTGCTTGTGCGTTTCGCAAATGAGCCGAACGCAACAGCCAAGAGTACCATATTAAATTCAGCTCTGGGCAGTAAGAGCTTTTCGAAAGATTCAATCAAACGGGAATATACACTCGTGAAGGGCTTGGCGCAGGTCTCGCTGCCGACCGGTGTTTCGGTCGAAAATGCTGTAGCTTCCCTCAAGCAATCATCCTCGATTTTATATGCCGAGCCGGACTACAGACTTGAACTGCTCGCGATTCCCAATGATACGAGGTTTGGTGAATTGTGGGGTATGCGCAACATCGGCCAAGGAGGCGGAACACCAGGTGCCGACATCAGCGCTCCGGAGGCGTGGGATATTTCCACCGGCTCCAGCAGCATTATTGTTGCTGTTACCGATACGGGCGTCGATTACACCCACCCCGACCTGGCGGCCAATATGTGGGTCAACCCGGGCGAAATCCCCGGCAACGGCATCGACGATGACCACGACGGCTATATAGACGACGTTTATGGGTGCGACACGGGCGATAATGACGGCAACCCGATGGACGATTCCGCTTACCCAGGGCACGGCACTCACGTCTCAGGCACCATCGGCGCGGTTGGCAACAATC
>Ga0315284_10012905_pt1 | contig 11898 bp, 6 predicted proteins | sample YL17G09_16_MG_FD_203696 | JGI IMG/M metagenome (GOLD analysis project Ga0315284, IMG submission 203696) | Sediment microbial communities from Yellowstone Lake, YNP, Wyoming, USA - YL17G09_16 | ecosystem: Environmental > Aquatic > Freshwater > Lake > Sediment | place: USA: Wyoming | collected...
ATGATATTTTGATATTTGAAGCGGTCGTAAAAATCGCGCACGAGCTTCCACCAACTTGCGTCATTGTCGATTACGCTGCGCAGGGTGTTGAGAAAAAGCGCGCCCTTGAAATACATATCCTGAGGCGGGGTGCTGTTGACCTCGGACTGTGAAATGACCGGCTGCTGATTTCTCACCTTCGTCTTGTAGCCGTTGACATACTTGATGGCATCTTCGTAACCGAACATGTGCTCGACATACACAACCTCGGCATAGGTGCCCCAGCCTTCGTGAATCCACTCGTCGGAAGTGTCCGCCGCGGTGATGCTGTTGCCGAACCATTCATGGGAGCTTTCGTGAATGATGATGAAGTCGAACTTCATACTGACGCCGACTCCGGTCCAATCCCGCTCCAGATAGCCGTTCGCGAAGTGGTTTCCATAGGTGACCGCGCTTTGATGCTCCATCCCGGAGTAAGGAACTTCGATCAGCTTATAGCCGTCCTTCTTGAACGGGTACGGACCAAAGTATTTTTCAAAGCACTGAATCATGGTCTTGGCCTGCGGAAACTGCCGCCGCGCCTTTTCCAGATTCTCCGGCAGGCAATAGAAATCGAGCGTCATGTCGTTCAGCTTGTCACTGAAGTGGGTATAGTTGCCGATATTTAATGACACGCAGTAATTGTTGATGGGGTAATGGATCAGCCAGTCCCACCGCGTATATCCATCGCCAAGGTCGGTCTTGCCCTGGAACTGCCCGTTGGAAACATCCACAAGGTCGTTGGGAATCGTCACTCTGAGGCGCATGTTTTCGACCTCATCGCGCTGCTGATCCTTATTCGGCCACCACACGCTGGCGCCGATTCCCTGGCAGGCGGTATTGATCCAAGGATGACCGGAGGCATCTTTCCGGAAGGTGATGCCGCCGAAGCGCCCGGTCTCTGCAGGATTGCCCGAATAATGGAAGTCGATCGAAACCACGGAGTTCTTCCGGAGTGTCTGAGGAAAATCCACAAAGACAGCATTGAATTCCCGCTCGTATTTCAGCTCCGCTTGGCCGAGCAGGATCTTGTCCACTTTCATATTGGCATAAAGGTCGAGTTGGATGCGCGCATCATCCTTCAGCATCCTGAAGCGAATCGTATTCTTGCCGTTGATGGACTTCTTCTCGGGATCGACGCGGATGTCGAGATCATAGGAGAGCAGGTCATTGTTGGCGCGATAGGGACCATAGGCGCCGCGCAGGATATCAGCACGGGTGACAGGCTTTTGAGGCGCCTGCGCGGTTACCCAGGTAGTAAGGCTGAGGAAAGAAACGAAAATGAGATTGCGAATCAAGTATCCACGCATCGATCGACCTCAGGAGGATTATGAATTGTCAAGAACAGCAACCCCGGTTCCGCCGTAGCGTAGCACAGGAAACAGTGCACAAAAACGGATAAATCCTTGCTGATTAGGCAGGGAAGGCAACAGATCAACGCAGTCTCCCATGCACCAAGGGCGCACCCAGGTGCATGAAAACTGATGGCCTTTTTAAGGCAGCCACGAATGACACGAACTTCTTATCCATTCGGGTCGTTCGTGGCTGTTTTTGCAGTTTTGAGGCGGATTATCTTCGAAGCCGTCCCTCATGCGCCGGTGGCGCACCCTATGACGCATGAAAAGCACAGCCGTTGCGCGAAGCGCCTTGGAATGCGGCGGCATGACGCCGCTTTGAAGACTACGAAAGCGGCGTCATGCCCTGCACCTTACAAGCATCTCTGGTTTGCTGTGCCGCACCTTCGGCGCTCAATTATGATGCCTATCCCTATCCCGGCCTGACGGCCGGGCCTATTCACTGCCGGCCTTGTCAGGCCTTGAAACAGGCCGGGGCTATCGCCGTGCCGTCTCCTGGAGGCTCAGGCTGAGCCGAGTTTTTTACGGTACGCGCTGACGGCAGCAAACCCAGGCGCGAAGCGCCGGCAGTGAATAGCCCCGCGCATCAGCGCGGGGTTGGGGAGACGTTGGCAACGAGGCCCAAGGGGCCGGCACATTTTATTTGCGCTCATGTCTACGCCCACAGAAATGCGTGTAAGGTGCAGGTCATGCCGCCGCACTCCAAAGGCTCCGCCTATTCTCGGAACAGAGTCCGCAAAGAGAAGTCATTCGAAAGCAGAATTCCGCGGCAATCCCGGGGCGCCATGTGTTGAGGCTGTTGCGGCTAAGTTGCTCCCCGGGTTTCGTGGTCCCAATCTTGGTAGCCGCCCCGGCTGATTTGCCCCTATAATCGCCCCCCTGGAATACGGTCGACAGTGAAGGCCCATGAAGTACACCCATGGAATTGTTCCTGGCATTGCGATTGCGATCATCTGCACGGCCATCCTGATCCCGATTGTCCGACAGGCCTCGGGGCGCAGCGGGGAGCGGTTGCAGGCGGCCGCGGTCACCTCGTCAAATCCAGCAGGCTGCACTCCGCGCCAATAGCCTCCCGTACCATTCGTGGCTAGGTTTTTCCCACTGTCTAAATCGCAATGCCTACCTAAATTCGCTTGCTCTCAAGGCTCACTCGGGATAGAAATGCTTCTTCCAACTGGCGGAAAGCTGGAACCTGTCGTACTACGTTCGCGATGTTATCCTGTGAGTCTTGGGGCCATTGAATCTTTGCGGCGGCCGGTCAGGCTTGCCGCCTCGATTGTTGGACTCGGAGATTCACGAACACGAGGCAATAAGAAGCTCCGGAATCGGCAAACTCAGTGAGTTCAGCCGCGTGTCCGGAGATTACCTGAGGGCAATTACATTCTCCTCACCAAGAGGTTTTTCATGAACAGGCACACAATCACCATACGAATACTACTGGCGCTGGCGATTGCGGCGACGCCATTTTTGCTCTTCGCCCAACAGACGAAGCAGGCAAAACCCGGAAAAGCGCCTGCAAAGCCGGCGATCACCGAAGCCGACCTTGCTGCCGCCAAGCCGGGGCGCGATCCCAATCAGCCGATCGACGAGGAATACACAAAGAAAATCAAGGAGTACACCACCGAGACGTTCTTCCTCTCGCCCGTGGTCGACTATATGCCGGCATCCAAGACCGTCCCGACGCCGAAGGCCATCCTCGGCGATATCGCGGGCGCAGAGGGCAAGCTTCCCTACACCAAGGAGGTGTATGACTATATGCGCCTCCTGGCAAAGTCGACGCCGCGCGTAAAGGTCTATACCATCGGCACGACGGAGGAAGGCCGCGAGATGATCGCCGTTGCAGTCGCCTCGGAGGAGTTGATGGCGAAGCTCGACCAGAACAAGGCCGACCTTGCCAAACTCGCCGATCCCAGGACGATCAAGATGGATGACACGATCGCGGATGAGATCGCGAAGCGCGCTGCGCCGATCTACTACATCACCGGCGCGATTCACGCCAACGAAGCCGGCGCGCCCACGGCCCTCATGGAATTGGCCTACCGCCTGGCGGTCGATGACAGCCTGTACATTCGAAACATTCGCGAACATGTCATCACGCTCATCACGCCGGTGGTCGAGCCCGATGGACGTGACCGTGCTGTTGACGTTTACCTGTGGAAGAAGAAGCACCCGAACGACACGCCGCCGAACGTGATCTACACGGGCCACTACGTCGGTCACGACAACAATCGGGATTCGATGGGCCTCACGCTCAAGCTTACGCAGAACGTGCTGAATACATTTCTGGATTGGAAGGCGCAGATCTTGCACGACCTGCACGAATCGGTCGCGTTTCTCTATGACAACACCGTTGGAAACGGCCCCTACAACGCGTGGCTCGATCCCATTCTCACCAACGAATGGCACATGATCGGGTGGAACAACGTCAACGAGATGACGCGCATGGGGATGCCCGGAGTGTTCGCCTGGGGTTCGTTCGACACATGGTCGCCCGGTTACCTGTTTTTCATCGCAGCGACCCACAACGGCATCAGCCGCCTGTATGAAACCTACGGAAACGGCGCCAGCGCGGACACGGAAGAGCGGACGCTGTCGGCAGGTGATACGGCGCGCACATGGTTCAAGCAGAATCCGGCGATTTCGCGCGTGCGCTGGTCACTGAGAAATAACAACAACTACGAGCAGACCGGCATCATCGTCTCGCTTAATTACATCGCGAACACCCGGTTGACGCTGTTGCGCAACTTCTACGATAAGAGCAAACGATCGATCCTCAAGCCGAAGATGGAAGGTCCCGCGGCGTACGTGTTGCCGGCAAGCGATCCTCGGCAAGGCACGCAGGCCGAGCTCCTGCGGCTGCTTCAGAAGCAAGGCGTGGAAATCTCGCGCGCGACAGCGGCCTTCACCGTGAATCTGCCTGCAAGGCCGCAGGCGGCCGCCGGCGGACGCGGCGGCAGAGGCGGCGGTGGACGTGGCGGCGGTGGAGCTGCCGCGGCAGCCGGCGAGGCTCAGGCCCAGCCCGCACAGCCTCCCCAACCTCCCGCGCCTGTGACGCGGGAGTTCCCCGCGGGCAGCTATATCGTTCGCATGGACCAACCCTACTCCCGCATCGCCGACACGCTTCTTGATTATCAGTATTGGGCGCCGAACGATGCGCAGGCGCGGCCGTACGATGATACCGGCTGGACTTTCCCCGAGAGCTTCGGCGTGCAGACGGTTCGCATCACTGACGCCAAGGTGCTTGACGCCCCGATGGAACTGGTAAAGGGCGCGGTTAAGGCCACGAGCGGTGTCGGCGGACAGGGTTCAGTGTTCGCCATCAATCATAATGCGGACAACGCTCTGATCACGCTGCGCTACAGACTCAAAGACGCCGATATGCAGATGGCTGAAGAGCCCTTCGAATCGAGCGGCACGAAGTTCAACCGCGGCTCGTTCATCATCAAGGGCGTCGCCCTGGCGGACCTGGACAAGGTCACCACAGAACTCGGCCTGAAGGCCTATGCACTCGCAGACGCGCCTTCGGTAAAGACTCATCCGGCGCGCGCGGCACGCGTGGCGATCCTGCATACCTGGGGCAGTACTCAGACGGAAGGCTGGTGGCGCCAGGCCTTCGATCTCTATGCGGTTCCCTACGATTATATCGATCCTGAGACAGTCAAGAAAACCGAGAACCTGCGCGCCAAGTACGACGTCATCATCTTCGGCCCGGGCGGCAACCAGAGCGCGGTAGAAGGCACGCCGCTCTGGAAAAATCCGATCCCGTGGAAAAACACGCCGGAGACGCCGAACATCGGCACCTGGGCGCAGACAGACGACACCCGGATCGGCATGGGCCTGGAAGGGCTCATCCATCTTCGCGACTTCATCGCCAAAGGCGGCGTCTACATCGGTTCGAACAGCAGCGCAGACTTCGCCATCTCGAACAACTTTGCCTATGGCGTCGGCTCCGTCAGTGCCGGCAGCACAACCCGCATCGTCGGATCGCTCCTGCGCACCAGGATTGTAGATGACGCAAGCCCGATCGTGTACGGCGTGCCGGATAACCTGGCGATGTACAGCAACAGCGGCGCGTGCTTCAGTGTCAGCGCTACCGCAGGGGGCGGCGGTCGTGGCGGCGGAGGCGGCGGCATGCCTCCAGCGGCCGCAGCAGCCGGCGGCGGACGCGGGGGCGGCGGAGGCGGTGGACGTCCGACAGGACGCGGCACGCAGGATGATCAGGATGTGGTGCAGGGCCGCCCACCGCTTGAGGGATCGAATCTCAAGCCCGTGCCCGAGCGCCCGCCGACGCAGCCCTGGCAGTACGCCTTGCCGACCGACGAGCAGCTCAAGACCAATCCGCCCAACATCATTCCGCCGGAGTTCCGTCCGCGGGTGGCGCTGCGCTTCGATGCACAAAACACGCTGCTCGTATCCGGCCTGCTCGATGGTGGCACGGACATCGCGCAACGCCCAGTGGTTGTCGATCAACCGGTAGGACAGGGCCACGTCGTACTCTTCTCAAACAACCCGATCTATCGCGGGGAAACGATCGGGAGCTATATCCTGGTTTTCAACACGATCCTGAACTTCGACAGCCTTAACGCAGGGCGGAAGCTGGATCAAAAGTGATGACGCGCTCCTGAACGCCAGGAGCCTCAGATGGCAGCAGATGGGCCCGGACTTTTCGCAGGGCCCATCTGGCGCCGATTACAACTCATCCCTGGAGTCAAAGAGGATCCAGATTTGCATAGCGATGACTCATCAGGCTGGAATCCGAAGGAATTGCGCCTCTTCCGAAGCTTCACGGCTCCGATCCATATTCAATCGTTTCTCAACCGTTTGCGCTACAATGACCAGCCGACGACCATGTCTCCGCGCCGGGTCATCAAGGAGCGCACCGCCCATTGCTTCGAAGGGGCCATGTTCGCCGCCGCTGCGTTGCGCTTCCTGGGCTATCCTCCCCTGATTGTCGATCTGGCTGCACACAATGACGACGATCACGTGATCGCAGTCTTCCGGCAAAACAGCTTGTGGGGCGCGGTGGCCAAATCAAACACGACCTTGCTGCGTTTCCGCGAGCCGGTGTACCGCGACCTGCGCGAGCTGGTGATGTCATACTTCGAGATGTACTTCAATACCAAGGGTGATAAGTCTCTGATCAGCTATGCGCGGCCCGTGAACCTGGCCCGCTACGATTGCCGCAAGTGGATGACAGACACGGAAGATCTCGACTACATCGGGGATTACCTCTTTGCAATCAGGCACACGAATGTCACACCTGAAGCGCAAAGAAAATTGCTGAATAAGGCGGACAAAGAGATCGTGAAGGCCTGCTTCCTGGGATCCGTACCGTCTGGCCTCTACAAGCCCCAATAACCAGTAGCTCCCTAAACAGCGGTAACGAAGATCCCCACTCGCTGCTGCCGGCGTGTTCTCAGCGCATCAGGGCGGATGCGCTCCATAAGATGGGGGCCTGGCCATGGAGGTCGCCCAGAATGCGGGGACGGTTCAGGTAATAGTCGAGATCATTGAGCTTATTCGTTCCCGCGCATACATCGGCCACATTGGCATCCTTGTCAAGCCGCTTCACCAGGCCGAGCCATGCCGCCCGTGCTGCTTTCCCATAGGTCTTGACATCCAGCCAGCCGTTTTTGACGCCCGTGACCATGGCAAAGGTGAACATGCCTGTGCCGGAAGTTTCAGACCACGCTTCCGGCTTGTCAATGAGTTGATGCCACAAACCGTCTTCGCCCTGGTACTTGAGCAGTGCAGCCATCATTTTCGAGTAACCTGCCAGGATCCGTTTCCGCCCGGGGTGATTTCGCGGGAGCGATCGCAGCAGTTCGGCCATTCCGGCAGCCACCCAGCCATTGCCCCGACTCCAATAAAAAGGCGTATCGAGGGCGTGAAAAAACAAACCGTTCGGCTGTTGCAGCTTGTCGAGGTAGGCACTCATGGTCAGCGCCGCGCGGTCGATGTACTTCTGATCATTGGTTGCGCGGTAGGCTTGCACCTGAACCGCCGTGATCATGAACATGTCGTCGATCCAATACCTCGCTTCCTTGGTGATTCCATCCGGCGTAGGATCTTCCCACTGGCGGTCGGCGAATCCCCTTCCCAGATCCAGATATTTCTGAGCCTTGGTCTGGATATAAGCCTCCAACGGAACTACGCCAAACACCCGGTAATCCACGTGCGCAGTCTGCGAAATCATGCTCGAATCCGGCGGCGTCATGAGTTGATCGAGTTTTTTGATCAGACGGGTTTGCAGATCCTTGTCCTTGGTAATCTGGGCAACGGTAAAAGCGCCGTACCACGCGCAGACTTCAGGATAAATGATGCCGGCGCCGGCCCTGGTCGGGTTGGATTGAGCACGAAATGGACGCACGACAAAGTTTTCCGCGACGCGCTTGCCGATGACCTGCGGCGATGCTCCGTCGGGCCAGTTCCTGAAATCCTGCGGCTGTGTCGCAGTCACACCGGCAGCCCCTGGAATAAGAATCACAGCCGCCAACAGAAACAAGAGCGTTTTGTGCCTGGCATTCATCGCGGGTCCCTCCTCTTTGTCACGCGTATTGATCCAATTCCACGTTCCGCTCAAACCCAAAGCTACTGACTGCTTCGAAAATAGCATTTGGCAGGACGGGTTGCAAAAGGCTGCAACATAATCTTATGCGTAGTGGCCGCGGGCTTTAGCCCGCGCATTGGCATACCCCAGTAATTCATGCGCCTGGGTGCGCTCCCAGTGCATAAAACGCTGCTCTCCGTCATTTGCCGCTGCTTATGCGGTACAACTGCACCGTGCCGTCGTTGATTTCGATCCGGAAATTCTTGAGGAGCTTGAGCATTTCCGCGCCGGCGAGGATGGTCGTGCCATATCCGTGTGCGGCAAAAACATTGGTCGGCCGGTGATAATAGAACGCAGGATCAAAGCCCATTCCGGTGCCGACACATGTCCCTTCCACCTGTCCCTGCGCATTCACCTTGGTCGAAACAGCATTCCAACCTAGAACCGCCATCGGTCCATACGCCATTGGATCGATCCAGCCTTTATTTATGGCATGAGAGATGCAATAGGTGTAAATCGCCGTGGCCGAAGTTTCCAGATATGAGTCGCTGTGATCGAGCAGTTGGTGCCAAAAGCCGCTCCCTGATTGGTACTGAGCCAGGCCCCGAACGTGCGCGCGCAGCAGGTCCAGGATTTGCGGGCGGTTTGGATGACCCGTGGGCAGCACATCCAGCAAATCCACCGTGGCCAGGATCGCCCAACCGTTGGCGCGCCCCCAGCGGAACTCGGGATGGACATCCATGCCCTCCACCCAACCATGCATGTAAAGACCTTTGCTCTTATTGAACATGCGCTGGGAGAATTGCAGGATCTGCTTTGTCGCATCGTCAAAATACTTGCGCTCGCCCGTCAGCTTGCCCATTTCCGCCAGTGCGGGGACGCTCATGTACAGATCGTCGAGCCAAAGCGTATTCGGTTGAGGACGGCTGCGCGCCAGCGTTGCATCGGACAAGCGAAGCTGCTTCGTACTGATATAGGCGATGTTGTTATCGATCAAGGGACGCACGTCGGCTCGGATACCCGTCCTCGAGGCCCGGATCATGGCGGCGCACATCGAGCCGGAATCATCCAGGGCGCGAGGATTCAGAACGGACCGGAGCGGATTTTCGCCCTGCGGATCATCCTTAAAGAGCGCACGGAAATGGGGAGCAACATCGGCAATGAACTTGATCCGCTTGGCCGTGTAGTCGGTAAACCTGGGATCTCCTGTTGCATCACCCGCCACCAGCATGGCCGAGTAGACGACGCCCCACTCATAGCTGATCAATCGAAACGATCCCGGCTCCAGGATGGAGTTGCGGTCGATCCTGGCAAAGTCGGCAATTTCCTGCTTGCCTTGCTTGTCTATGATTTTCGTCGGCGTGGAAGCTTCGAGATAATTGCGCACCCGGCTCAAAACCTCGGCTATTTGAGTGGCCTTCATCGGCCCATAAGGAACCGGATATTCGGGATTCAGCAGATATAACGCGGGATTGGTGTCATTCTGCTTCGATGTCCCCGTTTGCGTGCAGACCACCGGCGATAAGGCAGCCAGCAGGAGAAAGACGGCGAGTAAAAATCGGATCGGCTGTGTCATGACGTTCCTCTGTGCTCGAACACTATAAGTTATGATGAACGATCTTGACCGGCGGCGCGAGCAGGCAACATCAGGAAACCGTTGGCATATTCCTGCCGCCCCAATGCCTATTGTATCAATTTGCCCAACAATTAGCGTGCTTTATCTCCAAACCAACATGCGTTGTTTCTGCGATTCAGACCGTGGGCATCGCACACAGGATGAATCATACTCGGACAGGGCCGCGCGCGTAAGCAAGCGGGTATTTGAAAACTTTCAAGCGGCATTGGACGCATGCTGTTTGACTTTCACATATCCGCTTGCTGACGCGCGCGGCTCCGTGTCCTTCTGCCGCAATTTTTTGTTTTGTCCCATGTTGCGGCTATGGCTATTCGTGTCATTCGTGGCTGCTTTTGGCTTGTACTGTCTGAATGGCAGTTTTCTTGACACTACCTGGGGCGTCTGCGCTCCAAAGATGATAGAATCAAAATACTCGTGTTCAGGCAGCTTTATGGCAGGACTCACCAAGGAGGCATCCGATGATCCGCATGTTTGGATTGTATTCCGCACTTACAGCAGCTTCATTATTACTGGCGATCTTTATCATGGCATTCGGCCAGGAAAGGAATTCGAATATGCAGGATAAGACATCCGCGGCCCGTGCGCCGTCGATGCCGGCCCAGCCCTACGTCGTTGCGACGGCTCCATCCATCGACAGCACCATCAAAGACCTGCATTCCGCGAACAAGCTCCAGAATCTCATCGGTGCCGACAACATCGGCTGCCGCGTTTTCATCCAGCATGAGTTGGACGTTACCACGAACCAAGCCGAGGTTCACGACGCCGCCGACGATGTCTTTATTATCATGGAGGGAACAGCGACGTTTGTTCTTGGGGGAAAACTGGATGCTCCCAAGGAAACTCAGCCCGGAGAGTGGCGCGCGCCAGGCATCACGGGCGGCAAAGAATTCAAGGTAAACAAGGGCGACATCATTATCGTGCCCCGGGGCACCCCCCACAGAAGGATCACTGCAGGCCTGGATGTAACGCTAATGGTGATCAAGTCATCCGCGCCGGCCAAGTAATTTCTAACAAAGCCGGAAGCCTGCTCCTGTGATCAATGCTTGGACACGCTCGGTCCGGCATGGATCAAAGCGAATTCGGCTAACGCCGAGGCTGGGTCCGTGCCATAACCGGAAAGCGCTGTGAGTCGAAGATGCCGTGCGGTTACCGTTTCTGGCAATCGCACTTGCTGAGGCGCGAATGATGAGATCAACTCTCCGCGTTTCACTTCCCGCCACTGGGTGCCGTCGTCGCTCACCTGAATTGCATATTCGCGGATATCGCCTTCATGCTCTCGGTGATTCTGCCGGGGCATAAGAACCAGGCCGGAGATAGCCGCGGGCGCAGAAAAATGCACGGTTATTGCGTGCGGATGCGGCGCCCCCTTACCCCCTGACAGCCAGAATGTGTTCGGATCTCCATCGATAACGTTTGCAGCCGGGTTGGCAGGCCGGCTATCGGCAGTCGCCGTCGCGCCGAGACGTTTCATGATCGAGGTATCGAAAAACAGGCTGCGCATCTCCTGGGGTGACACCGCAACGCGCGGCTCGAACTTCGCGCCGACCATGTAGTCAAGTAGTGAGCGCCGCAGCTGAAGCGCGACGGGCCGTGCCGGCGAGGCTTACGGGCGTATCCGCCGGCCCGGCGGGGACATTACGGATGAACATTGAGAGAAAAACGAAGATCAGTGTTCCTTCCAGGATTCTCCGATACCTCATCGGATTTCTCCTCTTTGCTCCGAAAATAGAACCTGGAAGCGCGGGCTTTAGCCCGCCGCCACTGGATAAAGAATTAGGGGTTGTAAAGGACTGCAACATGATCTTATGTATAGTGGCCGCGGGCTTTAGCCCGCGCATTGGCGCATCCCAGTCATTCATTTTCATACGCCTGGGTACGCACCCTACACCTGGGAGACTGCGTTGAGATTTTGTGATTGCCCTGATGTCGCTTTGTATTTTCGAATCATTGTCCCATTTTCAAGGCGCGAGTGACAGATTCTCCCAGCGAACAGTCCAGGAGCCATCTGACGGAAATCCTGGGGCATGCTGTTGTGGCGCGTGCGGCCAACCGGCCGCCATCATGGCAACTGCATAGAGCAGGCCTCCATTGCCGGGCAGATAGCAGGGCAGGTTCTCTCGCTGCCAGTTATGCCCGTTCGGCGCGAACCGGTTCTTGGCTGCCGGCATGAGCAACGCATCGACAGCCAGCTTCGGCTCACCCAGGCGCGCCGCAGTCATGGCGGTGAGCGGATAGTCCCATCCCCAGGTTCTTTCCCATTGCCATTCCTTCAACACTTTGATCAGCGTGCGGCGCATGGTTTCCCGGTCGACCTCTTCCCCCGGCAACACGCCAAGCGC
>Ga0315284_10012906_pt1 | contig 11897 bp, 10 predicted proteins | sample YL17G09_16_MG_FD_203696 | JGI IMG/M metagenome (GOLD analysis project Ga0315284, IMG submission 203696) | Sediment microbial communities from Yellowstone Lake, YNP, Wyoming, USA - YL17G09_16 | ecosystem: Environmental > Aquatic > Freshwater > Lake > Sediment | place: USA: Wyoming | collected...
AACCCGAGGCCGCCTCAAAGCGTTCTTCGTACGCCCGCACATACTCGTCAAAGTGAGTCTCGAACAGTTGATAGAAGCCGGTGCGCTCGGGATGTCTTGGCCGATAGGCAGCCGGCGTTTCCGCAAGGAGGCAGCCGCCGGGATCCTCGGCCGGACAGAAGTCGGCCATACAGGGCCAGGCGATAACCGGCTGGTGGCAGGGCATGGCGGCAGTCGACCTCCCCGCGGCCACAGGGCCGCGATAGATCTAACTGCCGCAATGGGATTTGAGCCAGGGTTTTCTAACGGCGCCGAGTTTCTGTTCTCGTCGGATTACATGAGCTGCGATCAGGCGGTTTCGCTGGCAGAATGGCTCGCCGTGGGACAATACGACACTACCGCATCACCGCCAAGCTCGGCGAAGGTGGAATGGGAGCCGTCTATCGGGCCACGGACACCAAACTGGACCGCGACGTCGCGATCAAGGTCTTGCCCGACGCTTTCGCCGGCGACCGAGACCGGATGGCCCGCTTCACCCACGAAGCGAAGGTCCTGGCTTCGCTGAATCACCCCAACATCGCCGCCATCTACGGCGTGGAAGATCGCGCGTTAATCATGGAACTCGTCGAAGGCCATGACCTGCGGGGACCGCTACCCATGGCCACCGCCCTGAACTACGCCCGGCAGATCACCGACGCGCTCGACGCCGCCCACGAAAAAGGGATCGTGCATCGCGACCTCAAGCCCGCCAACATCAGGATCACCCCCGATGGCGTGGTGAAGGTGCTCGACTTCGGGCTGGCAAAACTCGCCGAACCAGCCAACGCCACAGCCGCCACGGCCGATTCCCCCACCATGACTTTCCGCGCCACCAAGACCGGCGTCATCATGGGGACCGCCGCGTACATGGCGCCTGAGCAGGCCCGCGGCCAGGCCGTCGACAAGCGCGCCGACATCTGGGCCTTTGGTGCGGTGCTGTTTGAAATGATCGCGGGCAAGAAGCTTTTCGACGGCGAGTCCACCGGCGACATTCTCGCAGCCGTCTTGAAGAGCGAGATCGACTGGTCGCAGCTTCCGAAGGAGACGCCCGCAAGCGTGAGGCGCTAACTGGAACGCTGTCTCGAAGGCGACCGTAAGAAGCGCCTGCGGGATCTGGGCGACGCATGGTTGACGATGGACGTGCCGGCGCGCCTGGCTGCCGTGGGCTCTCGCCGGACTCATGGCCGTGGCTGCCATCACGGCCCTCTGGGCGCCTTGGCGGGAGCCGCCCGGTGTCGCCGATCGGGCGCCCATCTATGTCGACCTGGAAACCCTCGAGGGCCCGGTGTTGCAACCCGCCATTTCGGCCGACGGAAAAACCATCGCCTTTACCGCGGGGTTCTGGGGCGAAACTCAAATCGGCGTGCGCCAACTCGATCAGCCTAAGTACAGGATTTCATTAATACAGTTTTCCATTTTGCACATCTCGGACCTTCATCGATCACCTTATGATCCGAAATCAAACGGTGAACTCATATCGGCGCTTATCAGCGACCGCGAGCGGTACCGTCACGAAACTCCAAGGATAGCTGCACCAGAGGCTCAGGACTCCTGATCCGATAGCCGCAACATATTGATTTTGTTGCGAAATGCAAAACAGGAGGGATTCTGACGTGCGACCAACTCCGGAAGGTATCAGGAAAGAAATCCATCATATATTTTGCAAGGCATTTATTATCAGCGGCTTACAGTGATAAAAGTAGGATGGGATATGAGATGCCTAAGTCGTTGGGGAAAAGCGGTATCAGGGTATTATCTTAGAGGTCAGGAGTCCTGAGGCTGATACTCCGGGCTTTGCTGGCATTCTCTGGCTGGGATTGAAAGAAGTACTTCGAGGGCGCGCCGGATTGATTTGCGCAGCCTGCGCCCGCAGACAGGACGGAACCCGCAGGAACGATAGGACGAGCAAGCGGCCTGACCGCGGTGCATTTTGTGCGGCTCAAGCTGACGCGCGGCACCCAGCTTATTTCCGAAAACCTCTACTGGCGGGGCCTCGAGGAAGGAAACTATCGGACACTTCGCGAACTGCCGAAAGCCACCATCGAGTTCTCTGTCCGCGCGGAGCGGCAGGGGGACCGGTGGATTTTGGCGACGGAGATGGTGAACCTGTCAAACACCCCGGCGTTGATGCTGCGGGTAAAGGCGATGCGCGCAAAGAGCGGCGATCGCATCCTTCCCGCGGTCCATAGCGACAACTACATCGCGTTGATGCCCGGGGAAAGGCGCACCATCACCACCGAAATAAAGCACTCCGACACGCGGGGCGAAAATCCCGCCATCCAAATCGAGGGATTCAACGTGGCGGCCACCGCCAAAAATCCGCGGCAACAGACGGAATAGGCGCAATCCGCAGCGTCAAGTTGCAGGCAGATCCAGGCTGTGCATGGGTTGGATCCCCGGCCAGGGCTGATTCCGCGAGCCAGATAATCGACAAGGTTTTCGCTGGAGATCCGACAATCCATCCTCAGGAAGACCTTCGAAGGAGATCCCCTGCTTCGAACGGACGCCTTGCCTGATATGCATACTCGATGATAGAGTATGCATTATGAAGAATCGCATGACTCTCACTATTGATCCGGCGGTTGCGAGGCGCGCCAGGAAGGCAGCCCGGGCAAAAAAGGGCTTTGTTGCGCTACCTGGAGGAAGTTCGAGGCGGCCCGCTGGTGCTCCGCTGACAGATTGTTACATGCGTATCATGGCATGGATGATTCCTTGCGCTCCAAGTCTCCGCATTCCTCTGGTCCGTTTACCCCCAATCGACCTGAAGCAAGTTGCGTGCCCGATGATGTTGAGAGAGTGGTTGCTCGACAAAAGCCAAGTACAGCAACAACTTGAACTATTGAGCACCGCGTCAGATATGTTGATTTGCGGAATTACTTGAAATGACTTCGGTGTGAACCAGATTGAATTGGATCTCGGGATTTACGAGCGGGCTTGAGATTGCCGCTTCCTGATGCTTGCTCGCGCTACGTGTGCCAGATCTTGTCCCGAAGAGGACGGCCTGGATACGGCCTCCCTTCTCGAACGAAATTGTCCGCCATCGATCGAAATGCTTTTCCGCAAGCCGGCGAACAATTTCCACCCTCCTGAGAGGTTCGGCAAAGCTGGGCGGGTTGTCCAATTGTTCACCTTGACTTCCATCGGCTCCTCATGTGCGCCACGGAATCAGGTGGCGATGCTATTGAGACGCGCGCCTTCGGATCTTTTTCAACCTCTTACCCGGATGGTCAGGTGCGTCGCAAGGATGTCATGGCCTCCGCGACCCTTCAACCATAAGCAGATCGTATATAAACCGCGCAATTCGCGTTTGAAGGACACCTCGCATTCAAATCTCCCATCGGCGTGAGTGATAAGGCTGCCGGTGCTTCCGTCTGAGTAGAATCGGCCCGGCCTACTCACGGGATATTCATACTCCACATCGTCCGGGAGGCCGTAAGAGTAGGTCCTGTTGAGTTCAACCACCGTCATCGGGCAGGGCAGAGGTTCGTAAAAGACTGCCACGCTCTTGGGCGGGTGTTTGGTGTTGAGCACTCTTCCGGACAGCAGGATCGTTTGACCGAGTCGCGCCTCGCGCGGTACGTCGTCGGAAAGATCGACGTAATGCTTGATAAACTCCTGTGTCATGCGGAACCCACGATGGCTGTAATCCAGGCCGACACCGACATGAGTGTGCATAGGGTCAGGATATTCCTGCGGTGCCCGTCGTCGGGCGGACGTTCCGACATCATAGACTCATGACATCGGAGGGCCATGGAAAGCACGTCGTCCAGAGTTACGATGCTATCGGCGGTAGAGTCCATGCGGCTGCAGTTTTCATGCACGCTGTTCGTGCCACCCGCGAATGAATAACGGTGATAGGGCTTGTAGCCTTGCAGATTCCAGTGGGCCATGTAGCCGTTCAGGAGCATTTCCCGGCAATGACGGTCGCCCACCTCCGATGCCAGCTCCTCCCAGTGCACTGGCGCCAGGCGATGGTCGAGTCGATCCTCGTTGATCCGCTCCGGGAGCCGACGCTTTACATCGTCGATGTCCCACGGCGTTATCTGTGCGGCAGGTATTATTTTGGGGGAGCGTCTCAGCCAACCCATTAGACAGGCCATAAATCAGGGGCGAGCAAGCCGTTATCCTGCGCGCGCGCGAGGTCGCGTCCTTCATGGAGCGCATGGATAGCGAACGCCGGGAAACCGGACCTCAGGCATGATATGTGGATTTCGTCAGGATCCCCGGAATCCAGAAATTCGACTTGCGGGCCGAACAATCCTCTGTATGTTCCGCCCGCGTCAGCGAGCCTGGAGTTGCATTCAGCCGCTGTGCGCACGACGCAAACATCGTTCAATACTTGCTGGGCATGCACCTGCGGCAGCATGGCCTCGGAGAATCCCAGGAATTGTCTGATTTCTCGAATCTTCCTTGATAGATAAAATGCAGCTTTTTCCACACCGTGCAGCTCAATCATGTCCAGAATATCCATGCGCTGAACGGGTTGAAAGAGATACTCTGAGTAATTGGCCAGGCGATCCAGCAAGGTGTTGTGACCTTGCCGGTAGTGGTCTCCCAGGTGGTTGCACGTGTCGTAGGATGTTTCCACGACAGCCCCGTCTTCCCGCGGGCAGGGCCTAAAAGCCAGCGTCTGGCCGGCATGCTGCTGCATTTTCACCTCGCCGACTATACGCCCGTACAACTCTTCCAAACCGGCGGAGTCAAGTACGGTGGCAGCAGTTGTTCGGCTGTACTGAGGAGGCACAGCCGTGACCCCCTGCCATTGCGCTGCCAGATATGCGGAGAGCGCGGCGACAAACGAAGAAAAGCCGCGCGCCGTCTTCTCAATTTCCTCATGGAATTTCACGTTGATATCTGCCCGGACGATGTTCGCAACGGCAACCGAATTGAGCAGGACTGTAAGTAGCTTGTGCATGGCAGAGTGTGCGTCGTTGAGCCGGCTCAAATCCCGTTCCAGTTCCTTGATCTGAATCAGTTTCTGACGATACGCCGCGCGCCGCACAAAACGACGGCGAAACCAGACGGACAGGAGAAGCAGGTCAGCCCTCGCCTGCTCTAGCTCGGCGACTCTTCTTTGTATCAATGGAAATAGTGCACGGGAATCTGCGATGAAAGTATCAAGCAGGCTGCCCACCAACGTCCTGGCTTCGCCTGGCCTGTGCGGAGTCGAGCCCATGAGCAGCCGGAATGCCGACCTGAAAAGGCCTGCTTGCGCCGCGACCTCAGGCCTCAGATGCGGCAGTCGGGTGCCGATGGCATCGAGAACGTTCGCAGCCCAGGCGAGCTCGGATTCATCTTCCTCACGTTCCGGCACGGGTTCGGCGACGAGCGCCAGGATCGCCTCATAGTGCTCTTTGAAGATTTCGAGTATCGTCGAGAGGTAGGGCTCGATACAAAAAAGCCACTCAAAAAGCACCTTCCCAGACTGCGTTGCTTCACCCTTTGGCGGGGGTAGCAGTCTGCGACCTTCCAGGGCATCGACAAATTGCTTGCCTCCCGCCAGGTAGCTCGGCGCCTCTGCCAGAAATTTCTGCAACTCGTCCTCGGCACAGTCGTTGAGAGATTTGAGCAAGCGGGCAAGCGGCCTCTTGATCTGGCCGAACGCGCCACGGATTTCTTCCTCGCAGGCCTGACGTTTCTCGTCGGCCTTCGCGGGATCAAAAGATTGCTTCAGGGCGCTCGCGGAGACAGCCGGCACTTGAGGGACTTTGGCTCGTAAGGACTCGATGTGGCGGTTAACGAACTGGTCGGCACGACCCTGGATAAAAGCAAGTGCTCCTTTGTCTACAGCCAAGGACTCTTCGTCCATGAATCCCCGGCGGAACAGCTCCAGCTGAAAACGCGCCTTTAGGTGGGCGAGCGTTTCAGGGCGGTAATAACGGAGGTAACAAGCGCCGACCGTTGAGTAGGAGCACTTGATACTGCACACCTTCAATTTGTTCCGGATTGCGCCAAAGCCGGTATGCTCGATGTGGCGCCGAACGGCCGGGTCGATGAGTTGCCGACAAAGTACTTCCCTGAGTTCCTCCTCCGGGAGCCCGTTAGAGGGTCTCTCGCCTGCAGACGCGGATGCGGTCATTTCCTCGAAGAGATCGGTCGGCAATCGGTTGACGAAGGCTATATCCAGAAAGCGTACACACCCCACCAGGCCTTCGAGACCTTGAAAAAATCGAAACATGCGAATCTTTTCTTCACTGCCGGCAGTGGCCGGAGCGAGCAGAACCGTGAGGCTGATGGATTGTGCACCGGGTAATGCCACGGCCAGTACGTCGCTGACCTGTTGCAGGATCTCCAGGCTGTGGTCAGCCTGTGGCACAAAAGATGATGCCAACAGGCTGACCTCCGGTTCGGGCAGCTGAAGCCGTGTTTTAGCCTCTTCACGGGCTTTGACCACGAGATCCCGAAGTTCGCGTAGGGCCTCCGCACCAGGTTTGAACAGCCAACGGAATTCATTGCCGCGGCTGGGCTCCGGCAGCAATTCAGCCACCGAGCAGGCAATCGGATCGAGCCCCCATACCACTAAAGGCCGCGCTGGCATAGTCCCTCAGTAACCGCGGATATACTTGTCGATATTCATTCCGTACCTTCTGACGTCGAGGAAATCATCCAGCTCCTTGATCTCGCGGTAGGTCAACCGCGCGCTGATCAGGCGGTTGAAATCATGCTTTTCCAGTCGTTCGTGGACAGCCTTTGTATAAGCCCTGATGGCAGTCTTCAGCTCGTCCTGAGACATCGACTTGACCTTTTCGGTAAGCAGCTTGATGAGTATCTCGAGCACGTTGTTGGGCTGCCCTTTGACCTGTCCCTGGACTTCGGCATACATGTCCCGGAAGAGGAGCCACACTCGCGGTTCGTTGAAACTCATGGCCCGGATTTCCGGCGAGTCCAAGGTGAACCTGTGCCCCTTGGTCAATTTCTCGTCTTTGATAACGTCAATGCCAGGGACAATGGCCATGCCCAGGACACGCAGCGCCTTATTGTCCAGGTCGCCGGCAGGAAACAGGTCGGGCACGTTCATCTCGAGGTCGCGGTCGATGTGGTAAGTGGGCGTGATTTCCTCTTCGTACTGTTGCTTGCTTTGGTCCAGGTCGGCGAGGAAATGCAACGGCAGAGCCGCCGCATAGCTTAAGAGCCAAATTCGATATTTGTCGCCTGTGGTGGAATAAGTGTGGTCTGCATTGATGGCGTAATTGGCTTTGACGGCAGATACGAACTTCTCGAGGCTCGCCTTGTCTCTCTCCTTATCCTCCACTCCCAGGTTGATGATCTTGTCGTAGTGCGGCTTTTGGATCATGTTCAACTGCCCGGGACAGAAGCTCCACATTGCGGAGGACAAAGCAAAAAGCTGGTCGATGCGCTCGCTTATGTAAGCTTCCCTGTTTCCTCGTGCGATTCCGATGATATCCATTGCCTCGATAACACCGACGTCTGCCAGGTCTTTGTACTTCTCCATGCAATATGTCAGGAAAAGACCCGCCAGATTCCTCGCCTTCTCTTCCGGCTTGTCGGTCGGAGTCTTTTCATATTTCGCGAGGTAATCTTCAGGTTTTTGCAGGTTATTGTCGGACTTGAATTGCGGGTAATCTAAATCGAACGAGTCCCGGGAGCATAGCGCTTCCGTTTCCTTTCGCACAATCACGGCGTGGCCACCGCCAGCAATGATCTGCGTTGGCTTGGACTCGCACAAGACCTTGAAGTTTCCCACTTCTGTCGTATACTGCCGCCTCAAAGAGCGCTCCGCCTCGAGTAGCGCGTTAGTCACATCCGAGAGTCGGGGTACGCTCGCCGGGGCGCCAGCGCTCAATAACGCCTGCAGATCTTCATAAAACTTCTTCTCATAAGCCAGGCACTGCCTGCGTTGGGAGGTTTGAAGAATCTGGTCGACCGTAACCACCCAATCATTTATGAGGGTCTTTCGAGTGCCACCTAAAACCGGTATATACCTGGTCTTTGCAGCATTGTTTAATATTCCCGACGCGTTTTTTTCGAGATTGCCCTCCGCGGCGGCAGCCTTTTCCAGTTCGCTGGACGCATCGTTCAAAAACGGGGTGAAGTATTGGCTGGCCGAATTGATCCATTCTCGGCGGTATGCCGGATCTCGCTCCATCTCCGCCAGTCTCCGTTCGAATGCGCCCAACTTGTCTTTGATGAAATTCGCTCCTTTGGATTTGTAGATTCCGTCTAAGATCTTTTCCTGACTCTTTTGAGCGGCCTGTTTTCGAGCGCTGAGCATGGCAGGAAACTGGCTGTCGGCAAGTTCTGCGTTGCTAGCGGGTGAAAAAGGTATGTGAGCGGGGGATGGACAGACTTCCTTGCGCACGACTTCGCGGGCGCCGAGGATTAGATTGGTGACGAAAGTTCTGACATTCTCGTCCGCATTCTTTGCTAGTTGAGCCTGGCGATCTTTTTCGCCCGGCCCACTCTTGAGTTCCGCAATTGCTTTCCGGCAGAGTTTCAGTGCAACCTCGAGAGAAACGAGGCGATGCATCTCACGAGCCGGATACAGGATTGAGCTAACACCAAAGCTCGAGTATCGCGCGTGTTTCCCCCCCCAGAGCCTGGCGCTTTGTACCGTCACGTGGTTCAACAGGTTGTCCACCACGCTGGCCACGTTTTCACCAAGACAGCCAACCGACAGGAAAATGGCCGTAGCGACGGTTTCACAGAGCTGGTCGACGTCGTCAATGTTGTCGCCAAGTTCATTCCGGCCGTCGACGAGATGGAACAGGTTATAAGGTGTCTTGTCGGCTTTGATTTTGTTGGCCCCATAGCTCATTTCGTAAGGCTTGAAGTCACTCGCTCCATACTGGACATTTTGGAAGTTGTCCAATTCGGCCAGCGCGCCGTACACATTGCCCGCCACACGATAGGCGAAAGCCTTATTACGATAGATCCAATTAAGCAAAAAGAAGCCGTGAATCAGTGCGTTGGGCAATCTGTTCCTGAGCAGGATGCCGACATCGAGAAAAGTCCCGCTTCCTGTGCCTCCCGCCAGGGAGCCGCACACGTAGACCTCGGGCCTGCGTCTCGACAGCGAGAATCCAGCGGCAGCCATCTCTTCGTCGAGTTTGCTGCGTGTGATCTGGGTCAAAACATTGTCGATTCTGTGCTGAAATTCATTGAAGTGGAAAAAGAAGGCGAGCCGCCCGTTCTGGCGTACCGCGCCCGCGCCTGCAGACAAAGACCCGGACGGGATCGGCTTTACAAACCAACTTGAAACGACTTTGTCGGCTTCGATGAACTGCTCAGGTTGGGTGACTATCATGTATAGGAATTCCTGCGCCTCGAGTGTGAACTCCTTATCACTTACCTGAGAACGCAGCTTCAGGCGGTTGTCATCCGTGTCCAGGCATAGGAACTTGATCGAGGGCGGGACAGCTCCGTAAGTGTCCATGAAAAGCCGTTTCAGGTGCACCAGAATGAGCTGGCCCGATCCTCCCAAACCGATCAGAACGATTTTGCGGAATTCGGGTGCGGATCTTGCATTATTTTCAGTCATGGCAATTTATCCTCTCTTAGAGGTTCAGACGACGGTGACTTGGATCCTGATGACCGCCATCGGGGTGCCGTCTTCGTTCACGAACGTTAGTAGCTGATTGGAGCCGGGAGAAAGCGATAGTCTCTGGACAGTAGCCAGCGGTCGACCATCGAGCAATGCTTTTCCACGGGTCACTGCGAGTAAAATGCGTTTTCTGATGTAGCAGAAACGTCTTGGCTTCAGAGTAAACCTTTGGTCGGTTCCGAGCGCACCCCCGCTTAGCCCGTTCAGACGATCACTGTCGTAAAGCCTCATTGGAGGAGATAAGGTATCCGCAGTGTAGTTAGCTTCGGGTTCCTCGAGGATGACCAGTCCGCTGAGCTTAGCCGTAAGGCAGGAAATGACGCATAGCGCAATGTGCAGCAGGAGGATCGCGAGGATCCAGCACTCCCAACCATAGCACACCAGGAGAACGTAGTAGGGGCTGCGAACGATGTAAGCTCCTTGGGGTGTCACTCCCTCGAGCTGGTACCGATAGCGGTAAGTGCCGGCATCGGGAAAAATGGTGTCGTGACTGTAAACGAACCGAGATCCGGAGGTCGCCGCTTCTATCGTTGGCGACTGGAACGGCTTATACGCTTTGTTCTTTTCATCCAGGCGCTCCAATGAGACCATGATGCGGGGCGGAGTGTCGAATGCCGGATAGTATTTTTGTTCAGGATTCACTGTACCGCCGAACGGCTTGATCAACTTAAACAAGGGAATCAACGTTGCCCGATCCGGGTGCGTGGTCCATTCGGCGAACGGTTCAACGATCTCGAGTGTGAGTGGAGGTGAGCGGCGCACAAAATAAGGATCCATGGACCGCTCGGCAGGATCCTTCAACTTATGCGCGACCAACTCGAAGACGATCCTTCCCAACCTGCCGTTCAAACTGAAGGCTTGGGTAAGCCCTGCAGGCACCTCGAGCCAGTATTGACCGCTTTCAGTTTCGGCCTTCAGCAGTGGGATGTGGATCCTGGAGTTTGGCAGGTCGCCATTGGCGGTGGCGTGCGCTTGAATCTCGTATGCTTCCTTCGAGACCGTTCTATCGCGCTGGTTGAAGAGCCAGGCTGTCAGAGCAGCAGCCTCATTCACGAACACCCTGGATTTGGAGCTTGCCTTTAGCTCAAACCTGAGCTCCACCGGAGTGTTGATTCGGCTCAATACGCGCGGGGTCCCGCCTCCGGCCAATGCAACTTTCCAGTTGCCTTCATGGGGCCGTGTTACCCGAAGCAGATCGAAGTATTCGTAAGCGCTGTTCCAGTACAGCGAACCGCCCAGGACGGCTTGATAATTGACCCGCTGCGCTGTCCTTCCATCCGGTGCCACCAGCTGGATGCTCCCTGATCGGCACAGTTCCGTGCCGTCGGTGGACCGCTTGCGGACGACCAGCGTCAAAGACTCCACGGTGTTGTCAATTCGGAATTCGGCTGTCCCGGGCTCTTCCAACGATCCCGAGCCTTTCGCCTTGTTAAGGATCGTGACGACGGATTCGAGCACGTTGTCGATGCTTTGTGCGTGGAAGAAATGATCGGCGGATCGCGCGATGGAAGCCTCCATTAAAGTGATCCCGTCGATCGCGAGCCCAGGGATCGGACTTCTGTCCCTGCCCAGCGCCACGGCATAGAGATCAAGCTTCGAGAGCGGCTCTCTTGCCAGAGTCCTGTTGAGTTCCTCCTGCGCTGCGGGAGGGTCGCCATCTGCAGGTTCCAGTCTGCCGTCGCTGAGCAAGATGACAGTTCTGCTGGAACCGGAGGGACGAAACAGCGAACCGCTCTCATTGGCCACCAGATTGATACCGGCCCGGATGTCGGAAAGGTTCTCCTGGAAATTCACCCCCTGGCGGACCTGGTTTCTGAAAGCCTCCCTGTGTTGGTCATTCTGGATCAGCTTCGAGGCCACAATCCGCGCGCCTTCGCCGAAGGTGACCACGGAGATCTGGTCGTTCGCTTCGACCAGGTCACCCAACAGCATTGTGCTTTCGCGAACGAGGACCTGCTCTGGCGGGAGGATGCTGTGCGAGTTGTCTATGCAGATCACAAAGTCGCTGGGCTGGGGACTGGTCGGAATGGCAGAAACAGGCTGTGGCGCCGGAACCGGCGGCCTGTTGCAACCGGAGAAAGCGGCTGCCAGAAAAAAGCAGATTGGCAGGAGATTGATGCCTGGCGACTTGGCAAAGCGTAGTAGACGGACCCTAAAGAGCCTGCGCCGATCTTGCATCCTTGCCCCCGGATTTTAACTCCGTTTATACTACAGTCGGCGTCGCAGTTGCAATACCACTGCAGTTCAGACAGTGGGGAGGGGGTAGCGCCGGCAAGTCGCCACTTTCTTTTGATTTGCGGCTAATCCAGGCTCGCGG
>Ga0315284_10012908_pt1 | contig 11896 bp, 8 predicted proteins | sample YL17G09_16_MG_FD_203696 | JGI IMG/M metagenome (GOLD analysis project Ga0315284, IMG submission 203696) | Sediment microbial communities from Yellowstone Lake, YNP, Wyoming, USA - YL17G09_16 | ecosystem: Environmental > Aquatic > Freshwater > Lake > Sediment | place: USA: Wyoming | collected...
GGATATTTGTTATGGTTCACATTATATAGACAAATTAGTTAATGATGAAAAACCGTCTATTTGGCTTGGTTCTGACGATATCTGGTCTTTCGGCAAACAATATTACGAAGCGGAATGGTTTAAGAATATAAATTCAATTCTTCATATTACGATTGATTCAAAGCCCATTCTTCAACAGGCGTATGAACAGGCCAAATCTACAAAGAATTTTCTTTCATGGGCTAAATTTGCCATCCCAGAAATGGCAAAAAACAATACCCCAATGGACTGTATTTATGGGGCGTCTGACACGGATAAATTTAAACCAATAACCAAATTTGAGAAAAATGATTTGCGTAAGAAATTCGGGCTGGATGAGAAGTCCACCATTTTCATTTATCTCGGAAGAAACCAACTTAGAAAAGAGTTCGGAAATATTATTCAAGCCTTTTCAAAATTTAAAAAAGAATTTCCGCACGCAAATGCGAAGCTTCTTTTCCACACATCATTTTCAGAAAGAAACAATGGGTGGGACATTCCGATGCTTCTTAAATATGCGGGGTTAAAGAATGATGATATTTTATGCACAATGGTATGTAAAAATTGTGGACAATGGGAAATTAAACCCTATGTGGGCGAAGATACGGACTGTCGTTTTTGTGGAGCGCAAAAATCACAAATCACTGTTAATATTCAAAACGGCGTATCTGATGAGGAGCTTTATCAAGTTTATGGTATTGCTGATGCCTCTATTAGCGCTTTTACATCTGGAGGCTTGGAATTCCACAACGTAAATTCTTTGCTTTGTGGTCTTCCATTGGCTTGTACCAACTATAGTTGCGGCGAGGATTTTTGCGAGCAAAACTTTATTTATCCGATTAACTGGCACTATCGTCTTGAAGCTGGAACAAATTTTATTAAAGCTACAAATGATACGGATTCAATCTGTAATTTCATGCGTAAAATATATGGAATGAAAGAAGATGAAAAAACAAAAATATCAGAAAAAAGTAGGGATTGGGCGAAAAAAGAATTTAGCATCGAAACCATTGGGGCAAAATGGGAAAAACTCTTCGATTCCATGCCATTTCCAGATTGGTCGAGCATCACTCTTACCATCAAGCCAAAAAATCCCAGTTTCCCGAACCCACAAATTGAAGATAACGCTCAATGGGTTAAAACTCTCTATAAAGAAATTTTAAATATGGATGATATTCGCGATGACGATAGCGGATTGCTGAATTGGCTTACCCAACTTAAAAATGGCATGAGTCGCAACGACATCTATCTTTATTTTATAAAAGTGGCGACAGATGAAAACAACAAGAACTCCCCGCCAAAAGATTTTGGAGAAATATTTGATAAGAATGATAGAAAGCGAATCCTGTTTGTCATTAAGGAAAGCGGTGGTGACATTGTTATTGCCACATCTCTTTTTAAGGGCATTAAGGATTTATATCCCGATGCCGATTTATATGTTGCAACAGACCCCAAGTTCCATGAAATCTTAGAAGGAAATGAATATGTTTATAAAGTTCTTCCTTATCATAATGCGATGGAAGCAGAAATGGCTATGATGAATTATGTAGATTATTATTATCACCCAGCAATTGTAACGCAACGTCAGTTATGTTACCTAACACAAGACAAAATTGGAGTTGAACTATGAGTTCCTTAGCTGAAACATACGCTTTAGCGGCTGGTGTAAAAATTGGCCAACCCAGCATCTTAGAAAAGTTCTTTCCCCTAGAACATGATTTGTCGAAAGTTATTTTAGTCCACGCTTCGGCTGGCAATAATAATTTTCCGGCAAAAATCTATGATTATTTTAATCAAGTTGTGATGTTGATTCGCCCCGCTCTGGATGTTGCGGGATACAGAATATATCAGATTGGCGGAAACGGAGAAGCCCCACTAAAAGGTGTAACGTCAATCTGCGGGACCACAACCATGCACCAAACGGCCTATCTTCTCAAAAGATGCGCTCTTTTCTTTGGGAATGATAGTATAAATGCTCATTTGGCTGGAATATTTAAAATCCCAACAGTCGCAGTTTATGGCCCCACTGATGTAAAAAATCATGGCCCATATTGGAAGGGAGATAAGACAATTTTGATTGAATCCCACCGCTTTGGCGCAAAACGCGCATCTTATTCCGCCCAAGAGGGACAAAAAACTATCAATCAAATTCCTCCAGAACAAATTGCAAACGCAATATTAAAATTATTAGACCTAGAATTAGTAACAAGAAAATCATTGTTCTTTGGCGAACATTTCATGCATACGGTTTTGGATGTGGTTCCAGACATGGTTGTTGACCCAAATTTCGCAAAAGACGGTATTGTAAATATTCGCATGGACTATCATCATGATGAAGAATTTTTGAAAAAGAATCTTTCCGTTAGAAAATGTGTGGTTATCTTTGATAAGCCAATTAATTTGGATATACTCAAACAATATAGACAAAATGTTGTTGGCCTCAAATGTAAAATCAGCGAATCATTTCCAAAGTGGACAATTAGAGACATCAAACACCTTGGCATACAACACGTTTTCTATACTGAAAATCTTGATAAGGAAACGATTGATAGAATGCGTTTGGATTATTTTGATTATTGTTTCTTTGATAACTATCAAGATAAGACAAAAGCTGAATTTGAAACGGCGGTGGCAAAGTATCTAAATAAAAAACTTGACGAGCCAATCAACTATGATAGACTATGGTTTGAATCAAATAAGTATATCATTTCATCGAAAGGTGCGTTTATATCAAAAGCCGCATTCGACGCTGGAACTCCGATAGAAAACTTTGATTTTAGCCATCAAAAAATAACAGATACACCAGCATTTTGGAATGAACAACAACACTTCTATATTTATGAAAAAAACCAATAAAACTAGCGTAAAGAAAAAAGCGGTTAAAAAGAAAGTTGGGTATAACTATCAGCTTTATCTTGCCGATTATTCATTGTTGAATTTTGATACATTGAGCGCGTTGAGAGACCACGCGCTTAAAAAGCAAATTTCTTTTGATGGAATTTTGGTATATAGAACAAATATATATACACATGTAGAATCCCCTGTTTCAAAATCAAAATATGCTTTTTTAAATAAGCTATACTGCCCAAGCAAAAGCTTGGATGACACAGGATTCTATTCAGAATGGTCTTGGCAGAAAGTGACTCCATTCCAACAGGGGAAGGTATTGCCGCTTCCGTCTGGCTATGTGAAGCCGTGGAATGACGAAGTTACCATAGATATTGTTGAGCCAAAGACGCTTTGGCAAAAAATTAAAGATGGAATTTTAAACTTTATTAAATGACATGAACGAAGAAATAATCAATTTAAAAACCAAAGCCAAGTTTTTTAAAAGAAACGAACTTGGCCTTATCGAAGGCGTAGAATATAAGTTTCGCGAAGACGGCACGGTTGACTGGAGGGCGATGGTTAATCCCGCCTATCTCGTCATTAATAAATCATATGAATCTTCACTAGTCAAACGATTTTTGAAACCACTTAATGAAATTAAAGTTTCAGAAGTTGAGGACAATAAATTGTTGATTCTTCTCCAAGGCGTCAAAGAACTGGCTATTTTACGCGGCTATTCTAAGATTCAGCCAAAAGTTGACTATATCAGCAATGAAAAGGCTGTGGTTTCCACACAAATTGAGTGGATTCCGAACTTTGAAACTTCTGGTAGCCCAATTTCATTTGGCGATGTTGGAAGCGCGTCATTGGACAATACGAGTGGATTTGGACAAATGTATCTTGAGGCCATTGCCACAAATCGCGCATTTGTTAGGGCTGTTCGCAACTTTTTGGGCATCAACGTTTTAGCAAATGATGAAATTGATGCGAAAGCAACTGAGAAATTTTTAGCCAAGAAGGAAAGCCCCGTTGCGCAGCATAGCCCACAAGCGGTGCTTGAAAAAGCGGTGGAACACGCTGGGTTCAACTTTGAATCGTTCAAGGCTAGGGCATTAGAAGCCTATTCCGACAAGATTACGGGCAAAATATCGGAATGGAAGGATTTATCTAGTGTTTCTCCAAAAGATGCTTTTATTTTGATTGATTTGCTTAAAAAGGGAAAGTAATCAATAGCTATTGCTGAAAATAGATGTTTTCGGTGTAATATATAGATAGATGGCTCTATATATTAAAAACCCTGATTCTGTCGGAGCGTGCTGCGAATGTTCTTCACGACCATTGCCATGTGATTCTTGCGGGCCAACGTGTTCTCTGAGCGGGTGCGTTTCATATGAAACGCCAATAGATTATCAGTTTAGCCATTCAATATCTCCATCTCTTAATGGTGTTGCCACCCATGTCGGGGCATGGAGCTTTGGTGGTGATGCCTCCTTTTTGGGCAATTCGATAGACATCTCTCTTTCCTTAGATGTTGCAAATGCATCTCCAAATTTGTTTTCATCTATAGGAATGTCGCTTTATTTTGACCTATCTTCATCTGGAAATTCCCCGCCAACAACAATTTGGACCACGAATGCCGCGTTAACTGGTTTTCGTCTTATCGGCCCAGATTGGACCGCCGGAACCCACATCTGGAATGGAACTTTTCCCGTTGGAGGATTTACACCAACAAGCTTTACAGACACGAAAGTATTCTATCATATGGTAACAGGCGGCAAATTTAGTCTGAATTTATATGCTTACGCGTATTATATCTTTACAACCGTTGGGGGTGGAGGTTCTGAAACAATTTTGTCAGGAGAAGACTCTACAATCGGGACCGTTGTTCCAATATCTTTATCACAAAATTGTCAAGGTTACTCTAAGATGGTTACAAATGCCGGGGAACTAATTGATGGAAAATTTGACTTTAGATGGCCATCTGCAAATATAGCAATGGGCAGCTTGATAACTGGTTCAACTTATGTTGTTTATAGTGAATTGCTCATAGCAGACTCAGGCGACACGAATTGGTCCTCATACTTGAGCCCAAGTAAAACCTTTGTAGCCAACGCTGGCGATACTGGACGCCTTGTAACAACAGGAGTGATAACGAACACTCTTTACTGGTTCAGTCCGCGTAGAGAATATTTAATAAGTGGATGCGGAATTACAAAACTTTAATATATGGAACAAGCGAATATAGATAAACATTTTTTATTTAAAAAAGAATCTTTTTTAGAAAATCACGCCCTTTGTTCGAAAGAGTGTTTTGAAAAAATACTACAAAATTCAATATATATTGATAATGATGTTTATTATATAGATAGGGTCATGCTTTCCGAAATACTAGAAAAATATATCCCATCAAAATTTAGCATGTTTAAAAATATAATTCAAGCCGCAAAAGATGCTATATCATCTGGATTAGACGTTAGAGACCCGATTGAATTAAAAAAAGCTTTGACAATTTGCTCTATGTGTCCAAGTTTAATAGAAGATGGTCCGCGTTGTGGCATATGTGGATGCCACCTTAAATACAAAACGAGTCTTAAGGCTTGGCATTGTCCACTTAATAAGTGGTAATTATAAATAAGTCGGGGAGGCGAGTATCATCATTTTTTTAGCTACGCCCCCTTCACAGACATCAACTTGTTTTAGCGTAAAATTCAAAGCTGCCGCCGCGTTTGAATTCGCAGCAACAATCGTCACTAAATCAGAGACATCTATTGATATGGTCGCATAGTCTATCAAATTTGTGTTGATGGTTTTGTCAGTTGAACTATTTTGCGTTAAACAAATCTTGAATTTCTCAACGAAATCTGGCCTTCCTCCAGCACCAAATCCAAAATTTCCATCGTTGCTTGCTATAATTCTGCCCACCTGTATTTGAGATGGATAGCTGGCGTTTGAACCACTTGGAACTGTCCCTATTTGTGTTGGTAAAAGTGTTCTCATTTTTATTCTTATGTATTTGGCATGTTTAATATTCCAGAAATCGGATTGGAGACCAAATTCCCCGAAATTGTAAATATAGTCGAATCCGAATTCGTTCCAGATATTATATGATGTAATTTAAAATTCATAAAAGAATTTGGCTGAAAATTTCCACTTCCAACCATTCTGGTTCCCGCTGAATTACTTGTTAGTGGCATATCATAAAGCGAAGTTAGGTCTATCCCAGTTTGCATGGACCAAGCGCCAGTAAATGATTTGTAAAATACTGAGCCAGCTTGGGTCATTAGCTTCTCATAACTTCCACTGCCAGTCAAAATAAGCGGATAAAGACCCGTGTAGTGTCCATAGGGAACAACTGGCGTACCATCAAACGCAGCGTCTTGTCCGGTTTTATTAAAAAATCCAACCCCTTTTCCCAAAAGAGTAGTTACTTGTGACGCCGCCCCACTAAGAAGAATAAAAGTTCCAATATTTCCATGATTTTTCGCCCTTAATGGAAAATAATAGCCACCCGTATATGGCGCAGTTTGCACAACCCCAAGCCATCCAGTGTAACCCTTGTAAAACTCTGCTTGGGAAACCCCCAAAATCTTGTCAGCGTATCCAGACAAAGCCCAAGCGATTTGCTGAAATCCCGTTATATTTCCAGAAGTTAAAGTTGATGGTGGCGAATTTGGCACATAATATTTTAAACGCGTCTGAAAAGCACTTTCAAAAAACAAGCCCGACGCCGCACGACTCGTGGTTCTTTCTAAAAGTAGATTCCAATAATCGTAGTAATATACAGTTGGTGGGTTATACAGAGAACCTGTTATTCCACTTGGCGTGGCCACCCTAATAAGCGACCCAACGGCGGCATTTCCAAAATCTAGGAATCCTGTGGCATAATATTTATTTTGCTCGTCACCGCCTTTAAAAAGCTCGGTCCCCCCCCGACCTGTGTAGGGTATACTTGTAGCGCTGCCACCAGCGAAACAATAAGCATTACCTATGGTTCCAGAAAGTGTTGCGGTAAATCTAACAATATTTTCTGATGCATCGCATGTCGCAGAAAGAAGAAGTTCGGGACGAGAGTTTATAAATGTAGACAATCCAGTTCCATGAGCAAACTGACACCATAATTCATTTGGATACCCATATGGATATCCGGTATACAAAACATTGTCTTGAGAAACATATTCGCAATATAACGTATTTTGGTAGTCTTGGCCAACCAACTGCGCAGGGGTTCCGGTTTGAACCCGATAAAGGAAATTATTTCCAGAAGTTAAAGTGTTAACATCCAAGTAGCCAGTTGCATAAGAATATAAGCCACCTTGGGTTGCTACTGCCGCATTTGTTGCTACGCCAATTGGATAAGAATTTGTAAATGTGCCGGAACCATCATAAATATAATCTTGATAATATCCGGTTATTACTCCAGTTGCGTATCCCGTATATCCAATTCCAGATGCCACGCCCTCACCGACTCCGGTGAAAAATCCAGACACAAATCCTGTTGCCCAAGTAAATACTGAAGCTGGAAAATTTCCCGTAATAGTATACATTGTTCCCGTGGCCAATCCAGATTTAAGAAAATTTCCATAGCCAATACCCGTTCCCGCTGTGACCCCGCCAAATGCGGTGAATATTCCACTTCCGCTCACATAATCAAGCACAAAAGCCAATTGAGCTTTATATCCAGTCGAAGCATGTCCTCCGCTATAATTTGTATAGGAGACATTTTTATTTAGATTTCCGCTGGAATCAAGAGCAAAAACATCCATATCTTGCAACAGAACAAAAGCATTCGCGGCTCTCAAGTCCGTAATGGTAAACAAAATATTTATATCGCCAAAATTTGTATTAAAGGTCGTTGAAATTGGCTGGGAAAAATTAATCGTCGTATAATCTCCTGAATATGCAAAATTTCCGGTGGCACCCCCCACTATAGAATTTTGTAATTTAGCAAAGGAGAAATCATTTGCTGCGCTTATGGTCGAATTAAAAATTCTTGCTGGAAAAATAGAATTATTTATAAAATAACCTGTAACCGCCCCCTGCCCAGAAGAAAGGAGATAACCTTTGTTCGTTATAGAATACAAAGGAATGCTATCCCCACTTATATTGACATCAAATGTCGCCCCCATCGTTGGCCTCTCTCTTTTAAAATAAAAATATTCAAAATATCCAGTTGGTTTTGAATTTCCATATAATAATGCCGCATCATCTTTTCTTAAATTTATTTTTGAATTTGTGAAGTCTGTAGAAATAGAAAACGCCACATTTGATGAATATGAATGGACGAATTTATTATCAAATAATATTTTTCCGCTTTCCATGGTAAATTGAATATCATTTCCATTACCAGAAAGACCAAAAAAATATTTTCCAGTTGTAGCATCAACAGAACAATCCATGGTAAAACCATAATTTCCAGTTTGTGGATAAATATTTCTTTTTAAAAGTAAAACTGCTCCTGTGAATTCCATGTTATTTTAATTGGACAACCGAAGTCGGAGTATACTGTCTTGACGATGAATATTTAAGGCTATTTTGAATTTTTTGAATTTCATTTCCAGAAATTGGCACGTTCAAAATTCTATTGCTAAAAGTATAGGAGCATGTTACTCCAGAATCGGTTACGGACATTTGTACGCTGACTAGGCCGCTTGATAAGAAACTAAACGGAACTTGATAAAAATAGTTTACTGTGAATGAGACCGTTTTTGCGGCAAAAGTTCTTGATGTCGCTGATAATTGAAGAGTTGGATTATTCATTATCGCAGATATTTCCGCATAATCTCTAGTTATAGAATAATTCCCGGCACCTTGGTTAAATGTATATTTTAATTGATTGTCATCTGATATCTTATGTATGTCGAATATTCTTTTGAAATACTTACCAGAACTGCTAAAGGATTTGCATAGATTAATTTTATCGTAATAGGCAACGCGAGAGCCATTTTTTTTCGCTCTTAATGAGCTTGAATTTTGGACGGCAACCGGCGCTTTTCCCTTTACGACAGAAGGAACATCTGCGGTTGTTATTGGTGTTGGTGACTCGAATCCGGTTGCGGCACCGCCGCTTCCCACTGATTCTGTCAATTTGGGCATAGATTTTATTCGTTTTCTATTTATAACATCATCTCTTTTTACCCCTTTTACGGGATATGACGCATATCTGGGTTTTAAATATTGGTCATACTCTCCTTTTGTTATTGATGTCATAATAACCAACAAAGCATCGGAAATTTTCGGGGCATAATATCCTATATAATTTTTACCGGGAGTTCCAAGCCCCGAAAGATTGAGTGAATTTGAACCATCTGGCCTAAAACTAGCATACGATGCATTTATCTCAAGTCTCATTGAGTCGCTTACAGAAAACGCAGCGATTTGTCCATTGTCTTTTGCATCAAAAAACGACATTCTTTTCCCCTTGGTAACAATGCCGGGAAAATATTTGTTCACAACCGTTTCTGGAATAAATTGATTTGCGGAATTTGGAGGAGAAATAAAAGATAAACTTATGGCCCTTTCATTGGCTAGGTAAGAATCTACCCTATAAACTGGCCCCTCCACTTCGCTATACCAGCTATTAGTTTCTAATATTTCCAGACCGCCAATGATTTCATCAGATAAATACCATCTTCCCGCAAATGTTCCGTACTCGCTATATGCTTTAAATGTTTCCTGAAACACTATGTCATCGACCTCTGCTGGCAATACCCCTGCATTTACCGCAAAATTCCCAAAATTCCAACCACAAATTGGCATCGTTGCATTATTATAATTATATAATAACCAAAATTCTTTTCCGAACATCGCAGCGGCGACCTGTTTTAAGTCCATTGAAGTTTGTACAGGAGAAATAGCATAGCCAGCGGGATACAAAGTGAAATGAGAAGTAATATCATTTGCTTTTGGGCTTGTAGAGGTATCCGTCGCCCCCGGCGCAACAATGTCCTCCAAATCCGCATTATATTCAATTTCCCCACCCTCTTTCTCAAAATAACTACAAATGGTTTTTGAAAAAGTATTTTCAATATCTTCTGAAATCTCATATGAGATGGCATCCGATGGCTTTGATGGCAGATTAATCGTAAGATTTGTTGGATTATAGATGTTCAGATAACCATTTTCAAAAAAATAAGCCAGTCCTAAGAACGAACACCAATCATCCAAAACCTCTCTAAACGTTCCAATTGTATCGCGGGTCACTAATTCATCTATCGCTGATGTAAACAAAACCGGAAAAACTGTTTGCAAAACGTTTAGAAAATCTCGAAATCCATATTCAACATCTTCGAACTGAGCGAAATTTTTTGTTACTTGAGCGTCTGGGTCTAGAGCATCTGTGATTTTTTGTGCGTCAGTTCTTTTGTCCACTGGTTGTCCCAATGGGTAAATACCCTCCCCGCATCCACGATTTGTAAGGACAACATAATAATTGTTCAACATGAATATTTCATCAATGAATTCTACGGAGATAACCCGTCTTCCCGCCGCCTTGGAAAGCTTATAGCTTTTTGGATAAACAGAAAATGAAGCCCCGCCAATAGAAACATTAGCCTTCGTCATAGGAAGCAAATTCGGAGTGGAGTATTCTCCACTTTCATTAACGAAAAATATGGTAATTGCTACTCCATTTTCTGGAGAATATGAATAATCTATATTATAAATTAATCCCAAATTCAATGAACACGAGACTGTAGAAAGGGCTCTCATTTCTTAGAATTCCCAATAATTATTGTTATTATCATAAACATTTTGCGTTTTTAAATAATTATAGTAGTTTCCACTCAATAAATCAATAAAAGCTCCTTCAATATAATCTCCCCGATTTCTTTGTCTAAGCCCATTAAAATAGACATTTGACGTATTTCTGGAGAAATTGACCATAGAATAGGACGATGAATTGCCGGTTTGCCCCGAAAGAACGATTGGATATTCGAAAATATATCCATTTACGCCCGTATTCCTTGAGCTTATGAAGAGATTAGAGCCCAAAACCGTGAAGTCATACCCACTTATCAAATTAATCCCATTTAAATAGATTTCTTGACCACTATATGTCATATTAAAACCAGTCAACCCCCCAGTAACGTCAAAAATGCGATAATCTCCAGATTTTACATCAAAATACGTCGCATCATCGGCTTCAGCCCCATCCAAATAAATATAGTCTCCCGAAGTGGCCCATCCACTATGCCATTGCGCTAAACCATTGTAAAATAGATTTATTTCGCCGCTCTGATAAACCGGAGAAATATTATAAGCCGAATAACTACGTAATCCATTTCTATTGTAAATATTATTAAATAAAGTTCTATCTACGGAATATTTTATAATATCTCCTGTTTCAACGGGCGAAAACAATTGAATTTTTTCCATTCCAAAAGAAGAAACATATCCACTTAATGTTTCCAATAAATTAATTTTAGAACCTGTTATTATAATTTGGGTGGTTGCAATAACTCCGCTTGAATATAATCCAGAATTTAAATAGCCCGTTAATACCCCCTCAGTGTGTGACGTTGGGAAAGCTCCTGTATAAAAATCCCTACCCTCATCCCCTACCGGCGCTATTGTATATCCGGTAATTCCGGTTGTTCCAAAAAAAACATCCTGATAGCCGGTTATTCCAGTCGTGTAAAATGTTTGCGTATTATACCCCAATCCCGTTGGTCTAGCAAAAAAACCGCTGAACAATTGAGACAGAACATCTGACCCAATATATTGATTAAAATAAAGAAAATAATCTACAAATCCAGTTCCACCACCTAATTTCCAATCGTTGCTTTGATTGAGTCTAAATGGATATACAAAAGATTCAAATTCTACAATTTTCGAATTAAAATTATAATAGCCAATATTTAAATAATTGGCCATATACGAAAGCGATATGACGTTTTTTGAAGAAAAATTATTTGAAGATACTGCAATTATGGGCTCTATGTTAAACGTTTCGAAATATGGCTTATTCGTTGCGGTGATACCAATTTTACATCCAGTCACCCCATTTAAAGAATTGAAAAGAACCAATTCATCGGTATTTGTTTTTTCATAA
>Ga0315284_10012909_pt1 | contig 11896 bp, 6 predicted proteins | sample YL17G09_16_MG_FD_203696 | JGI IMG/M metagenome (GOLD analysis project Ga0315284, IMG submission 203696) | Sediment microbial communities from Yellowstone Lake, YNP, Wyoming, USA - YL17G09_16 | ecosystem: Environmental > Aquatic > Freshwater > Lake > Sediment | place: USA: Wyoming | collected...
GTTTCCGCGAACGATTCGCTTGGTGGTGGTGGCGGGAGCCTTAGTGGAAGCGCCGTACTGAATATACCAGCACTGCCCTATGACCGTACTTTGCTTAAGTACGGTTGTCATGGGACACCAGGGACACTTAGTGAGTTACGTTTTTCTGAAAATGGGGGAGCTGCCGGAGGCGGGCTTTATTACTATCGGAATTTAGCCATGGGCGGAGGCGATTCTCTTGGGGGAGGCTGTGGTGGCGGTTCTGGAGGTTCTGTTACGGCGGCAGGTGCCGTGTACGCGGCAGGAAAAGGTGGATTAGCTAATTCATGCGCCGATGGGTCTGGAGTCGCCGCTGGCGCAACGGCTTCACCTGGTAATCCAGGTGCTGCTGGCTACATCGGACGCGCAGGTGGTGGTGGTAGTGGTGGCGGAGGAAACACCGCTGGGACCGGAGGAGTCGGAGGGGCTGGAGGTGCTGTTTCTGGTGGAGGTGGCGGAGGTGGAGGTCTTACTGGTGGAATAGGCGGCAAAGGTGGCAACGGCATGGCTATGGTGATTACAATCTGATGACTACCTTATCATCATTCACTGGCACGCACAGGTATACGGAGATCAGGCCTTATGCCGTGCCAGGAACATATACTTGGGTAAAGCCTTGGTGGGCGCGTGAGATCATAGTTATTCTACATGGAGCTGGCGGTGGTGGAAGTGGTGGAGGTCAGACCCTTAGCGGGGTAGGAGGTCAGCGCCAGGGAGGTGGAGGTGGCGGCGGAGGTGCGTTTGTCGTCCGCCATACGCTTTCTTTGGTTATCTCATATAGGGTCACGGTCACCGTTGGTGCTGGTGGAATAGGTTCCGCTTTTCAAGTAGTGGGTGGCGTTGGTGGGATGTCCAGTTTTGGAGCGTATGCTTTTGCTGGCGGCGGTGGAGGAGGATCAGCTCTTACGTCTGCGTATATCACTACTGTTTATGGCGGTGGTGGTGGCGGTTGTTATGGCTCTGGAGGAGTATCGGTCGGAGGTATCCCTGCTATTACAGGAAACCCATATATCGGGTATGATGGTTGCCAAGGTATACTTAATAACACAGGCAGCGATGGCGGAAACAATATGCAAGGTGGCGCGTCAGGAGGTGGTGTTTATTATGGTTCGGTATTACTTGGAGGGAGTAGTTTACGAGGAGGTGCTGGAGGGGGAGGTGGTGGGTATAATACAGGTTCTACTTTAACAGCGGGCGGGACTGGTGGATCGAAACAATCCTTGACTGTTGGCGGGGGTGGTGTGGGCGGAACTGGTAGTTCAGCAGGTCCTGGAGGTAACGGCGGAAATGGTATAGCAGGAACAGCATCCGTTTGTGGAGGTAGCGGTGGCGGTGGTGGCGGACCTTCCAGATATGGCGACGGTGGCATAGGTGGCACGGGCGGTGCATGTGGTGGCGGAGGAGGTGGCGGTGGCCCTGGGATAATTGGGTCTGGAGGCAGGGGCGGAAATGGCGGAGCAGGGTACGTAGCTGTCATTTCAATTTACTGAGGTTTCTATGGGCACAGTATCTCGAAGACGCGAGTCATATTATGCTGTCTATACAAAAGCAGGAACTTATTTATGGGGCAAACCGTCTGTTGCTAAAGCCATAAAAGTTCAGATCTGGGGAGCCGGAGGTGGTGGAACAAGTGGTCTTGCCGCACAGGGTAATGATAATTCCGGTCGTGGAGGCGGTGGAGGTTCATGCCTCGTTCGTTATTTCGACGCCGCTTTTATACCGACGACTGTGACTATCACCGTAGGTCTTGGCGGAGCAATCAATACGTACGGAGGTAATTCATCTTTTGGTACGTTTCTTACAGCATACGGTGGTGGTGCTGGAGGTGCAGGTGATTCAAGAGCTAATTATGGTGCAGGCACTGGTGGCATGTATTTACCCATGTCGTTCGATGTAGGTTTAGCTGCGTTATGCGGCGCAAGTGCTATCAATCCAAGTTATGGAGCTGGTGATCAGCCAGGAGTGGCTGCTCAATATGGTGGTGGATCCGGAGGCGCGTCAAACCGAACGACGCAAGATCCTAATTTGGGTTTTGGTGGTGGCGGGTCAATGTACGGAGGTAGTGGTGGCGGCGGCGGCGGACGGGCTGGCTTAATCCCCCCTCAGGGAGGAGGGAGAGGTGGCCTAGGAGGGTCCATAGTAGTTGGGACCGGTCCCCTTGGTGGCGTGGGAGGCAACCCACCAACGCATGGTATCGATGGGACAGGTGCATTTAGCGGCGGCGGCGGAGGCACGACGAATACTGGTGGTGGTTTCGGCAGTCATGGTGGAAAAGGAGGTTACGCTTCCGGTGGTGGCGGAGGCGGTGATAATTCTGGTCCTGGTGGAATTGGCGGTGACGGCGTCTGTATCGTGACCGTGTATTGGTAAACATGCGCGTGTTGAAATATCCAACCCATACAGTTATTATACTGTCTGGAGATTTTTAGAAATGCCTAATTATCCTGACGGATGTATAGGAACGACGGGTCCTACAGGACCTACAGGTTCAGCAGGCGCTCTTGGTCCGCAATCTGAAATTACAGGACCTACTGGGAAAAAAGGACCTACAGGTACGGCGTCTACTGATAAAGGCCCGACAGGTCCTGACTGTATTCTCACAGGACCAACAGGACGTACAGGCACGACAGGTGCGGCAGGTGCTCTCGGTCCACAGTCTGAAATTACAGGACCAACAGGACGTAAAGGCCCGACAGGTGTCGCGTCTACCGATAAAGGCCCGACAGGTGCGCAGTCTCAAGTTACAGGACCCACGGGAGGTTCTGGTCCGACAGGCACAATTGGGATAATTACAGGACCCACGGGAGGCTCAGGTCCGACAGGTCCACAGTCTATTATTAGAGGGACTACAGGTAGTACAGGACCTACAGGTGTCACAGGTGCTACGGGTACACGAGGATGTTCCGGTCCTGAATCTAAAATTAGCGGACCAACTGGACCTACTGGTAAAACAGGCCCGACAGGTGCGCAGTCTTATATAACAGGACCGACTGGTAAAACAGGTCCGACAGGCGCGCAGTCTTACATTACAGGCCCAACAGGTTTTACCGGACCAACAGGCATAACAGGTCCGACAGGCGCGCAGTCTTGGGTAACCGGTCCGACTGGATTCACGGGACCTACTGGCGCGCAAAGTATTATTACAGGGACTACAGGAGCGACTGGATCAACCGGAGCAGTTTCGGAAATAACAGGCGCGACAGGTGCTACGGGTCCGACAGGTGCTGTTTCTAAAATTACAGGACCTACAGGCAGGACAGGTCCTACTGGAGCGCAATCTGAAATTACAGGACCGACAGGACGTACTGGTCCGACCGGAGCAGTTTCTGAAATAACAGGCCCGACAGGTGGCACTGGACCAACCGGAATCAGATCTTATGTTACAGGACCTACCGGAACGACAGGTCCTACCGGGGCAATTTCTAAAATCACAGGCGCGACAGGCGCGACAGGCGCGACAGGTGCTGACAGTTTAATTACAGGACCATCCGGTGCAACAGGTCCTACGGGCATGACAGGTCCGACAGGTGCCGAGTCAGAAATAACTGGACCTACAGGCAGGACAGGTCCTACAGGGGCAGTTTCCAGAATTACAGGAGCAACAGGTCCAACAGGGCCAGATAGTTTAACTACGGGTCCGACAGGCAAGACCGGACCGACAGGTGCGCAGTCAGAAGTTACAGGACCCACAGGACGCACTGGAGCGACTGGTGCTAAATCTGAAGTTACAGGACCGACAGGTAACTGTGGACCGACAGGCACGCAGTCTATTAAAACTGGGCCTACAGGTGGCACAGGGCCTACTGGAGCAGTTTCAGAAATAACAGGACCTACTGGTGTAACTGGATCTACAGGTGCCAAGTCAGAAATAACAGGTCCTACAGGTGCAACAGGTCCGACAGGTACGGGTTCTTCGAATACAGGTCCGACAGGTGCGTTTGGCACAACAGGAGCAACCGGTGCGGACAGTATAATTACAGGCCCGACAGGCAAGACAGGTCCAACAGGTGCTGTTTCAGAAATAACAGGGCCTACTGGCATCACAGGACCTACAGGTGCTATTTCTCAGATATCCGGTCCGACAGGTAATACTGGTCCGACAGGAGGTACAGGTCCAACAGGTATTTCTTCCCAGGTGACAGGTCCTACAGGTGGCGGTGGTACGGGAGCAACAGGTGCTACATCAGTAAATACTGGTCCGACCGGAGGCACAGGTCCTACTGGTGCTGTTTCAGAAATAACTGGACCTACAGGAGGCACAGGTCCTACAGGTGCTGCTTCGCAAATATCTGGTCCTACAGGTGGTACAGGTCCGACCGGAGCAGTTTCAGAAATAACAGGAACAACAGGCGGCACAGGTCCAACAGGTGCGCAGTCCCAGGTAACAGGTCCTACAGGAGCAACAGGTTCTACAGGCGCACTAGGTTTAATTACAGGTCCTACAGGTGCGCAATGTACTACTACAGGGCCTACTGGTAGCACTGGACCAACAGGTGCTGTTTCTCAAATAACAGGTGCGACAGGTAGCACGGGTCCTACAGGTGCTGAGTCTCTGGTAACAGGGCCTACCGGAATAACCGGTCCGACAGGCGCGCAGTCTGAAATTACAGGTCCGACAGGTATAACAGGTCCGACAGGTGCGCAATCTCAGGTTACAGGTTCAACAGGTATAACAGGTCCAACAGGTGCGCAGTCTCAGATAACAGGTCCTACAGGTATTACCGGTCCAACAGGTGCGCAGTCTCAGATAACAGGTCCGACAGGTATAACAGGTCCGACAGGCGCACAGTCTCAGATAACTGGCGCGACTGGAGGCACAGGACCTACCGGAGCAATAAGTATAGTTACTGGAGCAACAGGGGGCACAGGTCCAACAGGAGCGACAAGTCAGATATCTGGTCCGACAGGCCCTACAGGTGTGACAGGGATAACAGGTCCGACAGGTGCCCAGTCTATTATTACAGGAGTTACAGGGGGTACTGGACCAACAGGTACAACTAGTACAGTTACAGGTCCGACGGGAACAACTGGTCCTACAGGCGCACAGTCTCAGATAACTGGCGCGACTGGAGCCACAGGAGCAACAGGTTTCACAGGACCAACAGGTTTCCAGATTCAGACAGGACCTACGGGTCCGACCGGAGCGACAGGGACTACAGGTCCTATAGGTGCTGCTTCACAAATATCCGGTCCAACCGGAGCCACAGGCGCGACAGGTAATACAGGTCCGACAGGTTTCCAGATTCAGACAGGGCCTACGGGTCCGACCGGAGCGACCGGGGCTACAGGTCCAACAGGCGCTGCTTCACAAATATCTGGTCCAACGGGTAACACAGGTCCGACAGGTAATACTGGCCCGACAGGTTTCCAGATTCAGACAGGACCTACAGGTCCAACAGGAGCGACCGGAACTACAGGTCCAACAGGTGCGACTAGTATACTTACAGGTCCGACTGGAATTACAGGATCAACAGGTGCGCAGTCTGAAGTTACAGGTCCTACAGGCCCGACAGGTGTGGCAGGCTCGACAGGTGTGACAGGCCCGACAGGTGTGACCGGCCCGACAGGCGACACGCGAGGTACAGGACCTACCGGTGTCACGGGACCGACAGGTATTACAGGTCCGACTGGTGCGCAGTCTGAAACTACAGGCCCTCCAGGTACTACAGGTCCGACAGGTGTTATTTCCGAGTTAACAGGACCAACAGGTAATACAGGACCAACAGGTAATACAGGACCTACAGGAGCGACAGGACCAGAAAGAACAGGTCCGACAGGTGCGACAGGTCCGACAGGTATTGGTAGAACAGGTCCTGCAGGTATTCTTACAGGACCGACGGGAGTTACAGGTTCGACAGGCGCGACAGGTAACACAGGCGCTACTTCTTATGTTACAGGTCCTACAGGCAGGACAGGACCGACAGGCATAACAGGTCCAACAGGCGCGACATGTATTTTATCAGGACCGACAGGTGCACAGACTGGCTCGACAGGTGCCACTGGTCCAACAGGTGCAGCGAATATTTCTACAGGTCCTACAGGTGTAACAGGTTCGACAGGCGCGACAGGTCCCACAGGTCCTGCGCCATTGACAGGTCCGACAGGGACTCAAACTGGTCCGACAGGTGTCACTGGACCTACAGGCGCTGCTTGTATTTTGACAGGTCCGACAGGTTCACGTACAGGCGCTACAGGTACCACAGGTCCGACAGGCGCTACCAGTTATGTGACAGGACCGACAGGTCCTACAGGTCCTACAGGTCCTACAGGTCCGTCTGGTGCGACATCAAGGGTTACTGGTCCGACAGCTGGAACTGGACCCACAGGTCCAACTGGTCCTACGGGAATAACAGGTGTGACTGGGCCGGGAGTGACTGGTCCGAATTCACAAATCACAGGCGTTACTGGTCCGACTGGATTTACAGGTCCGACAGGTGGCACGGGTCCGACAGGAGCTGTGTCGTATATTTCAGGTCCTACGGGAAAAACAGGTCCAACTGGAGGCACAGGACCGACAGGCGCATCTATAATGACCGGTCCGACTATTGTCAGAACAGGTCCGACAGGTGGCACAGGACCAACAGGTGCTGCCAGTATAATTACAGGACCGACAGGTGGCACGGGACCAACAGGAACAGTAAGTACCAATTCTGGTCCGACAGGTTTAACAACAGGACCGACCGGAGCCACTGGTCCGACCGGAGCTATTGCAATCAGGACAGGTCCTACTGGAATCCTGACAGGCCCGACAGGCGGCACAGGCCCAAGCGGCCCACAAGGTGCGTCCAGTTTTGTAACAGGTCCGACAGGCGCGACAGGTGTCACAGGCGGCACAGGTCCAACAGGAGCTATTAGTTTTGTATCAGGACCTACAGGTCTTACAGGTCCTACGGGTTCAGGTTTAACAGGTCCTGCAGGTATCATCACAGGTCCGACAGGCGTGTCAGGTCCGACAGGTGGCGCTCCGACTGGACCGAGCGCGATAATTACAGGACCGACCGGGAATAATATAACCGGCCCGACAGGTCCGGCGCCATATACGTACCCGTACAAGAATCGGTTCGCTAACGGTAATTTCAATATCTGGCAGCGCGGCAGTATTATAACCGCGAACACGGACAGGGTTAGTAACGCAGCGCAGGTCTACGTAGCAGATCGCTGGTTTGTTCGGTCAGTAGGAGGCACTGTTACTCAGGTTGCCAAGTCAGCGATTGACCCGGGATCTGACAGTGAATACAGTCTTGAAGTCACCGGAGCGTCTAACGTCACTACTGTGAATATCGGCCAGCGCCTTGAAAGCCTGGCTATCGCTTCAGGTATGAAAACAGTCTGTGCTTTCTCGTGCTGGATTTATAATAATACCAGTGCTGCGTTCACGCCTAACCTGGTCTTGTCTACTCATGACGGCACAGCAGATGTCTGGCTTGGGTCGGTTATCACAGAAGTACTTAACGTCGGTCTTATATCTTGCGCGAATGGTGCTTGGACACGTGTTACTTATGCGACAGACTTGTCTGTCTTGGCAAATATTAGTTTGGGCCTGGAAGTTAGTTTACGCATACCGTCAGGGTCTCTCAGCACGGCTGCTAAGATTATTAATATAGCTCAGATGCAAATTGAAGTAGGAAGTACTGTTACAGCCTATGACGTGATTCCGTTGGCTTTGGACTATATCCGGTGCCAGCGTTACGCTTGTACTTCTTACGATGATTCAGTAATTCCAGGCACAGCAGGCGTGCTGTCAGGTGCCATGCTGGAAGCAGTCAATGGTACGCTCGCGTTAGGAACTGTTCAGTTCCCTGCGAAGATGGTGAATGTGCCGACTGTCACAATATATGGCTTTGACGGCACACAGGCTCGCATCTGGAATTACCTGACACAGACAAACGCTAACGGCGCAGCCGTTGCAACTAACGTGAACGACAACGGCTTTAACTGCATGACTGTGGCCGGAGCGCCTCTTGCTGCAGATGTCTGGTACGCGTTCAACTGGTTCGCATCGGCTGATCTGTAAAAAACTTGTTGACAGCCCTGTCGATACTCGCTAGCCTATCGACATGGGATACCGAGCCGACGAACTTCGGATGCATTACATAGCCTACCACCTGGTGTGGCCGGTGAAGCGTTGCAAGGCTATCCTGTACGGCAAGATAAAACAAGACTGCCACAAGCTAATAAGCATGAAGTGTACCGAGAAAGGCTGGGAGGTCCTGGATCTGCAGGTGAATCCGAATCACGTTCACCTGCATGTTCAGGTTTGGCCTACTACTTCAGCTTTCGAAGTGATCAAAGACTGCAAGGCTCTGACGTCGCATGAGCTGCGCTTGAAATATGCAGTCTTGCTCAAGCTGCCATCTCTTTGGACCAAGGCGTTCTTTGCCAGCACGCAGGAGATTGTCAAACCTAAACAGGTTTTAGGTTACCTGGGATTGGAGGCGTTTCGTGGGTAGCATCGCACTGGTCGTCACAAGTTTCCACCAGATGCTTTATGACTCTGGCGTGTGGGTTAATGACACTAAGTGGCGCGGCGTGCCTGTGCAAAAGTTTCCGTCGGATCTCTGGGTCTATCAGGAGATTATTCATGATCTTAAACCGGATCTTATTATAGAAACCGGGACCTGCTACGGCGGCAGCGGCTTGTTCATGGCAGACATGTGCGAGCTTGCAGGCAACGGTCGCGTGATAAGCATAGACTTGAATCCAAGACCTAACAGGCCAAAGCATGCCAGGCTCGAGTATTTCACAGGCAGTTCGATAGATCCTGTGGTTCTATCACTCATGACCAGTGCAGCCAGGAATCTCAAGACAGTCATGTGCGTGCTGGACTCGGATCACACATGCAATTATGTCTTGCAGGAAATGCATGAGTATGCACAGTTCGTAACTCCTGGTTCATATTTGATCGTCGAAGATACAGACGTGAATGGCAATCCTATATGTCCAGACCATGGTCCTGGGCCTTTTGAAGCCGTTGAGTTGTTCCTGTCACACGGCGACGCTTTCGAAATAGATACAAGTCGTGAGAAGTTTGTCGTGACACAGAACCCCAGCGGCTTTTTAAGAAAGAAAATACTGTGATTAAACTAACTTACAACGACGGCTGCCGTCTCGGTAACAGGCTCTTCATGTATGCTGCAGGCAGGCTGTTAGCCAACAAGCTTGGCCTGACTTTGCGCTCTGAGCCGCTTGATGGCTTTCCAGGGACACAGGATTTCATAGAAGGCCAGGTTCTAGATACTGTGAAATTAAATGGCGCTGATCCTATACCTGAATGGCCAGATGTTACTCGGCTGGAAGGCCACGGCTATGAAATAGAACACGGCTTTATTAACAGCCGTTATTTCATGCGCGATCGGGACTTGATCAAGTCTTGGCTAGGTGGCGAGCCACTGATGCAACCTGATACAGACGCAGTACTTGTGAACGTGCGTCTAAAAGAATTCACGTCTCTCGGACTCGCGCTGCACCCGTATTATTACCAGCGTGTGCTCGAACGTCTTGAGTTCAAGAAGCTTTATCTTATGACAGACGATCCTGAAAATCCGTACCTGGATATTTTCAAGAAATACAGTCCTGAGTTAATCACAGGCTCAGGTCCTGAGCACTTTTTCAAAGCCATAGGTTTTAAGCGCATAGTCATGTCTAACAGCACTTTTTGCTGGTGGTTTACTTTCCTGTCCGATGCTCAAGAGATTTTTATGCCCATGCTCAACGGCAATCGGTGTGGCTCCTGGTGCATGGATTCTTTGCCTGAGATAGACCTTAGACTTGATCTGCCCGGTGTGACGCACGTGTATAACGTGCCTAATGACGGTCCGATACGCATGTGTCTTAGTCCTACTGATTCCCAGATAGACGAACTAATGTCTTACGGTAAATACGCCCACTCTTACTTTTTGGAGCCAATGACATGAGCTTAGATGTTTTGATTTTGTCCAATGACCAGGTCCTGTTCTCAGGAGCTTCTGAGAACGTGAAAGAGTATTTTGACGTCACGCCGAAAGTAATTAACGATGCCAAGAGTATAGCTACTGGCTATAACAAGTTGGCTCGAGAATCACAGGCAGACATACTTTGCTTCATGCACCATGACGCTCGGGTCAAGTTCAAAGCCGAGATCATAGAAGAGTATTTCAAGAGTCTGCCTAACGCCGGCATACTTGGTTTTTGTGGCACTGATAAGCAAGTACCTGGCAAGCAATGGTGGGAGTGTCCTACTACGTATGGCGGCTTGATGCAGGGCAAAGATAACCAAGCTAAGCCTCTTGATTTCACACCAGTCACGCATTTAACGCACGGCAATCTGGGTTACCAGCCGGTGCATACTATGGACGGTTATTGCTTGTTCGTGAAGCGCGAAGTCTTTGAGAGAATAGGCGGCTTCGACGAAAGTTACGAAGGCTGGCACGGGTACGACATAGACATATGTGCCAAGGCTCTTGCTGCAGGCTACCAGAATTACGTGATCAGTCACCCGAGTGTGCACTTTTCATGGGGTGCCAGCGGGCCTGCGTTAGATTCAGCGTTAACCAGATTCAAGGAGAAATGGGACATGAAGTTTTCAGAGCTTAATCAGGTTGTTGTTCCGGCTGCTGTTCCAGAACGTCCTTGCAAAGGCAAACTCAAGATCGTGGTTTATACAATTTGTAAGGATGAATTGCAGTTCTGCGAGCGCTTCATGAGTTCATGTAAAGACGCCGACGGCGTCTATGTCCTGGATACAGGCAGCACGGACGGCACGCCTGAGAAGCTGCGTAGTCTCGGTGCTGTTGTCGATGTCGTGCCCTTTGATAAGTGGAAAACTCTCGAGGACTACGACAAGCTTGTAGCTGCCGGCAAGAATCCGTGGCGCTTTGATATCTCACGCAACTTAAGCATTGACATGTGTCCTGAAGATGCCGATGTTCTTGTCTGCATAGACTTGGACGAAATTCTTGTCCCAGGCTGGAGACAAGTAATAGAAACTGCTTGGGTTCCAGGTACCAATCATATGTCTTATTTATTCGCCTGGAGCATGGACGGGGACAAGCCAAGGCATTGCTTCTGGTACGAGAAAATACATTCACGCCATGACTATATTTGGGCGTCACCTGTACACGAAGCTATTGTCCCAAAGCACGGCGTTGTTGACCACAGAGTCGGCGTGCAAACCTGTCTGGTCCAGCATTATCCTGACGGTGCGAAGTCCAGGGCACAGTACCTGAACCTGCTTGAACTGTGTGTACGTGAAGCGCCTAGTGATCCAAGAGTCAGGTTCTATCTGGGACGAGAGTACACGTTCTGCGGCAGGCACCAGGACGCGATAAATTCCCATAAGCATCTGCTTGCGATGCCTAATTCAAACTGTGCACGCGAGCGATCCAATGCCTGTAACCAGATAGCTAACTGCTATGGCGCGTTAAAAGACACTAAGCAGCAACTTAACTGGCTGCTCAAGGCTATCATGGAAGTAGACAATCAGCGTGAGCCTTGGGTTGAGCTGGCTGACTTCTGTCGTACTTCTGGAGATAATGTTCTTGGTTACTGGGCTGCCAAGAAGGCTTTGGCCATACCTGTAGCGCATTGCGATAATAACTACCTGGTCAATCCCGATGACTGGAAGCACAGGGCCCATGACATTGCCAGCATCACAGGTTGGTGGGCGTTCGATCCGAACCAGCGTGAAGATTCTGTACAGGAAGCCTGGAATGCGCTGAGCTTCAGCCCGTGGGACGGTCGCATGGAAGGTAATTATCGGGTTGTACAAAGCTGCATAGCCAAGCCGTCTACGGCTAAAGATATTACAGTAGATGTGATTATTCTGTCGTTCTCCAAGACTGAACGTGAATACACTATGACTAAGCAGGCTATTCAGTCTCTGCGGGAAAGCAGCCCGGAT
>Ga0315284_10012910_pt1 | contig 11896 bp, 8 predicted proteins | sample YL17G09_16_MG_FD_203696 | JGI IMG/M metagenome (GOLD analysis project Ga0315284, IMG submission 203696) | Sediment microbial communities from Yellowstone Lake, YNP, Wyoming, USA - YL17G09_16 | ecosystem: Environmental > Aquatic > Freshwater > Lake > Sediment | place: USA: Wyoming | collected...
AATCCCGGTAAATTATTACCTTAAAATAAGGTTAACTTCTCCTGATATTTTAGTCAATAATCAGAAATGGATGGTAAACTTCACTTCGTAACAGCCTTTTTCGATATCAGATGCCGGATAGAATGTCCCCAACTGCAATGTATTGACTCCGGTAGGCCTGAGAATCGTGTAGGAATCAGGATTATTGAGAGACGGCGCGGGTGAAGCCGCCGGTTGGTCGCTTTTGGGAGCCAGAATTGATCTGATAAATCCGATCAGCGGATCAAAGACGCCGATTTTTATTGTCGTATCGGTTCCCAAAACCGCAGTCTGACTTCGGACGGCGGCCGTTTTGTAAGCGCAAATTATTCCTGTCCAGATCCGGTAATTGGCCGTACCTATACCGTCTGAAGGAATTGTATAAGTCCAATTGGTATAATACCTGCCTGCTTCTCCGGCAACTTCGACAGCGGTAATCGGATCCGAATGGGTGATTTCCTGACCGTTTTGTTCAACATAATAGATCATCCGGTCCACTTTTGTTTTGGCCGGATCCAGCGAACGGGCATAAGTGGTTAAAGTAATTGTCTGTCCGGCGCCGATCGTTCCCTCAACGTCTACTTTTTCACAGGTACAGGGTCCAGGTGTAGGTATCGGAGTCCCAGATATCGGAGTTCCGGAGATAGGGTAAGCGCAGGTGTTGCCGTTGTCACAGTAAGTGCATTCGAAAGTACACATCCTTTTGGGATCGGGATATTCGTAAGGAACGGCATTTTCCAAACAGTTAGCATGACATTCACCGTCCGGATTTTTGCCGTCCCAGGAATCACTGTAATCACAGGTCCCGCAGGTCTTATCAGTTGACGAGCTTTCACAGCCTTGTCTACCGGCAAAAACATTTTTTGGAGTAAAAGAAAGTATCAAAATGACAAACAGGCTGGCGGCAAAAAAAAGATTATATCTTTTCATAAATATTATTCCGATAAAATTTTCAGCATAAGAGCGTTATCTCTCGTTTCATAAAGCCGGGCATTTGGGATGTCGCTGAAAAACGAGCCGGATGCGGAGTCATAATTTTCTATCATTATATTTCCCAGCAGCTTATTTTTGAAATCGGAATATTTCGCATTTGGTTTAATTGTATTCATGTCTTCCGCAAAGAAGTAACAGGCAATTTTTCGGAAAAGATTCCTCTTTCCGGCTAAAATATCATTGCTATAGATATCACCCGCAAAAGAAAGATATTCCGCATCATTTGTCTGCCGGTATAAATCAAGCGAGGCAATACCCAAGACACACTCATTACGGGTAACGCCTGCCTGTAACTGTTTCCGGTAAACCTCCACTGACAGATTAAAAAGCTCTTTGGCTGTCCGCAAATCCTCTTCATTACCATGCCATAAGTATTTGGCGGCAAAATCCGAAGAAAAAGCAGGATACTGATAAGACTTCTTTCCCAAATCGATCTCTTCTTTGGAAGACAAAGTGATTTTATCTTCACTTGGGGAAAATACGGACTGGAAATTCGCTTCTTTGTCCTGATAGGTCAATAACTCACTGGCGGGTGGTATGGTAAAGCTTGCTCTTGAACATAAACTATCCATTTGGTCTTTCATATCCTGCCCGATATCCTTATCCGTCCAGATTTCGTATAAAAATCGGCAACTCCAGAAATCAGGCTGAAAAAGAGGGGTAAGTTTTTTATCTTCCATCGTATTTAACTCTTTTGTTAACTCAACCAGCATCTGCGGATCTTTTGTTTTTTGCCAATATTTATATTTCCCCCAGAGCACATTTACTCCGACCCGTCTATCTTTCGTTGATGTCACTGTTTGCTGATCCGGTAAAATTATCTGGTTCAAATAATATGCACCATCTGAGGTTTTCTGCTTATCAAGCCAATTGATAACTTTTTGGACAATTTCCAATTTTTCCGAACTTGCTTGAGTCGGGACAGATGTCAAAGGGGTCGCCGGTGAACTTCGCGGTATCACTACGGGTTGGTTGTTTACCGGTTTTTTATTTACCCAAATAAGCCAAAAAACCGGGATAATAAGCAAAAGAAGAGCTCCGAGAAGAAAAATTAGCGGTTTTGGAAATTTTTGATTCTGATCTTGGTTAATTGTCTGACTTCCAAATGGACTCATTAATATAACGATAACAATTCCTCTTCTTTCTGTCAAAGACAGAAAGAATCACTGCCAGGCTTCACAGATTAAACGGAAGTCACAAAAGTCGCACCATTTGCCCACCCTTGGCGGGAAATCGCTTGATGCAATTTCCTGCGCTTTTTGCGCAAGTTTGTCTTTGGCTTCTTCCAATTGTTCCTTTGTCCTGGTCGAAGTTACTTTTTCCTGGGCGTCAAAAAAATAAAAAGAGAGGATCACCTCTTCCGGTTTCTTGTTGTAAATTCCTGAGTCGCAGGCCGCTAAAGCATAAACCGTCATCTGTAAATTTCCGGCAATTTCTTTGTCTGACGGACGTTTGCCGGTTTTGTAATCGATAATCTCCAACTTTCCCTCAAGCGTTTCATCCACCCGGTCGATTTTGCCGCCGATTTTTAGAGTCGGCGTCAGCTTAATCTTAAAAATCTGCTCCAGGCTTTTTGGTTTTCTGTCAGGATCGTAAAATTTTTCAAAAAACGCCTGAAGCATGATGTGGCCTCTGTCCTTCATTTTCTCTTCATATTGTTTGGAGCCGTAACCGACCGGCAACCAGACTTCGTCTAATATCTTTAATAAATCAGCTTGTCCCGGCCGTTCGTCTCTTTTGACCCGCTCATAAAATTTCTGCAGAGTCAGGTGAATGGATGTCCCGAAAGAACCGGCAGCCGAAGGAGGAGCCGGAATTTTTATAATATAGCGGTATTTGTATTGCAGAGGACAGGTCGTGAAACTCTCAATTTGGGAATAAGAAAGATACTCTATTGGCTGCTTAATGGTTTTTGCAGGTAACTCCTCGGTTTTCTTCCATTCCAAGAGAGTTAATTGCTTGCCCTCCGAAGCTTCGGCGAAGGCGGGTTTCATTGTTGTATTGTTCTCTCCTAATGTCTCAATAACAAACTGCGAGATTTTTCTTTCCCTTTTTCCCTCTCCATAGAAATTGGCCGCGGTCAAAAACAGCCGGTCGCGGGCTCTGGTCATCCCCACGTAAAACAGGCGTCTTTCTTCTTCCAGATGGTAATCCCCTTCCGGCAATATCTCTTTCACCAGCTCGTCGGGGATGGGAATCTGTTCATGCCGCTCAACCGTGGGGAAACGCTGATTAACCAGATTGACTAAAAAGACAACCGGGAATTCCAGTCCTTTGGCCGAATGGATTGTCAGGATATTGACGGCGTCATTTTGAACCCAGTCAGTATCCGCGGCCAGTGGGCTTTCACCAAGCTCCATCGCCATTTCAATCCAATCAACCACCGCCGGCACATTTGCCTCTTCGTGTTCCGTCTCAAAAGACTTCAGCTTATCGAAAAATTTTGAGATATTTAAGGCTGTTTTTTCCTCTTTGACCGTCTTGTATTCAGCTAATTCTTTGAGGATTCCGCTGTCTTCCAGGAAAAAGTAGAGAACCTGACCGGCTGTTTCTTTTTTGGCTAAATCCAAATGCCGGTTTACCATTTTCATTATCTTTGTAAGTTTTTCCTTTGTTGTTTCGCCGATATACGGCAGGTAATTCTGGTAATTCTTCATCCGGCTCCAATGTCCTTCATCGCCTAAGAAAAAGGCCACAACCACCTCAACTGCTTCAAATAAGGAAATTCCGACTCTTTTGGCAAAATTATTGATGGCATAGATATCTCTGGTGGTAATCCCAAAAACCGGCATTGAGACAACCCGGAAAAAGGCGACTGAATCGGTGAAATTATCAAGCAGCTTCAAGTAGGCGATCAGGTCTTTGACCTCTGGCTGACGGAAAAGCATACCTGGACCCAAGAATTGGTAAGGAATTCCGGCGCGAGACAGCGCCCGGGCAAACGGTTCAGCCTGACTGTTGGCCCGCACTAGAATGGCAAAATCCCTCCAGCTATATAATTCTCCACCTTCGTCCTTTGGACGAGATTTTAAATAATTAATTTTCTTCACTACTTTCTCCGCTTCATCTTCCACTCTTTCTTCGTAAATCAATTCTATTTTCTCTCCTTTTATTTTTCTTTCGCCCTCCAGTTTTTTACTGATTTTTTCTTTGACTTCCAGCCTGTCCGGATTGTTGTTTTGGATAAGATCATACGACCGGTCAAGAATTTCAGTAGTGGAACGGTAATTTTTCGTCAGGACCGCCAGTTTTGCCTTCGGGAATTTTTGCCGGAATTGGATAATATTGGAAACAGCTGCGCCGCGCCAGCGATAAATAGCTTGATCGTCATCACCAACGACGGTGATGTTTTTCTTCTCTCCGGCCAGAAGAATCGCCAGTTCGTTTTGGGCAAAGTTGGTATCCTGAAATTCGTCGATTAAGACATATTTAAACTGCTCCTGATAATTCTTCAAAATATTTTTCCTCATCCGGAAAAGCTGCAGGGTGTTGGTGATCAGGTCGGAAAAATCTATCAAACTTTCTTTAATTTTCAGTTCTTCATATTTTTGGAAGGCATTGGCTAGTTCTGAATACTTCTCACTCTCGATCGTTTTTTCCTCATTGTTTAATTGTTTCACCTGCCTCGCCGGCTGGCGGGTTGTTTCATTGTTTAATTTCGCCCAGTCAAGGTATTGCTTGGGCGACACGTCTTCGTCTTTAAGCCTGGCAAAATGCTGCAACATGCCGGAAATAAACTTGTTCGGATTGCCCATTGGCCGGAAATAGTTCAGCTTAAATTTAAAAAGATTTTTGCGGAAAAAAATAATGCTTTCCGCTTCAGTCATAAGACGGTATCCCGGATTCAGTCCTATATGAATCGCTTCCTGCCGCAACACCCGTTCGCCAAACGAATGAAAAGTGGTAATCCACATTTGGGTGTAGCCGTAAGGAAGCGCCCGGTCAACCCGTTCTTCCATCTCCCTGGCTGCTTTATCAGTAAAAGTCAAAGCCAGAATTTCCGCGGGCTTGGCCAGACCTTCGGCAATCAACCATTTTATTCTTTCAGTAATAACAGTTGTTTTACCCGTCCCCGCCCCGGCAATCACCAGAAGCGGGCCTTTCCCGTGACGGATGGCCTCAAGCTGTTCTTTATTTAACTTCTTTTTATCCATATTTTTTGTCAGGAAATTTCCAATTGTTTAGATTCCTCTTGCTCTTTTTTCTCCAGAGTCTTTACGGAGGATAGCTTTTGACACAACAAGGTGAAACTGTTGGTGACATTGTTCATCTGGTTATAGGCGTTAGTCAGGTGTTTCCCCAAAACCGTCAGATTATCGGCCAGCTTCTCATAATCTTTTTGAGTAGCCCTGATTGTTTGTAAAATTTGCTTCGCTTTGGCTTCAATCTTCTGTCCTTCAAACGACATCAGGATTGCCTTAAGATAGGCATAAAAAGTCGTCGGTGATACCGGCAGAACCCTTTTGGCGCTGCTATACTCAAAAAGCGCCGGATCATTGACGACTTCGTAATAAACCGCTTCGCTTGGGATATACATCAGGGCGTAATCGATTGTTCCTTCCTCAGTCAGAATATATTTTTTGGAAATGTCATCGATATGCTTTTTGACGTCTTTTTCAAAATCCTTAAGTATCGCTTTCCTTTCCTGTTCTTCTTTGGCGGATAATAGCTTTCGGAAATTCTCCATCGGAAATTTGGAGTCGACCGGGATGATGCCGCTGCCGGTTTTAATGGCCGCGTCAACAATGGCTCCGGACTTAAAAGCATATTGCAGATGAAATGACTGTTTAGGCAGCATCTGGCCAAGCAGCTCTTTGAGAATATGCTCGCCGATATTGCCCCGGAGTTTCGGGCTTTTGAGAAATTCCTGCAGTTCTTTCATCCCCCGACCGATCTCACTCATCTCCCCGATGTTCTTTTGGACTTGACCGATCACCCGGGCGGCGTTATCCAACCGCTGATTTAAAGCCTGGGTATTACTCTGTAAACTCTCAAGCAGCACCTTCCGGTCTTCTTTGCTGCCGGATTGAAGCATCTGGATTATTTTCAATAAATCTTCAGAAGGTTTTTGCTTCTCGGCCAAATCCGTGATCCATTTTCTCAAGAAAAAGGCAAAAACAAGCAAGAAGATTATTATTACCGATATTAATAAAATTTCCGTTGAAATCATTTCGTTCCATTCTACCACCAAAAAAAGTAAAATGAAATTGTGCGCAAAAAACAATTTGACCGGAAAAAAATTACTCGGGCGGCCTTCTCTTTGTTTTTCCTTTTTCTGTTCCTTAATTTTTTGCCGCCTGAAAACCTTTTATCCTTTATATTTTTTTACTGCTTTGTTTCTCTCGCTTTCTTTTTCTTATTTAATATCTTTACTAACCGGACAAAAAGTTGCCTCTCAACAATCATTATTGTGGTTTTTCTTCTCCTTCGGCAAAACCGCTTGGATAATCTATTAAATCTTATTCTTCTCGGCAGTATCACGATGACTTTTTATTTGTATTTTCGAAACCGGTAGCTTCCTGATATAATAAGCCAAATTTATGGATAAATTTTATATCACCACCGCTATCCCATATGTTAATGCCGCTCCTCACATCGGTCACGCGCTCGAATTTATACAGGCAGATGCAATCGCACGCTTTCACCGTCTTTTAGGTGAAGAAACTTGCCTTTTATCCGGCGGAGACGAAAATGCGCTAAAAAATGTCCAAGCAGCAGAAAAAGCCCACGAAGATATACAGACATTTATTGACAAGAACGCCAAGCTTTTCCAAGTGTTGGCCGAAAAATTAAATGTCCAATTTGATGTTTTCCAAAAAGGCAGTGACCGGTTGCACCATTTCAAAGCGAGCCAGGAACTTTGGCGCCGCTGCGCCAAAAACGGTGATATTTATAAAAAATCTTATGAGGGATTATACTGTGTCGGTTGTGAGTTGTTTTATACCCCTGATGAACTTGACGAAAAAGGTGAATGCCATGAACATCCGGGTAAAAAACTTGATAATGTATCCGAAATTAATTATTTTTTTCGTCTATCCAAATACCAGGACCAATTGATTAAACTTATATCGACCGATGAATTAAAAATTATTCCTCAATTTAGGAAAAATGAGGTTCTTTCTTTCCTCAAACAACCGCTCAACGATATCAGCATCTCACGCTCAAATGAAAGAGCGAAAAATTGGGGGGTTCCTGTACCCGATGATCCGACTCAAAGAATTTATGTTTGGTTTGATGCTCTTAATATTTATCAGTCCGGTATCGGTTTTGGTTGGGATAACAAACAATATGAAAAATGGTGGCCGGCGAATGTCCATGTGATCGGTAAAGGCATCACCAGATTTCATGCTGTCTATTGGCCAGCTTTTCTTCTTTCAGCCGGATTGAAAGTACCCAAATCAATTTTTGCTCACGGTTATATCACTGTTGAAGGCCAAAAAATGAGTAAAACTTTGGGTAATGTCATTGATCCTTTCCGTTTGATCGAAAAATATGGGGTAGATCCTTTACGGTACTATTTCTTGCGTGAAGTCCCTTCTTATGACGACGGCGATTTCTCCGAAAGAAGGTTTAAAGAAATTTATAACGCGGACCTGGCCAACAATCTGGGGAATCTTGTCGCCCGTGTTGCCCGCCTGGCTTCCAAAATCAGTCAGCCTTTCCATCCCAAACTCAAGCACTATAATGATACGTATCATTATAGTGGTAATAGTGGTAACTCCATTTATCAAAAGGCTCTTGAAGAATACCGGTTCAATGACGCCATGTTCTTTATTTGGGAAAAAATTACCGCCGTAAATAAAATAATTGATAAGGATCAACCATGGACTCTGGAAGGCGACAATCTGAAAAAAGTCCTTGATGTCTATATCGAAAAAATCCTGGAAGTCGCCATCCTTCTTCAACCTTTCCTTCCCCAAACCGCAGAGAAAATTCTTCAGCAGTTCAAAGGACCGGAAATCAAATCAGAATCACCGTTATTTCCAAGATTGTCTTAAGTCATAAATTATATTGTTATTTGTCATTGCGAGGCTACGAAGTAGCCGTGGCAATCTCGGATGGGATTGCTTCGCTTTGCTCGCAATGACAATCCGAACAAAAATTCAATGTTTATCGATACTCACTGCCATCTGAATTTCAAGTCATATAAAAAAGATCTTCCCGAAGTCATCAAACGGGCAACTGATAATAAAATCGATAAAATCATTATCCCCGGAGCCAAACTCGACACCAGCCGCAAAGCAATCGAAATCGCCCAACAATACGGCGATTGTTTTGCCGCCGTCGGCATCCATCCGCACCACGCTGATCTGTTATCAGCTGCCGACAATGCCAGTGATCTTAAAAATCTTTTAACCGGCTTAATTATTCAACCCAAAGTGGTGGCGGTCGGGGAAATCGGCCTTGATTATTATCAATATAAAGATTGCCCGCCGATAGATGAAGAAACCAAAAAGCGGCAAAAAGAGTTATTTCTTTTACAACTCGAACTGGCTCAAGAAAACAATCTGCCGGTCATATTGCACTGCCGCGAAGCCTTTGATGATCTATTAAATGTTTTAAAGGATAAAAATATATCAGGCGTATTTCATTGTTTCAGCGGTAACAAACAACAACTGGCTGAAGTGTTGGAAATGGGTTTTTACCTCGGTTTTGACGGCAATATCACTTATCCGCAAAACCAGCACTTACGGCAACTCGTGGAATCCGCGCCTTTTGACAAATTATTGCTTGAAACCGATGCTCCGTTCCTGACGCCGGTCCCCCAAAGAGGCAATCGCAATGAACCCGCTTTTTTGGTTTACACCGCCCAAACGGTTGCGGAAATAAAAAAAACCGCTCTTGACAAAGTAATGGAAATTACCTGTTCCAACGCCCTAAAATTATTTCGTTTACCGGCCTGATTGTGATACAATAGATCATTGCTTCCCAATGAAATATGCGTGCATTTTTTAACCGTTACCCCCATCATGTCGAGCGTTTTTTTGAAATGATCATTCCCATCACTACCTGGCTGATCATCACCTTGCCTGTCTGGCTTTCTGTTTTTCACCCGGCCCTTGTGGCCTATTTCATCCTCAGTTTTGACGTTTATTTCTTCTACAAGTCACTTTCCATGACCATTATGTCAACCATTTCCTATCTTAAACTTCGCAAACTCTCCCAGGAAAATTGGCTGAATAAAGCGAAAAAACTGCCCGGCTATTCCCAAATCTATCACGCCATTATCATCACCAATTACAAAGAAACGACGGAAAAAGTAAAAAAAACCCTTGATTTTCTCATCAATCAGGATTTTCCTATTAAGCGAATTTTGATCATTTTGGCCATGGAAGAAAGGGAGGGTGAAAAGGCCCATGAACGGGCAAAAGCTTTAATCGCCGAGTTTAGAGGCAAATTCGGCCTGATTGAAGCGACCTACCACCCGGCCAAAATCGGGGAAATTGCCGGCAAAGCCAGTAACGCCGCCTGGGCGGCAAAATTTCTTAGTCAAGCGATCAGGAATAAAAAAATTAATCCTGACTGCGTGACTGTCACCTCAAGCGATGCCGACTCTCTTTTCCCAGCAAAATATTTTTCCTACCTGACTTATATGTTTTTGACTGACGGAGAACGCTACTACCATTTCTACTGGGCGCCGGTTCTTCTTTACAGTAATTTCTGGGAAGTACCTCTTCCCATCAGAATCCAGGCGACCATCTCCAGCATTACCCGTTTGGCTTCTCTTGCCCGTCCGGGCAGTTTAATCCAAATCTCCACCTACTCGCTGTCTTTGCAAATGCTTGAAAAAATCGGCTATTGGGATACAGATATCATTCCGGAAGACTGGCATATTTTCCTTCAGGCTTTCTTTTCCTTGGGCGAAAAGGTAAAAACAATCCCCATTTATCTGACTATTTCCCGTGATGCCGTCAACAGTAATACGCTTTTGAACGCTTTCAAATCCCGTTATGAACAGGAAAAACGCTGGGCTTGGGGAATCACCGATGTCCCTTATGCACTGAAGAAGTTTTTTACCTCTTCGCATATCCCCATCCTGCCAAAACTATACCGCATCTTATACGTTGTCGAAACCCATCTTTTTTGGCCGACTTCTTTTTTCATCCTGACGTTGGGAGCTTCCATTCCGGCTCTGGTTAATCCGGTCTTTTCCAGAACCGCCCTAGGGCATAATCTGCCGAAAATGTCCGGTTTGATTTTGACAATCACCACTACTTTCCTTTTGGTCCTGATCATCCTGGACGCCAAATCCCGGCCGAAAAGGCCGGCTCACTCTTCCATCTCCACCACCCCGCTTCTTCTTTTCCAGTGGATTCTGTTGCCGCTTGTTTCTTTCCTTTTCTCCTCTCTTCCCGCTCTTGATGCGCATACCAGACTTCTTTTGGGAAAAAGGTTAGAATATAAAGTGACAGAGAAGATTTAAATCTTCTCTGTCATCCTGAACTTGTTTCAGGATCCCGTTGGAATACAAAATGAATATTGTTAATTATATCTTCTACCAAACACCGCTTTTTTATCTGATCCAATCAATCTGGCGGGATGAAGCTTTTTCATATTTTATGGCCAAACCGGATCTGGTGAAAGTCATCGTCAATACCGCCCATGATTTCAACCCTCCTTTCTATTACCTGATTTTACATTTGTGGATGCAAGTCGTCGGCAAATCAGACGTGGGACTGAGACTTCTCTCCTTTTTCGCCTTTGCCCTGTCTGTCTACGTGGCCTCGCTTTTGGCGGAGAAAATCTTTTCCCGCCGCTTTGCCATTTTTGTCGCCGCTTTCACTTTTTTCAACCCGATGCTTCTTTATTATGCTTTTGAAATCCGCATGTATTCTTTTTATGCCCTGTTTACCGTCTGTTCCCTGTATTTCTGGTACAAAAAAGAGTGGAAATGGTATTTGATCACGTCTGTCCTGGGACTGTATACCCACTCATTTTTTATCCTTGTTCCTTTATCTTTTATCATCTATTATTTTCTGACAAAACAAAACCGCCGAAGGCTGGTTATCAACACCGCTAAACCGCTTCTTTTTTTCCTTCCCTGGCTACCGGTCCTCGTAAACCAATTTATCCGTTCAAAAGATTCCTGGATCTTCCCGGTTGACCTGCAGCTTGTTAAGTCGGTTTTGGGTAATCTTTTTACCAACTTCGAAGGCACACCGGGTGACTGGTGGTCTTTGACTTTTTGGCTGTCGGTCATAATCCTCGTTTTCTTATGGATGGGTTTTCGGCAAAACAAGAAACAGGCTTTGCTTTTCTTGACACCAATTGTTTTCACCTTATCGGGGTTTTTAGGTTATTCATATCTTCGCCGGCCGATTTATGTCAACCGTTATCTGATTTTTATCACTGTCTTTGAAATCTTCGGCATTTCTTTGGGTATCTGGAGCATCAAAAACAAATTATTGAGAAATTTTACCGCCGGCGCTTTTCTTCTTTTAGTCATCGTTGCCGATTTCGCCCTGATCCCAAGTCACCGTAAAACCGATTTCAAGACCGCTTTTTCTGAAATTAACAAAAATGCCGAAGCGGCTAATTTCGTCTATACCCAAACTCCGATTTCTTTTTTGGAGTCCGCTTTTTATTATAAATTCCCGGAAAAAGTATTTATCTTTAACCCCAATAATGTAGCGGTTCCTGATTATATCGGTGTCAACGTCGTTTTTCCGGCTGTTTCCAGAGCGGATTTTCCTTCTCCGCCTTCAAAAACTTATCTTATCAAAGATAACGCCACATATGAAATTTTCTTGACTCAATAATATGAAAGAAAAAATCTTGATCTTATCAAGAGATAAACTGGTGGAAAAATTAATCAGGATCTTTTTAGGGATTATCGCGGTTTTCCTGATTACCATCATCTTCAAATGGAATAAACTCCCTCCGC
>Ga0315284_10012911_pt1 | contig 11895 bp, 11 predicted proteins | sample YL17G09_16_MG_FD_203696 | JGI IMG/M metagenome (GOLD analysis project Ga0315284, IMG submission 203696) | Sediment microbial communities from Yellowstone Lake, YNP, Wyoming, USA - YL17G09_16 | ecosystem: Environmental > Aquatic > Freshwater > Lake > Sediment | place: USA: Wyoming | collected...
TAACGGTGGACGAGCACCATCTTTTTTACCAGTGAATTCCTATTGTATATGGCGCCTCAGTGGCTTAGTTGGCAGAGCGGCTGACTTGTAATCAGCAGGTCCCGTGTTCAAATCACGGCTGAGGCTTGGGAATTTTACTATTCCATATAATTATTCTCTTTTTGAACATCACAATAGATTCAAATTTTTAACCGCGAATTACTACATACACGTGATCGCCCATGACAAAAAAAGCATTTATTACCGGTATAACAGGTCAGGACGGGTCATACCTTGCCGAATTATTATTATCAAAAGGATACGAAGTCCATGGTCTCATACGAAGATCATCAACGTTCAACACCAGCCGGATTGATTCAATCTATCTTGATCCGCATGATCCTCATGCCCGATTGTTTCTGCATTACGGAGATCTCTCAGACTCCGAGCAAATAGCGAATGTGATGTACAATATCCGCCCGGACGAAGTGTACCATCTCGGTGCGCAGAGCCATGTACGAGTCAGTTTTGATACCCCGGAATATACCAGCAATGTTACCGCACTCGGGACTACCAGGCTGCTCGAAGCGATAAGGCGATGTACCTATCCAATAAAATTCTACCAGGCTTCATCCAGTGAGATGTTCGGTGCGGCGAACCCACCTCAGAAGGAAGACACTCCTTTTCATCCCCGCAGTCCTTATGCCTGTGCGAAAGTGTACTCCTACTGGATGACCCGGAATTACCGGGAGGGATACAATCTCTTCACATCCAACGGCATTCTCTTCAACCACGAATCCCCGCGCCGTGGTGAGACCTTTGTCACCCGCAAGATCACCCGGGCAATAGCAAGAATCCTTGCCTCGAAGGACAAAATTCTTTATTTAGGAAATCTCGATGCAAAACGGGACTGGGGATTTGCTCCTGAGTATGTGGATTGTATGTGGCGAATCCTGCAGCAGGAAAGCCCGGATGATTTTGTGATTGGAACCGGGGAGACTCATTCGGTCAGGGAATTTGTCCATGAAGCATTTGCGTATGCTGGTCTTGAGGTTGAGGAGCACGTGCGAATTGATCAGAAATATTTCCGTCCAACCGAGGTTGATGTACTTATCGCGAATCCGAAAAAATCTGAAAAGATCCTTGGCTGGAAACCTTCAATAAAATTCGGGGACCTGGTAAAAATCATGGTAGACTCTGATATGAAAGCAGCTGGACTGGAACCGATTGGTGATGCGGATAAAATAATATCATCAAAATTCCCGGACCGCTGGTGGAAAGCGGATTGATTTATGCCAAATGAAGTACTCCCAAACTCTATGCATACATAAAAAAAGGAGTAATCAATAATTCTGAATAATAAATAAATACTGTTACCATTCAAACTTCCATCAATGGTCGAGACACGCCTATGACATTCTGGTCCGATAAAAAAATACTCATCACCGGTGGGGCTGGTTTTTTTGGATCCCAAGTCGTCAATCAACTTCTCGAAAAAGGGGTTCTGAAAGAAAATATTCTGATACCTCGGAGCAAAGCTATCGATCTGCGGAAATGGGAGAATTGTGTACGGGTGGTCAAAGATTGTGATATCGTCATCCATCTCGCTGCAAAAGTGGGGGGTATCGGATTCAACCAGAATTTCCCGGGACAACTTTTCTATGATAATGCTATTATGGGAATCCAGATGATCGAGGCGGCACAGCAGGAGGGAGTAGGAAAGTGTGTAATCATTGGTACGATCTGTGCCTATCCGAAATTTACTCCAATCCCGTTCAAAGAAGATAACCTCTGGGATGGATATCCGGAAGAGACAAATGCCCCCTATGGACTCGCCAAAAAAATGCTGCTTGTCCAGTCACAGGCTTACCGGCAGGAATACGGCTTTAATTCCATCTACCTCCTTCCAGTCAATCTGTATGGTCCGGGCGACAATTTCGATCCGGCCAGCTCGCATGTTATTCCTGCGCTCATTAAAAAATTCACCGAGGCAAAAAGGGAAAACAAATCCTGTGTGGAGGTCTGGGGAACTGGCGCGGCATCACGGGAGTTCCTGTATGTCGATGATGCTGCACATGGGATCATACTTGCAACCGAGCACTATAATAAACCGGATCCGGTAAACCTTGGATCCGGAATGGAAATTACAATACGTGATCTTGTGGACCTTATACAGGAATTGACAGATTTTTCCGGAGATATTCTCTGGGATACCACAAAACCGGATGGTCAGCCGAAACGCAGCCTAGATGTAAGCCGAGCTAAAAAAGAGTTTGGTTTTAAAGCAATGATGCCTTTCCGGGAAGGATTGAAGAGGACCATTGAATGGTATGAATCATGTTCGGCAAAACCCTCTCAACAGAAGGGGTTCGACGATCATTGCTGAATTCATCTTTTTTTATACTGGCCTACAAAGACAATATTGCATATTTCACGGCGGGATCACTAATATTGATTTCCGCAAATCTTACAAAGCAAAACTTTTTTCATGGGCATTATAAGAATCCCCCCGTTCATTTGATTCCATACAATTATTCTGGCCTTCGCGAAATCATTAACCATTTTCTCAACAATTTTCATATGTGTTCTCATCCTCACCCTATATCTCCCGTTTGATGAGTATAGAGCCTATTCAGCGACAGAGCTTTATCACACTCGTTTCGACAATCGCTCTGACAGGAGTTGGCTTTCTCTCAACAATATATTTCGCACACACACTGGGTCCTGCCCCTCTCGGGGCGTACTTCCTGTTCCTCGCCTATTTTGGAATTTTCAACCTGATTGGAGACGGGGGATTTGGCGGGGCAGCAGTAAAGAGGATATCTGAAGGAAAAGAACCCCAGGAATATTTTTCTGCGTTTGTTTGTATCAGAATTGTCCTGCTTGCACTGTCTGTCACCGTTCTCCTTATCGCAGAACCCTATCTTAAGGATATCACGTCATCAGGAATGTTTTTCTGGCTTCTTTTGGCACTCATAATTTCGGTATTTTCCAGCAGCACGGCTATGGGGGTATATGGTTCAGGCAAAGTTGGCGTGTATCAGATCAGCAATTTTGTGGATGTGCTCCTGCGGATTCTCTTCCAGGTTGGAGGAGTATTTTTAGGTTTTGGTGTCGCAGGACTTGCCGGGGGTTTTGTAGGAGGACTCATTGCGGGGGGCATTGTAAATTTCCGGTACCTCGATCTCAAATTAGTCCGGTTCAGGAGGTCCCATATCAAAAACCTGACTGGTTTTTCTTTCTGGACCTTCCTTACTGCAAGTGGTTCACTTGTGTTCAGTTATGCAGATACCGTACTTATCGGATATTTCATGAGTACTGCTGATGTCGGGATCTACCGAACAGCATTCCAGCTTACTGCTGTCGCTACCTTCACGACACTGGCCTTCCATACCGTTCTTTATCCTAAAATCAGCGCATGGGAATCCCAAGGTAATTTTGCAGCGATTGAAAACGCACTTTCCCGTGCATTTACCTACTCCCTCTTATTAGCCATACCCGTCTGCATCGGAGGCTGGATTCTTGGTGAACGGCTTCTCTTCTTCTTGTATGGAGCATCTTTTACTTCGGGAACACCAGCTTTTTTTTTACTTCTTTTAGTACAGGTCGTGAATGTTTTTATGTATCTGGGAACAATGGGCCTGAATTCCCTTAACCGGCCGAAAGGTGCTTTCTTAGTTACAGCTATTGCAGCTCTCATAAACATCATTCTTGACATTGCACTTATTCCAATTATGGGGATTACCGGGGCTGCTTTGGCAACACTCATCGCAATGACACTGAATGCACTCATCGCACTCTTCCTTCTTTCCCGGGTCATATCAGTAAAGGTTGAACACAGCCCGGTAAAACATATTCTGTATGCTTCAGGAATGATGGGCATTTTCCTTATTGCAATTCATTTCCTTCTGCCTCTCACTCACGTGGCCATGGTATTTGGTTCAGTTCTGATAGGAGCATGCATTTATTCACTCGTTCTTCTCAAGGTTGATCTGGGAATCCATGATGACATAAAAGATTTTTGCATCAGCCTTGGATTACCGTGGCTGAAGTGGTTATAAGTGATTTCTTCTGGTTTGAATAGATAATCCTGAACGTATGGCTCTTTGCTATTTCTCGTGGGAAGATTTATAATGTCAATCAAAGAAATGAACTTTTTCAATCTGACATGTCGGTTTGCTTATATTATTTCATCTCATTGCGGTTTATACGCATAACAAGATAATGAAACACTATATTTTAGATCTTTGAGTTGTTGATTGTTCACTGTTTTAGTTCAGGAGTTATAGAGAGCCAAGTTATAATAAATTCAAAAAATCCGATAATTTTATTCGAAATTGTTTGGTTGTCGATTTGAGAAAGAAATATAAGAAATTCCGCCAATTTTATTGAGGTGTAAATAAAATGTTAAGAGAAATTTTCGTTCGATTTTTCGATACAATAGGAAATAAATCCCTTCAAATGAGCAACCGAATCAGAATGAGAATTGTAACCCCCTCTCCAACAGGTTCGAAAGACGATTCACTTTTTTTAGAGCCGTCTCAAAAGCATGATACGCTTAGAGAATTCGCAAAAACGTATAAATTACAAATATTCGTCGAAACGGGCACATATTATGGGGATACCGTAGACGCGTTAAAAAATATCTTCAAAACTTGCTATTCAATTGAAATAGGTAAAAAATTGGCAGATAACGCAAGAGTACGGTTCTCAAACAATCCTAACATTCACATATTGCAAGGAGATAGCAGTAACGTTTTACCAAGATTATTACGCGAAATAAATGAACCTTGCTTATTTTGGCTGGATGGACATTATTCTGGTGGGGACACCGCGGGATGTGGAACAACGGTTCCGATTTTACAGGAAATAGAAGCTATCCTGAACCATAGGGATGATCACGTTATTCTCATCGATGATGCCAGGTGTTTTGTAGGGGGAAAATCGGAATATCCCACAATATCATATTTAAGCCATGTTATCTTAAAAAAGCAACCACAATTTACTGTAGAGGTTCGTGATGACATTATTAGGGCCTACAAAAAATAAATCAGATTTTCTATTGGTAACTAGATCGTGTATTGAAAATTTTATTTGTAATTATTCAAGAAACACACTTGCAAGAAAAGATCGGTCCTGCTTATACCTTTCGAATACCGGAAGGGTTGAACCATTCTACAACCATCATAACAATTTCATGAGGGTAAAGGATTACAGATCGGGCAGGTGGGGAAAGATAAAGTATGGATCGGGCTCGGGAGATATTACAATAAGCTTCTGGACTTCCAACCAAAAAGTTGCTTTTATTCAACTATTTTCAGGAGGATATTAAAAATGGGATATGTAGATTTGATTAAACACTCTATCGACCAAAGGTTGTACCGAATCATCGCCGCATCACAGATCAAAGCAGCAAATGTTGTAATGGACATTGGTAGTGGGAAAAGACCACAGGCACTGGAGTTCTTTAAACCTGAGATCATGTATTGCTTTGACCCAACCTACGAAACACACATTTCTGATGATGGCATTCATGTGATTCATGGCACATGGAAAACCGCAATTGACACCATGAAAACAGTACCTACAGACACAGTATTCCTGATGGATGTAATTGAACATCTTCCGAAAGAGGAAGGCGTCTCTCTCCTGAAAGAAACTGAGGGACTTGTCAAGAAACAGATCGTAGTGTTCACCCCGTTGGGATTTATGAAGCAGAACGATGGCGAATGGAATACCCATCGTTCCGGGTGGTTACCGGAAGATTTCAAAGATGGGTGGAAAACATTTGTATTCCCGAATTTTCATCGTATCGGTTTAAAAAACAGGGTTCTTGAAAAACCGCATGGGGCATTATTAGCCGTATACAATAAACCAAGAGTAGCATGACAGAAGGCAAATCAGCACTATCCAAATTAAAAGATACAGCGAAACGGTATCCGGTTTTAGTTGAAACATATTGGGTAGTTTTTAATTTGAAGAGGTATATCGAAATACATAGAGAATGGATTAAATTCAAATCTGAAACAAAAATTCCACGATTTACTTTATCATGGAAAGACCGTAAATTTTATTGTAAAGATGCTTCTCCATTTACCGACTTCGATTCGCAATATATTTACCATACTGCGTGGGCGGCACGTTGCCTCGCAAAGACAAAACCGGATTCTCACACAGATATTTCCTCATTCCTGTACTTCAGCACGATTGTATCTGCATTTATCCCGGTGAAGTTTTATGACTATCGCCCGGCAAAGGTATGCCTGTCCAATCTCATTTCGGAACATGCTGATATTACCACCCTGCCATTTGAGAAGGGGAGTATCAAATCGCTTTCCTGCCTGCACACTGTGGAACACATCGGACTTGGCCGTTACGGAGATAAAATAGATCCAGATGGCGATCTGAAAGCGATTGCCGAATTGAAGCGAGTTCTTGCGTTGGGCGGCAATTTGCTATTTGCGGTCCCAGTTGGAAAAGATGCGAGAATAATTTTCAACGGTCATAGAATATACACGTTTGATCAGGTCATCACATATTTCAAAGGATTAAAATTGGTGGAATACTCTTTGATTACCGATAATCCCAACTTGGATATTTTTATTGAAAATGCCGATCCGAAACTTACCGATGTGTGCTCGAATGGATGTGGCTGTTTCTGGTTCATGAAAGACAGAGGATAAAAAAATGATAACTCCAAAAGTATCGATTCTTATTCCTACTTATAATCAACCATATTATCTTCGATTTACACTAGATTCAATTGTACATCAAACATACAAGAATATTGAGGTAATTATCACAGATGATTCCGAGGATAATTCTATTTTATCTGTCGTGGATGAATTTTCAACAGAACTAGATATAAAATATTTTAAAAATCCTGTTCGCAAAGGAGCACCGGATAATTGGAATGAAGCCATAGCAAAATCTTCTGGAGAATATATAAAATTTTTGCATCACGATGACTGGTTTACCAATGAAGATAGTTTGCAAGCATATGTTCAAGCATTAGATAATAATCCTCATGCAAATTTTGCATTTTCCTGCACAAATATTTACGACACAAATCGCAATATTATACATACACATTGCCCAACTGAACGTGAATTAATCCGGTTAAGAAAAAATCCTCTCAATTTGTTTCCCCATAATTTTATTGGAGCCCCGAGTGCAACCATTTATCGACGTAATGTAAATAAATTGTTTGATAAACATCTGAAATGGGTTGTTGATATTGATTTTTACATCAGTATTCTCAAAGAAGATCCTATGTATGTATATATTCCCAAAAACGCAGTTTGCTGTACATATGGGGCTCCAGGAGAGATAACGTTGGAATGCCAAAATAATAAAAAGATAGAATTATTTGAATGGATTTACTTGTTTAATAAAATTGACAATTCGGCAATTCCTATGTTTTCCCATATCTTTTTTATCTGGGGTATTTTGTTAAAATATCACGTAATAACGAGTAAGGAAATCCGTAAATACGGTATTAACTCAATTCCGGCGTGGATGAATATTTTAGTGGTATTAAATCGAATATTAATACCTATTGCGAGGATTTTTAAAAAATTTTAAACAAAAAAGATAGAATTCATAAGGGGTAATATGAGAGACATAACACTTGCCTAGGAGATGGAACTCGGTGACAGGATTGCAAAATATTGGATATTTCGGAGAATACAAACTATGTCGAGATCGTATCGAGGTTCGGGAGAAATCCTGAACTTCGGATACAATCTCCTGACTCGAAAAGAGCGGTAAAAGATTATGATCATCGTCAAACTCGTCGGCGGTCTTGGCAACCAGATGTTTCAGTATGCTGCCGGAAGATATCTTGCATATTCCCTGAATACCGAGTTAAAACTGGACATCTCCCAGTTCCGGCAAGATGCACTCCGGGAATACCATCTGTCGGTATTCAACATCACGGAAAATATTGCATCCGCAACGGACCTGATGAGGGTCCGGCGACCGCCGGGATGGAACATCAAACACCCGGTAGAAGCGTTGAGATCGTTGATGCGCCGGAACGCTGCGATCCGGTATGTAAAAGAGAGACATTTCCATTTCGATCCGGAAATCCTCGCACTGCCTGATAATGTTTATCTCGATGGAAATTGGCAAAGTGAAAAATATTTTAAGGATATAGACAGGATAATCCGCGAAGATTTCACTCTTTCAGAAGAACCTGACCACATGAATAAACAGATGGCAGATAAGATCAGGAACTGTGAAGCAGTGAGCCTTCATTTCAGGAGGGGAGATTACCTATCAAATCCAGCAACAACTGCATATCACGGAATCTGTCCAGAAGAGTATTATTGTGAGGCAATCAGCATGCTTGAAAATTATGTTAAAAACCCTTATTTCTTTGTTTTTTCTGATGATCCGGCATGGGTAAAAGAAAACCTTGATACCGGATGTCCAACAACTATAATGGATTTTAATGGATCTGAAAAAGACTTTGAAGACATGCGATTAATGAGTCTCTGTCAACACCACATTATTACGAACAGTTCATTCAGTTGGTGGGGTGCGTGGCTTTGTCGAAATACAGAAAAAATTGTCGTCGCTCCGAAACAATGGTTCAACAAACCGAATATAATAACACAGGATTTAATTCCTCGATCTTGGTTTCGATTATAACGCTTAATCCTATAAAACCAACATTAATATTTCCTCCACATATGATTGAACAAGAAAGAATGATTGAAAAAGAAAGATCTAATAGTGCAGTCTTTGGTATTACATGAACCTGAAATTTTCCATTATAATATGCACAAAAAACCGTGCAAAGGATCTCGATACAACCTTGAAGTCGGTTTTTAATCAATTCAATTTGCCGGATTCAGTAATTATTGTTGATGATAGTCATAATTTTGAATGCAGCAGTATCTTGAAAAAATATGAGTCTTTATCATCAGTTCATTGTATATATGTTCATTCTCACCCAGCCAATTCCGGATTGCCCGCAGCAAGAAATTGTGGCATAAAAAAAATTCCAGAAACCACCGATATCGTCCTTTTTCTTGATGATGATGTGACCCTTGAAAGAAATTACCTTCAATCAATCGGGGAAATTTTTGATCAACTTCCAGAGATTTCTGGTGTAAGTGGGGGTATTAAAAATGGGTATTACACAAAACCATGGTATATCAAAATTATATTAGGCATGATTGGATGGATAATTCCAACACTCGTTCAAGCAACATTCTACTATCCCACAGTCTCAAGAACTGCGGATGCAATGTCTCCACTTTTTTTGAAAAAAAACAAAGATTCGATTTATGCTCAGTGGCTGAGCGGGTGTAATATGGCATATCGATCAAAAATTTTCCGGGACGGAAATATTTTTGATGAGCAGCTTGTTGGTTACTCTCTTGGGGAGGATATGATTTTTTCTCATCTGTTGTATAAAAAAGGACACCAATTTGCCTTTTCCTATAAAGCGCAATTAACGCATAGAATTTCACAAGAAAATCGCATTCCATCAAATCTGTTCATTTTGATAAAAATCGGGTACAGACTATATGCAATAACTCTGTTTTCCGGTAACGGAATTCGGGGTTCCTTATATTACTCAATTTTTGTTTCAAGATTAATTCTATCATCATTGATTTTATCACTCAGATACAAAGAGAATATCGGATATGCAAAACAGACTCTGAACGCGTTTAAGAGAGTTAGACCATTTGAACGGGATATTCGGGATAAAAAAATCCAAAAATTTAATGAATACTATTTAAAGGGACAATAGACTAAACGCTTCAAATTTGATTCTTTATAATCTAAACTCAAAATCAAATTTCGATTGCAGCATCTCTGCAAAATGTAAGGAACAGGGAAAAACCAACACCATCACAAGCGTCAATTATTGCTGGTTAATCAAATGTAGATGGATATCCATTAATTTTTTTACCATCTTTTTATGATCAAATCGCTCGACAGCTATGGATCTTGCATGTTTTCCCATCTTGACACGTTCTGCAGAATGGGTGCCCATCCAATTGACCGCATCAGCCAATGCTTTAATATCGCGGACAGGAATGAGAAAACCTGTTTTTTCAGGCTCCACAAGCTCTGGACAACCTCCTACATTGGTTGTTATTACCGGAATACCGCATGCAAATGCCTCCATAATTACCGTGGGAAATCCCTCTGAGTAGGAGGGGAGAAGAAGACAGTCAGACGCACAAATCCAGTTTCGCACGTCTTCTGGTGTTTTAGGACCGAGAAATACGCAATTTTCAGGGTGTGCCGGGACGGTTCCCGGTCCGAGAAAAATAAACCGGAACTCCGGGCAAATACCTGCGACACTGATAATTTCATTGAGTCCTTTCCAAGGATGCAGCCTCCCGATAAATACAAAAGTTATGAGATCATCGGGTAGCGCAAGATCGTTTCGCAAGACCTCCTTTGGGACAGGATGAAAGAACTCTGTATCGACACCTGAATGAACTGAAGATATTTTATCCGGTTGTGCACCAATCGAGATCAACAGTACCCGGATTTCTTCACTGGATGTAATAACATAGTCTGAATGGCGAATCATCATGCTGGTCAGTGCTTTGAAGAACGGATTTTTAAAAGGGAAGATGCGGGCATCATCCCCATGGAATTTCAGGACAAGAGGACAAATTTTTCTTCTGAATAGCACCGGAATAATGCTGCTGTGTGGGATGTACTCTGCTTGCATGACATCAAGTTCATTGTCCCGGGCAAGGAGAAGCGACCTGTAATAAAACGGAACATAGCCCGTGACAGATGCAGATGTTTTAACCGCCTTTTTTACAATTACTCCACATGCCTCCAGATCCCGTACCATCTGTTGGATAAAAATCCCCTTGTAATCACCATCATAAGCTGGATACATATTGGCAAAGAGCCCGAGCGTATATCCAGTTGCCATGTTAACCACCTCTGGCAGGAACACAGTATTTTTCCGGGCAGGAACAAGGTAGGATCTGCATATTATTTCACCAAAACTAGAAGAGAGTATCCACCGAAGACTCTCGCGGTAAAATCAGGGAATAGAGGGAACAAGAGCTGACGTGGGATTTTTAAAACCCGATCCTTCATGCTATTGTCTCTCGGGAGTAGGTACCCAGCAGTATAGGAATGATCGATAATCTCATAACCGAGATCCCGCAACAGCTGGAGTGCCAGATCCTTTGAAAAGAAATGCAAATGGCCGACTTTTTTCTTTTGTCCGAGCAGAAACTGCTGATATACTACAGCGAAGACGAACAGTTCAAGCGGAATATGAAGGATTTTGTAAGTGCTCCTGCTTTTTATTGTACGCAGGAACGAAAAATAGTCTTCAAGGTGTTCGATAAGATCAATGAGCAGAATCAGGTCACATGACACATCATCATCAGTAAAATTTTTCAGTTTAAAACAGAGCCGATCATTTTTCCGCTGCTGGCAGAAATCAAATGCAAGGAGAGAGATCTCGTAACCGGTAAATGTTACTGTCGATGGCATCAGCATATTGAGTTGACGCAGGATTTCTCCGGAACCGCACCCAACCTCGCAGATAGTTCTCGGTTCAACATGGTGCTTTTGAATAAGGCGGTATATGTGATCTGCCTTCCAAGGAGAATCCTCAATATGCCATTTGGGATTATTTTTCTTGTATTCCCCATCCGTGTACATTTCTCCAATGGCCATTATTCACATCCTAAAATCAAATCACACCCATCTCACTCAGCCGCGCCGGCAAATACGTTTTCGTCACGAAATCAAGCCCACGAGCCGCAAACGCTTGTTGTTCCGACTTCAGTCCCAGACTAATCTGCAGGTTGATCTGCTTCTTCCAGTAATCCGTAGCAAACCGGGGATCGGTAAGCTCTGCATGTAATGCCTCAACATCCTTATCAGATAATTTATCGGATGGAAGATTGTAAT
>Ga0315284_10012912_pt1 | contig 11895 bp, 18 predicted proteins | sample YL17G09_16_MG_FD_203696 | JGI IMG/M metagenome (GOLD analysis project Ga0315284, IMG submission 203696) | Sediment microbial communities from Yellowstone Lake, YNP, Wyoming, USA - YL17G09_16 | ecosystem: Environmental > Aquatic > Freshwater > Lake > Sediment | place: USA: Wyoming | collected...
ATCGCAATCCCGCGAGATACACCCGTGCTTGCCCGGCTCTTTTTCAGCCAATACGGGAAAGACCTGCTAACGCAACTTGGCGCGGTGTCGGGCTTTGATTTTGGCGGCGTTTCGGCTTTCCCGAACGTTGCCAAAATCGAGTTGACTCTTTTCGGCGTGCGTGGCGTGCAGCAGCGCGGCGAGTATCATTACGAATAAGCGGACTCCCCCCCCAAGCCCGCTTTTCGTTTTGATAGGGTTAGTTTTCTCTCTTGTCACTTGACCGCCGGCGCTCGGCCGCCGGCGGTCTTTGTGGCGCGTTTCACGGTGTTGAACCGCGCCAAAAAAGAGGTTTGAAAAATGCAACCGAGTAAAGAAGCGATCAAACTGACAGACATGATATCGATGATGCTATCCGTTTTTGTCGAGGTGCCGGCAACGTTCGGCGCTATCGGCTCCGCGTCAATTCCACTAAATGATCGGCCGTTCATACTTACCGGCGTACGCCATCAAATCGTGACTTACCGCGATCCGCTTGCCGTGCCGCCGATAACAACGGGCTGGTTTTTGCAAGATGGATACTACACGCTTGATTGGAGCTTGTACGAGCAAGCGCGCTACTGGAAAGGCGCGCCGCCAATGGCCGATGTGGCGTTTGGTTCCGTGAAAAGCGGGATTTGGATACCGTTGCCGGCTCCGATTTCCATGCCGGGCAATGACACGTTGAACGTGAACATCCGAAACATGCTTGACCGCACGGGCTACACCCAAAAATTCACGGTCAACGTGATTTTTGACGGCGTGCAAAAAGGCGGTTCGGTATCGCAAGCGCAAGGTCTGGACTGATGGGAACTCCCGAACAAAACAAAGACGCGGCCGGCGCGCTTGTTTATGCGTTTGAGCAAGGCGTGATAAGCGCCGCGCCGCTGTTGCCGCCGGTTATGAATTGGAACGTCGAGCAGCTCCGCCGCTGTGAGCCGGCCGGCGCGCTTGCTACGCTTTCTAAATATCCGGCGGAGCGCCGGCGAAACGACCGCATAACCGATCAACTGGCGGACACGGCGCGCGATACCCGCGCGCAAGAGTATCAGGACAGCTCTTTTTTCATCAAAAACGATCCGCAAACAACCCCGTTTTTGGCGTTTCAAGCGTACGAAATCGCGCGGTTTGTAACCAAGCACAATACGGCCGGCGCGGTAAAGCTGGTTTGGACGTATGCAGAGGTTGCCGGCGAAGATCCTGGCTCGATTGTTCAACTCGATTGGCTTGACCCGTTCGCGGTGCAACGCGCAATGAATATGCAAATGGATCTCGGCTGGTTTGTCCGCTTGGTTCAAGGGAATTTCGAGAATGAGATTCCCGCGCCGTGGTTTGGCCCGTATTGGCAAGCGCCGGGATACGGCACGGCCAGGTTGCAGGACTGGTATGATTACCGCTTTCAATGGGGACGTGCGACCGATGAGACGTTTTTGCTAGTGCCGGAAAATCACGCGCTTTCGCTCTTTGTGCGGTTCGGCGCGGCCGTTGATCGGCGCTTGAACCGTGTAGGCGGCCGCCTGGTAGGTTATACGCAACCGGCGCGTTGCAAATCCGCCGGTTATAACGTGAGCCATAATTACAGTTAAAAAAATGCCGTGGAAACCGCAAATAGAGCAATGGCGAGCGGCCGCGATTCAAGAGGCGCGAGACATACCGCCGGATCTCATTCTGGCGATTATCGACCATGAGAGCGGCGGTATTGCCGGCGCTATCGGGCAAGCGCCGATTGCAACGCCGGGCGAGGTGCTCCGCCGCGATGGCGGCGCGCAGCACGTTGATCGGGCGCTTGGTCTGACTCAGTGCATACCGGCGGCGATCAAAGGCTATAATGACTCGTACGGCAAAAGCGCGCCGATTTTTTACGAGGACATGATCGGCCGTGACTTCGAAAGCGGCCGCAAACAGATCCGAGTAGGCGCGGCGCTTTTTGCCGTTTTTGTGCAAGCGCTTCATAAATACGATCCGCTCGCCTATCCCGGCAAATCGCCAGGATCCGCAAGCACGGAGCAGCTTTTACAAACGCTTGTTTGTTATGCCATTGGACCGGGCAACCTGTTTAAAAAACTCGATTTGCTCAAAGCGGCCGGCGCTCCGCTCACCTGGCAAGCGCTCTTTGATCGGTTTCCGACATGGGGACAGGACAGCGCGACTGGTAAGTGGAACAACCGGCCGTTGTATGCAAGCGCCGTAGAATGGAAAGCGTACGAAACGAACCGCGCGGATAATCGGCCGGCGACAAGCCCGGCGACAAGCCCGGCCGGCGCTCCGCCGGCCGCCAGCTCCGCGCTTGATACTCTCAAAGGCAATACTTGGTTGCTTGGGATATTGGCGCTTGTGCTCGCGTACGTGGCGCGGCGCTATATGGGGAAAGGTGAAACCGTATGATAGGAAAACAAGAGAGAAAATTCTCTTTGATGCGTGGCGATATCGAAGATCCGCTGTTGTTTGTCGGCTATGTGCAATCGCTTCATTTTAAAAATCAAAAAGATTGGTTCGAAGATATTTTGTTTAATCTTATTACCTTTGAGAGTATCAAGCGCGGAAAGGATATAAAACATAAACAGATTCCGCCGAAAGAAAATCCGGCCGCCTTATGCGTTGACCATGATAAACTAATTTACATTTTGCCGATGCAGTACGCGATTAAAGAAGGATCTGACTTTCGTTTTCGTTTCAATTTGTCGAAAACAGATTTTGCATTTTCGCCAATCGGCATGCTTTATAAAATAGTTTATTGGTCTGATTTTTGGACTACAGAAAGCGAGAGTTGGGGCCATACGTTTGAAACACCTTTATTGCTTGGAAAGAAAAAATTCAAAGATCAAAATTTTTATCATGCGCTTCGATTAGACGGCAAAAAGATTTTTTCAAAAAACGGTTTCATAGGATAGAAAGGAAAAAGAAAATGGGACACACGGCATATTCAAACAAAAACGCGGATCGAAATATCGTATGCTGGCAATGCGAGCATTTCAACCCGAGTCGAGATCCGGCCGGACCGCCGCCGCTTGCACCGTTCAAAGCCGGCGGCGCGCCGGCGGAAACAAACTATTGCAACGGCGAGTGTCGAAAAAATCCGCCGTTCAACAGTTGGGAGTTCATTACAGGCGGCGTGCTGGGAACGCCGGCAAACGGTTATTTCCCGTTCATACCGCTTGGTAATACGGCGTGGTGCTCCGGCTTTCAACGCGCCGTTGTGCCGTTGCCGGCGGCCGTGGTTTCCGGCGCAAACAATTGCACGGATTTCGATCCGGCAACGTGGGCGTTGCCCGAAGCAAACAACGGCATTTTCACCTATAGGCGCGTGCCGGCTGAAGATTCTTGTTGGTATTGCGAGCATTTTCAAAGTATAAGCGGGCCTGGCCCGGTTCCTTTTAGCTGCCGTGGTTTTTGCCAACAAGCGCCGCCGATGGCGTATTTTCACCCGATTCCAACCGGCGAAGCGCCGCCAGATCCAAGCCAGCAATACCACTGGCCAACAATCGACTACGCCTATTATAAATGGTGCTCGAAATTCGAACGTGCAACGCGGCCGGTTCCGGCTCCGCCAAATCAAAACGGCGTGCCGTGCGGCCCGCCGATATAGGTGAAATATGGGCTTTCCGAGCATGTACAACAAACACCTCGACGCCGGCGGATCGATCTCATGCTGGCATTGCGAGCACTATCAGCCTAGTCAACCGTTCGAGAGCCAAGATCCGCAACGCTTTTGTAATGGCGAGTGTAGGAAAGATCCGCCGCAAGGTGAAAAAGAAAAAGACGTTTTGCATGGTTCCGTGCCTGGCGGAAACGTGATCGTTCATGCGTTCTTTCCGTTTGTACCGTGGGCTAATGTCAATTGGTGCGCGGGTTATCAGCGCGCGCTTGTGCCGTTGCCGCCAGTGGTTCAAGGCGCGCAAGCTTGCGCGGATTTCGATAGTTCCGCTTGGTATAGACCGCCGGATAGTCAAGGCCCGTTTGCTCCGCGCAAAAAACCGATCAACGATTCATGCTGGTATTGCGCCCATTTTCAAACGCTCAAACCGCACGATCCGAACGTATACGGGCAACAAAATCCGGCGTGTGAAGGATTTTGTTACATGCAGCACCCGGCAACGTATACCAGCGAAGATGCCGGCTTGCCGACAGCTCGAATTGATGAGCATTTTTCATATCCGCTGATCTCATATGCGGCTATTCAATGGTGCTCTAGGTTTGAGCGCTCGATTTTGCCAGTACCAGATCCGCCACAAACAAACGGCGTGCCGTGCTTGCCGCCGCCATGAGGTGAAAAAAATGAATGATGAAAAAAGAGAATTGTTAAAAGCGATCCAAAAAATCGCAACTGAAAAGATGGCGGCGGTAATTTCGGCGCGCAAAGAGCGGAGCGCAAGCGCCAAAGCAAAAGCGCCGCCGGCCGCTCCGCCGGCTCCGCCGCCGATGGCCGCCGCTCCGCCGCGTGGCTCCGCTCCGATACCGGATCGATACAAAGACAAAAAGAAAGGCAGGTGAAAAATGGTTCTCCCGACTTATCCAGACTGGCGAAATGAAACAACGGTGTCATGCTGGCAATGCGAGCATTTTCAACGGTACGATCAAGCAAGCGCGCCCGTGGAATGTTGGGGCGAGTGCCGCAAGAACAACCCCGCGCCGCTGGCAACGCTTGACGGTTTTAGCTTTCAAAGCGCGCCCGATCCGGTGATCACCATGCCGGGATTTTTGGTACTCGGCTTTTCGCCGTTTGTTCCGTATGCAAATCAATCGTGGTGCTCCGGCTTTCAACGCGCTGTGATAGCGCCGCCGGCCGCGCCGGCGAATATTGGCGCTTGTGCTTCGCAATTCCCGCCGATCAACCCGGCGATTTTCAACGTATCCACAAGCCCGTTGCCATGGTCAATAAAACCTATTACCGCCTCATGCTGGTATTGTCAGCATTTCCAAAGGTTTTATCAGTCGCAACCGGCCGCGCCCTATCCGGCGGATATGTGCGCAGGAAGCTGTTGCCATGAACCGCCGGCAAAATTCACGGCAAGTAACGAATTATCATTTCCGTATGAATTGCCATATCAAACCCCGTGGTTTCCAATCATCATATACGGCGCGCTTTTCTGGTGCTCAAAATGGGAAAAGACAAGCCAGGCCCGTCCCGCGCCCTATACCGGCATTGCCGGCGCGATTTGTGATAGCGGCGGACAAGAACCGCCGCCGCCGCCATGATCCGGCTTGCGTGATTTCGTTTTTTTGATACTCTCGACTTGTGGAACCTGTTGCTAATCACTATCCGCGCGTGTGCTGTTGGCAATGCGAGCATTTTCAGAGGTATGATCCATCGTTGCCGTTCCCGACTAAATGTGATGGCGAGTGTCGCGCCACGCCGGTTGCCGGCGCTTTTTTTGTTACGAATTTCGCCTATGATGAAAAAAGAAATTTCGGGTTAAACAGCGAGATCGCCTATTCATGGCCGCACGTTCCGTGTGGACTGCGCAACCGTTGCGCGAAATTCAAGGCGAGCATGGAAAAGGATATCCCCAAAAGCCCTATGAGTCTTGATTGCCAGCGTGAAGCGCCCACAATTGCGGCAACCTGGCAACCGTGGATCAAGCCCGGCAAAGAATCGTGTGCAACGTGTATCTGGTTTGAGCCGGAATATTGCCAGCGCAAGCACCCGGCGCAACCCGATAACGGCGCGTGCCTTTACTATCCACCACGGCCGCGCCGTTATCACTGGTTTGAACGGTTCTTGCCGCGCGTTGAAATTGGAGTGACGGCAACGTTGATCGGCGCGGCGCGTTTGTGGTGCTCGCAATGGGACGGACCGCGACCAGAATTCCAGATCGGCCCGGACCCGGAAAAAATCGAAACGCCGGCCGATCTGCTTACACGTTGGGAAAGCCGGCGCGCGCGCCTGGTTTGGCAAACAAGCTTGACGCTAAAAGCGGCCGCGCCGGCCGCTCCGCCGGTTGCCGCCGCTCCGCTTAAAGCAGTTGACAACGCGGAGCCGGAAAGCGACGATCAACCCGGCGGCCCGATCTAGTCGATACTCTCAGCCATACCGCACTAACCAAACAGACAAAGCCGGCATATCGCCGGCGCAAAAAATAACCAGATCCGGCCGCCGTTTACGATTTTTTCGCAAATCGGCTTGCTAGGATACCGCTAGAATCGATTTTCTCATGGCCGGCCATACCACGGCATAGGCCAGTTTTGCGGCCGGGCGCTCCGCCAGGTCGAGCAGCTCCGCCAGGTCGAGCAGCTCCGCGAGGTCGAGCAGCTCCGCGAGGTCGAGCAGCTCCGCCAGGTCGAGCAGCTCCGCGAGGGCGAGGACCTCGAAGCGCTCCGCCAGGTCGAGCAGCTCCGCCAGGTCGAGCAGCTCCGCCAGGTCGAGCAGCTCCGCCAGGTCGAGCAGCTCCGCCAGGTCGAGCAGCTCCGCCAGGGCGAGGACCTCGAAGCGCTCCGCCAGGGCGAGCAGCTCCGCCAGGGCGAGCAGCTCCGCGAGGTCGAGCAGCTCCGCGAGGTCGAGCAGCTCCGCGAGGTCGAGCAGCTCCGCCAGGGCGAGCAGCTCCGCAAAGACGCATAACCCCTCCCCCCCCCCCCCCCCTCTTGACGTACCGCCGATAACGTTTTTATAATGGCTCCGATAAGGGAACCTTATCGGAGCTTGAATCGTGGATCAGAAAGGTTTAAAAATGATCTTTGATGAAACTCGCGTTATCAGCTCACAACGATATAGAGATCCAGAAATCGTCGAGCGAAAAAAAATAGAAAAGGATTATCTTGTCACGGTGGTTTCAATAACTGTCGATGGAGAGGATTTTTTTGTCGTCGTAGACGGCCATCATTCTTATGATGCAGCGCTTGAAAATGAAGATTTTCCGATCTGGGATATTATAGAAGATAAAGAATATGAAAATATGGACGTTGACGACTGGTTAGAGCAAAAATGGATCGATGATAATTACTATTTTTTGGTTAGTGGCCTTTATGTTTGGCAATAGAATCGAGGGAACCAAAAACGAAAGGGGAAAACAGTGACGAAAAAAAATATGAATCTTGATGTAGACAGCCCTGAAAAAGTCGCCCGTGTTTTAGAAGATGCTGCGCAACAATTTTATGAAAGCGCCGTCGAACTAGAAGGGAACCTTATCGGAGCTTGAACAATGATCCATGACCTTATAAAAAAGTTGCCCGTGATTGCCTCTGTATCGGGCGGCAAAGATTCAACAGCGCTTTGTCTTTGGCTTATTGAGAATTCAATACCGTTTTTTGCGGTTCATATGAATACAGGTTGGGAACATTTTCTAACCGATCACTATTTAACCGAAATACTTCCCAAGCATATCGGAACGATTAAATGGATAGAACCGCCGCTAAAAATGGTTGATCTGATTTTAAAAAAAGGGATGTTCCCATCTCGAACGGTTCGTTTTTGTACTCAATCCCTAAAAATATTTCCGTTGCTAGATTGGGTTGAAAAAAAATACGGCGATCAACCCGTCTTAAACGTAGTCGGAATTAGAGCCGATGAGAGTAAAGCCCGATCACGGTTGCCAGAATTAGAAAAAAGTGATTTTGGTTATACGTGGCGACCTATTTTAAAATGGTCTAAAAAAGACGTTCAATTGATCCATAAAAAATATAGTTGTCCGCCTAATCCGCTTTATATTGATCTAGGTGTTTCGCGGGTAGGATGCTGGCCTTGCATTTTTGCGCGAAAAGCTGAATTAAAGAAGTTGTTTGAAACCGATTTCGAACGCTATGATCTCATTGCGAATCTTGAAACACAAGTACAAATTGCCGCTAAAAATCGATATACGGCGAGAGGCGAAACATTTGAATCTTTGGGATACACGCCACCTTGTTTTTTTTCGCATAATGGAAAGAATTTACCTATTAAAGAGGTCAAAAAATGGGCTTGCGGGCGATATGAACAATTAGAATTATTTTTTGATAATGAACAAAGATCAAGTTGTCTTGAATGGGGACTTTGCGCCTCTTGAAAGGTGAAAAAATGCAACACAAAGAAAAGCATTTAAGAGATCCGCAGTTTTGTCCGTGGTGCGGATCGCCAGAAACGGAAAATATTACAATGGAAGTTGAACCCAAAAAAATTGATATCGTTGTTCAATGTTATGACTGCGCTAAAACATGGCAAGACATATATAAGATTTTTAGTGTTGTAAAAGAGAAAAGATAAAACCATGAAACCGAAAACAAAACGACTAAAGCCCGCTCAGATCCGCATGGTCTGTTATCAAAACGCAAACTATGTTGAGGACAAAAACGACGCTCAATTGCCGATGGAAAGCGGCCAGGCGCGCGCGGTGCTCCGTGATCTTGGATACGAAAAAATCGAAGCATACCAGCAAGACAAATGGACACAGATCGAAATATGGGAATTGCCGCTTGATAAACAAACGCCAAATTGAAAAGCGCGCCGGCGCCGGCGCGGAGCTTGCGGAGCTTTCGGAGCTTGCCGGCGCAACGCTTCAAAACTCGAAAGCGGCAAACACAAAGCGCGCCTATCGTTCCGATCTGAATTCGTTTGTTTCATTTTGCGCGGAGCGCAACCTTTCGGCGTTGCCGGCCGCGCCTCAAACAATCGTGCTGTTTTTAACTTGGCTTGATTCGGTGCAAAATCGAGCGCCGGCGACAATCGAGCGCCGGCTTGTTTCAATCCGGCTTGCGCACACGGCCGCCGGTATCGACTCGCCTATCAATGCGGCCGTACGCGAGCAAATGAAAGCGATCAAGCGCACACGCGGCACGGCGCAAATAAAAGCCCGGCCGCTTACGGCGTTGCACCTGAAAAAAATTGTTCTCTCGATGAAACCCGATGTGCTCGATACACGCGATAAGGCGATTTTGCTACTCGGCTTTGCCGGCGCGCTCCGCCGCTCCGAAATAAGCGCTTTGAATTTTACCGATCTCGAATTTGTTGACGCCGGCGTGGTTCTCGATATCCGGCGCTCGAAAACCGATCAAGTTGGCGCGGGCGCGCGGATCGCTATTCCACGGACCGGCAACGCGCTTTGCGCCGTTGCGGCCGTGCAACGATGGGTTGCCCTATCGGCAATTCACAACGGCGCGTTGTTTCGGCGCGTAGGTCGCTATGGCGCAAACGTCTTTTTTGCGAACGTGTATGAACGGCGCTTGAGCGGCCGCGCAATTTGCGAACTGGTAAAAAAGCACGCCGGTCGGATCGGCTTGCCGCCGCGGCATTATTCCGGCCATAGTTTGCGCGCCGGCTGGAGCACTGAAGCGGCGCGGATCGGGCTGGCAATGCCGCTTATGATGGCGCACACGCGGCATAAAAGCGCCGCTGTTGCCGCCGGATATGTTCGAGAGGCGAACATATTTGAGATCAACCCGCTTGCAATGCTCTTTGCCTAGCACGGCCGGCCGCCGCCTTTAGTATCTCAATATCGATTTCAGATAGGACGCCGCCGCCGGCCGGATCTCCGCCGCCGCGCTCCGCCATGTCGAGCACCTCGAAGCGGCCGGCCGCTCCGCCATGTCGAGCACCTCGAAGCGCTCCGCCAGCTCCGCCAGCTCCGCCGCCGCGCTCCGCCATGTCGAGCACCTCGAAGCGGCCGGCCGCTCCGCCATGTCGAGCACCTCGAAGCGCTCCGCCAGCTCCGCCAGCTCCGCCGCCGGAAAGCGCGCCTATCATTTCGTCAAGTGGCTCGAAGCGCTCCGCCGGTTTGGTTTCAAGCGCTGGTATCACGATATCGCGGCACACGCTTTCCCGCTCCGCTATCACCATTGCCGGCCAAGCCGCGATCCATTTCGGCCAATCAAGGCCGCTTGTGCGCGCCGCCGGCGTTTCTATTTCGGTTGCCGCGCGCGCCAAAACATACGACCGATTTTTGCCGCGCGCCGTGCAATGCAAGCTTTTGACGATAGGATCTAACCGTTCCCATTTTTTGCCTTTGGCTTTGTCAGGCACGGATCGATCCGCGCGCGCGGGCGCGGGCTTATTGTTGAAACAATCTGTAGGAGTACAGGGTACTCTAGTACTCGTAAGATCCGAACCGGCTCGATTTGAGACTTGTGTGGAAAGGTGAGATAAAAGCGCCGGCTCGAAGTGAATTATCGTTTCAAGTCTATCCGGCCCGATCTTGAATGTTTGCCGACGTATCAAGCCGGCCGCTTCGATGGCCGCCAGGCGGCGAAACAAGGTTGATCGGCTCGAACCTTGGCCTAACCGGCGGAGCGCTCCGCCGATTGCATCGGCCGGCGCGGCGATACCGCCAAAGCCGATCCGCGCCAATGCGAGAAACAACGCGGAAACGATCCGCGCCGCCGGCGTGAGGTTTTTGAAACGATCCGCCGCAACGATCAAGCGCTCGATTCGAGGTAGATCAACGGCCCGCGCGAGTTTTGGCGCTTTCGAAATGCTTTTTTCTATCGATTGCATAATGAACCCCCAAAGAATTTGACAACGGCTTTAAGGGATCATACAACCGTAGAAAGTAATCCCTAAAAGCCGTGTTGGGTTTTTGCATAACAGGGATTACTCTATTTAAACCTAAGAAAAGAATCAAGAAAATCCACAAAATCAGACCGCGGAGCTGGATCGGTTGCCGTTTGTTGCCGTTTTTGGCCGTTTTTTGCAGCGCGGCCGGCCGCTCGAATAATCGCATTTCGAACCGCTTTTTTTTGCAGCGCGCCGGCAAGCGCGCTTTCGAGGTGCTCGGCGCTTTCGAATTTGAAGCGCTCCGCCAGCTCGGCGCGGACCTCGTCAAGCGCTTGCGCGGTTTCCGTATCCGTCAAAATATCGTCAAAAACAAATGACGCGATGGACTTGAAATCCGGCCCGATCTCAAAACTGGCGGAGCAAGTAGGACAAACGAACCGTGATTTTTTAAATATCTTTTTCAGATCCATCGATCTAGAATGATAGTGCTCAGTGGAAGCGCTTTCAATCAAATATGAGCGGGCGCGGGTTTTCGGTCTGTAACCCGGCCCAAAAACAAAAAAAAGGTTATCGGGTTAAAACAATGGCAAACAAAAGAAAACCAGAAGTTGACGGCGTTGAAACGGTGGACAATACCGATCTTGATCTCGATGTGATCCTATCCGAAATCGGGAACGAGGGATCGATCATCGTATCTCGCAAAGAGCCGGACTGGTGCAAGGGCCATATCCGAACCATGCAGATAAACGCCGGAGAGCCGGTTAGCATGGATACCATTGCGGCGAAATTTGGCGGCGAAAAACTCTATTTTAGAATTTACGGCCCTAAAGGACTTGTCGCCAGGCGAACGATAGACGTTTGCGCGCCGCCGCGCAACGGATACGGGATCGAGCTTGTGCTAGGCCCGCGCGGCAACGTTATCCCGATAACGCAAATGGAAAGCGAGCAAGCGCGCTTCATGCAAAAAAATCCAAGCGGCGCTTTACCGGCCGGCGCGTATGCTCCGCCGGCTTTGCCGCCGCCGCCGGCCGCGCCGGCAATCGATAACAGCATTATTCAAATGATGCGAGCGCAACAAGACCAAACAAACGCGCTGTTGAATATGTTCTTGACGCGGATCGGAGCGCTCGAAACGATGTTACAACGGCAAGCGCCGGCCGGCGCTCCGCAAGCGCCGGCATACGATCCGCTAGGTCAATTGCAAAATACAGTAACAGTGATCGGGCAACTCGACAAAATCAAACGCTCGATGATCGATGATCGGCCGCCGGCCGCCGATGAGGGCGATGGAATCTATACTCAAATCATATCGAAATTTTTAGAGCTTGCCGTGGACAAGCAAAAGGCCGCCGCCGCCGGCGCTTTGCCGGCTCCGCCTCAATACGCTTTGCCGCAGTATCAAAGCCCGATACCGCCGGGCGCGCTTGGCGCGCTTTCCGGCTCCGCCGGTGCCGGCGCTTTTACAGCTCCGCCGCCGCCGG
>Ga0315284_10012913_pt1 | contig 11894 bp, 8 predicted proteins | sample YL17G09_16_MG_FD_203696 | JGI IMG/M metagenome (GOLD analysis project Ga0315284, IMG submission 203696) | Sediment microbial communities from Yellowstone Lake, YNP, Wyoming, USA - YL17G09_16 | ecosystem: Environmental > Aquatic > Freshwater > Lake > Sediment | place: USA: Wyoming | collected...
CAGGATCGCCTCAAACAAGAAGGGCGTCATTTACATAGACGATGTGAAATTTACAAAGAACAAGTAAGAGAACGGGTAAGTAACCAGCATGTCATTGCAAGCAAGTATGGTAGCAGTAGGGCAGGTTTAAACCTGCCCTACTGCCTTCTTCGTCGCCTTCGGCTCCTCGCAATGACGAAGGATGGCTTATGAGAAAATTTTTATTTTTTTGTATACTTTTTACCGCCTTTTTAAATACATTATCCTTCTCCCTGGCTAAAGAAGCGAACGGTACAAAAGTCATCCCGCCCCTGATATTAAGCGACTACAACGCGGACTCTTTAACTACAAACGTGGGCAGCATGGCAGGAGGCGATGAAGAGGCCCCCGGCACCGCCTACACGACTTTGGTCACAGACAACGGATTCAGGCGCGGCGATTCGGGAGGGGCAATAAGGGTAGATTACGCTGTGCCGAATCCGGGGGACTATTCTTTTTACTGGATGAAGCTGGGGCAGCCGCTGCACGGCAAATCAGATTCAACAAAAGTCCTGGATCTAAGCCGGTATAATTATCTCTCTTTCTGGGTGAAGGGTATGCCCGACCTCAGCAGGATAAAGGCTGAACTGCACCAGGAAGCCGATGAAAACGGCGTCTTTGTATTCGGAAAAGATATATCAGGTTTTATCTACACAGAACCTTACATGGACGGAAATATTGGGTCCGAATGGAAGAAGGTTATCATACCGCTGGAAGACTTTGCCGCCATAAGGGACTGGTCAAAGATGCTGGAGCTCGTATTCGTCTTTGAGAATAAAAACGGCACGCCTCAAGGCATCGTTTACATAGATGATGTCTTATTCGGCTACAGGCCGCCGATTGACCTGGCAACAAAAGGGACAAGCCGGATAAACGCCCCGCGAGAAGATTCATTTAAAGTGAACGGTGTATCGTCAAAACAGTGCCTTACATTCAAGGGCCTTAACACGCTCTCCGTAAACGCGGAAAGTTTTCAGGACAACCCCTTTATTGAAAGCGTATGCTTTGAATACAGCGTTGATAAGGGTACTGTGTGGAGGCTGATAGGCATTGATTATGATGTATCCAAGAGGGCATACAAGATAGACTGGCATCCCGATAATTCAAGAGAGCCGTCGCGTTATCAGGTAAGGGCTGTCGCATCCGATATATGGGGTAATGAGAAGGCGACCGGCGTATTGATAGACTGCCCGGTCCAGCCCATGTCGGATGATGAATTTCTGGATATGGTGGAGCGTAAGGCGTTTGACTTTTTTAACGACCACCAAAACGCGAAGACAGGGCTTTTTGCGGACACCACCGGCGGCGGCGACGCGAGCATAGCGTCAACCGGATTCGGCATCGCGGCTTTGTGCATAGGCGCGGAACGCGGATGGATAAATAAAGATGACGCGCGTAAAAGGGTCTTATTGGCGCTGGATGCGTTTTTGCCGATTCCTGAAGGACTTAAAGAGACGCTTGCCGAAGGCATGTGCGGGTTCTTTTACCATTTTCTGAATCCTCATAACGGCAGACGCGCCGGAAAGAGCGAGATCTCCACTGTTGATACGGCTATTCTGGTATGCGGCGCCCTCACGGCCGGCGAATATTTCGGAGGCGAGGTGAAGGAAAAGGCCGCCCAACTTTACGGCAGGGCCCAGTGGGATAAATTCTTAAGCAAAGAACTGCCGATGAAAAACCTATTTTCCATGGGGTGGTCCCCTGAAAAGGGTTTCCTGGAATCACACTGGGATTATTACACTGACGAAGGCATACTTATCACGCTTCTTGCCATCGGGTCTCCGACGCATCCTGCTTCGCCGGACGTTTTTTACGCATGGACAAGGCAGAAGGGTAACTACGACAAGGGTACCTCCTTCATCTATACGTGGCACGGCGCGTTGTTTTCGTATCAATACGCGAACGCATGGTTCGATTTCCAGGGCCTTGTGGACAAGCAGGGCGTAGACTGGTTTGAGAATTCAAAGAATGCCACGATAGCCAACAGGCAGTTCTGCATAGACAACGCGCAAAAATACAAGGCCTTCGGCCCGAATAGCTGGGGCATCACTTCCATGGCGCGGCCTGAAGGTTACACAATGCATTTTGGCGCCCCTCCGGCAGGGAGCGGCCAGCCGGAATATGACGCTACACTCTCTCCAACAGGGCCGGCCGGCTCCATAGTCTTCACGCCGTACCTTTCGCTCTCCGCTCTGAAATACATGTATATGACCTATCCGCGGCTCTGGGGCCAGTACGGCTTTAGGGATTCCTTCAACCTTGATAAAAACTGGTACTCGCCCGTATATTACGGCATAGGCGAGGCGATGATACTGCTTCCGGTGGAGAATTTCCGCACATCATTCGTATGGAAATATTTTATGAAGAATGTATATATACAGGATGCGCTGAAAAAAGCCCTCTTTACCAAAGTGCAAAAACGGAGGTGATTCTATATGAATCCATTCGGCAAGCTCAGGGTTCATCCTGAGCGACTAAAATGGAGTCGAAGGATGAAGAAGATGCCGGCGATTCTCGCGGCGGCCGTATTATTTTTAATCGCGCCTTGCGCGGCCGGACAGCTCTTTTCCCAGGAAGAGCCGAAGGGCGGAGTATTAAAGCCCGAACAGATTATTGCGAAGATCAGGGAAGCTAAGGGGCGGCAGGAGTTTTTTAAAGCATGCGCGGATACATTGGCGCAGTGTAAGGCCTATGATGACTATGAAAGCACGGTCTCCGAGATGAACAGGCTCGTTGCCAGGCAGAAGGGCGCGGATACGACCGATATCCTCTATTACATGATCGCGAAGGCAAGGAGCGAAGAACTTTCATACCTTGCCGAGAAGAACGATATTGAGTCAGGCCGCGTCTACATGTCGGTAAATGAAAAGTATTATAACGAGGCGCTTGATAATCTTGAGAAGGCCGATCAGAATACCAAATCAAAGGACCTTTCAATAGATACGTATGTTTTAAGGTTCTTTATATTCAAGGAACTTTTTCAAGCAGAGAAGGCAGATGCCGTATTCAGCGAGATAGTAAACAGGATAATGTCTTACAGCCCGGATAAGGCCGAAAGGATCGCAAGACTGAACGAGGTCTGCAGGAAATTCAGCGATAAAGGCGCTGCTGACGACGCTATGAAGCTCAAATTCGCCTACGCGTCAAAGGCCGACGAGGAGAGCGCGAGGATGCTGTCGGAAGAGATCAGGTCCGGCGCTGATAAATATTTTGACGAGGGAAACATAAAAGACGCAAACTCCGCTTACAACACGTATCTTGATATGGCGGAGCGTTATTACGACAAAGACGCTACCGCCGCGAAACTCATGGAGATAGCCGAGAAGTATTTCAATAAAAGCCGCTTTAAAGACGCGGTGAAATATTATTCACTCCACCTCCTTAAATACGGGACTTCACAGGTCGCCGATTACGCGGCCTATAAACTCGCAGTCTCTTACTATGATGACAGGGATTATACAGGAGCCGCGGCAAAGTTTGATGAATTTCTGAAAAACTATCCGAATAGCGTCTGGTTTGAGAAGAGCTTTGAAAGCTTGTGCAGGATTTACTATGAGACATCAAACACGGAAAAGGCGTTAGGGTATCTGCAGAAACTCATAGACGCGTATCCGCGCCGGGATACAAATGACTACGCCTTCCTGCTGGAGGGGATACTCTATTACGGCAAGGCCGACTATGATAAAGCGCTTGAGGTCTTCAGAAAGATACAGCAGGATTTTTCCAAAAGCGCTTATCTTTATGTGACGGATATTCTCATAACCGATATAATGGATATAAAGAAAGGTGCCTCGCCCTCCTATTCATTCGGATCCGAAGATTTTTACAGGGTTTGGGAGCCGTACACGGCTGTTAACGCGGATATCGTCGTAGGCGAAGGCGCTCAAATAGTGGAAAATAAGGATGCAAATCCGGGCGAGATATACATAAAGACAAAATGCGGCTCCAACGTAGCTTTTACGGTCGCAAACCCCGGTGATTTGGACTCCTTTAACGAGTATTGGCAGGACAAAGAGGACATAAGCCGCCTTCCGAGAGAGATAAAGACAGGGACCGAGAAAGACCTGATATACTTTACATGGTCCAGCGCCGATAACGGCAAATTTCAGGAAGATAAACAGACGACTTCAAGGGTTTGGCAGGCACCCGATACGCCGGGCCATTACGTTATTACGGTGAATCTGGGCGATATGGCGCTGGTGCGGCCGCCTGATAGCGGGACGAGAAAAGATAATCCTAAGACGCTCGCGATACACGCATTGGTAGAAAAATAAAAAATGAGAAAAATAAGCATCTTTTTCTTTATTATGTTTGTTGTTCCGGCCATCTTTAACTCCGGCGCCCTCTGTGAAAATCAAAACCCGCAGTATAATAACGCGAATCACGCCTCACGCACCACGCCGCTGCGCGCAATGGTCGCAGATTTCAATAAAGGCGAGATGTTCAATAATTTCCAGGCAGAGATCGGGACATGGGAGCTTGACCCTGAAGACAAGATGCAGCAAGTTAAGGCGTCTATTGATAAAGATACAAAGGTCGGGGACAGCGGCTGTTCGCTAAAGGTAGAGTATAATGTAAATTCAAATAAAAACGCGGTAAACGGTTTCTGGACAAACTTAAGGAATTTTGACGCGTCGGCTTTTGACCATTTTGAATTCTGGGTAAAGGGCGAAGCTACAAAAGGGTTCACCACCACATTCAAGATAGAATTCAAAAAGACGCGGCCGGATGAGGAGGCCCATGAGGAGATTATAAAAGGCGGCTATGTAGTAAGAGGCGTTACAGGCAACTGGCAGAAGGTATCAATACCGCTGAATATCATGAACGGCATACCTGACTGGCGGGATATACAGGAGATGGTCATCGCCTTTGAGAAGAGACGCGTTGACAGGCCGCAAGGTACAGTCTATTTTGATGACTTCGCCTTTGTAAGGACAGGAATCCCGGGCCCAAGTGTGCGCGATATAGTAAAGCACAAAAAACAGAAGACGAGACAGGCCCTCGCACCTCTGGAGTTCGCCAGATTTTTAATCGCGAGGCTAAAGGGATTTCCTTCCAATGTTTTCGTGCGCAAACAATTCCCGTCCGACGACAAGGCGTTGTTGCGCGAGATAGCTGCGGATACCTGGAAGTATTTTGACAATCTTGTTGATAAGGAATGCGGCCTCCCCATAGATAATATAGCGCTTGACGAAAAGGGTGTGCTGACCGGCCGGACAAAGATCGGCGACTATACAAATATCACGAATGTGGGGCTATACCTTATGTGCGTTGTAGCCGGTTATGATTTCGAATTCATAACTAAGACAGAGGCGGTAAAAAGGATTAACCTTGCTTTAGATTCCATAGAGAAATTAGAGAAGTACAACGATTTTCCTTACAACTATTATGACATAACGATATTCCAGAGGACGAGTAATTTCATATCTTTTGTGGACTCGGGATGGCTGGCAGCCGGGCTGATAGTCGCAAAGAACGCCTTTCCGGAAGATGTAGGCGTAAGGTGCCGGTCTCTGATAGAGAGCATGGATTTCGCGTTTTTCTACGACCCGGTGGAAGGGAGCATGTATCACGGTTTTTATACGAATATAGATTATTATTCGGAGTATCACTACGGCGCGTTTTACACAGAGACAAGGGCAATAAGCTATCTTGCTATAGGCAAAGGCGATGTGCCGAAGGAGCACTGGTTCAATCTCGCAAGGACGTTTTCAGACACGTGGCTGTGGCAGACCGAGAAGCCTAAAGGCAGAAAGACAAAGAGGTATTTAGGATGCGCCACGGAGGGCGGTTATTATATATATGACGGTATGAAATTTGTCCCGAGCTGGGGCGGAAGCATGTTTGAGGCGCTCATGCCTCCTCTTGTCCTGGACGAAACACGGCTTGCGCCTAAAGGGCTCGGCATCAATGACGCGAGGCACGCCGATATACAGATAAGATACGCGCTTAAACATTTGAAATATCCGGTCTTCGGTATCTCTCCTTCGTGCGTGCCGGGTAGCGGTTATTCGGAATACGGCGTGAAACCACTCGGCATGAAAGGTTATAAGGCGGGCGTAGTCACGCCTCACGCGACATTCCTGGCGCTTGAATTCGCGCCCAAAGAATGCGCGGCGAATATAAGGAAGATGTTAAAGACCTATAATGCCTACGGGGAGTACGGTTTCTATGACGCGATAAACGTGAAGACCGGCCGCGTCGCGATAAAGTACCTCTGCTTAGACCAGGCGATGTCTTTCCTGGCGCTTGACAATTACCTGAATGACGGCGCGATAAGGAAGCGGTTCGCAAAGGACGATATAAGCAAGAACGCCGAGGAGCTTTTAAAAGTAGAAGATTTTTTTGAATAGTTGTGTTATAATCCGAAAATCCATATGCTTAAGAGTTCTGCCAAAGAAACAGTAGCGGGATATCTATTTCTTCTTCCCAATTTTCTGGGGTTTCTGGTATTTACGCTTATACCGGTTATCCTCTCCCTTATATTGAGCCTAGTGGATTGGGATATGCTCTCCGCGCCTAAATTCGTCGGCCTCGCGAATTTTGTCAATCTTCTCGGGTTTCACATGCAGGACGGCAGGCTCTTCCCGAACGACCCGCTCTTCTGGAAGTGCGTCGGCAATACGCTCTTTCTTATGCTCGTAATCCCGGTCGAGATGGCGGTGTCGCTCTTCCTGGCGCTTTCGATGAACCGGAAGATAATCGGAATAAAATTATTCAGGATCCTCTATTTCCTTCCCACGATAACGAATGGCGTAGCGATCTGCCTTCTGTGGTACTGGATATATAATCAGGATTTCGGCCTGCTGAACTCTCTTATCGTAAAGTTAGGCGATTTTCTGAATCTTTCCCTGAAAGGTATACCGTGGCTGACCTCAACGTTATGGTCAAAGCCGTCGCTCATGATAATGGGCCTGTGGGTCGCGATGGGCGGGTATAATATGATATTGTTCCTTGCGGCCCTGCAGGGGGTGCCGCGCGAGCTTTATGAGGCAGCCGAGATAGACGGGGCTAACTGCTGGAACAAATTCTGGTCCATAACATGGCCTATGATAAGCCCGACGACATTCTTCATTGCCATCATGGCTGTGATAGGCGGATTCCAGGGCGGGTTCATGCAGGCGTATATAATGACCGGAGGCGGCCCGGACCGTTCTACAACGACGATAGAATATCTAATATATAACCATCTCTACAGCTGGCAGCATGTCGGGTATTCGGCGGCCATAGCATGGTTTGTATTTGTAGTAGTGTTTACAATAACCGTGGTAAACTGGCGCTACGGCGGAAGGTTAGTCCAGTACTACCATTACTAAATGAAATGATCACACAGATTACCAATAAGATTGCGCAGATCAAGTCAGCCGCGGGCAAAACACTTGTCTATTTCTTTCTGATCCTCGGCGCTGTCACCATGATCATTCCGTTTGCCTGGATGTTTTCCACATCCTTAAAACCCTACGCCTCCGTATTTATATTTAACATAAACCAGATACAGTGGATACCCAGCCCCGTATATTGGGGTAACTATATAAACGTATGGAAGGTCGTCCCGTTCGCGATCTTTTATCTTAACAGTCTTTTTGTATGCGCGGCAGTGACGCTCGCGCAGGTCGCGACGAGCGCGATGGCGGCATACGCGTTTTCGCGCCTTAAGTTCCCCGGCAGGGAAAAGATATTCTTCTCATATCTGGCGACGATGATGATACCGGGCTCCGTCACATTGATCCCCGTATTTGTCCTTATGAGGGTCTTCGGATGGGTGGATACCTACAAGGCGCTCGTAATCCCCGTAGCGTTCTCGGCATACGGGACTTTTATGCTTCGCCAATTTTTCATGACGATACCCAGGGACCTTGAGGACGCGGCCAAGATAGACGGCTGCAATTATCTGGGGATATTCACTCGTGTGATACTACCGCTTTCAAAAACGGCGCTTGCCACGCTGACCGTATTCGTGGCGCTCGGCAACTGGGTCAGCTTCATGTGGCCGCTATTAGTAACAAATTCTATAGAGAAGAGGACGCTGCCCGTCGGGCTGGCATATTTCCAGGAGCTGTATCAATACGCCCAGCCGGATTGGGGCCTGCTCATGGCAGGGTCGCTCGTTACGATGATACCTGTCATGATAATATTTTTATTCGGCCAGAAATTTTTTGTGGAAGGGATAAAGTTAACCGGGATAAAGGGATAATAGCACAGATGATCACAGATTTTGAGGGTAACAGCATATTTATTACAGATGAGCACAGATGACGGCTCTGCCGTCATTGCGACCCCACACCCAGCAAGCTGGGTGTGGGGGAAGCAATCTCATCTGTGCTAATCTGTGAAACCGGGTAGATAACGATGCAATCTATGCCAATCTGTGCTAAATGAACATTATGCGAGGAGGGAAAAGATGGCAAGGTTTTTGATAATGCTGTTCGCGGCGATCTTTGCAGCGCAGGTTCTGTCCGGCTGCGGGCCAAGACAGGAAGCAAAGAAGCCGCTTGTGATAAAGCCGATGGATGTAGCGCCGGAGAATACGGAAGAGGAGGATATGGAAGAGGAGGGTAGTCCTGCGCCGGAAAGCGCAAAGACGGTTACTGAATCGGCCATAGATAAGGCGTCCGCTATTCAAAAAGCTCAAGAGCAGTATAGCACAGTTGAAGTTTCTTCAGTGGTAGGTTCGGATGTGGCGACATTATCGTCGGAACCTAGTAAGGCAAAAACGCCGTCCGAGATTTTGGTCGTAGCGGATTTTGATTCGGGAGAGAAGCCGAATAATCTGGGAGGGAATTTCGGCGCGTGGAATAAGGACCCGTCAGACCCTACACAGTGGTGCAAGGAGAGCTTTGATAATGTGGCCAGGCGCAGCGATAAAGGGTTCTCCATGAAGCTAGATTACTCCGTGGACTCTCCGAATCCGGCATATAACGGATTCTGGATGATGCTGCCGAACACTGATATCTCAAAATACGACACCCTTTCATTATGGGTGAAGGGCGATCCTAGGGGAGGGTATTCCACGGTATTTAAGATTGAACTCAAGAACGCGAACAAACAGGTCGGGCGTTACTATATCTCTAACGTTACGGACTCATGGCAGAAAGTGTCAATACCGCTGTCGGAATTCAAAGGCCTGATAGATAAGACGAATATCACGGAGTTTGTGGTCGTATTTGAAGACAGGATGGCCACGAACAAGAAGGGCGTGATATACATAGACGATATCACGTTCACGAAGAAATAACGATTTAGCGTATGAGCAAGACTTCTAATATCCTGGAGGAGAGGCCTGTGAAAAAGCACGTACACGGCTTAGATATTCAGGATGAGTTGGCGAAGACCTATTTTCACGCTGCCGCGAAGAAAGACAGCGGGAAAAAATACGGATGGAGAACATTTACGCCGTGGCTTATAGCCGGCCTTGCCCTGGTAGCAGCCGCCGTGATCATTTTTTCCAGAAGCAGTATAGACATAAATGTGCGCCTGCTCGGCGAGATACCCGCATTCAATACGGGTAAATCCGCCGGTCGTGTGGAGAAGGGGATATTTCTTTTAAGGGGAAGCGAACCCGATAATGAGATAATAAAGAACGCCTATTTTTCCGGCGACGCGAAAAGTTTTAGCGTATCCAGGACAGGCGAGCTGATGCTTATTAACGGCCGGGGTGCGGGGTGGGCAAATTATACGTTAGAATTCAAAGGGCCCGTGAACCTGAATAATCTTGACGTGAGGTATTCCGCAAAAGGCGCCAGGGCGGATGAATACATGATCCTGACGATAGCGGATAACAGCAAACATACCTACAGGATGGAGAAGGACCTCTCCTCATCGCTTGCGAAAGAGTGGCAGGAATATTCAATAAACTTCAAGACCATCAAAAAGGCCGTGGACCTATCCAACATAACAGCGATAAAATTTGAATTCGGCAGCCTCACGGCGGGCAATTATCCGGCGGCAGTCATATATTTAAAGGATATATACTTAGCAAAGACAAGAAGGTGGAAATGGCTATAAGGAAGGAAGGCGTTTTTACCTACCATGTTTCGCAGGACAGGCAGCGCAAGAACCTGGCAATCCTGGAACTCATCAGGAAGAAAGGCCCTGTCTCCAGGGCCGATATCTCAAGGATGCTGGGCCTGAACATTGTCAGTGTGTCAAATTACTTAGATTTTTATATCAATAAAAGAATAGTCCTTGAGGTGGGGTTTGACATTTCAAGCGGCGGCAGGCGGCCGGAACTCTTAGAGCTGAACGCGAAGAGCGCGTATATAGCGGGCGTGGATGTCGGCCCGGAGAGGATCAAGGCGGTCGTGACCGACCTGCAGGTCAATGTTGTAGGAAGCGCGATATCCTCCCGCCCTGACGTTGAAATGGAAGACCTGCCGGCGCACTTGATCAGGACAACGGAAGCCGCGATAGCCCAGAGCAAGCTTGATATAAAACTGATAAAAAATATAGGCATCGGGATATCCGGCATCATAGACCATGTATCAGGCACCATTCACGATACGGACCCGAGGAGAAAGAGGACCAGGACAGGCCTCCTGAAATTCGGAAAGACCATAGAGCAGAAGTTCTACATACCCGTATACATAGGTAATGACGCGTCATGCGCGGCGTTCGGGGAAAAGACGCTGAATCCGTCATCCGACGTGGATAATCTTCTCTACGTATATTCGGACGTGGGGTTAGGTATAGTCATGCAGGGCGAGGTCTACTGCGGTTCAAGCGGGTGCGCGGGCGAGGTACAGCTGGTATTCGGATGCCATAGGAATGACGACAAGAACGCCATGAAAGAATATGCGCATATGCGGCCGTGGGGCGTGGACCTGGGGATTGTTGAAGAGGCGAAGAAGGCTATTAACAAAGGATTGCCGACGGAGATATTAAGGATTGTCAAAGGCGATGCGAACAGCGTAACAAAGGAGATTATCGTAGAAGCGGCAAAGAAGAAGGATAAGATAGCGACAGACCTTATAGCAAATGCCGGCTCTAATCTGGGAGTCAGGGTCGCGTACCTTGTTAATATATTCAATCCCGATATAGTGGTGATAGGCGGGGGCGTGGAGAAGGCGGGCGATATATTCATGGATGCGGTAAAGGAGATGGTGAAGAAATTTGCGTTTGAAGAGCCTGCAGGCATGGCAAAGATAATCCCGAGCCTTTTGGAGGATAACTCAGTTGTCTTAGGCGCTGCGGCGCTCGCCGCGCGCGAGGTGTTTATCGAGGCGTGATAGTTTTAAGTTTTAAGTCGTAAGTTGTAAGATTGTCTGCTTAAAACTTAAAGCTTACAACTTATAACTTACAACTAAACAAAGGAGACTTGACTCATGTGGTACCTTAAATTACGGATGTACCTATTAATGGCAGTGCTCTTCGCGATAATATACGCTATCGTTGCCATGGTAGGCGTCTATCTGGGCGTAACAAATTTTTATTTTTACCTTGGTATTTCACTCGTTATGATGTTAATACAATACATGATAGGGCCGAAATTAGTGGAATGGTCCATGGGCGTACGCTACATAAAGGAAGGCGAATACCCCGAATTGCGCAGGACCGTTGAATCACTCGCCCAGGCCGCAGGGCTGCCTGCGCCTAAGATAGGCGTATCGGAGATAGCGATACCGAACGCGTTTGCCTTCGGACGTTCCAGAAAAGACGGCAGGATCTGCGTTACGCGCGGCATTATGGGCCTCTTAAATCAGGAAGAGATGAGAGCTGTGCTCGGTCACGAGATGAGCCATATAAAGAACAGGGACGTCCTTACCATAATGATATTATCGGTAATACCGATGATATTGTACCGCATCGCGTGGCAGTTCCTTTTCTTTGGCGGCAGGCGGAATGACAGGAACCAGTCAAACGCGGCCATCGTGGGCCTT
>Ga0315284_10012914_pt1 | contig 11893 bp, 15 predicted proteins | sample YL17G09_16_MG_FD_203696 | JGI IMG/M metagenome (GOLD analysis project Ga0315284, IMG submission 203696) | Sediment microbial communities from Yellowstone Lake, YNP, Wyoming, USA - YL17G09_16 | ecosystem: Environmental > Aquatic > Freshwater > Lake > Sediment | place: USA: Wyoming | collected...
TGAATTAGAACGCGTTTCTGAATCAATTATTAACATTTCTAAAAAGAAATATATTCAGCACGTTGCTTGGGAAGATGGTATTCCGTATGATAGGTTTAAATATCTATATCCAAAAGGAGTAGAACTTGTTAGATCTTCAACACCAGCATTTGCTCGTGAGAAAATTGTAGGTATTGTTAAATATCTATTTGCTAATCCTGATTCTTTCAATATTAAAGAATTACTAAAGTTAGTTAAAGGTCTTCGCAAAGAATTTGAATTAGCGGATATAGATGAAATTGCGATGCAATCATCTTGTTCTAACTATAATGAAAAAGTATTAAACGATAAAGATAAATTAGAATTTGTATCAGGTACGCACTTTGCGGTAAAGGCTGCTGCTTATTTTAATCACTTATTATATAAGAATAAAAAGTATCAAGATAAATATGAATTTATTAAATCGGGTACTAAAATTAAATACTATTACTGCAAGGGTGAATGTGATGTTTTTGCGTACATCAGAGGATCACACCCAATTGAATATGCTCCCGAAATTAACTATGATTTACAATTTTTTAAATGTATCTTATCACCGGTTAATTCAATTATTGAACCGCTCGGCATGCCTGAAATAACTCAAAGACTTACTGTTGTCATGGATATTTTCGGCAAATTTTAACAAGTAACTAACAATTAAACTATAAACTATGAACTTTGGACAAGACTTCAAAAAATATGCTACAGGGCATATGGGAATTTCATCTATATATTTAGATGGATATGTAAACAACTCAATGGTACAAGGGTCAATGACCCCATATATCTTAGAGGAAAGAGAAATGAGAATGACTCAAATGGATATTTTCTCAAGATTAATGAAAGACAGACTTATCTGGTTAGCTGGACCAGTTGATGATAATATGTCAACTATCGTACAAGCACAATTAATGTATTTAAATTCAGTTGATCCTAAAGCTGCAATTACATTACACATCGATTCACCAGGTGGCTCAGTAAAATCAGGACTCTCCATGATTGATGTTATGCATTATATCGATAATGATATTCATACGGTAAATACCGGCATGGCTGCATCTATGGGTGCAGTATTATTGGGAGCAGGAACAAAAGGCAAAAGATCCTCATTGAGATTTAGCCGCACAATGATTCACCAATCTTCTGGTGGAGCAGGTGGTAATATCCAAGATGCTCGTATTAGCTTCAATATTTGGGAGAAATATAATAGCACATTATTTGATTTACTTGGAGATTTCTGTGATAAAGATCCAAAACAAGTTATGGAAGATGCTAGTCGTGATAATTGGTTATCTGCAGAAGAAGCACTGGCGTATGGAATTATTGACGAAGTAATCAAACCTAAATCTAAAAAATAATGAAAGAGACGTTATTCATAAATCTATTTGGTGGACCTGGTACTGGTAAGAGTACATTATGTGCCTCCATATTTACTAACTTGAAAATGAAACAAGTAGATTGTGAAATGGCGTTGGAGTATGCCAAAGATGTTGTATGGGAAGAAAGCTTTGAGAAGCTTAAAAATCAAATATACATCTTTGGTAAACAACACTCTAGAATATTTCGATTAAATGGTAAGGTGGATGTTGTTATTACAGATTCACCAATACTACTATCTATTATATATGATAAAGATCAAAATCCATATTTAAAAGATTTAGTCTTATATGAATTTTCAAAATTAAAAACACTGAATTTCTGGATAAATAGAACTACTGATTATGATCCAAATGGTAGAATGCAGTCATTAGAAGGTGCCATACGTGTCGATGATGTCACTAAAAAACTTTTAGATGAAAATAACATATCATATAAAGAAATCACAGTCGGTATTAATAATACCGAATCCATTATTAATGACATCTTAAAAATTATAAAATGAGTTGGAAAAATCATATACCACAAATACTTAAAGAATTAAATGAACTACAACAATTACCCAAAGAGGGATTGTTAGCTGGTGGGGCATTAGCAAATAAAATTTGGGAGAAAGTAATTAATAAATCAATGCCAGTAAATGACATTGATATTTTTATTTATGAGAATCACCTAGAACCATCTGATGATTTAGATAAAGATAAGTATAAAAAATATATCTACACCGAAAAAGAAACAAAGAAAGACTTTGACTCATATGCTGGTATACGATATGAATCAAAACATAGCAAGTGTTATAAAATAAGTGAGCATTCAAGAGATGGTCTACTTAATTTTGTTAATTATTCAGCAAGCACAACAGATTATAATATCATAATTGAATCGTTTGATATCAATTGCACGCAAGTTGGTTATGATTTAAGAAAAGGTGAATTAATTTTCACTGAAGCATTTGATAAATTTATTGAAACTGGTGATTTAAAAGTAATGTGCGCTAATTCACCAGCACACACATTGATTAGAATTCTAAAGAAGAGAGATGAACTTTCAGCTTCCTTAAATAAGGATAAAGAATTCACTTATTTAAAGATTGCTCGTGCGCAAAGGTTTGACAATTTCATTAGACATTTTTTCGGTGATAAGTATTATGGTCTATTATCCGCTAAATGGATAAGCGAATTAGAAGAACAAGGATTTATCTTAAAAAAGATAGAGCAAACAGAATGGCGTGATTTACACGGGTTTAATCCGAATCTATGGACACTGGATAATAACCCAAGTAAACCAATCATCGGCGTCTATAATTATTTAAATGCGGCATCCACATTAAATGACTTAGATTTTTTCATAAGAAATGTACATGGTGATCCAACCAAGGAGAGATTATGGAGAAAATTTGGCATGATGTGGTCAAGAGAAAAAGAATATATAACTAGTATTCCAACTTTAGAAGATGAACATAAGTTAGATACGCTATTTATTAAAGTACCAGAGATATCACTTAGTTTACAAGGACTATCATTTGATGAACAAATATCAGCAGTTGATAATCTATTCAAATTAACAGATAAAGAAAGTGCGATATGTATATTAAAAACATGTACTGTATCTAATTCTATTCTTAATGAAGATGATATCTTATTGATGTCATTGAGGGCTAGAAAAATGATACACCACAGAGAAAGAAAAAGTCATTATGATGAACAACTTCCATTCTAATGTTATGGATTGGCGCTTCTTGGAAGAGGAGTGTAAAAAGTCACTACGAATGTATGTAGATTGGATTGCTTTTCATAAAAAGAAAGAACTCGATCGAACGTATATTGATAGACAAGATAAGCTCATAATTGAATGGACTGACTCAAAGGAAAGATTCACAGTTGTTGATTATAGAGTTAGGGATTTATATGACTTCTTTGATGAAAAAGAAATTAAAATATCTATAGATTGGACAAATAGTGGGTTCAAACATGAAATTGCAACAACAACACGCGTTGATGTACTTAAAGGTCTACCACATTTTACTTGGCATATGCAAATGCCAACAGATACCACTATAACAAACACATACACATACAAAGATAATCAATTATTTAACAGCAGAGGTGAGTGTGAAATATACGCTTTTAAATCTGCTTTTATATTATTACAAAATGATGCCGAACTTCTTAAAAAAGAATGGCGAAATCAACAAATTAAAAATATTGAAAAAGATGGAGAATAGAGACCCAATAGAACAATTAGCGACAATGGATGAGTTGAAATATAAATACAACGATATCAAAAAAGATCTTGATGATGTATTTAAATCAGAACTAAATAATAGAAAGGATGATTGGTATTCATATCACGATGGTCAAGAATTCATAGATACTAAAAAAGCAAAAGAAATAGTAGAAACAATATCCATCAAAGATGAGTTAATTAGAAAGATTGAAATCACAGTTGAATCTTCAAGACTACATAAATCTGAAAATAATAGTAGTTTAAAAGTCTATTTAGAGTTGGAAAAAGATGGATTAATGTATCGTAACAATTGGCACTATTCATTGGTTCAAAATGCTAGAAATTCTAAACTAGATTGGCTATTTGATGAAGAGTAAATTTCACTTTAAAATGTTAATATATAATAAAAACTAATAAATCCGATGAGTAAAATTGTTAAAGGTTATAATCAATTCGTGAATGAAAACTTTCATGATGAAGAACTTCCAAATATCGAAAATACTGAAAATATCAATAGTGAAGAAGAATCGAGTGAGTATATTGGTGATAGAGCTATGAAACAATTAGCAGATACTTTAGGTGAAGAAGCTGAATATAATGGTAATACTATTAATTATGATGGTAATAAAATTGACTATGTTTCTGAATTTGATGGATTTCAAATAAATGGTGCTGCGGGTAGACATAAAGTATTAGTTAAAAATGGTAATATAGAATCAGCAATCGATGAGGTTATGGAGCTAGTTGCTGGTGTTTTAACTGAGAAGAAGAAATGGATTAAAACTGACCCATCTGAAAAAGGTAAATACGCTGGTAGAAATATTGGCGACCTTGAAGAAATGAAAGCTAAACTTTTAAAGAAGAATGCTAAAGAGAAAGAAGCTGGTGAAAAAGTACCACAAAAAGATATAGAGAAAATGGCTGAACTCAACTTTGCGCTAAGAGCCAAAAGAGGTCACGGATTTAAAAATAAATAAAAGAGAAGCCCGCTAGTCGGGCTTTTTTCATTTTAGTCTTATAATATATACCTTATAAAAATAAGTATATTACTATGAAAAATTTCTTTATGACAATGTTAAGCGACGGAAGTACAGTTTCTGTTAAACGCGTAATAACATTTGCAGCTTTCGTATTACTAGCTATTGCTTTTTTACTTGACCTTGGTTTCAATATTAACGTATCTGAAAAGCTAACAAGTATTATGGAAAACTTAACTATCGCCGGCTTTACTGGTACAGTTATTGAAAAATTTGTTAAAAAACCAGTCGCACCACCAGTTGAAGGTGGTGATCCTGAACCACCAACTAAATAATTAAAAAGCGACTTTCGAGTCGCTTTTTTTATTTTAAACTAATGTATTCCATAAAATATAACTGAAGTATGAGCTTAAACACTTCAATAAATTGGCATGGATCTGCTCCTAAAAATCCCAAAAATGGTGATTGCTTTTATAATGCTGACGAAAGTATAGTTTGTGTATATAGTCATGGCGAATGGTATAACATGGGACCATTGGTTGATGATATGGACTCAAAAATGAAGCAACTATTTCGTGATGAACTTATAGAAAAAATAATAAATCCAGATGAACAAACCGATATCCTATAGTGAATATGTTGCAGAGAGTATAAATAAATCTATAGAATATAGTGAATATATTGCTCAACAAATTGATTCTAATCTTAGTTGGGCAGATTATCTAGGTGAACAAGATGACGAAGTAAAGAACTTAGAAAAGATGAAACAGCGTGAGGCTAAGATTGATAAAATCTTTAATACTGAAAATAAATAAAAAACATGAATTGGAATATTTCAATAAAAGATTACATGGGTAGAGTTGGTGACGGAGTATTAACTCTGATATCAATCGTCAATGAAAATGTAGCATACGATGCCACATACTGGTATAACAATGATAGTCAAGTGGTGACTATACCAGATGAACTTAAAATCAATTTAAATGTTGCTGATATAGAAGATCACAAAGAATATCAACAATTACTCATGAAGCTTAAAAAGCTATCGGTACCACATGCTGAAATGATAAATTCAATAGATGATTTGGATCTTGCCAAATACATACCAGAAGAGATTTTCAACGGTGAAGAAATTGATGAGTCTGAAATAACATTTGCTACACAATCAAATGCATAAAAATAACTATTATGAATGATCATAAAGAGTATACTATTAAAGAACTTTAAATCGTTTGGTAATAACGAACAATTACTAGAGCTAAATGTAGACAAAGGAGAACTTATACTTCTTGTTGGACAAAATGGTAACGGTAAATCATCACTAATCGAATCTATCGATTATTGCTTATATGGAAAAGTACGTGGTAAGAAAAAGAAATGGGTAACACAAGCCACTTTAGCTAATCGCATCAATAATGAATTACTAACTAAAATTCAGTTTATTTCAAAAGGAACTGAAGTTGAAATTCAAAGGGGATTAAACCCAAGTGTTCTAAATCTTTTAGAAAATGGCATCCCTAATGATAAGGCGGGTAAATCAAATTTGGAAGATAAAATTCAAAAGTACATTGGCTTAGATATTGAAACATTCAAATCGTTTATATCTATGTCTATTAATGATTTCAAAAATTTCATCTCATTATCATCTGAAGAAAAACAATTATTATTGGATAAGCTATTTAACCTTGAAGTAATCAATATTCTTAATTCAATACTAAAAGATATCAATAAAGAAAATAAGTTACAATTAACACGCTTAGATTCAGAAATTCGCACATTAGACGATTCGATATCATCCATAAAAAGATCAATTGAAACTGCTATTAAAAAAGAAATAGAAGATAAACAAGTTGAAATAGACCAAATTAAATTAGATATTAGTTCTAAGAAAGATGAATATCAAACAATCAAAGCAAAGATTGATAAGATAGCCGCTAAGGAGAAAGAATTAACAACAGAAATCGATAAGGAGAAGAAGGAATTTATAACAATTCAAAATGAAATCAAGAACGTTCAAAAACAAATTGATTTATATGAATTAGGTAAATGTCCAACCTGTCAATCCGATTTAAGTGACTCTATTCATATAGAATTCAAAGACTCTCTAATTGAAAAAAGAGACTCTTTAGACGCACTTAGAATTGAATTAGAGACCAACATCAAAAATATCAGGGAGCGTCAAAATAAGCTAACAACTATATCAAATGATACGACCAAAATTTATAACGATATAACTTATTTGCTTAGAAATCTTAAGGCAAAGTTAGATCAATTACAAAGACAGCAAGATTCCATAAGCGAAGAAGATAACACATCAGATAATACGGCTGAGTTTAAGAAAACAATTGTTGAACTATCCGATAAGAAATCTATCTCAGAGGAGAATTCTTCCGTATGTAAAGATAAAGAAATCTACTATAAAGAGTTATCAAAGATATTTTCAGAAGATGGTGTTAAGAAATCAATCATAGCTTCTATTATTAAACCAATAAATCACTTCATCGGTCAAAATATTAGACAGATGAATCTACCATTTGATGTTGTCTTAGATGATACATTTACAGCAACAATTAAAGTTCTTTCAAATGAAATAGAACATGATAGCTTAAGTTCAGGTGAAACTAGAAAAATAAACTTAGCGATATTAGTTGCATACTTAAAGTTAATCAGAACAAAGCGACAAATCAATGTTCTATTTTTAGATGAGGTATTCTCATCAATTGATATCGATGGTGTTAATGATGTAATTGATTTATTCAAAAATTTTGCTAATGAATATAACATTAATATATTCTTAGTACATCACTCTATGTTAGACCAGGAATTATTTGATAGGGTATTGAGGATAAATAAAAACATATTTTCTTCTATTGAAGAGGTTAGAATGGACTAAGTTAAACAAGCTTATGCTATAACAATACTAATATCGTCTACTTCATGTCCAATAAAATCATTTAGTATATCACATCGGATTAAATCTGATAATAATATACATGTGAGTTCGTTTCTATCCTTGCGTATTTTCGGCATTCCGCTATTAATCTTATGCCATTTTTCGTGAAGAAACTTACTATGATCCGTAATATCGGTTAGATATAGATAAATATCTAATCCAAATTCTGATTTAATTTTTTTATTAGCCCTTATTAATTCCTTTAGAAAATCATTAGTAAATTCTATTGAATCATCCCCGTCTTCTGAATTTATTGAATAATTCAAATTTTTTGATGGAAGTTGAGCTACCAACTCAAATCCATAATCTTCGATTAAATTAGTCAGACAGTAGCGGACACCATCATGATATTTCTTTTTGATTGCATCAATGGTATCTTTATGTCTTTTCTTTTCAGCAGCCACATCTTCATTATATCCCTCAAATAACTTGAATCTCATTAATGACCAATCCTTTTTTCACTACCAGTCTTTTCTACACCTGGATTTATTTTGTAATAAAGAATAACACCTAAAATTAAGATGTTTGTTAGGTAGTTAGTAACTAAAGGTAGGTCTAATTTATCGTAAACATAAGCTAGTGCAAAGGCTTCACCGAATGCCCACAATAAAACAAATGCCCAAGAAATTCCATGTGAGTGTTTATCTCTATATGACATCCATGCTTGAGGTAATCCACAAATTGCTAAACAAATAGAACCCAACCATCCAATTATTTCAATCATAGTTAAGTCTGAACTCTCATCAATTTTAGGTATTTCTCTTGCTTTAATTTCATAACCATATTCTTTAGATAGGTGTGACGATAACTTATTAAATAGTTCAATATACTTAGTACTATCGGTACTTTTAATATTAGAACGAATCTCAGATAGAATATTATTTAATACTTCATCATCTGAATTTTTTGCTTTATTAGAAACAGTTTCAATTTTATTAATCACATCATCACCTTTAGCCAAAGATGGAGTTGACATAGCTAAAGAAGCACCAAGTGCCGTAGTTACTATTCCTTTTTTCCAATCAATTTCTTCATTGGTAAAATCTTGATATGATTTAAGTGTTTTCATTATAAATATTTATCTAAAATTTCGGCTATACCAGATCCAATTCTAAAGTGAATATTCTTTAAAGTATCTGATTCAACTGTTTCAATATTATCAAGGAATTTAAACGTTATCTTATAAGTCGGTGCTTCATCTTCAGCATTATCAACTTTTTTAACAGATATATCAATATTATATGAGTTATTAACTGAGATTTTAAAATCATAAGTCATCTCATTACAAGGAGCATGTTTGAATTTTGGCGCATACTTCACATCAAATATAGAGTACCCAGTAATATCAGCACGCATCATATAATAGTTTAAAAACATCGCGGGAGCTTCGAGAAAGTCAGATAATATAGTTAAGTCTTCACCAAAGTCTGCTGACTCAAATATATCCTTAATCTTGTTCTCTAATTGAGAAAGGTCTTTGAAATTAATCTTATGATAGTTACAATTTAAATCATATAAATAAATGAATGAATTCTCAACTAAGTGCTTTCTTTCCGGGTCGACCTTAAATATAAATTTGGTATGAATAATACCAACATCATCAGTAGTTATTTCATGTAAGGAGATTACTAACTTATGAAAGTCAGCATCATCAGGTATTTCATATAATGAGTCAACTGATTGAACCTTGGCTTCTTCTAAGATTTTCTTAAAAAGACTTTCTATTTCTGATATTTTAATCTGCATACTGTATATATTAATAATCATAGTATAAAAATTAATATATATGATTCAATGAAGATAAAATCTTATAAAATATTCCAAGAAGCTCTAAAGGATGAAATCCTACCAATTCAAGCACATGAAGTTGGTAAAAAATATGGTAAAAAATTTCTAGAATATGAACCAGTTGAGAAAAATAAAACCATCGTAGAAGGCAAATGGGAATTAACAGAGGAAGATAAGATGAGAGTAATAGGTAGATTCTTCTCCACTGATATCACAGAACTTAAAAATAGTCTATCAGAACTACCAGATAGTCTATCATTAGCGATTAAGAATGCTACAATTCGCAAGTTTAGAAAACTGTATGAGGGATTAGATATTCACAAACCAACACTAAGACAGATTACTACACTATATTCAAATTGTCTATATCAAATAAATGCACGTGAAACAGATTCAACAAAGAAGATGTTGCGTGATGAGTTAAATAGACCAATAATGGGTGATGATAATAAACCAACATTTCAAGAAAAAGAAAAAGGAGAAATAGTATATACTAACAATATTGTAAATATTAATGGGTTTATAGAATCTTGGAATAAGGCATTTAAGGATAACCAAGTTGATGAAGAAGTATTTAAATCACACACAGTTAATTCCTTAAACTCAACTGTTTCAGAAAATCCAAAAATTGTGGATTTTAATATATTTTCTGATGAACCAATGTATTTATACATCTCATCAAAACCAAAAGATGTTTTAAATATGTCGATGTCGATGTTCTATACATCTTGTCAAAATTTATATATTGGATCACATAGAGATCAATTACTAATGAACGTATTTGATAAAAATACCAAACCAGCATTTTTAATATTTGACACACCATACTATGCATCAGATTTAGAATTAGATGATTATAAAAATCTTAAAGGTAAAATGCTATCCGAATTTACCGCGATGTCAAGGATGCTATTGAGAGCTACGAGTGGTAGAGGAAGAATATTCTTAGATAGAGCATATCCTGATAGGTTACAGCACGTATTTGAAGATATTGTTGAAAAATATACTGAAATGAGAACTACCACTGATCACGAATCAACAGAATTCACATTAGAAGTTGATCTACCAGAGCAACATGGACTGGATACACCATACCAAGATAGATTTGATGAGGTTAACTTTACACAGATTATTGGTAAAAATGTAAAAGAAATATCAGCAGGAAAAATAAGCGATTTAGTAGATCGTGGTCGCATATCTCATGTAAAGATATCAGAGGATAATATTGTTGATACTATTGTGATTGGTTCCAGAAGCATGTTAGAAGCAATAGAAGAAATCTTAAAAGATCAAACAAAGATGGAATTAATACTTGAGAAATTTAAACATATAAATTGTATAAAATTAAAAGGTATTGATCTATCGGATTATGATAACTATAATAACTTTATAATGCCGCTTAAAGGTACACTTAAAATTGACAACTGTAAAATATTACTTGGTAAGTTAAATATAGAAAATGCTGAAGAAGTACATAATCTAGAAATAATATCATCATATATTTATGGATCAATAACTGGTAGAAAAGATAATAATGACAACACATCTATTATGCCAGATATATCAATCTTTAAAAATGTAGTTAATCTAAAATGTATTTATACATTTAAAAAGTTACATACATCATTATTAGATCTTAAGAGTTTAAAAAAACTAACACTTAGTGAAGAAGGTCTCTTCAGTTCTAAAAATCAAGAACAATCAGATTTTAATAAAGAAATAATTGAGAAGTTAAAAGAAAAAGGAGTTAAGATACAATATGAATCTCTATAATTGGAAAAAATATAATCTAAATGAATCACTTTTCAATACAACAATTATTGAGAAGTTAAAGGATAAGCTATCCCAACAATCATATGATGATTTCCGTGAAAAGGTAATTAAAGCATTTGACGAATATGACATTGAATCAATAACAAATGATGATATAGAAATTGTCTATCCATCAGAATTTAGACAATTATTAAGATCAGACTATAACAATAACAAAAGAAGTATATTCTTTGGATTTAAAGATGACTATTTCATAGGTGCACAAAAACCAGGCTATTCGTCCGGTAATATAGAAGATTCTGATCTAATATTATATATCGACTTAACAAATAAAGCAGATCAGACGGTAAATATCAAGAGAGCAGATAGACGCGATTCAAGACAAGGAATACTTAATCCAGCACAAGCCAAGGCGGCTAATATGGAACGATATAGAAAAATCATAATGGATAGGATCGGGTTATCCGATAAAGAATCTATGGTTTTAAATTATAAGTCTATCATAGAAAAGATTATGACTAAGGAAACAGCATTCACTACTATTATATTACACCGCAATAATCTTGCAAATATACTCAAAGAATTAAATAAGATCATACGATATATTAATGATGACGATGATGGTGTAGATAATTGTGTGGAAAATGCTAAAAAAATCATAAGTTTAATGTTTGATTCTAAAAAGAATATGGTAGATGCTTTAGCACATAATAAAAGAATAATTGCGAAAAGTGAAATAGCCAATTTCAATTTTCAGCATGTGTTAAAACTATCCAATATG
>Ga0315284_10012916_pt1 | contig 11891 bp, 10 predicted proteins | sample YL17G09_16_MG_FD_203696 | JGI IMG/M metagenome (GOLD analysis project Ga0315284, IMG submission 203696) | Sediment microbial communities from Yellowstone Lake, YNP, Wyoming, USA - YL17G09_16 | ecosystem: Environmental > Aquatic > Freshwater > Lake > Sediment | place: USA: Wyoming | collected...
ACCCGCTTTGATACCCGCTCTGATACCCGCATTTTGCCGGGCTGGGGCTGGATTCAGTGAGACGTCAAGAGCCCCAATCGCCAGCATTGGCGCGGGTTTGCGGGCCGTGGTGGGGTGCCGTGAACCCAACCTGGGGCTGGTCGATCATCAGCAGCATGGTCAGAAGCCCTCCTCGACCAGTTCGGCTGCGCGCAACAGCGCGCGTGCCTTGGCCTCGGTTTCCTGCCACTCCAGCTCCGGCACCGAATCGGCCACCACGCCGGCCGCCGCCTGCACATACAGCATCTGGTCCTTCACGATGCCGGTGCGGATGGCAATGGCCACGTCCATGTCGCCGGCAAAGCTCAGGTAGCCGCAGGCGCCGCCGTAGATGCCGCGCTGCACGGGTTCCAACTCGTCGATGATCTCCATCGCTCGCACCTTGGGCGCGCCGCTGAGCGTGCCCGCCGGGAAGGTCGCGCGCAGCACGTCGAGCTGGCCCACCTCGGGCCGCAGCACACCTTCGACATTGCTCACGATGTGCATCACGTGCGAATAGCGCTCGATCGCAAAGGCCTCGGTCACCTTGACGCTGCCGATGCGTGCGATGCGGCCGATGTCGTTGCGCGCCAGGTCGATCAGCATCAGGTGCTCGGCGCGCTCCTTCTCATCGGCCCGCAGTTCGGCCTCCAGCGCGGAGTCGGCCTCGGGGGTGGCTCCGCGCGGACGCGTGCCGGCCAGCGGTCGGATCGTGACCTTGCGCGACGCATCGGGCAGCCGCTCCTCGCGCACCAGGATCTCGGGCGACGCGCCGACGATCTGGAACTCGCCCATGTCGTAGAAGTACATGTACGGGCTCGGGTTGAGCGAGCGCAGCGCGCGGTACAGGCTGAGCGGGCTCTCGGTGTAGCGCTTCTTCAGCCGCTGGCCGATCACCACCTGCATGCAGTCGCCGGCGGCGATGTACTCCTTGGCGCGCTCGAACGCGCGCATCAGGTCGGCCTTGGCAAAATCTCGCTCGACGGGGTGTGAAGGCCCTGGCTTCACGGCCGGCGCGGTGACGCTGTCGCGCAGCTTGTCGGCCAGTTCCTCCAGCCGTTGCGCGGCCTCGGAGTAGGCCTGGGGACGTGCCGGATCGGCCCACACGATCAGGTACAGGCGGCCCGACAGGTTGTCGATCACCGCCACCTCCTCGGTCAGCAGCAGCAATATGTCGGGCGTGCCGAGCCCGCCGGACTTGAGCGTTGCCGACAGTCGCGGCTCGATGCAGCGCACGGTGTCGTAGCCGAAGTAGCCGGCCAGGCCGCCGCAAAAGCGCGGCAGGCCGCTGCTGACGGCCGGGTTCAGGCGCGCCTGGTAGCGCTCGATGAAGCCGAGCGGGTTGCCCTCGTCGCGCTCGACCACGACGCCATCGGTTACCACCTCGGTGACCCTGCCGGTGGCGCGCAGCAGCGTGCGCGCGGGCAGGCCGATGAAGGAGTAGCGGCCGAAACGCTCGCCGCCGACGACCGACTCCAGCAGGCAGCCATAACGTTTGTCGCCGACCAGCTTGAGGTACAGCGACAGCGGCGTTTCGAGGTCGGCGAAGGCTTCGCTGATCAGCGCAATGCGGTTGAAACCTTGCGTGGCCAGGCTCTTGAATTCGAATTCGGAGATCACTTCGGTGTCCTGTGGGGGCTCCGCGTCGGCGTCGTCAGAGGCCGGGCGGATGCATCAGACAGACGGGCTGGGAGCGCGAGCCCAGCCGGCGGGCATCAGTGGGGCTGCGCGCGGCGCCAGGGCCAGGCTCCCCGGCCGCCGGGCCCGGTGCCGGTCGATCGGCGTGAAGTGATCGTCATCGTGCGCTGCAGTTTAGCAGCGGCCCGGCGCGCCGGCACCGAGCGCGTCGAGGTCGATTTCGTCGATCCGGTCGACCACCGCATCGGCGTCGGCACGGGTCACCGGCTGGCCATGGTTGTAGCCGTAGCTGACCAGCACCACCGGGCAGCCGGCGGCGCGTGCCGCCGTCGCGTCGTTGACCGAATCGCCGATCACCAGCGTGCGTGCGGGCACGCTGCCCAGCGCGGCGGCGGCACGCACGAACGGCAGCGGGTCGGGCTTGCGCCGCTCGAAGCTGTCGCCGCCGAACACCTGCATGAAGTGGCCGGCCAGGCCCTTGCGTTCGAGCAACTCGGCGGCGAAGTCGCGCGGCTTGTTGGTCACGCAGGCCAGCGGCAGGCCGGCCGCGCGCAGGCGCTTCAGCCCGGCCTCGACGCCGTCGTAGACCGCCGCGTAGTCGCCGTTGATCGCGCGGTACAGGCGCTGGTAGTGCGCCCACGCGGCCTCGTACAACGCGGCGTCGCCGCCCGCCGCGGCCAAGGTGCTGCGGATCAGGTGCTCCGAGCCCTTGCCGATCGTGCGCTCGATGAACGCCCGGTCGACCGGCGGCAGCGCCAGCAAGGCCAGCGTGCGGTTGAGTGCGACGTCGAAGTCGCCCAACGTGTCGACCATCGTACCGTCGAGATCGACGATCGCGGCCTGAAGCGATCCCGTCACCGCGCCAGTCACCGTGCCAGCTCGCCGCGCATCGCGTCGATCACCGACTTGTAGTCGGGCTGTCCGAAGATCGCACTGCCGGCGACGAAGGTGTCGGCCCCGGCATCGGCGACGCGGCGGATGTTGTCGGCCTTGATGCCACCGTCGACCTCGAGGCGGATGTCCTTGCCGCTGGCATCGATCACGCGGCGCAAGCGCTCGATCTTGCGCAACGCCGCGTCGATGAAGCTCTGCCCACCGAAGCCCGGGTTGACGCTCATCACCAGCACCAGGTCGACCTTGTCGATGACCCACTCGAGCCCATCGATCGGCTCGGCCGGATTGAACACCAGCCCGGCCTGCTTGCCCTCGGCCTTGATCAATTGCAGCGTGCGATCGACATGCGCGCTGGCGTCGGGGTGAAAGCTCACCAGGTCGGCGCCGGCGCGGCAGAAGGCCTGCGCCAGCGCATCGACCGGCTGCACCATCAGGTGCACGTCGATCGGCACCGAGGAATGCTTGCGCAGCGCCGCGCAGACCATCGGCCCGAAGCTCAGATTCGGCACGTAATGGTTGTCCATCACGTCGAAGTGGATCCAGTCGGCGCCGGCGGCGACGACGGCCTTGACCTCGTCGCCCAGGCGGGCGAAATCGGCCGAGAGGATCGATGGGGCGATGCGGTAGGTGGTCATGCCGAGCGAAGGTGATTGCGCTGGATTCTAGAATCGCCCGCTATGGCCCACCCTCAGTTCACCTGTACGGCAAGCGTCGCCTACCTGCCAGAGCAGTCGCAGCCGTCGGCCAACGTGCATGCCTTCGCCTACACGGTGGCCATCATCAACAGCGGCGACATCACGGCGCAGTTGGTGGCGCGGCACTGGGTCGTCACCGACGCCAACGGCCACACCGAAGAGGTTCGCGGGCTGGCGGTCGTCGGCCACCAGCCGCTGCTCAAACCGGGCGAGAGGTTCGAGTACACCAGCTGGGCGCGCATTGCCACGGCCCAGGGCACGATGCGCGGCACCTACTTCTGCATGACCGAGGACGCGCACCCGTTCGAGGCGAGCGTGCCCGAGTTCGTGCTGACGCGACCCGAGCAGTTGCATTGATGACCGCTCCACGTCGGCTGCGCTTGCGCCCCCAGGGCCTGGAACAGGCCCCTATGGGCCCTTTGGGGGCTCAGGCTGCTTGAGAGCGGCTCGGCGCGGCCTGAAGAAGCGTAGCCCGTCAGCGCGATGCAGTGTCGTCGTCGGATTGCCGCTCGCCGCGCCGGCGCCCGGAAAACATGGTCCACCAGACGATGAGCAGCAACACCAGCAGTGCCACCAACGCTTCGAGCAGGAGGATCCACATGTGGCGAGCTTACCGGGGCCCGGCAATCGCGCTGTTGGCACTGTGCGCGCTGGGCGGCTGCGGCGTGGTGTCGACGGACGCGCCGGCGCCCGAGCGCAGCCCCGCCGCCGCCGGCCCGCTGCCGCCGGCTTCGCTGCACCCGGGCGCACGCTGGCTGCCCGCGGCCTGGGGCGACTTGCCCGGCTGGGACGCCGACCGCACGCGTGAGGCCTGGCTGGCGCTGCAGCGCAGTTGCGAACGGATGCCGGCCGAAGTCCAGCGCGACGCGCCGGGCTGGCTGCGCGTGTGCCAGGACGCGGTGCGCCAGCCGCCCGCCGATGACGCCGCCGCTCGCGCCTGGCTGGTGCAGCGCCTGGCGCCCTACCGCGTGCTGCCGCTGGCGGCCGGTGCGTCGGGCGAGGGCCTGGCCACCGGCTACTTCGAGCCGCAGATCGACGCCAGCCGCACGCCGCGCGGCGCGTTTCGTGTGCCGCTGTACGCTCCGCCGGCCGACCTGGCCACGCGCAAGCCGTGGTACACGCGGGCGCAGATCGACACCCTGCCCGCCGCCCAAGCCGCCCTGCGCGGCCGCGAGATCGCCTACGTGGCCGATCCGCTCGACGCGCTGCTGCTGCAGGTGCAGGGCTCGGGGCGGCTGCGCCTCATCGGTGTCGACGGCCGCACGCAAACCGTTCGCCTGGCATTTGCCGGCCACAACGACCAGCCCTATCAATCGATCGGCCGCTGGCTGATCGACCAGGGTGAGGCCAGGCCGGGCGAAGCCTCGTGGCCGGTGATCCGCGAGTGGGCGCGTCGCTTTCCGCAGCGGGTGCCCGAACTGCTGGCCGCCAACCCGCGCGTGGTGTTCTTCCGCGAGGAGCCGCTGCCCGATGCCAACCTCGGCCCGCGCGGCGCGCAGGGCGTGGCACTGGTGCCCGAGCGCTCGATCGCCGTCGATCCAAAGAGCATTCCGTACGGCACGCCGGTGTGGCTCGACACCACCGAGCCGCTCACGGCCACGCCGCTGCGCCGCCTGGTGCTGGCGCAGGACACCGGCAGCGCAATCACCGGTGCGGTGCGCGCCGACTACTTCTGGGGTTGGGGTGAGCGCGCCGAGCAACAGGCCGGCCGCATGAAGCAGCCGCTGCGCCTGTGGCTGCTGTGGCCGAAGTAGAAGCGCCCCGCAAGAGCTTGACGAATTCGATTCCCGCGGCCGCGCGGTGGTCGCAAAATGTGCTGATGAACCGTCACCCGTAGAGGAGCAGCCCATGGCGCATCGATCCGCACAACGCAGCCTGGCCGTCGCGATGTCATTCGCGGCCGCCTCGGTCTTCGCGCAGACCGGCACCGTCAAGCCGCCACAGGCCCAGGCCTGGATCGACGTCGCAACCTTCAGCGGCATGGGCATGCCGATGGGCGGCATGGGCGGCGCGGGCGCCAGCCCGATGTCGGCTCTCGGGGGCCTGTTCGGCGGCGGCAGCAGCGCGAGAAGCAACACCTTCGGCCAGACGCAGTCCGCGTCGACCGGGCGCTGGGTCGACGTGACCCTGTCGACCCGCAACAACCCGACGCTTGCCGAAGCCCAACAGGCCGTACCGGCCGGCTTCATGAGCCCGGCGCTGAAGCTGCAGGCGCCCCGCGACGCAAAGGCACCGGCGGCCGAGTCCGACGAGGTCAGCGAACCGAGCTACGACAAACCCAAGGGCCGCTTGCTGCTCTACTGGGGCTGTGGCGCCGCGATCCGAGCCGGCCAGCCCAAGGTGCTCGACATGGCCAGCGCCAGCGTGGCCGACCTGACCAAGTTCTTCGTCTCGCGCCGCGCGACGCAGCGCGGCGCCCACAGCGCCCCCGGCCGGCCGTTGTGGCCCAATCCGACGGACGCGCGGATGGTCCCTGACGGCGCGTCCTTGGTCGGCGAGCACGCTTTCAGCGGGTCGGGCGTGCCGGAGGGCTTTCGCTTCCAGATCCCGGCCGCGCAGGACCTGATGCAGCCGCTGCAGGTGCAGCAGGCCGAGCAGGCCGGCGCGACCGACCTGCGCTGGGGCGCGTTGCCCAACGCACGGGCCTACTTCGCCGCCGGCCTGGGCGCCAGCCAGCCCGAGGAGATGGTGATCTGGACCTCGAGCGAACTGCCCGACACCGGCTTTGGCCTGGTCGACTACCAGACCAACGCGGCCGTCGACCGCTGGCTGCGCGAGAAGGTGCTGCTGGCGCCCGCGACGACACAATGCACCGTCCCCAAGGGCGTGTTTCCCGGCGAGGGGGCGATGCTGCGCGTGATCGCCTACGGCAACGAGTTGAACCTCGTGCACCCGCCGCGGCCCGCCGACCCGAAGGCCGCGTGGGAGCCGGTGTGGGCGGTCAAGCTGCGCGTCAAGTCGATGTCCAGCCTGATGCTGGGCATGCCGGCGATGGAGGCGATGCCGCCGGCGGCCCGGCAGAACGAGAAGCCCGCGGAACCTTCCGAGAAGGCCGAAAAGACCGAGAAGAAGCCAAACCCGCTGGACCTGCTGAAAGGCATCCTCGGACGCTGAAGTCTTGCGTGCGCCGACCGGGCCCGCGCCCCGTCGGCCTAACGCAGCCACGCGGCGGCGCGTGGCCACAGCAGGTTCAGCGACAGACCGGCAAGCACCAGTGCAGCGGCGCCGAGTTTCCAGGCCGGCAGTGCTTCGGCCAGCCACCAGGCCGACGCGCCGATGCCGAACACCGGCACCAGCAGCGCCAGCGGCGTGATCGTCACCGCCGGGTAGCGCGCCAGCAGCCAGGCCCACGTGCCATAACCGAACAGCGTATTGCCGATGGACTGCCACAACACGGCGGCCCAGACTCCGGGGCCGGACGCCGCGAGGCCCAGCGCGATCGCCTGCGGGCCTTCGAGCACGAGCGCCAGCAGCGCCAGCGGCGGCACCGCGAACAGGCTCGACCAGACCATGAAACCGAGCATGTCGACGCGCCCGGCGCGCTTGGCCACCAGGTTGCCGGCCGCCCACGACAGCGCCGCCAGCAGCACCAGCGCCAAGCCGAGCGGCGTGGTGCTGGCGTCGGTGTGGGCGACGATCAGCACCAGGCCCGCTGCGGCCAGCACGAGGGCCACGACCTGGAAGCCACGCACGCGCTCGCCGGCCAGCGCCATCGCCAGGCCGATGGTGAAGAAGACCTGGGTCTGGATCACCAGCGAGGCCAGCCCGGGCGTGATGTCGGCACGCATCGCGATGAACAGCAGCCCGAACTGGCCGGCGCCGATCAGCAGCCCGTAGGCCGCCAGCGTGCGCCAGGCCACCGCCGGTCGCCTGACGAACAGCGCCGCCGGGGCAAAGGCCAGCGCAAAGCGCAGCGCGCCGAGCAGCAGCGGCGGCAGCGTGATCAGCGTCCACTTGATGACCACGAAATTGGTGCCCCAGACCGCAACCACTGCGAGCGCAAGCAGCAAGTGGCGCAGCGGCAAGGCCGCGGCAGTGGTGGCGAGCGCCGGGCCTGCATCGAGCAGCGAGGCCGCTTCGGTGCGCGGGCGCGGGGTGCGATCGGGCGGGCGGTTCATGGTGCGAGCACTCAGTGTCGCTCAGCCGCGGCCGCGCTGTCTGGCGGCCTTCTACACTCGCCGCTGTTCTTACCGCCCCTTTGCCGGAGTGCTGACTATGAACGCCCCCCTGCCCGAGTCCGTTCGCAAAGCCCTGGAAACGGTCACGCTCGACGACAAGTACTCGCTGGCGCGCGGCCGCGCCTTCATGAGCGGCGTGCAGGCCCTCGTGCGGCTGCCGATCCTGCAGCGCACGCGCGATGCACTGGCCGGCCTGAACACGGCCGGCTTCGTCAGCGGCTACCGCGGCAGCCCGCTCGGCGGCTACGACCAGGCCTTGTGGGCAGCCAAGAAGCCCCTGACCGAGCACCACATCGTGTTCCAGCCAGGCGTCAACGAGGAACTCGCTGCCACCGCGGTGTGGGGCACCCAGCAGCTCGATCTGTACCCGCAGAGCAAGAGGTTCGACGGCGTGTTCGGCATCTGGTACGGCAAGGGCCCGGGTGTCGACCGCTGCAGCGATGTGTTCAAGCACGCCAACATGGCCGGCACCGCCCGGCACGGCGGCGTGATCGCGATTGCCGGCGACGATCACGTGAGCAAGAGCAGCACCGCGGCACACCAGAGCGACCACATCTTCAAGGCCTGCGGCCTGCCGGTGTTCTTTCCGGCCGGCGTGCAGGACATCCTCGACATGGGCCTGCACGCCTTCGCGATGAGTCGCTTCTCGGGCGTCTGGAGCGGCATGAAGACGATCCAGGAGGTGGTCGAGTCGTCGGCCTCGGTGTCGGTGGACCCGGATCGCGTGAAGATCGTGATTCCGCAGGACTTCGTCATGCCCCCCGGTGGCCTGCATATCCGCTGGCCCGACCCGCCGCTCGAGCAGGAAGCGCGGCTGTTCGACTACAAGTGGTACGCGGCGCTGGCCTACGTGCGCGCCAACAAGCTCAACCACAACGTCATCGAGAGCTCGCACGACCGCTTCGGCATCGTCGCCAGCGGCAAGGCCTTCAACGACACGCGCCAGGCGCTGTCGGACCTCGGGCTGGACGACGATACCTGCCGCACGCTGGGCATCCGGTTGCACAAGGTCAACGTGGTCTGGCCGCTCGAAGCCACGATCACGCGCGATTTCGCGCAGGGCCTGCAGGAGATCCTGGTAGTCGAGGAAAAGCGCCAGGTCATCGAGTACCAGTTGAAGGAGCAGCTCTACAACTGGCGCCCCGACGTGCGGCCCAACGTGCTGGGCAAGTTCGACGAACCCGAGGGCACGGCGGGTGGCGAGTGGAGCATGCCCAACCCGAGCGAGAACTGGCTGCTGCGCGCCAAGGCCGACCTGACGCCGGCGATCATCGCCAAGGCCATCGCCAAACGGCTGAAGAAGCTCGGCCTGGCCCCGTCGGGCAGTGACGTGGCGGCCCGCATGGACCAGCGCATCGCGGTCATCGAAACGCGCGAACGCACGCTGCTGGAACTCAAGACCGACACCGGCGAGCGCGCACCGTGGTTCTGCTCGGGCTGCCCGCACAACACCAGCACACGCGTGCCCGAAGGCTCGCGGGCGATGGCCGGCATCGGCTGCCATTACATGTCGGTCTGGATGGACCGCAGCACCAGCACGTTCAGCCAGATGGGCGGCGAAGGCGTGGCTTGGGTCGGCCAGGCGCCGTTCACCCAGGACACGCATGTCTTCGCCAACCTCGGCGACGGTACCTACTTTCACAGCGGCAGCCTGGCGATCCGCCAGAGCATCGCCGCCGGTGTGAACATCACCTACAAGGTGCTCTACAACGACGCCGTGGCCATGACCGGCGGCCAGCAGGTCGGCGAGCGACCCGAGGGCCACTCGGTGCTGCAGATCATGAAGAGCCTGGTGTCCGAGGGCGTGCGAAAACTCGTGATCGTGACCGACCAGCCGGAGAAGTACCGGGGCGCGTCGCTCGAGCCCGGCGTCACCGTGCACCACCGCGACGAGCTCGATCGCATCCAGCGCGAGTTCCGCGAGATCCCCGGCGCGACAGCCATCCTCTACGACCAGACCTGCGCCACCGAGAAGCGCCGGCGCCGCAAGCGCGGCAAGCTGGTCGACCCCGAAAAGCGCGTGGTCGTCAACGAGCTGGTCTGCGAAGGCTGCGGCGATTGCAGCGTGCAGAGCAACTGCCTGTCCGTGGAGCCGGTGGAAACCGAATTCGGCCGCAAGCGGCGCATCAACCAGAACACCTGCAACAAGGACTACTCCTGCGTCAAAGGCTTCTGCCCGAGCTTCGTCACCGTCGAGGGTGGTCAGTTGAAGAAACCGAAGAAGCAACAGAAGGGCGACCTGGCCACGATGCCGGCGCTGCCCGAACCCAGCCTGCCGCTGGCCGAGACCGCCTGGGGCATCGTCGTCGGCGGCGTCGGAGGTACCGGCGTGATCACCATCGGCCAGCTGCTCGGCATGGCTGCACACCTCGAAGGTCGCGGCGTCGTCACGCAGGACGCCGGTGGCCTGGCGCAAAAGGGGGGGGCCACCTGGAGCCACATCCAGATCGCGAATCGGCAGGAGGCCATCTTCACGACCAAGGTCGATACCGCCAAGGCCGACCTGGTGATCGCCTGCGACTCGATCGTCGGCGCGGCCAAGACCACGCTGGCGGTGATGCAGCAGGGCCGCACCTATGTCGCGCTGAACACCCACGGCACGCCGACGGCGGCCTTCGTGAAGAACGCCGACTGGCAGTTCCCCGGCGGCCACTGCGAGAGCGCCATCAAGGCCAGCGTCGGCGAAGGCCTGGTCGGCGCGTTCGACGCCGAGCAGGTCGCCGTGCAACTGGTCGGCGACTCGATCTACACCAACCCGTTGATGCTCGGCTACGCCTGGCAGCAGGGCCGCGTGCCGCTGAGTCATGCCGCGCTGATGCGGGCGATCGAGCTCAACGGCGTGCAGGTGGACAACAACAAGGCCGCCTTCGCTTGGGGCCGCCATGCCGCGCACGACCTGGCCTCGGTGCAGGCGCTGTTCAAGGCCGAGGGAGCGGGAACGCGACCGGGCCCGGTCGCTCAGGTGATCGAATTCCTCAAGAAACCCTCGCTCGACGAGATGATCACCAAGCGCATGGACTTCCTCACCGGCTACCAGGACGCGGCCTATGCGGCGCAGTACCAGGCCTACATCGACAAGGTGCGCGCCGCCGAAGCGCCGCTGGCCAGCACACGGCTGACCGAAGCCGTGGCCCGCTACCTGTTCAAGCTGATGGCCTACAAGGACGAGTACGAAGTCGCGCGCCTGCACACCGACCCGGCCTTCACGACCAAGATTGCGTCGATGTTCGAAGGCGACTACAAGCTGGTGCACCACCTCGCGCCGCCGGCCCTCGCAAAGAAGAATGACCGGGGCGAGTTGATCAAGCGGCCCTTCGGCCCCTGGATGCGCAGTGCCTTCATGCTGCTGGCCAAGCTGAAGGGCCTGCGCGGCACGGCCTTCGACCCCTTCGGCCGCAGTGAAGAGCGCAGGACGGAGCGTGCGCTGATCGGCGAGTACCGCGCCGCGATCGACGAAGTGCTGGGCGCACTGACCGGCGAGCGCCTGGCGCTGGCCGCCGAGATCGCGCGCCTGCCCGAAGACATCCGCGGCTACGGCCACGTCAAGGAGCGTCACCTGAAAGCGGCGCGAATCAAATGGCAGGGCTTGATGGCGCAATGGCGCAGCCGGGCGGACACGCGCGCGGCGGCTTGAGCGCCAGGCGCTGGCCCGCACTGGCTGCCGCGCGCCGCCGCGAAGTGCCGCGCGTGCCCTTCGCGATCGACGGCGTGGCCGTGGGCTCGGTTGCCGCGGCCCACCTCGGCGCGCTGCGTGCCTGGCCGCAGTGGCTGGTGGTTGACGCGCGCGGCGTGCAACTCATCGCGACCCGCCGCGACAGCGCGCTGGCCGTGGTCAACGCCGCGCTGCGCGCACAAGGCCTGATCCTGGCCTGGCGCGACGAGACCTACGCCATCCTGACGCACCTCGGTGAGCCGCCGCTGGCCCTGATCGAGCGGGCTACGGCCCGCTTCTGGGGCACCTTGACCTTCGGTGCCCACGCCAATGGCTATGTCGCTGATGCCCAGGGGCGCCCCACGCACCTTTGGATCGCCCGCCGTTCGGACCACAAGGCCACCGACCCGGGCAAGCTCGACAACCTGGTCGGCGGTGGTGTGCCGTTCGGGCAGACGCCCCACGAGACCCTGCTGCGTGAAGGGTTTGAAGAAGCCGGCCTGCCCGCGGAGTTGATGCGCCAGGCCGTGCCCGGCCGCGTGATCGAGCTCGCCTGTGACATTGCCGAAGGCTTCATGCACGAGCAGTTGCACACCTTCGACCTGTGCCTGCCGGCCGACTTGACGCCAGTCAATCAGGACGGCGAGGTGGCCGAACTGCGCTGCCTGCCTGTGGACGAGGCGATCGAGTCCGCTGCGAGCGACGCGATGACCGTCGACGCCGCGCTCGTGACGCTCGACTTTGCCTTGCGTCATGGCCTGCTCACCAGCGTCGAGCACTTGCGCCTTGCGGCGTTGATGCCGGCCGCGTGAGTTG
>Ga0315284_10012917_pt1 | contig 11890 bp, 15 predicted proteins | sample YL17G09_16_MG_FD_203696 | JGI IMG/M metagenome (GOLD analysis project Ga0315284, IMG submission 203696) | Sediment microbial communities from Yellowstone Lake, YNP, Wyoming, USA - YL17G09_16 | ecosystem: Environmental > Aquatic > Freshwater > Lake > Sediment | place: USA: Wyoming | collected...
GTTAAGGGTTGCGTCCATAAGGGGGATCTGGCCGAGGTTATCTTCTATGATAACGCCATCTCTACGGACGATCTTGCAACAGTAGAAACCTATTTGAAGACAAGGTATGGGATATAATGGGAACAGCTTACGCAACAATTCAAAATCATAGAGGTCTTGCTGCTGATTGGACTGGTAATGATCCGACTCTATTAGCAGGTGAAGTAGGAATTGAGACCGATACTGGGAAGATCAAGATAGGTAACGGAACCTCTACTTGGACTGAGCTGGCTTACTTTATGGACCCAGTGGGCATTCAGGGCTATGGGCTTAGTGGCATGGTGACATTGTCTGCTAATGCCGCTAGTGCCCTGTATACAGTTTTGTCTGATGTAACGACTGTCTTAAGTGCTAACATATATGGTTGGGATGATGTGGGTTCCACTTGGAATAAGGTACGTCTAGATCCTGTAGACAACAATCTTATTAGCATGGAGGAAGTCCATCACAAAATACACACAGGAGACACATACGTCATTACCGCTAGTGCAGATTCCGTGGGTGACGGGGTTAATCTTACGCTTATCTTATCATCTGGGGCTGCATCTTCGGTTCATGTAGCAAATGTCGACGTCTTCTCCAGTAATGCTGCTTGGTATAGTGTATATGAGGGTGTAACCTTAAGTGCGGGACCAGTAAGTCGAGCAATCTATAATAGGAATAGACAATCAGCAAAAGTAGCCACTTGTGCTGCTTCGTCTTATTCTAATGCTCAAAGAGGATTTAGTGAAGGTACTCAATTAAGTCGTATGGCTGTTGGTGCTAAGGGGGCCGGTGGAGGACTGCACGACAGTGAGTGGATACTGGCCAAAAGTACTGTATACGTTTTTATGATAACAGCAGATTCTGCATCTACAAATTTAGGAATACAACTTGATTTATATGAGAATGAGAAATAGGGAGAGATATAGATGAGTGAGTCACGTTACGATGAAATAATGGCAGGAACTAATATAGAAAAAAATCCAGAACTTCCAGCTCCTAAAATAGTTAAGACAGAGGGTATAGCGAGTGGACAGATTGAAGTACCTCTTTCAGACGATCGACCAGTCCCTCCCCCAACGCCTCCAAAGGTAAAGATTAAGAAGGAGATAACTATTCGGGAAGCAGATAATGGTTATATCTTATCTGTGTGGGCTGGAGCATTTAAAGAGGAATGGGTTTTCAATAGATTGTCTAAAGCGATTAGAGCAATCGTCGCATTTTTAACTACAACGGAGGAATGAGATAAATGAGTAAAAGTACACCAGAATATGATCGCCAGAAGATTTCGATTACCTTTGCTACGTCAGGGACTACAGCCGTTGATACAACGCTTACCCAGGCTAACTTGCTTCACTCAATTCTATTAGTGACGCATACTTGGACTCCCGCAGATGCAGGAGCAAGTGCAGGGTCTGGAGCCATTCTTCAACTTATTGATGGGGATGGTAACGTTACTAGAACCTTTGCGGAATGTTTGACGGGCACTACAACTCTACTTTCTGGAGATATCATGGTATTTCCTAACGATGTTTTACGTTACAAGATGACAGCTAGAGCAGGGGACGAACGCTGTGTCAGCGGGGCAACGGTTACTGTGGCACAACGTCCAACAGCTACCGTCATTCTGTACAAGTATTAGGAGAGGATAAGAATGCAGCAATACCAATATAGGCATAGCGGATATCGAGTAGGTAATACGATAAGTAGGATCCCCGATCCTGTTGTGGAAGATGATGATAGTGATTATGAGGATCTCTCTACTTATGAAATAGTAGATACAGAGACCAACTTCACTATAGATGGAACCAAACTCACCGTTACCGATATCATTCCTGATCATACAACTGCCTATTTGTACTATGATTTTGGAGAAGGGTATTTTGATACTGATATTGAGATACAGTTCGATTTAAAGGTTACAGCTTTTGCAGTTGCCTATGATTATATGGGGGTAATAGGTTTATCTAATGATCTTGGAACAATAGCAACAGTGGGGTACGGTCCACTAGTTGAGCTGAATTATCAGGAAGATGAGGAAGCGGTTTATTATGAAGTAGGTGCCGGTCACGAAGACTATGCAGCTCCCACCCACGCCCATAATACCCACGTTGTAGGAACGCAGTATTACTATACCTTTACAACCACATACGCGGCCTCAAATAAAAGTTCTGTTAGTTTAGCCACTTACACTGATGCTGCTAGGACAACTTTAGTCAAGAATTCGGGGAACGTTACGGTAAATCCATACGGAACTGGCAACATTACAGAAGAACATGGATCTCAGACTTTTAGATACTTAGTGGTAGCCCCGTCTTTTAGAGCAGCAACGGACACAGAGGGGAAGTTTTCGTTTGTTATTGATCATATTAAAATTGTTTCTCACTAAAAGACACTTATGGAATATGACATTGTTACCCAACGACATTTAGCAGCTGCGGATAAATTATTAAACTATGAAGTCAATAATTCAAAATTACTTAAGATGCATCAAAGCACTGCTAAAACACGACTCATACTTGGAGGAAAGAGGTCTGGAAAAACGACTTGGGGTGTTGTGGAGTGCTGTTGGGCTGCTCTTGGTATTCATCCTTACTTGGATTATCCTGACCCGCCACTCAAGATAAGAGTCTGCGGGGTATCCAATGAGGGAGTTAGGGCAATTCTACTTCCGATGTTTTTGGATTGGTTGCCACGACATGCAATAAAGAAGATGCCTACTAAAGATGATATGACAATGATCTTACACAATGGCACCTTCATAGAGATGAAATCCTACGAACAGGATGTAGAAAAATACGAGGGAACAGAAAGGCACATATGCTGGATGGATGAGGAGCCACCCCGGGTTTTATACGAATCAAATTTTATGCGTACAATCAGTAGTGGTATCAACGGGCGTCTTATTATTACCTGTACTCCACTACACGGAATGAACTGGATTTATGAGGAGTTGTATGATAATCCAATGGCAGTTCCTCCGGCGGTTGAACACATACATGTAGCTATCTTTGATAACCCCCATCTGGGGGAAGACGCATTAGACACAATTAAGAAAGACCCAGCGATGCAGGATAGTTTAGATGCAGTTCTGTACGGGCAGTTTGTTCCTAAGAGTGGATTAGTCTACAAGGAATTTGGAGATCGACATATACTCCCAGCAGTGACTGAACCCAAGAAGGAATGGATGCTGGTTCTGGGGATGGATTTACACAATAGGAATCCACACGGAATTGTGTTTATGGGGTTAGATAAGGATCAAGTTTGGACAGTATATGATGAGATCTACGAACATTGTACGATAGATGATTTAGCTACAAAGGTTAAGGCTAAAATTGGGGATAGATGGCCACCGGTTGGAAGTGTCCTTGATACTTCCTCTAATATTGAGCAATCAACCTCCGGTCTTACAGAAGCTCAAATGCTTACCCGTAAATATGGTTTTTACATAATAGATGCACACAAAGATGTAGAAGCTGGCCTTGGTAAGTTAACAAAGTTGCTAGCAGGCTCTAAACCCGGATTAAAGGTCACAGAAAATTGTCGTAATGTCATTAGGGAATTTCGACACTATGTTTGGGATGACTGGGCTCGGGCTAAAGATAAGTACAATCCCAAAGAAGCCCCAAAGAAAAAAGACGATCATTTGCTTGATGCTATCAGATACGTCTGTATGACGGAATTGACATACAGACCCCCTGGTTGGAAGTACGAACGGAAAACTGCTGAGGCCTCAAAGACGACTGGATACTATTTAGGAAAGAAAAACTAAGGAGAGAAAAACATGGCAAGAAAACCCAAAGTATATAAAGATGATGATTGGACCGACGACTACTTTACTAGACATAAGACAGAATATAAGAGACCTATCCCAAAAGAGGAAGAGGAGAAACCATTACATCCGGAAGTTCCAGCGGATCGACCTAAACTAATTCCCTTTCTTATTGATGGGATGAATAAGGTCAGTAAAGCTTTAAAAGGTGAATAAATGGCACTAACTAGAAAAGAGATAGACGACAGATACAAGAAAAAACATCCTGACCGTAGGAAGCGGATAATGAAAAATAATAATCTAAAAAATAATTATGGAATAACTTTAGAACAATATAATGTGCTAGTCATCAAACAAAATAATAAGTGTGCTATTTGTGGTAGTGATAACAGGGGAAAAGATTTATTTGTGGATCATAACCATATCACGGGAAAAATTAGAGGATTACTATGTAGCACATGTAACTTTGCTATTGGATTACTAAAGGACGATCCTATCCTGTGTGATACAGTGGCTGCTTACTTACGAAAAGAGAGGGAAGTTTAATGCCAACTACGCTGAAGGAAGACGCTGTTCAATACGTTAGTGATTTGTATAACGCCGTTAAACAGTGGAGGGATCCACAGGAAACGAGATGGAAGAGATTTTATAAACTATATCGAAATTATAGGACAGTATCTGATACTCCTTATAAATCTAATATATTTGTTCCGTATGTCTTTTCCAAAGTTGAAACTGTGGTTCCCAAGATGTTGGGAACTTGCTTCAACACTAGGCCCATCATCTCTGTGCAGGCTCGCAAGGGAGCTACTGAAGACATGGCTTCTCTATTGGAGGTCCTCTTAGAGTACCAACTAGATGAAGATCAGTTAGAATTCTTTAGTAAAATCCTAGAGTTCTTTAAGGAATGTGCGGTATATGGATCTTCTTTTGCTAAAATTATTCCTAAATTTAATGATGATGATCTGGCAAGTTTTAATTATATTGATGTAGAACCCATAGATTTATTTCATATCTTCCCCGACTATCGAGCAAAGTCTATTAGAAGGATGAAGTACATAATTCAGTTGTCATATACAGATTATGATGATTTAGAAAGAATGGCTAGGGCGGGGTTTTATCAGAATGTTAAAGAGTTATTGGGTAAATTAGAGTCTATGTCATCTGTAGATGAGTACAAGAAGAAGAGGTTGACCAGTGTAGGTATTCTGGATGAGTATGGATTTGATTCTAATCGTCGAGTTGTTGAGGTATTAGAGTATTGGGACAGAGAAAATATCTACACGATTGGTGCTCGGAGAGAAATTTTGAAGAAGGAGAAAAATCCCTTTGGGGGTTTGCTCCCGTTTATTATGGCAAGGTATGTGCCTGTTCAACACGAACTTTATGGTATCGGAATTCCAGAAATCGCGGAGAGTCTACAGGAGGAATTGAACGATGTACGCAACCAAAGGATGGATAACGTTAATCTTATTATCAATCGTATGTTTATTGCTAATAAATATGCTGACATTGATTTTGACTCTCTTGTTTCATATCCTGGGAACGTAATACTATCTAATGATGTTAATGCCATTAAAGATTTAACAACTCCCGATGTCACACAGTCAGCCTACAAAGAAGAAGAGATTATAAAGAGCGATATCGACACTGCCACTGGGGAGTACCCCTATGATGCTGGTGCCCCGCCTATGAGACGAGAAACAGCAACAGGAATTGTGAAATTACAACAAGCATCGAATATTAGATTTGACACGGTTGTTAAGATGTTAGAGTTCACCGTCTTGAGGAGTATTGCTAAAACATTTTTATGGTTAGATTATCACTTTCTGGAACCAGAGGAGTTTGCTAGGATAGTCGGGAAAGAGGAGTATGCTAAAAGAAATGGAGATGCTTTCTACCAACAGGATATTACAGAAATTTTAAAGCAGTATAACTTCCAACCCATGGGTTCTTCTATCACAGCAGTAAAGGAAGTTAGAACCCAACAAATGATGCAGGCCTATCAGTTATTTAATCAGGATCCCTACATCAATCAGTTGGAATTACGAAAAATGTTATTGGATGCGTTTGATATTAAATGCACTAGTAAATTGTTGCAGACTCCCCCAATACCTGCAGCAAGTATTACTAATGTGATGCCTCAACCAGGGGAGCAGCCTGGGCAAGGTCCTCCAGGAGCACCACCCCCAGGTCAAGGACCTCCTGGGGCAATGCCTCCAGGACCTCCCGGAGCGATGCCTCCCCCACCTCCCCCTCCTCCAGGACAGGGAGCACCAAATGAGGCGGATATGATGGCTATGTTAATGCAGGGAGCTGGAGGAGCCGCAACACCAGGACCACCAGGAATACCTGGTAGAGCGTATGGTGGACCAGTTGAAGAAGGTCAGCCAGTTTGGGTTGGGGAGAGAGGTCCAGAACTATATATTCCTGAACAATCCGGATATGTAGTTCCTATGGAGGATTATTATTCTCGTCATGGAAGAGCGGAGGTTTATCAGAAGGAGGGCGTTCCAGAACCCCTACCCAGAGAAGAGATTGACACCAGTCAGTGGCCATTGCGTCAAGATGGTACGAAAAAGGGTTATGGGTGGTTAGGAACTTTACCAACGGCGAATGGTGGGGTCGCATCAGAACTCACTGCAGGAGTCTCGTTTGGAGGTGGTAAGGAGGAATTGATTCCAAGTATGGTTCCTACATTATCTCCTAGTGAAGTTAAGTATCTTCTAAATCAGGAAAAACTTAGCCCCGAATTGTGGAAGACCCCAATAGGACAGAGCATCTTTAAAAAAGCAGTAGAACATGCTATAGAACGGAAGAAGGCAGGAAAAAGTCCGTTTGTTGATTAATAGGGGATATAATTATGGATAGAAAAGAGTTACATATGGAAGAAAAAGACAATAGGCCCCTCGACATAGATAAAGCTAATGAGGTCATTACAGTCGGTGGGGCTATCCAGAATATGCTAGATACCTACGGATGGAAACTAGTATATGAGGGATTTATAACACCAAATATCGAGGAGGCTAGATTTCTTGGTGCTTCTCGTGAAGATCTAGCAGATATTAGGGCGGAAATACGAGTACTCTCACAAATGTTAAAATTTATAGAGACTCGGGTCAAAAACGCAAATAAAATGGTAGAGAAGATTAAACAAGGATAGGAGGATAATTTATGGCAGAACAGCAGAAAAGTATCGAGCAACTGCGGGAAAAAGTCCACGGCGGCTTAGAGCTTTTAAGCGACAACGAACTTGCTGTGTTGTTTGAGGACACTGAGAAGCTCTCTCAAGACGCTCCAATCCCAACACAGACCAACAACGAACCATCCACAGCCCCTGCACCTGCGGAACCCGCCCCTCCAGCGGGGGAAACAGTTCAAGGACAAGCGAACCTAGTGAACTTAATGCCTGAGAAGTTCCGGGATAAGGATGAAGCTGCGTCTCTTCAGAAGATGTTAAAAGCTATGCAGGAACAGGAATCTGAGCTTACTCGTAAGTCTCAGGAACTTTCCCAGTTACAAAATGTTGTACAGGAGTTAAGTAGACCAAGGGAGGAATATAAACCCCCACAGAGAGTTGCACCTCAACCCGCCGCTCAGCCTGTAAAGGCATCAGAGCCTGAGGTAGAGGTTGATGACTTGACATTTCTGGATTCACCTGTCTCCAACGCGAAGGCCATTGCGGAATCAGTGGCTAGAAGGGTGGCTGAAGAGGTGACCCGCAGAGTTTCTGTGGAGCAGATCCGAGATTATGACACATTTTCTTTAAGGAGATCAACCTTTGAGAAATTTAGGTCAGATCATAGGGACTTCGATTCACTTAGAGCAGAGTTTGCCGAAGCCTGTAGGATCCATCCAGAGTGGGATAATGATATTCAAGGACTTCCAAAACTCTATGATTTTGCGAAGACATTAGCAAAGGCTAGAGGAGTCACTACGGATGCCACACCTAGTACGATTCCCGTTCAGCCAACTCCTGCTGTTGACATGGCGACACTGAGAGCCCAGATCATAGCCGAGGTGGAGGCCTCGTCCTATGCGAAGGCTAAGCAGGCCATCACTGATGAGATTAAGAAACGACAAGCAGCAGCAGGCATTGTATCAACCACACCCTGGCAAACTCCCGAGCAGAGAGTTGCTCCTATTCAAAAGACAACTCCCATGACCGAAGAGGAAAAAATATTTCAGGAGATGGTTGATTCGGGACCTAAGGGATTGCAAGCACTAAACCCTTATAATCCCTCACTAAGTGTAGAGCGAGCATCAAGATAGATGCAATCCTCTACAGAACGCTTATCCCACGTTGCTGGGACTGGAGGTGATTTTTAATGGCAACTTCATTAATTACAGGAGCTACAGGAACTGGTAGTGTAACAGCGAACCAAAAAGTTCTTGACATGGCTGATAAAATCTATTTGCTACTGCGGTAAGCTCTGGCAAATTCAAAGCTCTCTTCAATGCTAGGAGAGCTCCCAAAACCATTTCCCCAAAGGAGGAAAAGCAAATGGACATGGAGCAAATTAGCAGGGAACAAATCGGATGGTTAGCAGGCATAATAGATGGAGAAGGATGTATTGTGGCCGGATGGAGAGTTTACAAGGCCGAGAGTGATAGTGGAAAATATAAACATCACGTTGGGCGAGTAAATCTCTATATGTGGCTAACAATCTCTAATAGTGACGTCTATTTATTAAAACGAGTAAGTGAAATTTATAAAAAGATTCCTGGAGTGGGATTTTGTTATACGACGGCCAAATATAAACTAAAAGGTGAAGGACGTTGGGTAATAAATCTCAATACGACAGGAAAAGGCAGTACCAAAAAGGTCCTAGAACTCGTTTTACCTTATCTAACTGCAAAGAAGTCTCAAGCCGAAACTATGTTGGAATTAATTGACTATCGTCAAAGTATGGGATATCTGGGGAAATCTTTTAAAGATAGACCAAAACTTCAAGATGATCCCTGTCTTCAACTATATATAGAAAGGCTTCATAGACTTAAGAAAGAACAACCGATTTTACCCTCAGAGACTAAGCGGAGAGCCAATCAAATTTTAGAATTTGATTGAAGAAATAGTCCGATCTTACAGGTGACTGTAAGTTAACAGGGCGGGAGCCCAATGCTGCACCTTTGTACGTATTGGTTTCTAAGTTAAATAAAAGAGTAGCTATCAACCCCACTTTTCAGTGGCTGGAAGACGAACTTATCCCCACATGGGGCAGTTTGGGAGCTACAGCTGTATCAGCGACGGTTATCCTTACCGCTACGTCTGGGGAGGAATTGTATTTAGCTGCTGGTGACCTTATTAAATTCCCTCTTACTGGGGAAATTATGCATGTTACCGCTACGGATTCTACGAATACGGCTAAAACTTTTACCGTCAGGAGAGCTTTCGGAACTACTAACTCTGGCGACATCGCTAGTGGATCCTATTTCTTCAAAATCGGCACGTCTTTTGCAGAAGGTTCAACGGCTTCCGATTTGGCGACCAAGTCGACAATCGTAACCGAAAAGACCAACTACCTGCAGATTTTTCGGAAGGCAGTTGAAATCACTCGCACAATGGCTAATACAGAGTTGTACGGTGGGGCAGACCGACCTTACCAGAGGAAGAAAAAGGGTGTTGAACTAATGCGAGAAATGGAACGTACATTCTTCTTTGGGGAACCTAAGAATTATACCGGCACGACCCATCCGACGAGGGCTACTGGTGGAATCGATTATTTCCTTTCTACCAATGACACCGGAGCAGGTGGAACGTTAACCGAGTCCGAATTTGAAGGTTTCTTACGGAAAGTGTTTCGTTTTGGTTCTAATTCCAGGTACTTGTTTGCGGCACCTCTGATTCTGTCCGTGATCTCTTTATGGGCACAGGGCAAACTTCAGATGTTTCCTAAGGACAAGACCTACGGTATCGCTATTACTCAGTATCTGTCACCTCACGGGACTTTGAACCTGATAAAGGACATCGCCCTTGAGTACCGCGATATTTCTTATGCTACATATTATGGCGGGTATGCATACGCAATCGAACTGGAAGACTGCGTGTATCGTTATCTACAGAACAGAGATGTTCAGTTGGAAACGGACATCCAGGCCCCAGGAGATGACTCTTACAAAGATCAGTATATTTGTGAGGTCGGATGCGAATTCCATAATGAGAAGAAACATGCGGCGTTGACAGGTGTTACTGGTTAATACCGTTTTATCATGATGGGGGGACTTCGGTCCCCCTTATCATTCACAAGGAGAAAATTATGAAATACACCAGTAAAAGATCTGAATTATGTTTAGTGATGAGACCCACAGATCGGGTGATGGACGAACATCGAAGGGTGCAGGTTCTTCCTGGGAAGAAGGCAGAATTCTTTCAATTTAGATATGAAACTGAGGATCCTGAAATGATAGAGTTTTTACACAATCATCCTCTTAGGGGATCTAAATTTTTCGAAATTACCCCAACCGATGAGATAATTGTGCAGGAAGCCAAGAAAGCAGTGCCTAAGATTGCTACAGGAGCAATATCTTCCGCTACGGCTATTGATAGGGGAGAGGCAGAACAACCAACTCGTCCAGATCAGACAACGTCTATTAGTCCGGAACTCATAAAGGTAATCGACGACAGAGTTAATGCTGCTCTTGAACAGATTGTCTCTTTATTGAAGAAGGATGCCCATAAGGAAGAAAAGAAGGAAATGAAGGCTTCACAGATTATGTCTGGAAAGTCTACAAAAACCTTTACCTGTCCTTACTGTGGTGATCCTTTTACCTCTGGTTTCAAGGTCGGTGGGCATAAGAAAATTTGTACAAAAAGACCAAAATCTATGATTTAACATCAAGGTGGTGAATTATAATGTCAGTGACGTTTACAGAAGTAATAACAGGTGCGGGAGTCCGTAACCTGAAAGTAATGGCAAGTCAGGGCGATATAAAAATCGCGTTCGTAAATGCTACTCTGAGTGCATCCTATGGTTCTGCAGGAGATCCCTGTGATCTGGCTTCTCAATGTGGGATGGCAGAAGTCCTTTTCGTATTTCCTACATTGGCAGTCTGTGCAGTCAATGCAGGAACAATGGACCAACCTCCTTTTGTTCTAGTTCATTGGGATCCAACAGATAAGGTTCTGTTAGCTTACAATACAAAAGCCTCAGCGGGAGTAGCCGATACGACACCCCTAAATTTCTATACAACCACCCTGATGGTGGTTGGTGTCTAGATATTTTTGTTCTACTTCATACAAAGGGGGTGAAAAATTATGAAACGAATTGTTGAAATGGTAGGAATTGGTGATGCCGGACCGTTGTCCGGAACTCTCCAGATTTCTCCTCTCCATGCAGACGATGTCGGTTTAGTCATCTTGGGTTCTCAGAAAGCTACTCAGACTGCTAACTATTTTGAAGTTAGAAATAGTACAGGTGCTGCAGTAATGTGTGGGGATTCTACAGGTGATATCTACTGTCATGCAATCGTTGCATCTGGGATAGTGACGTCTGATACTACTCTTGGGGCAGCGGTAATGAATGCTGGTGTTTTATGTGCAGCCGTAGTCAGCGGTGCTCTAGCGACAATAACCTCATACGGGACTGTCAACGCTACGAAGATATCAGCGAGTAACGTTAATGCCAGTACTCTTACAGCTACTGTTCTTAGTGGACTTACGGCTCTTAGTGCATCCACAGCTCAAATAGTTACAGGATTTATCGAAACTATTACAGCTACTGCATATGGGACTGTTAATGCTACTAAGGTATCAGCGACTAACGTTAATGCTGGAACTCTTACAGCTACTAATCTTAGTGGAGTTACTGCTCTCAGTGCAACTGCAGCCCAGCTAGTTACAGGGTATATCGAGACGATGTATAGTACTGCAGGAAATGTGTATGCTACAAATATGGGGGCTTCTAAGATATCAGCGAGTAACGTGAATGCCAGTACTCTTACAGCTACTGTTCTTAGTGGACTTACGGCTCTTAGTGCGTCCACAGCTCAGATAATTACGGGATACATCGAAACTATCACAGCTACTGCATATGGTACTGTTAACGCTACGAAGATATCAGCTACTAACGTGAATGCCAGTACTCTTACAGCTACTGT
>Ga0315284_10012918_pt1 | contig 11890 bp, 11 predicted proteins | sample YL17G09_16_MG_FD_203696 | JGI IMG/M metagenome (GOLD analysis project Ga0315284, IMG submission 203696) | Sediment microbial communities from Yellowstone Lake, YNP, Wyoming, USA - YL17G09_16 | ecosystem: Environmental > Aquatic > Freshwater > Lake > Sediment | place: USA: Wyoming | collected...
AGTTACTATATTATCCATCCACCCGGGGTCTTCGATTATACCAGTAGAGGGGTTAATAAAGACCGCACAGCCATTCCTTCCGGTGTTACCGTATCCTTGTGACGACTTCGTGGGTAATCGCATTTTTCCGCATAGAATGGTGTCGTAGAGGCAATAAATCCTCATATCCATGATACCATCATAAACATACCACTTCTTGAAGTCCGGGTGGGAGTGGATCATTTCTTCAAGAAGAACTGCTTTATGTACATGCGGACGTTCAAGTATCTTCTGGGTCAACAATCGGAAGTATTTAGTATCATGAGTGGTTCCGTTAAGTTCTGTATACTGATCTGGTCCTGTTTTTTTGACACTGTGGATATGTAGACCCTGGGAAAGATGATTCGGTTTGAAGACAAACTCTGTCAGATCCTTCTGTCCGTCCCATAGTAATTGAAAATCCTTGAGGTTTTGTATGGAAGAATAAGTCTTTGGAACGGGTAGTCTCAGTCCATCAATCTCCCGCTTGAAGGCAATTTTATCATAGAAAATTTCACCTTCTTTTTGATTGGGTCTCTGTATCTCACTAATCTTCGTTCGGAGTTGGTGGACAAATTTAGACTGCTCGTCGGGAAAGTTTATGAACTGACGGACTTTAATGTTCATTATCTTCTCAACCATTCCGATACTCGACTTTACCGCTACCATATTATCATTAATGATTTAGAAATATTTAAGAATATTGTTTTCCAGCATATATTCATATCCGTTTGACACATACTTCCAGTAGTTGGCAACCAGTTTTCGCTTGACGAGGTGATGTTTATCAAGTTCCCGCATGGCCGGTCCGAGTTCATGACTTGATGGTTGTCTCTTACCGAAGTCACAATGATCCATGATGTCCTTCACTGTAGACCCTATACATATCCAGTCTATTTCCCGGACCTTCTTCCCATCGTGTTGTCGATATCTGGCGGGTCTGCTTAGTGCCGGTCTACACTCGAATGTCTTTTCAAACATATTAATAATACTTCGAGTGTCGGCTCCGGTTTCCTGTTTAACTACCTGACCGACCTCACAAAGTATTACTGCTTGTAATACTGCTGCGTCCTGTCCGTAGAACTCTCCGAAGTCTATGAACATGGAGTATCTATTCTGTTTCACCAGTCTATTTAAAATCGCATTTTTAAGTTCAGGATTGTCCATCATTCTTCTTGCCATTGTTCCCACCTTCTTGAAGTAATTTACTCAGATCCAAATCTGTATTTACATATTGATTTTCGTCGATTATGTCTCTTGCTAACTGTATTTTTTGTTCAAGTATCGGTAACACTTTTTCTTCTATTGTGTCTTCACTAACCAGATTAAATACGAATATAGTATCGTGAGTGGATGATAATCTCCTGGCCCTCATTATTCTTTGTTGTATTGTTGCAGGATTCCACGGAAGATCAACATTAATTATAACTGATGCAAATGGAAAGTCTTGAGATCTGGAGACTGCATCTGTTGCTATTAGGATATTATTGTCATTCTTGAACTTAGCGAACTCATCTTCATCATTAATGATCCTTCCAAATTTTTCCTTACTTCCACTTCCAACAACAGTTGAATGCGGAATATTTTCGTGGGTCAGGAGTTTATCTATTTCACATATCATATCCGCCCACATACTGAATACTATCATCTTTCGATGAATGTTTTCAGTTATGAGTGATAATAACTCCTCTATCTTACTTGATGAATCCACCCCTACATCACCAGCAAATAGGGCATGGTCACAAACTCGGAGTAATCTCACCTTGTTGAATTCTGTGTTAATTTTCTGGCCGTCTGCATTCGTTAAAATTTTATTTTTTAGTGAATCATATACTTTTCTTTGTTCTGGTAGTAATGGTATGATGAAGTCCTGTTTAACTATTTGCGGTAGTTTGACGTCAATATCCTTTTCTGTCCTTCTGACATAGTATGGTGATATTTTTTGTTTTAGTTCATCAATATTCCGATATCCTACTATTTTTTTTATGTTTAGAAACATTTTTCGGCCATATCGGAAAATCGGAAGTTTCTTTGTAACGTTTATGATATACCTCCGCTCAAAGTCGAAATATTCACCGAATATCCCTGGATTTATAAACTTAAAAATAGCGTAAAGATCAACTATACAATTTTCTATCGGGGTTCCTGTTAATGCAATACGTTTTTTAGATCTTATTCGGAAAACCTTCTTAGATCTCTTTGCATCAGGATTTTTTATGTAGTAAGATGCCTCGTCTAACACTACCATATCCCAGTCTATTTTTAATATGTGTTCAAAATCCGGTATTATTTTCTCCAGGTTGGTGATGAAGATATTATCATTTGAATTCCATATCTTCTTACGCTTACCTGGGAGTCCGTCAACATGGGTAAGTGTTAGTTTTGGAGTGAATGATTTGGAATAGCCAATCCACTGTTTAACTGCTCGTTTCTGACTAAATATTAATATCTTCTTGTAGTGAAGATTGTCAATACAATATTGAACTGCTGCTAATGTGGTGACGCTTTTACCGAGACCCATATCATCAGCAAGTAGGAATCCATCATTACTCACTATCTTCGGAATTGCTGACTTCTGATGGTCATACAATGGTCGTGGTAGTGATGAAAAGAAATCCGTAAATGGAATATTATCAAGAACTTTATTAATGGGTTCGAAAGGTGATCCTGTTTTAACTGTTGTAATTAATTGTTTAACTAATCCTATTTTTTGTGCTGGAACTATCCAACACTCTTTCAAAACATCGTATCTACAAAAAATAGATAAACGCTGAACCAACTCAGATCCAAAGTAGTCACACTTTAGGTGATACTCGTCCTCTGAAACCTGGATTAGTTCAGCGTTTATGTTCACCTTCTCACCTCTAAAAATCACAAACGAAAGATAATGGAATTTTTCTGAAACCTGGGTTAATTCAGAATTTATGTCCAACTTCAATGGGGCCACTATCTTCCGTTTGTGTAGTGAAATTATTTCTTCTCTTCTGCTGCCTTCTTCTTTTGGGCTTCCTCGTATCGCTTGACAACCGGCATCACTATCTGGTCATAATACACATCGAACGACGGAGACACTATTATCAACTCTCCGGCGATGATTGATATGTTCAGACCCTTGTTCTCCGACATCTTCTCGGTGTGCGACCCGCGGTAGGATACTACCATTGCCAGTCCGAACATTGTGTTTGGGACCTGGGCAATGTCCTTGTCTGCCATCTTAATTACCAGGTCATCGAAGTCCTTGAGGGACATCTTCCCACACGCCAGGAAATAGGTCAAAATATCCTTCTGTTGCTGGACTGTGAGTTTCGTTTTCTTTGACGTCTCTACCAGGTTTATAACATCCTTCCTCGCCTGGTCCACGAGGTCCACAAGGTTCTGCTTGAAACCTTCCATATCGCCGGCATGGATCTGACGGGACCTGAGGTTTATGTTGTTTGTCAATCCAGGGATTTCCCTGTAATCGAAGGTCAACTGGTTCAGGCACTTCAGGATTTTGCACCCGGCCACTATGGTCATCGCGTGGAACCCGTCCAGTTGTCCAGCGTCGACCCTGAATGTCAGGTCAAATACATCGGATACACCGGGTTGATTTACCTCAATATATCCTCCGTGCTTCCCGGTGGGGTCGTTTATCACTTTTATCTTCGCCGGGTTCTTCTTGTCCTCGAATATCTTTTCGACGATTGGGACCAGATCTTTAACCTTTACCTTCTTCCAGTTTGGGGACACTGCTGCGTATATGACCTGTTGATCTTCGTCTCCTTCCTCCTTTCCACCGGTGGTCTCGACCCTGAACAGGAACGTCTTCTTTCCCTGGGATATGGACTCGTCAACTATCTTCTGGACCTTTTCGATTGGTTCCGTGACGATGAACTTATATTTATCATTGTATTCAATGCTTTCGTCACTGACAAGGGTCGTCACCATCGCACAAAGGATTTTGCTGTTCCCTATGAGACCCTTGTGAACTCCTCCGTCAACGTCCTGAACATCTATTACGAGGTGATGATAAAACTTCTCCGGGTCTTCTTCATCGACCTCACGGACTACCTTCACCTTCTTGATCTTCCCCAGGATTTCGGTTATATCTCCGTCCTGGGATACTGCTGGTACCTCATTCTTCAGGAACTCGTCTTCTGTCTCCGTCTTCTTGATCTTCTTCGGAGTCTCCTTCTTTGGTTCCTCTTTCGGGGTAATCTGAGTCTGTTTTTCATCGGTCTTCGGATTCGACTTCAGGTGTTCGAGATACTCATTATCTGTTATCCTCTTCCTTATCCTCTTCCCATTCTCATACCAGGATTTCTGGTAGAAGAACTCGCCCTTCTTATCCTTCAACTGGCTGTATGTTGGTTCCGTTTTCCTTTCCTTCGACATTTGGTTGTCCTCCTACAAATATTTTTAGTAACTCCAACAGGAGTGGTGTCATAGTATTCCCGTTCCACTTGACTCGTGCCTGTTGAAGATTACCGGAATCATAATCATGGTCATACTCGGCAGAAATTGATTGTTCCTCTACCAACCAAACATGCTGCTCGCGATTTGACCGGACAGAAATAAAATTTTTTGTCTCCCGCAACTTTTTGAAGGTAGCCTTTATTGACTCATAATATTTACCTTCCATAACAAATTGGACTTCTGTCATCAACTACTATAATATCTTCTGACTATATAAATTTTTTGTTTTTTCCGGACTTTTAAGACTGAAATCTTTTGTAACTACTGTGTTTTTGAAGACTCCTTCAAAACATATGTCAGGTGTTCAAGGAAGTCCGCAAGATAGAAAACATAGGTGTCTGCAGGCAGTTCTGCACCAATTAATTTTTTACAATCTTTCAAGAATGATGAATGTTCATGGACGTGACCGGTCAGTAATGGATCTAACTTATTCCAATTTATTGTTATGGTCTTACTTCCGGAACATTCATATCTCCTTATCACTGAATCATAATTACCGAATAGTGCGAAAAATGTTTTCTTATCAACTGCACAATATATTGGTTTGTATTGTCCTGAAAAAATGACAATCGGTATTCTGGTAGGTATCATTTTTTCGGCTTTCTGTTTGGTGTCTGCTATCCATGATATTATGAAACAGAATGTTCCTTTTGTAGTCTTCTTACATTCGAATAAAAAGTCAACACACTTATCATGGACTTGAAGAGTTCCGGTTAAATCACCTTTATCTTCACAGTAGTTTCGTGACAATCCAGATCCAGGTTGTTTCTTGGTTCCAACGAGACCGAATTTCTGTATGAAGTCCAGGACCCGGTATTCAAATCCACTGCCAATATCTTTCGCTCTACTCAAAAGAATTCCTCCAAATTATCATTAATGTTCGGTAATTTTTCTACTTCAGTACAGTCATCAAGTTCAATATCATGAATATATTTATCTTCTATCTCACAACCTAATCCAATTCTATTTAGTCTTCTGGCAACTTTAATAGTTGTTCCAGTTCCAAGAAAAGGATCAAATATCATGTCTCCTTCTTTACTACTTGTTTTAATTAATACTTCAATTAATTTAAATGGTTTACGGGTTTGATGAATATATATATTTTTATCTCCAGTTAGTTGATGATAAAATACATTTCCAATGTTAACTGGTTCAGTATCGTTATTACGTTCACTGAATCCATATTGTATTCTTTCCCAACTTGCCTTCGTCATTCTTCTGTTTTCATCATTAATTGACATTACTGGTTCTTCAAAATATGGTTCTCCTTTCACATAATATAATAAAGTTTCGAATCTCGATGTAAAATTTTTCTTATTAGAATATTTACCACTTCTAATCCACACAATTGTTTGTTTCCAATTGAAATATTTTCTAATTACATTCGCTAAGAGTAGTATTTGTTCATGCATACCAAATACATAGAGTGAACTATTTTCTTTTGCTACACGAGAAATTTTTGAAATCCATAATTCACACCATTTTAAATATTCATCTGTTGACATATTGTCGTTTGTTAATTTACCATAATTTTTTCCAATATTATATGGTGGATCTGCAATTATTAAATCAAATGTATTATCTGGAATTTCATCCATTATTTTAAGTGAATCTCCAATAATATGATTATTATCAGATTTCCACCAGTTAGGAAGAGGATTCATAAAAATTCCTCCAATCCACTTGTATTATTATCATGAAATGTACTAAGTTTCAACTCACCGTCATCTTTCTTTTTACCTTTACTCTTACCGGATTTACCGATATGAATTACCTCGTCTTCTTTAACTTCTTTCTCTTCTTTTTTCTTGCTTTTCTTGATATTATGTATGTTAGCATAGGTATATGGATAGTCCACTAATTTCCCTCTTGATGTTTTTACCATAGCAAATCCTTGTTCCCATAAACTGTAGTCCTGGGTATCTCGAACCCGTCTGTTAATCAGATCAATGCCAGATACTACATCATAATTATCAAGTTTGGAGCATGCCAACCAATTGTTGACTTGTTCCAAGTCCATGTGTATATCTTGGTCAATCCCGTTTAATATTTTCCGCATTTTCTCGGTATCTGTAAGATCCAAATCACGACCGTCTTCTGAAACCTCACCAGTTTGGATGTATTCTTGTAGAGCATTAACTGCTCCGCGGACACTCTTATTATATCTTAATATAGACGATATAATATCTGTCGGTAAATCAATCTTTTCCGCCAGTGCTACTTGTTCAAGTCGTTGTTTTATCAAGTAATCCGGCATCAGGGTAAACACCACTGGAATGGTATTCATCTTGATTTCAGGACTTATCTTCGATATGTCGTTACATATTAGGATCATTGGTTGAGTAGTCTCTTTTATCACTTTCTGAAGTATCTTCTGACCATTTGCCGATATTCTGTCACATTCGTCTACTATGATGATTTTGACTGCGGACTCAAAAGTATCTAACTTGGAATTATGTAACAGGTAATTTAAATCCTCTTTTTTTGATAAATCCGATGCATTCAAATGAATGGTTTCCTGACCGGTTGCTTTACCCAGCAACAGGGCGAGGGTGGTTTTACCTACTCCTGGTGGACCATAGAATAACAACGCATTTTTATATGGGTTCCCGGTCTTCCACGATAGGAAAAACTGTTTGGTAGCACGGACTGCATAATCATTACCAATGTAATTGTCTATTGATGTTGGTCTATGTTTTTCCACCAGGACGTTCTGGTTTTGTCTATGTTTTTCCAACATCTTCTTGAAGTCTACCATTAAATGAAATCCTCCAGTCCAGACGATTGACCTATTATATATATGACCCTGACGGTATGAAGATTTTTTGGGTAGTCTAATTCAACTCCGAGATGTTTCATTGTTTTATAAAAATTTACTCCTCCGCCTTCTGCTCCTTCATAAATATTTATATTAGATCCAAAATAACTGACAACCCATTTAGTTAATTCCCTTCTTAAATGGGTCTGCCAATATAACAGATTTTTAAGTTGTTTTGGAGTCCAATCTGGATGGTTCCTCTTCATCATTTTTACGTACCTGTCCAAATCAAATTCTACCCATGCAATTCTTAACTTTTGTGGTGATAATACTCGTCGAAGATCATTCCTATAAAACCTACATTTTTTTGAGTTTGGACAACCTTTCGGATGTTCTGGATATGACATAGCACACCAAGTCATTATTTGCCATGAATCTTCCCACTGGATGTCATCAAATTTTATTTCAGGACATTGGAAAAATAGTTTTATATCAGATACACTTTGTTCTTCCATTACAATTTTCCCCTTCTTTATCTGCTGAGCATTTTATCACTTTACCGTCATGAGTTATTGTTATTTTGTTTTGTCTTCCACATCCATTTTCTCCGGTAACTTCTATTTTAGTTACCATATTTTTTGCTCGTCCCTGTCTCTGAAGTTTGTAAAGGTGACAAGGAATTTTATACACTTCAGATAATATAATTGCTCCATCAACGTCACCTCCAGGACATATTACTGCAGTAATTATTATATTATGAAGAGGTACGTTATGTTTCAAAAGGAAACTAATATACATTCCCGTATAACTATCATGACGAGACACATAATATTTTGTAATACGTGGATGATAATAATGGTAAGATCCATTGGTGAGTAAAATAATTTCTTTATATAATCCACAACAATACGTAACTATGTTATCTATATCTGGATGCATTGTAGGTTCACCTCCAGATATCCTCACTATATCACATACTTTCGAATATTCGAATAATAGTCTTGTTATGTCATCATAATCCATATGTTTACCATCAGGTCCTGCTTCAGATGAACACCATGGACAACTCATATTACATTTACTTGTTATTTCCAATGTTAATTCCTTCAAAAGAATTCCTCCAGTGTGTCCTGAAATGCTCCTGTCTCCAATTCGGCCCAACTTTCCTCGCCCCAAATTGTGTCTGTTATTCTGGCCAGTGGGGCTTTAAATTGTTTCTCATACATTTCTTCATAATCTATCTCGCCATAGTCAGAAGGATTATCATCAATCTCTACGGCAATAACATCATAATCAGGAGCATTTTTATACTTCATTTTCTTCATAAAACAGTAGAATACCTTAGTTGGTAATTTGAAATGTTTATCCAGATACTTATTAGAATATGCTGCTGCTCGTACCTGGATTGGCATATTCTTTTCATATTTCGTCTTCTTTATTCCCTTCGGTATTTTCATTATAACATCACAAGATCCAGAAAAGAACTCACTCTTCCAGGATTGTATTGCAAGAGATACTTCTTTCTTATCGGTCCTGGTCAATACTATTTCAAACAACTTTTCCTGGTGTTCCCTTGAAAATTTACTCCAGTCAGATCTTCGAACCTCATATCCTTTTATGTCCTTCCGTTCATCAAAACTCCTATTATCGACCCACACACCTTTCTTCCAAGCATATAGTCCGGCATATCTCTTTTTAACTCCACCCTGGAAGAAAACGGAGTATAACTTTTCAAATTCTATCTGATATAAATTCTCACCAGGTCCAGATAGTTCATTCGAGAAGTCAACAAAACTCTTATTTAATAAATTAGTTATCAAACCTATACTTGTTAACATGTGTTCCTTATCTTCGAAATTATCTTCACCTGGAAATTCAAATACACAAGAATCTGTATCACCATAAATACATTTTACCTTCTCATTCATATTAAAGAGAAGATCAAATAGTATTCCCTCTATTCCAGGATTTGTATATTTTCGTAATAGGGATATATTGTTCAGATGGTTTTCTATCCATTTATTAAGTAATCTTATACTCTCCGTTACATCAGATCCTATTTCTCCGTCTGCAAGTCTAAACTTACCTTTTCCTTCTTTATCAATCGACCCCAGGACTCCGTAGAATGAGTTCATCAAATACTTAATTGCTCTTTGCATTTCATAGTACTTTTTTTCGGTGACTTTATCACCAGCAGCAATTGCCTCTTTCATCTTCTTTTGAATGCCCTTTCTGTGGTTAATTAACTGAATAAATACCGCAGGAACAAGACCTACCTTGTCTGTTCTGTAACATCTACCAGACGGCATTTTATAATGAGGAATATGACATAAGAACTTGTCACAACCTTTTTTATGATTATCATTAATTTCTTCCCCGTCAATATACTGGTATTTCTCCTCACATGATTTACCATACTCACAAACTTCACAAGCATTTCCGAGTTTGGTTTCAGGTGATAAATTGTTTCTTTGAATTGTAGTGGGATATGCCCTCGTCAAATCCACCACTGCTATGTTCTTTCTTATTCCAGTACTTGCCTTCGCTACTCTTCCACCTTCTTCTATACTGCTACTGGTAAGCATACCTTTGCTGGGAAGGACTATTTTGCCACCTACGAAATGTAAGAGGAAAGAGTCTACAATGTTACTGTTATATTTGGTTCCTTCAAGATCTGTTCCCGCCAACTCTGCCAGGGATTGATGGAACTTTATCACTTCAACTTTACTATTTATTTCAGATGTGATGTACACATCTATGACATTATATGCAATTAACTTTTCAATATCATTCTCGTAAAGTTCTGCGATTGTTGTTCTCGGAAGTTTTCCTATGCTTAATTCAGCAATGGCTATGTCATCCAGTTTGGATGACACCAGTTCATTCTCGGTTAAGTTCTGATATCCGAGCATCAGATCATACGCCATATACGGTCGTAGGTCCAATACATCACCAACTCTGTTAACCATATATTTATGGTCAAATTCCGTATAATTCCAACCGTAAAGAACATCCGGTTGAGCAACCTCACTAAGAAATTTATTCATCTTGATAAACATAAGAGTTTCATTGCTGTATGTTTTTATGGTCAAATCCAACGGCTTATAATTCTTATATGAAGAAAGATGATCTGATATATATTTTTGAACCTTCTCCATATTCACCTCTTTATCTGTAGTTACAAAAATTATGTATTTATTTTTTACTTCGTCCTTCATTGCTACAGACAATATTGGAGATTCCGCCTCTTCTGCGTCAACATCATCCAACGTTTCTATATCCACGCACATACAATGTGGATATATCCCAGGATTGTCACTACAATATATCTGGTTATCTTCAATTGTAAAGCAACTCTTTATCCCATAGTCATATCTGAACCGTTGTGGGAAATGAACATCTGCCTCATAGTTCATAGGTGATAATCTCTTAACATGTGGGACGTCATTCGGAGTTTTTACAACCACCTTACTAACGAATTTTCCGAATATATCCTTCTTATCGTTAGGAATAAACCTGGTTATTAACTCGTGTTTGAGTGATGTTTTATCTGTATAAAAGTAAGGATCAAACCGATATGGTATTTCGTATTTCTTTCCGTCTTCTCCTCTGCAGTAAAGAAGAACATAACTATTATCATTCCTTACTTCGGTGTCACCTTTAACCAATAAGTACTTCATCAGTAATCCCAACTTGCTATTTGTTTTCCCTCGAGGTCGGTCAAATCTATCTTCGGTACGTCAACAGGAACTTCCAACTTTCTAACTGTTCCTGCAAGTATGGCATGAACACCGCCATAGTTGGCATGAGTATCTATGAATAAATTACCAAATGAACTGAACCTTATATCTATGTCCTCCGATTTTATGGAGTTCAGGATATCCGTCAACCACAATACACTAACAGTGGTGGTTCCCATTGGTGGACATTTTGTTGTTGCCACATCTACTGTATATTTCCTGGCACTTTCACCGAATAGGATCATCTTTTCACCGGTATGCTGAATTATCACTTTTTCTATCTTCCGGTTCAGAAGAACCTTGAGGAAATTAAATATTTCCTCAGGAAGTCTGAATGAAGGCTGTCCCTCACCCCCGAATTCCTTGAATTCTGCGTCTTTCTCCACCTGCTTGTTGATGAGATACTCTGACGTGAAGAACTTGGTTTTAACCGTCATCTTCTTATCGTCAACCACCATATGTATTTCCCCACCAACTGTACCCTTCGATATGTCCTGCATCAGATCCTCTACATTCACACTGAATTGTGCAGCCACGTAGTCGGTAGTGTATGCAATGAGTTTGGAGTCTGGTATAGTGACCTGAACCAGTGCCACTTTAGTAGAATCAAGTGACTGGAACTGAATGCTATGCGGTCGGATTATCATTGTCAATATTTTGTTCAGGTTACCCAGAACACCCAGGGTATCTTGAAATTGAGATACCTTCATTCGAAGTTTCATTACCATATCATCACTTCCTTATCAATTCTAAAAACTCCTGTCTCACCGGCTGCTCGTAAAATATTCCGCGCAGGGCCGATGTCTTCATTTCTGCGTTCTGCTTTTCTACTCCTCTCGACATCATGCAGAAGTGTTTAGCACTTATTATCACTCCTACACCGACCGGGTCGATTGATTTTTGTATAGCGTCTGCAATC
>Ga0315284_10012919_pt1 | contig 11889 bp, 17 predicted proteins | sample YL17G09_16_MG_FD_203696 | JGI IMG/M metagenome (GOLD analysis project Ga0315284, IMG submission 203696) | Sediment microbial communities from Yellowstone Lake, YNP, Wyoming, USA - YL17G09_16 | ecosystem: Environmental > Aquatic > Freshwater > Lake > Sediment | place: USA: Wyoming | collected...
TTTTGATTTTGTGGGGCTCCCGACCCTGTTTCCTACGTAGGGTATCCAGGACTGCTCCCACCGCGACCGCTATCTCTCGTTTCTTGAACAGGGTGGCGTCTTTGGCTATCATAGTATAGCCGTGTAGATCCACCAAATAATAGAATCCCCGGCCTCGGAGACCTCCAGGGAGTGGTGAGTATACTACCCAGCGCCGCGGGTCTTCTATATGTTTTATACGGTGTTTGAGCTCACGTACCTGGGCTTTGGTGAGGGGAGGGAATTTCATCGTGTGTTATCCAGTATAGTCATGGCACCAGTAATGAGGGCTAGTACGGGTCCGAGCACTAAAGCTATCACGGCTCCTATCAATTTCACATACCAGGGAGCTCTGGTATCTTTGATGAAAAGTATCGCCAGGATTACTCCCAAAACCGTGTATGTCGCTAAAAGCCAGGGCATGACGGTCCTCCATTCCTCACTACTTTGAATTTTGGCATAGCGTAGTGCTCGACCACTCGGATACTTATGATCCGGTCAGCGTCCCGGTATGCCTGATAGGCTTTTTCGAGCGTTTCGGGATCAATAGTCTGAGTTTTCTTCTCGGTCATTTTTCAACTCCCTATATGCCGGTTTCAGTCCCAGGAGGTCTGTCCTGAGATAGGGTTTGTAGCACAGATGCTCCGGTAGTCTGCAGGACCAAAATTTAGGATCCATTTTCATACATTTCTTCACGAGTTTATCCCACACGTCCTGGGGTAAAAGTACATCGCATTTGATCTCTTCTTCGAGACCGTCATGCCTGTTGTAATCAGGCACATACTCCCGTGACAGCTCAGAAACCCACGGATTTTTGGATAGGATATTGTAGGCTTTATCGAGATCGAATGTTCGATTGTCGGGCCCGTGGTTTAAATAGCTCAGGTAGAGCGGAGTGGGTATAGGCATGTCCGATCCCACAGGGTATAGGAGGAGCGTACTCCTGTCCATCCAGAGTACCCGACTCGGGTTAGCTGCCGCGTCTTTCAAGGCTCTGAAAGAGTTTTTCGAGTATCCTTTTTCTACGAGCTCCTGCACACTTGTGTACCGAGCATTATCGAATATTTTTTTGAGCTCACTCTCTGAGTAGTATGCGTGTTGTCTCATTTCCTCCAGAACATCTATTGGATTAATGGTGGGATCCACTTTAATACACGCAAGATACTCTTTATAGCTCACAAAGAAATAGTCTTTGCCTATACCCACGGCTATGACAGCACCCGACTCCTCGATCGTGCAACGGGTGATGACGGTCACCCTTCTTTCTAAAGACTGTTTCATCCGGACACCTTCTTTCTGTTTTCCATCAGACTTTTCAAAGACACCGGCTGATAATTGGAGTGCTCTATGGCTATCAGTATGTGTTTGGGGGTGAGCCGTGCTACGATCTCTGGTTCGTGCGTCATTTGAGTTTTCACATCTGTATCATGGAAATGCCCATGGATGTTCCAGTCGTAATCTCCGTCCGGCATAGGGAGGTGTGAGAACAGTATACGGTGTCCCTGGTACTCCATGAGGCAGGACTCCCCCGCCCAGTGCCAGCCGTGTTCCATGTACCATACGGCGTTGTGACCGTCGTGGTTACCGATCACGAACCAGTTTTTGCATATGGCGTAGAGCATGTACTGCTCATGCCAGTAGGCGTCTCTTTTCCAGCAGAAATCTCCCAGGTTGATGAGGAGGTCTTCCGGGCGTATGGTATTGCCTATGGCTTTGAGGATCTTGTACTCATAGCCTTTAGGGCGACCACAGTCCAAAAACATTTTCTCATGATCAAAATGCGTATCTGTAGTTAGGTAGATGTTCATGTGTATTCGATTACTTTCCTTTTCTCAGTGCCGGACAGTTTATGTCTCCGTATTTGCATACCCCTTCCCACTCACCTTGATTACAGTGGCTGAGGTGCACTCCCAATTCTTTCTTGGGTACTTTTTTGATAGTCCCGTATAGTCTTTCGAATCCTATAGACATGGCGGTAGCTCTTGCTTTTTTAGTTATAGACATCATGGCTCTTTCTTGGCGGGAGTTTTGTGCTCGGCTTTCTTTTTTTTACTGTAGCTGCAGGAGTCCATTTTCTTTGGTATTTTCTTTGTGATATCCAGTATAGCGCACTCGTCTGAGTGCGTACACTCTTTATACGGACAATCCATTTTATTCATGTCCAATCTGCATGAGAGGGTTTTTCTGTTCGATGTTTTTCACGAGGGTCTCACTGCTTTGGAAATAGGAATGTACCGCTACGATGAGATTTTCCAGGGCTCCTACGGTATTTTTGAAAAAAGCTTCTCTCTCTTCCGTCCAACCTATGACTTCCCAGCGATCTCTCAAATCTCTGCGATCACCTCTCAGACTCCTATAGGTCACCATATCTGTTATGGTGCTCTCTTGTAGGACTTCATACCCTATCCCCAGAGCGCAGTCACAGTCACAGAAATGTATGTCATTTTTTTCAAAAACGAATCTACGATCGCTACCTTCGCCCTCAAAAACTCGGACGTTGATATCGGTTCTGTAGGCGATCACTTTCCTGGTTTTAGTTTCATTCTCTGTGTATTTTTTGCATATCTTGTCAAAATAGTCTCGCGCTTCTTTCTCTGAGGATCCCCTAGCTGATGATATGTGCATATTCTCGGAGACTTTCAAAGGGAATTCTATAGAGAATAGCTGATCCCTGGCACTGTATTTCACCACGAGATCAAACGGCTCTCCCGCTGCATAGATTTTTTCCCTGCGTATCACAGCCATTTAGGTACGCTCCTTTTTCGCGGGACCTTTCTGGATCTTCCTAAAAACGAAGAAATAACAGTGAAATTTCCGTGCGTTCTTTTGATTAGCGGTCTGCCAGTCCGCCACGAGCCTGTTTTTGACTATTTTGATGAACAGGTCCGCGGGATACCATCCTGCTTTGATGGCTTCGTTGTAGATGAAACAGTGTGAGAAATACTGGACTCCAGAGCTCACCTTGTCTTGGCATTTGAATATGAGCGTACCTCCGGGTTTACAGACCCTGTAGAGTTCTTTCAGGGCGTCTACGTACATCTTAAACAGGGAGGGCTCGTCTGGGTATACCCCGAACCGTTTGTTGATCCTATTGCTTTTATCCTCTGCGTTGAGCGAGGGCCCCGTAGTCGCCAGGAAAGGAGGATCGAACACGATCACCTCAACGCTCTCGTTCTGCAGCGGGAGGTCCGTCACGTTCGCCGGGAGTACGTCACTCGTTTTTGGATCTATATCGAACTTGAGCCTCGGCTGCTTGACCCCTTTTTTGTAAAATCCGCCGGTGCTGTACGTAGGGTCCAAGTCTATCTGAGGCACCCTACAATGCAGCTTCAGGATAGCCCTGAGGGCGGTGGTATCGCTTTTTACTACGCTGCGTATCATGTGATAGGAGTCCTCTCGTGTTACTGAAATATACTTTTATGTATCGGTACTATCAATATTCTTGTTAATCCCATGCCCGGTAATAGGTTTGGTTTTCGCTCGTCAGCCACTGACTCGCTATCAACTTTTCTTTCTGGACCCGGGTCATCTGTTTGATCATGTACTCTCGTTTTAAAGCGAGCCGCTTGTCTCCGACGATCTCTGAATAGACCAGTTTTACGGGTCTACCCAGTGCGCGGATGGCTTTAGCTCCGGTGCCTGCATTGTGCTGGGCGACCCTTTTTAGCACGTCGAGGGCGATACCTGTGTAGAGGGCTCCTTTGGCGCACCGTACCATGTACACTTTCCAATGCTTACTCACGCTCACCTCGGATCTATTTCGCGATGTCCAAACGCCACATGGCGATTATCTGGATCCCTGTGGACACGTGATTTAGTAGTAAAGGCATCTTTTCCAGGGGCATAATAAAAACTTTGGCAGCTAATGTGTACTGGTCGTCTATAAATTCGGAATCTCCCGCACCTATCAATTCCTCTATTAACGTGTTCGCGTCATAGTCAGGAGAGTCAATTTTTTGTAGAGATAGGGATAGTTCGCCCCATACTATGGCGTCAGTGAAACCTGAAGGTCGAGCACCACTCACCCGATCTCTGAGTTTTAACAGATCCTCTTTACTATAGGGGGCTACTATCATTTCTTTTCCTGCTCGAGTATCTTTTTGGCAGCGTGGTGGACCATATACATGCAGAACATGATTCCCTCGTCAGCTCTGTCGATACAAGGCATATCACCATCATAGCATTTGGAATCGTATATAGCGCGGTATATCTCTTGGAGGTCGTCACAGTCCACGATATTCTCGTAGAGACTCCACGCATGGTTGTGGGGTTCTTCATCTCCCCCACGACACGACCACAGATCTTTATCTAACTCGTGACTCCTGTAATATTCTACGACTTTATCCAGAGTCTCGGGACACTCCACCTCTACTCCGTCTTCATCCTCTACTTTAGCTTTCTCCCACAAAAGCTCTCGTAAATAGTTTTTCAGGCTGTCTTTGTCGAGTTCTTTCTTGTCCATGTAGACATGCTCGAGTTTGGAGTGCTGGTAGTAATCGATATCATTCCCCGCCAAGAACTCTATGCCGCGAGCTACCCGATATGATAGGGAGTCGATATCTCCTCCCACGTAAATCCCCATTTTACCGAAGAGGATCTCAAAAGAGTAAGTCGAGGTACCAGGCTTGTGACAGTGATAGATAGTGTAGTCACCTGCCGAGTGTTTGTCATACACAAACTTTTTCTGGATCTCTGCAACCTGCCGCATTTTTTCTTCGTTCATTTGCTCTCCCATACGAAAATGACGTTCGGTCTACCGCTCATAGATCGACTGTATAGCCAATCAAAATAGTGTTCCTCATGTGGTAGATCCAATAAAGGTTTCAGCCGGTGTACCTGATCGTTGCCAATCATGATGTACTTTCTCACGTTCTTGAGGACGTATCCCTCGTCTACCCCGTACGCGTTTCCACCCAGTTCAGCACGCTCTACCGTGTACCGATGAGTGATCCAGCTGCCTATCACTACCTCTGGTTTGTATTTGTCGACCGCGGCTACAGCATTCAACTCCTCGATATCCTCCGGGTACTCAGTGACTGGCTGCCCCATCAGGGCATAATAAGCGGACACCTCTGCGTTAGTACGCATGTAGCAGGAGTCTGTGATGGGGATCCTGAGTGCTCTGCCTATAGCTCCTACCCCAGCACCGATTTCTATTGCATTCTTATGGGCTACATGAGGTTTTAGCCACTCTACCAGCTCTGTCGTGGGCAGGGTATAGATACCGTGTTTGTGGCAGAAAACAGCCAGCACATCCTGACGGACCCGGGCATAATACTCCGCGGGGACCACCTTGAGGATGTTTTTATCATCGAGGAGGTCTATCTCCAGTTGGGAGATGTCCGTGTTTTTATTGAGCAGGGCTACGCTCATCGGTTTCCTTCATTTCGTTATATATGCGTACGCTGTCCAAGTAGGGGTCTTCCGTCACAGAGCGTGCCCGCGGTATCTTGATGAGGTACGGGGTAGGGTCCTTCAGATGCTCCGGTTGGGGGTCCCCTATTTTCCACTCGCTCCACTCATCTTTGTACCCATGGTCGTAGAGTTCTACGTGGAGCATGCTCATGGGACGTCCTTTGTATTTCCTGAGCACTGTCACGACATACCCTAAAATGTCTCCCTGCCGTACGTCATCTCCGACTCTCCAATGGGAGATCTCCTGGACCTCCCCGTAATTGAACACTCCGGACTCACCCTCTACGTACACAGCCCGGGTGTCGTTCCACCAGGGCATGTTGATGGAGGGGCCCGTGAACCATTCGATGGCGAAAATTTTTCCGCTCTCCATGGCCCGTACCGGGCATCCATAGGGTGCGTAGAGGTCTACACCCGTGTGAACGTGTTGGTGTCGATCGATCCCAAAAGACCCTGGGTGTCGAGGTCCTACCGGGATAGGGGGCATAGGATAGAGTGGTGCTATGAAGCTCATTTTAGAATCAGTTCCAGGAAACGTATGATACTTTTGGCAATGTTCTCATTTCCGAGTACGGTAAAATCGGAAAACCCGCAGTCATGCCCTTTTTTCGCGTACACGAAACGAGCCACGTGGGTGCCCGCTCTATCGATCGTTTTTTTGTCGTTGGCGATCACGAGATCACACCCGTTGCTGTTGATCGAATTTTGGGCCAGTTCATCGAGCATTTCATCGGTGAGACCTACCTCATACTTAAACCCGATGAGTATTGTCTCGGGACGCCAGAGTTTGACCTGACTGATGATTTTTGGATTCATGCAGATGGTTTTACGCATGTACTCGATGAAAGCTTCGGGGTCACACGATTTGCATTTCACTTCTGATTTACTATCGAACGTGAAATCCGAGACCGCCATGGCGTGTACCACAGCGTCGATTTTCTGAGTACGTACGAGTAATTCCATTTTTGAGCAGGCGTCTCTGGCGCTCATTACTGGATAGCGTGCTACCCGTTCAATAGGCAGCATTGAGTGTATTCCGTGTACGAAATGTACATCTGCACCGGCTTTGTAGAGTTCTGTGGCGATCACAGCTCCTGTGGTGCCTGTGCTGGTGTTAGTCATGACGCGGACTTCATCAATGTACTCTGTAGTCCCGCCCGCGGTCACGAGTATTTTTTTTCCGGACAGCATATCACCCTCCTACGGTGAGTGGTTCGTCTATTTCTCTCAGCATTTTTTCTACAGAGGGCAGTTTACCCTTTCCTACATCCCCGCATGCCAGCAGACCTTCCTCGGGCTGCACTACCCTATGAAAGGGTCTCAGTGCCAGCTCTGTGATGTTCTTCTGCGTGATTTCTTCCTCGAGCATCCTCGTGTTCATGGCAGGGAAAATGAGTACGCCCTTGGTCCTACCTCGCGCCAGGTAGATAGAGGTCAGGAGGTTGTCGGCGATACCATACGCCATTTTGGCGATAGTGGTAGCAGTCGCGGGGGCGATTACGATCAGGTCAGCCCATTTACCCAGTTCGATATGTGGGACGGTACCGTCAGCGGACCACTCGGTCGTGTCATCCAGTACGGGGTTTTTGGAGAGGGTAGCCAGGGTCAGGGGTGTGATGAATTTTTTGGCGTTCTCAGTCATGACTACACGTACTGTGTGATTCTTTTTGACGAGAGCGTGTGCCAGGTCTGCTATCTTGTAAGCCGCTATCCCGCCTGTGATTCCGACCAGTATTTTTGACATGATGTTTCCTCTAATAATGCATTGATATTACTTGGTTTGTATGAGTCCTACACTCGAGGGTCGTGTATTTTATCATCTATCCCGGATACTATACCCACCTCTCTCTGAAAAGTATCTGTTACCAGCTATAAAAGCTATCCTACTGGCACGTTCAGGGATGTCTGAGTACAAGGTACGTCTACCGTCGGGTAGATGGGTGGTAGCTCGTGATTTCATAGACTACTTGTTCTTAAGTGGTTTCGTTAACAACCCCGTGGATTGATCAGATACCGCCGAGGTGTTGAGGCGGAGTTTCCTGACCATCCGGTTCTTTTGCATGCACTCAGCGATGCCGATTATGGCGTACCAGGCTGGGTTCCCGTAGTGGTGTGCGGCCTCACGGTCGAGCCATAGGACCCAGCGTTTGCGTTCATCGGCGCGTATGTCTTCCTCTTCTTTTTTGGTCATATGAGGATCTCCCGGTACTCTAATATACTAATTTGGAGCATGTTTATACAGAGAGTATTTTTGAGCCCCTATTTGAAGATACTCTTCTAATATTTCCGTATCTACGTATGGGATACTGTTATGGTACTATGAAACAGATTTAAGATACTATATTCACATCAAATACATAATACATCTCAATAGGAGTCGTTGAAATGAAAACAGCTGTAGTCACATGTACTTTTGGGGACAAATACATTTCGTTGTCAAAGTTGACGCACCATACTCTTAAATCTTACGCGGATAGGATAGGTGCGGATTTTGTCGTCATCAATGAGAAGAAGCTGTCGAAAAAATTTGTTCACTATGAGAAATTTCAACTTAGGGGACTCTTTGCTAAGTATTCCAGGATAATCTACATGGACAGCGATATGCTCGTGCGTGATGATTGTCCTGATCTATTCAAGGAAGTCCCCGAAGATAAGATCGGAATTTTTAATGAGGGTGCGTTCACGAGTTGTATTCCTTTGATTCAAGATGCTATACAGAAATATGGCCCAAGCCTGAAATTATCTGGACGGATCCCGTATAGAGGTCAGTATTACAACACAGGCATCATGGTGTTGTCACGAAAACACAAAGATGTTTTCACAATGCCCGAAGAGGAATATGATTGGTACAATGCAGGTGTTAACTCTGTATCCCATTACGAGCAGCCCTACATCAATCTGAAAGTTATCTTTGGAGAGTATACAGTTCACGATCTTAGTTACAAGTACAATCGTATGTGTATGTTTGATAATTTGACTGGTGAGAACAAACTATCCAGCTACATCGTACACTACGCGGGTATAACGCATGTACCGGATATTGAGCAGATAATTCAAAAGGACATTGATGAATGGAAAGCTAATCCCTCTTACAAGTTTCAACGTAAACTGTACTTTTCGATAGGTGGAGGGTTGGGGGATCAAGTAGACGCAGAGCCCGTGGTGAGATACGCAATGGAGACTTTGTACCCTGGGGATGATTTTGTTATTAAAACAGACTTCCCAGAGGTATTTGACCATTTGAAAGCCACAGTGACTACAAAAATTGTAGATACCAACGGTAGATTCAAGATGGAAACACTGCCTCCTCCGGAGAGCCCGTTGTGGCAACATATAGCACAGACAATGTGTCACACTACGGATTTTGCCTCTGTATCGGCGTTGCGTCGGGTGCTGCCTAACAAAGATAAACAGATAAAATTGGTAGTCACGGACAAAGATGTAGAGGATCTTAAAAAAACTATATGTATTGAGGACCTTAAAAACCTGGTACTTATACACCCCGGTCGCGGGTGGGCGAGTAAGACATTTCCTACTGAGTACTGGAGTGAGATAATCAGAGGTGCGTCGGTAGATAGCCGGGTTGCCATTATTGGAAAAAGTATCTCCAAGGAGCAAGGATTAGTAGATGTAGATTGTAGTGGGGTGATAGATCTCAGAAATTTACTCAACCTAACAGAGCTGATTACTTTGATTAGTCAGGCGAAGCTGCTGATATCTAATGACTCGGCTCCTATCCATATAGCCGGTGCTTTTGATAACTGGATTTTCTTGATACCGTCGTGTAAGCACCCTGATCATGTATTGCCATACCGAGAGGGTGGGCAATATCACAAAGCTGAGGTATTCTATAAAAAGTTAACGTGTGATGATATTGATTCCAGTCCGACTAACATAACTGGGGCCACGGTGGATATTATTAATGGGGACATATTAGACTATCTTACAGACCCTAATGAAATTGTTGCTTGTATTAAAGAGCTAAATTGATTGAGTTTGGGGATAGGGTGGCCGCTCAACTCACAGTAGTAGCCCACGGTAATCCATCCTTATGAATAAGGACATAACATGAACAGAGTCTATGTATCGGGCAATTACTTCGTAGGCAATAATGGTGCAGGCCGAACAACTATCATCAAATCCCCCGTATCTATTCCGGGGATATGGGCAAATTATTGTGATACCGGATTTCTTACATTCACAAAAACTTGGTTTCTAATTGATACCACTGGTAAGGTGTTTTATCTAGGTACTGATGATGTAAATTATGGCATAAGCGGCACAAATTCAACCCCTTTTACATCGACCATTCCGGTATCTATTGCCCGTCCAGGTAGTTATTCCGCTGTGATAAGCAGTATAGGGACTAACTCTGCTTTTATTGACGGTGCCACAGGCAACATTTGGACATCTGGCTATGGGGCGTTAGGTTCTCTTGGTAATAACACCCTAACCGCTGTATCTTCACCAGTAAGTATTGCTAGGCCAGGAAGCTATAGAAGTATTGCAGTTGGTGGTGGTGCTTATACAATATTTGCCATCGACGCTACTACAGGCATGGTATTCGGTTGGGGATCTAACGCAAGTGGCCAGATTGGCGATAATACAAAATCGACTAGATCTTCGCCTGTGAGTATTGCGCGAAATGGTTCATACAGTAAAGTAGCCCCCGCCAATGGTTTCACATTATTCATTGACGCCGCCACAGGCAATATTTGGGGAACCGGAGCTGGAACTAAAGGTCAACTCGGCAACAATACGATAGGTAGTGTATCTTCACCTGTATCCATAGCTCGACCAGGTAGCTATAGAGACATTGCTGGCACTGCCTATTCGGGTACAGGTTTTGCAATCGATGCTTCTGATGGTTCTCTATGGGCATGGGGTGATAACACCTTTGGGCTGCTAGGCAATAATACTCTGACCCCTACATCATCCCCTGTATCCATTGCCCGTCCTGGGAGTTATAGTAGTATATCTGCTACTTGCTATCATGCTGTTGCAATCGATGCTTCTGATGGTTCTTTATGGGCATGGGGAGCCAATTGGCACGGACAGTTAGGGGATGGAACTTCAATACCCAGATCTTCACCTGTATCTGTGCTAGGAAATCGTAGCTACATTTCTGTAAAAGCAGGCAATAGTGCTACTGTTGCAATGACTGCAGATGGTACAGTATACGTTTGGGGATATGACGGGGCCAATCAGCTAGGTCGACAAGCAGATGTTGCTACTAACACGATAATTCCTGTTCAAAGCAATTTGTCATTTAGTAAGGTTATTAATAATATATTCTTAGACACAGCAGGCAATGTGTATTGTACCGGCAGTAATGGTGTTGGCAGTTTAGGGAATAATTCTGATGTAGATTCAGTATCATTAGTTCAGATCGCTCGTCCCGGTAGTTATTCCGACATAGCTACAACTTATTTATCCGGCAGAGAGATGTACTCTGCGTGCGCTGCAATAGATGGTGTCACAGGTAATATATGGACCTGGGGATGTAATATACCAGGTGCTTATTTTCTAGGTAATAATACTGACACTATTTCTTCATCTCCAGTTAGTATAGCAAGACCCGGTAGTTACCGCAACCTCTCAGGAAGCTACGGTAATTTTATGGCTATTGATGCTACTACTGGTATGGTGTATGTATGGGGTAGTAATTCATCTGGTAGTCTTGGTGACAATAGTACTACTGCTCGTTCATCTCCAGTATCTATTGCTCGTCCTGGTAGTTATTCCGCAGTATATGCAGGTGCCATTGGATCTACTTTATTCATTGACGCCGCCACAGGCAATATTTGGGGAACCGGGAATAATACTTACGGTCAATTAGGTGATAGCACTAAAACTACGAAATCATCACCTGTTTCCCTTCGGCGAGCAGCCAGCTATTCTAAAGTCACTATGTCCGTTAGATCAGCTTATGCTATTGACGCATCAGATGGTTCTCTATGGGCATGGGGAGCTAACACCATTGGGCAGCTGGGTGATGGAACTTTGGTAGGAAAATCATCACCTGTTTCAGTTTTAGGTGGAAGAAGCTATGTGAGTCTTCTCGGATCTGCAAATTCAAGCACTGTATTTATGCTAGACTCTACTGGCACTGTTTGGGCATTAGGTGATAATTCTTGGGGTCAGTTTGGCAACGGTACTCTTACTGGTTCTTCAAGTCCAGTATCGCTTTCGTTACAGAGTGTTAAGGCTATTAATTCAGCCTTTGGCTTTTGTTCCTCTTTTAATATAGATGCTTTATCTCCAGTGGTAGATACTCAACCCAGTAATGCCACTAAAATACAAGGGGAGACCGCTCAATTCTCAGTAGCAGCCCACGGTAATCCTACATTATAAGGAGTAACATATGTCGTATCAGTGGCAGCAACTATCGGGAGTGACCTGGGTAAATCTTACAGATGCTGGTCGTATCTCAGGAGCAACAACAAGCACTCTAAC
>Ga0315284_10012920_pt1 | contig 11889 bp, 7 predicted proteins | sample YL17G09_16_MG_FD_203696 | JGI IMG/M metagenome (GOLD analysis project Ga0315284, IMG submission 203696) | Sediment microbial communities from Yellowstone Lake, YNP, Wyoming, USA - YL17G09_16 | ecosystem: Environmental > Aquatic > Freshwater > Lake > Sediment | place: USA: Wyoming | collected...
ACGATCACGCCCTCCATCTTGCGAATGCCGAATCGCTGGATCACGAGCAGTAGGAGCACGTCGCCCGCCGTGATGACCACCGCCCACAGCACCGGGATGCCCGTCAGGAGGTTCAAACCGATGGCCGACCCGAGCGACTCGGCCAGGTCGGTGGCGATGATGGCGATTTCGGTCAGCACGAAAAGAACGTAGCGGACCGCCGGCGGGTACTCATCGCGGCAGGCCTGGGCCAGGTCGTGGCCCGTCACGAGGCCCAGCCGCGCCGAGAGCGTTTGAAGGAGGATCGCCGTCAAACTGGCCAGCACCAGCACCCACAAGAGCGTGTAGCCGAACTGCGAGCCGCCCGCGATGTCGGTCGCCCAGTTGCCGGGGTCCATGTACCCGACCGACACCATGTACGCCGGCCCGACGAACGCCAGCAACCGCCGCCACCAGCGCGTGGCGGGCACGCTGACGGTGCGCTCGGTGTCGTCGAGTTGCGGCGGATAGCGCATGTCAACCTTGGATATTTGCGCGGCGGGCCTCCTGACCCGCCGCGCAACTAAAGAACTTGCGCTGTCGCACAAACGCGCCCTCGCGCCGCCCTCGGCCCTATTTAGCCCCCCGTGAATACACGGGGGGCGAAACGTTCGCGGGCGACTTCGGCCGCGACGCCCTTTCGTGGGCACTTCGCCGCGACGCCCCCGGTGTATTCACCGGGGGCTAAATATACGCGCGTTTTGGGCGGCGGGTGCGGCGTTACGGCTTCGAAAGAGAACTCGCCGCGGCCTCGCGCATCTTCCGCAGCGACTCGGGGGTGACCTTCGAGTACTCCGGAGTGCCGGCGTCCTCGGCGTAGGCGGTGCGGACGGCGCCGCTGAAGTTGACATAGTGCGAGATACGGAGGTTTATGCCGTGGTCCGTCTCGCCCGGCCTGCGCCGCAGGAGTTCCAGGTACTCCACGTCCTGCTCCGCCCGGCGGTAGGCGGCCAGGCGCATCGAGTGGCGGATGACGGGCTTGCCATCGGCCCCCTTTGTAAAGATGAAAAGGCCCAACTGGTCGGCCTTGGTCATGGCCGAGCCGTCCTTGTTGACCGTCTGCCACGGCACTATGCCGCGCGCCCCGCCGCGGTAGGCGTCCAGCACCCACGCCTGGACGGTCCGGTTGGACTCCTCGACCTTGTTGGTGGTTCCGTAGACCCAGACCTTCAGGCCCGTCTGCTCCATCTGGTCGGCGACGAGGCGGTGATACTCGCGGAACGCGCTTGAGGAGACGACCCACAGGTCGGCCTTGCCAGCGAGTTGCCCGCGGTCGAACTCCGGCCGCGAGATGTCGATGCGATACTGGACGTTGACCGGGCACTTCTCGCCTTTGGCCTGCCGCACGAGGTCGGCATAGTACGCCAGGGCGCGGTAGTCGAAGTAGCCGGCGGGCTCATCCAGGATCCACGGGGCCTTGTTCGGGTCGCCGAGCGAGCCTTTATTGTTGAGGTAGATCTGGAATCCCGCGCACGCCCAGCCCTCGCGGGCGGCGCGGTCGATGAAGTCCCGCAGCGCGGCAACGAAAGTTTCGGCATACACGGGCTTGGCCTTGAATGCCTCATAGGCGTCGGGGTCGCCATTGAAAAATTCCCGGACCTTTAGCGGCCAACTCTCGTGGAACGTCAGGTAGAACCCCGGCGCGGCCACCGGCCCGCGCCAGCCGTCCTTGAAGTACGCCCCCGAAAGGTACGGCCCGAAGGCCAGGGCGAAGTCGTCCCAGAAACCGTACTTCGTGCCCGGGGCGACGGCGTTGTATCGCCTTTCGTCCATACGCCGCGCGCCGTCGCCGGCCGGGCCGTCCATCACCATGTCGATGTTGGATTTTCGCGCCCCCGGCGCGGTGGAACTGTGGCCGTACGCTAGGATGTTGGCGTGGACGCGGTGGTCATAGGCGATCTGCTGAAGCCGATAGAACTCGCTGGTCTTGTCGGGCAGGCCGTAGGCGTTCATCTCGCACGCAAACGACGCCTCGCGCGGCAGGGCGAAGTCGCGGACCGCCAGGAGAATCGGCAGCGTGCGGCCGTCGGAAAGTTTCAGCGTGCCCTTGACCTCGCGCTCTTTGAAATCGAACGGCACGTACACGTCAACGCAGACGGGCGTCGCTTCGTCGGCCGAAAGCGCGATCTCTTCGGTCGGCGCGAGGGGCTCGAGCGGGTCGGGTATCCGCCGCCCGCCCGCGCACTGGACGTACACCGCGCGGTACGCTTCGACCCGCACGCCCGGCAGGTCGCACTGCACGGCTGTCTTGCCCTGCCCCTTGATGAGCGCCTGGAATCCCACGACCTCGCCGCGCGCGGCCGCCAGGCGGATCGTCCGGCCGTCGAAGACCTCGCTGCGCACCTGGTAATCGGGCGACAGGTCGCCGACGGGCTTGCCGGCGGCATCATACTTGTCCTCGAGCGGAATGACGGCCAGCCCCTGCGGCGGCCGGCCCGCCTGCGGCAACTCCTCCCAAGACATAAAGTCATACACAAACCATCCCCCAGCCCGGAACTCGCTGATGACGGGCGCCGAGCGTTTGCCCAAGCGGTTGATTGTTCTCACAGACAGGGCCATCTGAGTGCCGGGCCTCGGACCTTTGGGCAACACGTCGCGGATCGGGATAACCTGCACCTCGCCCGGCCGCACCTGCGGCGTGTTCCAGCGCGGCAGCGGCTTGTTGTTGCGCGGCTGCAGGTCGTCTTCGACCGCTACTTCGTAGGCGAAGCCGTGCTTCGGGGCGCGCAGCGTGAGACGCAGAGAGTCGCGGTCGTACTTATCGCGTAATTCAACCTTCAGGTCCGTCGGCGGCTCTGGGGCGGGCTCGATGGCATCGGAAAGCGTGACCTCCAGGTACGGCTCCTTGCCCTTCTGCTCGCGCGAATAGATCGTGGGGTTGCGCGAGTAATCGGCCGACCACTCGTGAAGCGCCAGGCCGTACGCCGTGCCCGTGGCCAGGGCGTGTACGAGGTCGGGGTCCACGGGCCAGCGGTACGCGCCGTCCTTCACTTCGCTTTTTGCCTGGCAGACGAGCGAGAAGGCGTTGCCGCCGCAAACGGCCGGGAACCGTGCGCCCGGGTAGCCCCACATCTCGGCGGCCTGCATGCCGGACGAAAGCGAGTTGGACTTCATCTCGTCCCAGTCGCACTGGATGGTGGAGATCGTCAGGCCGTCGATGCTGGCGTCGCCCTTCTGGCAGACGAGCACGGCCGACTTGACCAGCCGCCCCCTTATCGCCGCCACATCGAACATCATGGCCACGAGGTGCTGGTTGCCCTTGATGCGGATGCGCGGCTGGCCGCCCGCGTTGTCGCGCCACTCCTTATCCACAAGGACGATGGAGTTGTCCTTGGTGGCCGGCAGGCGGACCGTCTCGGCGGCCTGGAGCATCGGCGCAACCGAGGCCAAGACGAGCGACAGGCTGACCAGGATGGGCAGTTTCATGCAGGCCCCACGTAGGCCGGGGCAACGCCCCGGCAACATTGATTGATGCCGGGGCGTTGCCCCGGCCTACATATACTATTCCAGCGCGTCGAGCCGCTCGCGGGCGGCCTTGTAGGTCGGGGCGAGTTCCAGCACGCGATAGTACAGGGCGATGGCATCGTCGACGCCGGGGGGGCCGCCGCTCTCGGAGGCGGCGTCTTCATACGCCAGGCCCAGGTTATAGAGCACGTCCGGATCGTTCGGGGCCAGGCTGCGGGCACGCTCAAGCACCTGGACGCACTCGCGCCGCCGCCCGAGGGCCGCGTGGCACAGGCCCAGGGCGATCAGCGTATCGACCTGGAACGGGTCCAGGCGGCCGGCCCGCTCCAGGGCTTCCTCGGCCTCCTCGTAGCGGCCCATGTCGTACAGGGCCCGGCCCGACAGGTAGTAGCCGCGCGGGTCGAAGGGCGCCAGCCCGCACATCCGCCGCCCGACATCCAGCGAGTCTTCCTTGCGTCCGGTCTCCAGGAGGAGCGACGCGAGGTTGCCGAGGCAGTCGAAATCGGCCGGATGCTTCTCCGCCATGACGGCGAGTTGATCGAGCGCGGCCTGGGGCCGCCCGAGGTCGGCCTCGATCAGCGCCCGGTTGATCTGTAGCGGCAGGTCGTCGGGCCGCGCCCGCAGGCCGCGCTCGAACGCCTCCTGGGCGTCGTCGAACTTGCCCTGCATCGCCAGGAGGACGCCGAGGTCGTTTTCCAGTTCATGAGCGCGGCCGGAGAAGGCCATGGCGCGGCGGAGTTCCTCCTCGGCCTCGGTGAAACGGCCCTCGCCCGCGAAGAGCGCCGAGAGGTTGCGGTAGAGTTCGTCGCGGTGCGGCTCGGCCCGGACGGCCCGGCGCAACACGCGGGCGGCACGCGACATGTCGGTCTTGGTGTGCGGCACGGCCGAGAGGTGCGACAGGATCAGGGGGTCGCCGGGGCTGAGTTCCAGCGCCCGCAGGAAGTGCCGCCGGGCCTTGGCGGTGCGGCCGAGGCGCATCAGGGCGATGCCCAGGTCAAGGTGGACCCGCGGGTCGTCCTCGGTCTCCTTCAGGAGTTCCTCGTAGACCTTGACGGCCCGTTCCAGGTCGCCGCGCTGGATGTGATAGCCGCCCAGCGCCAGCCGCGCCTCGCGCGAGTCGGGGTAGAGTTCCAGTTCGCGCGCGAGTTCCTCGCGTGCCTTGGTGAGGTCGCCCTTGGCGGCCAGCGCGCGGGCCAGCGACAGGTGGATTTCGGGGAAGTCCTCTTCCCACTCGACGGCGCGGCGCCAGACCTCGATCGCCTCGTCGTGGCGGCCCTGCTTGGCCAGGACCAGGCCCCACTGGTAGGAGAGTTCGGCCGACTCGGGGTGCGACTCCTCGGTCTCCTTGTAGAACCCTTCGGCCTCCTCGAAGCGGCCGAGGTTGCCGTAGATGCCGATCAGTTGGGCCAGGACCGCTTCGTCCTCGGGCGCCAGTTGGCGGGCGCGCTGGAGATAGCCGAGCGCCTCACGGTCGTCGGCCCTCAGCCACGAGACGAAGGCCAGGCCGAACCAGGCGTCGACGCAATCGCGGTCGTAGTCGATGGCCTGGTGGAGTTCGCGCTCCGCCTCGTCGACGCGGTTCAAGTACGCCAAGCACCGCCCGGCCAGCGCGTGCGCATCGGGCGACTGCGGGTCGATCTCGAGGGCCTTGCGGCAGAGGGCCAGGGCCTCTTCGTAGGCCCCCTCTTCAAGCAGCCGGTCGGCCTGCTCCAGGAAGTCTTCGGGTTCCAGCCACTCGTCAGCCAAGCGATTCACCTCACTACTGTGCGCGGCGGGTCTCCTGACCCGCCGCGCTAAAGCGGTTGCGGCGCGCCTCCATACGGCGTCTCGCGCGGTGGGTCAGGAGACCCACCGCGCAGGCCCGCTCCGTGAGGCCCGGCATCGCGGCGCATCTACGGGGCCGAGAACGCCGTCAGGCCCACGGGCACGTCAAATGCGGCGCGGCGGACCTCAAACATCCACCGCACCGGGCCGGCGGGCTCGCCCTTATCGTTGACCGGCGCAAACCTCAGGCGGCGGGCCAGCGCCAGGTCGGCCGTCGGCCACCACTCGTCCATTTCCACGCGGTAACTGCCGCCCAGGAACGGTTCCTCGGACCAGGTGATAATGGCCGCGTCGATGCGGCGTTTGTCCTTGCTGAATTCCAGCAGGGTGCGGTCGCCCGGCGCCATGCCGCTCCCCGCCTGCGCAGTGACGAGGAGCCGGTCCCAGGCGCGGGCCTCGCCCGGGCCAGTGCGGCTGCCAACGTGAATGATCTTCAGGTTCGGGTCCAGAAGGGAGAACGGCAGCGTCGCGAGACCCCGCACAACGGCAACGTCGCCGGCCGCCCGGGCCCGCGATTCCAGGTCCCGCGTTTCCTTGCCCTGGACGAAGACGCGCCAGGAGGCGCCGTCGTAGACGGTCACCTGGCGTGCGGCTGTTTTTTCGATCCGCACGCGGCCGCCCTCAAGGTCCAGAAGCCAGACCTCGCCGCTCGGGCTCTCGGCGCCGGGGGTATGGTCGGTCCGGACCACTTCCAGGCGCAGGGTCGTGTGGCCCGCCCAGCGGTAGATGTCGCCGCCGGCCCAGATGGCGTCGGACAGTAAGCGGCGGGCATATTCGTCGGGCACGTCGCGGAGGCGGGCCGTCAGGACGTCTCGCCGCGCGCAGCCGCCCGCCAGGGCCAGCGCGATAAGCGCCGCCGCGACCGCCGCCGCTGAAAACCGTCTCACGCAATTACCTTGTCCCGCCGCCACTGGCAAAGCATGCATGAGTTCATTATACTTGGGCGCGGCCCGTCCACAAGGCGAGTTCCTGCGGCCCGCGTAAGGCGGGTGTGACCGCGGATTCTGGCAGGTGGTCCTTTCGTAGGGGCGGCCCTATGTGGCCGCCCTGCCTTTAATGTGGCTCTTGCCCCTGGCCAACTGAAAAAACGGCCGGGCGGCCACATAGGGCCGCCCCTACGAAGGCAAACAGCAACTGCCAGAAAGAACAGCCACACCCCGTAAGGCGACATGCTCCGAAGCGATTACTGGTACCGGTTTCCGTGGCTGCTGGTGGCAGCGGCCCTGATCCTCGTCGGCCTCGGCCTGGCGGGCATCTACGCCGCCACAGACGGCCGGGCCGATTGCCCGGACAAACTCAGGGGCCTGGCGGAAAAACAGGCCGTTTTCATCGCCATCAGCCTGGCGGTCTTCCTCCTGACGCTGGTGCCCAGTTACGTGCGGCTGGCCCACTACAGTTACGCCCTGTATGGCGTCAGCATCGCCCTGCTCGCCGTGCTGGCGGTCATGCGGCGGTTCGACCTTGAACTGCCGGGCATCATTTACCCCACAAACAACGCCTACTCCTGGATCAGCATCCCCGGGGTGATGAAGTTCCAGCCCTCGGAACTGACCAAGATCGCCTTCATCATGGCATTGGCGTACTACCTGCGGTACCGCAAGAACTACCGCACCTTCAGGGGCCTGCTGACGCCGTTTGTGATGGCCCTGGTGCCGACGGCCCTCGTGCTGTACCAGCCGGACCTCGGTACGGCGATGATGTTCCTGCCGGTGCTCTTCCTGATGTTGTTTGCGGCAGGCGCCCGCGGCAAGCACCTGCTGGCGATCATCCTGATGGGCCTGGCGATGGTGCCGGTCTTCTACTCCTCGATGAAAGGCTATCAGCGGATGCGGATCGACTCGTGGCTCCTGTCGGGCTGCGCAGAACGCCTGCGCTTCGCGATGGCCGAACAGCAGGAGCCGCCGCCCACCGACACGGCGAACGACCCCAACGCTGCAACCGAGCCTGCGGCATCCGAGCCCGCGCAGGAGTCGCGGCCTCGCAAGGCGCGGATCCCCCTCACAGCAGAGCAGCAGACGCAACTCGCGGAAGATGTCACCTCGATGTGGCGGTTCAGGCTCTGGCGGCTGGCCACCGCCATCTCGTGGGGCAAGGACAAAGCCGAGTTCGTCCTTGCGCGGCAGCGGCTGTTTGAGGCCCTGGACGCCGGCCCCGGCCCGGAGAGTTTCAATGCCCTGCGCATGTTCTTCGGGTCGCTCCTGAACGATCCCGGCCACCAACTCTTTCAGGCCAAGATCGCCGTCGGAGCAGGCGGGCTGACCGGACAAGGCTGGCTCGGCGGCACGCAGACGCGCTACGGATTCCTCCCGCAGGCTCACACGGACTTCCTCTTCCCGACGCTGGCCGAGGAGTTCGGCCTCCTGGGGGCGCTGGGCGTGGTGCTCCTGTACGGCCTTCTCTGCATCCTGGGGTTGGACGTGAGTTTCTCGACCACCGAGCCTTACGGCAAACTTCTGGTGGTGGGCGTCGTGGGCCTGGTGGCAGCGCAGAGTTTCCTAAATATGGCGATGAGCATCGGACTGATGCCGATCACGGGGATTCCGCTGCCCTTCATGTCGTACGGCGGGTCGAGCCTCCTGAGTTCGTTCCTGGCGCTGGGCCTGTTGTGCAACGTGGCCCTGCGGCGGCTGTTCCTGATCGCCCCGCGGCCGTTCGAGTGGCGCGAGTAGCCCCGCCACCGCCGCGCTCGTCTTCGACTCGCGGCTAAGCGGCCAGTGGCCTTGCGATTGCATTCTTGCTCAGTTACTCAGTCGCTCGTCTTCCGCCCAAGGATAACCTGGTACACCCCCAGCGGCTCGGCCAGGGCGACGAAGTCCGAGAACCCCGCGGAGCGAAACAGGTCCTGAAGGTGCTCGGGGCTGCGGTGGATCATGCGAAGCCCGAACACGCGGCGGAAGAAGCGGTCCGTCCCGTGCGAGTCGGAAATGCTGTTAAAGACGATCGCGCTTGAGCGCGGCATGACGCCGGCCACGGCGCGGGCGATGTCGCGGATGTGCTCGTCGTCGAGGTACTCGCAGATGCCCAGCATCTGGACGATGTCGGGCGGCCGGTCGAGCATGCCCGCAACGTCGCGGACGTCGCCCTGGATGAACCGCACCCGCTCGTGCGTGCCGTGCTCGGCGGCCAGTTTGCGTCCGTGCTCGAACGCTCCGCTCGAGAGGTCCACGAGCGTGGCCTTCGCCAGGCGGTCGCACTCATTGAGCGCATCGTGGACGACGTGGCCCGGCCCGGCCCCGAGGCACAGGATCTCGACCGGCTCGTGGTCGGCCGCCGCAATCAGGCGCGCGAGCACCCGCCCGCCCAGTTTCCGCCGGTTCCGCAGGGCCATCGGAATGGTGCCCAGGGTGCACAGAAGTTTGTCGGCCAGCCGCCGGCGGCGATTCTGGTAGCAGATCACCATGCTCTTCCAGCCGCCGGGGTCGGCCCAGTTGGCGGCCGCCAGTTCGCTCCTGAAAAATCGGAAGAAGGCCTTCTGCACGGCGGCCGGAAAGTAGTTGGCAATGGGGTGGATGACGGCGGCCTTCAGTGCCCGCCGCAGGGACCCCAGACGCTCGAACTGGAGCCCTTCAAGCCACGACTGCGGCGCGTCGATCTGTTCGATGGGCATGCCATTCAGTATAGGCGATAGCGCGGCAGAATTCAAACCCCCGGCACTGCCGGGGGATGCCGTGGCGCTGGCGCGGGGTGCGGGCGCAGGCGCGGGGCACGCACTCGCGCCCGCCGCGCCTTATTTAGCCCCCCGTGAATACACGGGGGGCCGAACGTTCGCGTGCGCCGCGCCGCTTGGTTTAGCCGTCGCCGGTACGGCGACGCGAACGGTCGCAGGCGCTCGACAATGGTCGTCGCCGTACCGGCGACGGCTAAACGTTAACGGCTACCAGCGACGGCTAAACGTTAAGCGCCCGCGCCATGTGCGTCACCGGCAGCGGCATGTCGGGGGAGGTCTCCGTATCGGTTACCGTAAAGCCCAGGCGCTCGTACCACTGCCGCAAGGGAGCGTCGGTTGCCCACATGCCGAGGGTCATCTGCCGCGCGCCCATCCGCCGCGCCTCGGCCAGCGCGTGCTCTACCAACATCCGCCCATACCCTTTGCCGCGATGCGCCGGCAGGACCGCCAGCCGGCGCATCTGGACGGCCCCGTCCTCCTCGGCCTTCAGGGCCACGCAGCCGACCGCCTGGCCCGCCTCTTCGAGGATGAAGAAGCGGCTGCCGGAGTCCATCTGCTCCAGGATCCACGGCGGCCCGAAGTGCCAGGCGTGGTGCTTGAAGTTCTCGGGCGTCAGGCCCAGCCGGTCGTACACGGTCTCGAACGATTGCCGGATCAGCCGCAAGAGGAGCGGCGCGTCGTCGCGTGTGGCGGGGCGGATGACCGGGGTCATAACGTGCTTTCACCGAAGTTATGTAGCCGGCGCAACTGCTTTATTTAGCCCCCGGTGAATACACCGGGGGCGGCGCGCCGCGGGCGCCTGCGAACGTTCGGTCCCCCGTGTATTCACCGGGGGCTAAATAAGGCCCCGGCTCACGCGTGGATTTTCTTCAGCAGCCACGCCATGTTTTCGCCCAGGGCAACCATCGTCCGCTGGCCTTCCTCATCGTTGGCCACCTCGCCCTTGTTGCGCCCGAAGCCCATGTTCCAGTAGATCGACCCCGGCACAATCATCTGGCTGATCAGAAAGAAGTGGTTCATGGAATCGAAGGCGTGTATCTCGCCGCCGCGCCGGACCGCCACGACGGCCGCCCCGACCTTGCGCCGAAACATGTCGCCGTTGGCCTTCGCCACGAGGCCGGCCCGGTCGATCAGGGCCTTCATCTGCGGCGTTATGTCGGCAAAGTACGTCGGCGAGCCGAAGAGGATGCCGTCGGAGGCCTTCATCTTCTCGATGCATCGGCCGATTGTGTCGTCGGGCTGGGCGCACTGGCCGTTCTTGTTGTCGAAGCAGCGGTAACACGCGACGCAGCCCTGGACGGCCTTGCCGCCGAGTTGCACGAGTTCCGTCTCGACGCCCTCGCGTTGGAGCACTTCGCAGACCTTCGACAGGAGCGCCTGCGTGTTGCCCCCCTCGCGTGGACTGCCGTTGAACGCCGTGACTTTCATGCGAACCCTTTCGCCTTAGCCCATCGAGCCCCAAATCCCATGTAGGCCGGGGCATCGCCCCGGCTCGGCCGCCCGACGCCGCCAGTGCCGGGGCGTTGCCCCGGCCTACACAACTGCGTCCCTTACTTTGCGACGATATTGAGCATCCGGCCGGGGATATAAATCACCTTGCGGACCGGGGCCGAGCCGATAAATTCCTTGATCTTGTCGAGCCCCAGCGCCGTCGCGCTTACGACCTGTTCGCTCGCACCGGCCGGGACCTGCACATGCGCCCGCAATTTGCCGTTGACCTGGACGGGGATCGAGAGGATGTCCTCCCGGCACGCCGCCTCCGAGAATTCCGGCCAGCCGGCCGCCAGGACCGACGGCTCGTGGCCGAGGGCAACCCACAATTCCTCCGCAAAGTGCGGCACGAACGGCGCGAGCAGCCGCACCATAGACTCCAGCGCGAAGCGGAGGACGGGCGCGGCCTCGGCCGCGCGCGGGGCCTCGGCGATCGCGTTCGCCAGTTCCATCACGGCCGCCACGGCGGTGTTGAACTGCCAGGAGTGCTCGATGTCGTCGGTCACCTTGCGGATGGTCTGATGGGTCTTTCGCCGGAGGGCCTTGGTGGCCGCATCGAGGTCGCCGCCGTCGCCGGCGTACGGCCTCGCGCTCGCCATCACCTCCTGCCGCTCGGCCACCTGCCGCCACACGCGGTCCAGGAACCGCCGTGCGCCCACGATGGCGTCGTCCTGCCACTCGGCGTCCTTTTGGGGCGGACCGACAAAGAGCGTGTAGAGGCGCTGCGTGTCGGCCCCGTACTCGGCAATAACGGCGTCGGGCGAGACCACGTTGCCCTTAGACTTAGACATCTTCTCAAGTTTATGCGTAATGGACGACTGCTTGCAGATCATCCCCTGCGTGAAGAGCGCCTTGAACGGCTCGGCAAAGCCCACGTGCCCTGCGTCGAAGAGCACCTTGCAGATAAACCGCGTGTACAGGAGGTGCAGCACCGCGTGCTCGATGCCGCCGATATACTGGTCCACCGGCATCCAGTAGTCCACTTTCGCGCGGTCGAAGGGTTTCGTGTTCGGCCGGCGCTCGGCGTCGGTCAGCGTGTACCTGAGGAAGTACCAGCACGAGCAGAGCCACTGGGCCAGGGTGTCGGTCTCGCGCCGCGCGGCCGCGCCGCACGTCGGGCACGGCACGTTCACCCACGAGGCGACCTTCGCCAGGGGGCTTTCGCCCTTGGGCGGGAACTCCACGTCGGTTTCCGACGGAAGTTCCACCGGCAGTTGCTCCACCGGCACAGGCACTATGCCGCACGAGGGGCAGTGGATGACCGGAATCGGCGCACCCCAGTACCTCTGGCGGCTGATGAGCCAGTCGCGGATGCGATAGTGGACCGTCCGGGCGCCCATCTTCTCGCCGTCCAGGAACGCGATGACGTCCGGAATGCCGGAGGGCGACAGCGTGCCGCTCATCGGCCCGGACTCGCCCATGAC